>UMGD01025434.1_pt1 | contig 160235 bp, 145 predicted proteins | sample 1965201 | NCBI WGS metagenome assembly UMGD01 (sample SAMEA4836066, study PRJEB28245) | human gut metagenome | biome: gut microbiome; material: fecal sample | place: Denmark | collected 2008 | reverse complement strand
TACACCCGTTAGAGTTTGCCCATGCTGGGCAAACAAAAATAAGACAGACACTTTCATGTCTGCCTTAGTATATGGAATTTTACCTGATTCACTCTGATTTTCTTTTGGAAAGTTCTGCCATTTTTTTCAATTCAACAGCGCTTTGCCGGATCGACTCTGTCACTGCAGATCCTCCGAGCAATCTGGAAAGTTCTGCCACAGACTCTTCCTCCGTCAACTCATTGATCGCAGTCTTTGTCACCCCATCCTGCACCGTCTTCTCGATTACATAATGGGCATCTGCCATCGCTGCAATCTGCGCAAGGTGCGTAATACAAATGACCTGATACTCTTTTGCAAGCATTCCCATCTTCTCTGCAACTTTTCCAGCAGTAATCCCACTGATTCCAGTGTCAATCTCGTCAAAGATCAATGTAGCAATCTCTTCTCGATATGCGAGAACTGTTTTGATCACAAGCATGATCCTCGACAATTCTCCTCCGGATGCCACCATGCCCAGTGGCCGCAGCGGCTCTCCAGGATTCATCGACACAAGAAATTCTGGCTCATCGACCCCATCTTCCCTGCATTCCAAAAGTCTGGTAAACTTCATTTCAAACTGCACATCGAGGAAATTTAAATCTTTCAGGCCGAGCCGGATCCTCTCCACAAAAATCTGTGCCTGTTTTTGTCGAATCTCCGACAGTTCTTCCGCAAGAACTTCCAGTTTTCTACAGGATTCCTCATATTTTTTTTGGAGGGATGCAATATAATTTTCATAGTCATGAAGCTTTTCCAGCTTTTCCTCCACCTGACCGGCGTATTTTTCGATCTCTTCCACAGAATTTCCATACTTGGATTTCAAACGATTGATCTCGTTGAGCCTGATCTCCACCTCCTGGAATTCTTCCGGGGAAAATTCTACAGAGTTTCTCGCCGCAGAAAGTTCATGGTTAAAATCATTTAACAGATTCTCTATCTCTGACAACTGCTCATACAAACTTTCTGCCAGTGGATCACAGCCGGAAATTTCCTGAAAAATACGAACTGCCCGGCTAATGCAGTCTGCAGCATTTCCTCCGCCATTGTCACTTGTATAAGCATAAGCTTCCTCCATATGCTCCGCCATCCGTCTCCCGGTCAGCATCCGCTTATACTGTTCCTCCAACAAATCATCTTCACCAGGTTTTAACTCTGCCTTTGTGATCTCCTCCAGCTCAAAAGAAAGAAAATCTTCCTCTCTCCTCCTGCTGTCCTCATCTTTGATCGCAAGTGCAAGTTCTTTTTCGTTCGCCTTGCAGCTGTTCCATGCCTCTTTGACCTTATCTTTCAGATCTCCGATCTCTTCTCTTGCAAACAAGTCTAAAAAAGCAAGATGATTCTTCCGGTGGATCAATGTCTGATGCTCATGCTGTCCGTGAATGTCGATCAGAATCGTCGCCACATCTTTTAGAATCCGTGTTGTTACCGTTTCCCCATTGATCTTGCTGACACTTCGTCCATCCATCAGTTTTCTGCTTAAGATCAATTGTCCCTCTTCCGGATAAATATCAAGTGCTCTCAGCTGTGCCTCCTGGGACGGATGTTCCACAGTAAATACCAGTTCTACTAATCCGTAAGCAGCCCCTTTTCGCAGCATCTCAGCAGAATACTTCCCGCCAAGTGCCAGTCCGATAGAGCCTAAAATAATTGATTTTCCGGCACCGGTCTCTCCTGTCAGAATGTTAAATCCTTTTTTAAATTCTACTTCGATCTCATCGATCAGCGCCAGGTTCTTTACATGTAAATTTTGTAACATCTGTTTCTCCTGCCGTTACAATACAATTTTTCTTATTTTTTCCATCACAATTTTCGTCTCTTCTGTGCCGCGGACTGCACACATGATCGTATCATCTCCCGCAATACAGCCGACGACTTCGTACCACTGCATCGAATCAATGGATGCGGCGACCGCCATCGCCATTCCGGATACGGTTTTGACTACCAGTATATTTTGCGCCATCTCCATCGAAACATACCCGTCTTTTAGGATCCGCATGTATTTTTCCTTCATATCCTTTTCCGGAACCTGAAGGATCACATACTTCTGTTTTCCATTTTCCCCCGCAACTTTCGTAAGCCGCAGATCACGGATATCTCTTGAAACAGTCGCCTGCGTCACTTGAAAACCTGCTTTGTTCAGCTGTTCTGCCAGCTCTTCCTGGGTCTCAATATTATACTGGTTGATTAATTCTACAATCTTTGCATGCCGACTTACTTTCATCTTATTTAATTTCCTTTCATTTTCTTGCGCAGCGTCTCCAGAAAACTCTCCTCACTCAGCTTTAAAAGTTTGGCAGTCTTTTCAGAACGGCTGATCGTAATACGGTCCCCTGTATAGACCGGAATCACATCCGCTCCGTCAAACGTCACGCTCGCCTCCTCAACCGTATCTCCTTTTCCTTTTCCGATCTCGATCACGATCTCGTCTTCCGCCGAAAGTACGATACTGCTTGTGTTTAAAGCGTGTGAACAGATCGGTGTGATCACAAACATCTCTGCCGTCGGTTCCACGATCGGTCCGCCCGCTGACAGGTTGTACGCGGTAGAGCCTGTCGGCGTCGAGATGATCACTCCATCTGCCTGGTAAGAATTTAAAAGCTGCCCATTGACATAAATATTGAAATGGATCACACGGATACTTCCGGCACGCGCCACAACAATATCGTTGAGCGCGATATCTTCCTTTCTTCCTTCAAGCTTTCCTTGCAACATCATCCGGCGTTCCGGAAGAAACGCCCCGCAAAACAGCTTTTCCAGACTTTCTTCGATCTTTGGAAGTTCAATCTCTGTCAAATATCCGAGTGTCCCCATATTCACTCCGATCAACGGAAGATGCTTGTTCCTCAATTCTCTGACCGCCTGGATCAACGTTCCGTCTCCTCCCAGCGTCAGGACACAGTCTGTCTCTTTTGGAATCTGGTCTGCAAGGAGATTGCCCTCTTCATCTCGCTCACATAAGATACAAGTTCTGCCGCGCTTTTCTATATAATCTTGTATCTGCCTTGTCACCTCATAATTTTCATCTTTACTGTAATTCGTAATGATGTAAAACGTTTCCATAACGTACCTCTCTCGCTTTTATTTTGCCAGCGCCTCAAACGCTGCCTCCACTACCTGATACAGTGCATCCTCCATATCCGGCAGATTGCTTCCCACTTCGCTTTTCTTTAAATGTACCAGATATTCAATATTTCCCTCCGGTCCTTTGATCGGCGAAAATTCAATGCCGAGAATCTGAAATCCGATCGATGCCGCATAGGAAGTGACCAGTTCGATCACCTCGTGGTGAGTACTCTTCTCGCGGACAACCCCCTTCTTCCCTACTTTCTCTCTTCCGGCCTCAAACTGTGGCTTGATCAGGGCAACAATCTCCCCATCCGGTTTTAAATAGTTGCGGATCGGTTCCAGCACTTTTGTCAGCGAGATAAAAGACACATCAATGGAAGAAAAATCAATTTCCTCTCCAAGATCTTCCGGTGTCACATACCGGATATTTGTCTTCTCCATACATACAACCCGGTCATTTTGTCTGAGTTTCCACGCAAGCTGTCCTCTCCCTACATCGATCGCAAACACCTTTCTCGCACCATTCTGGAGCATACAGTCTGTAAATCCCCCTGTAGAAGAACCAACATCCGTGCAGACTTTCCCTTCCAGATCTACATCAAAATTGGCGATTGCTTTCTCAAGCTTTAATCCACCGCGGCTGACATACGGCATTGTGTGCCCCTTGATCTCGATCTGAACCTCATCTGAGAAAGTTGTTCCCGCCTTGTCCTCCCGCTGTCCTTCTACAAATACATTGCCGGACATGATGATCGCCTTCGCCTTCTCTCTTGACTCTGCAAGATTCCGCTTTACAAGTAATACATCTAAACGCTCTTTCATCTATTTCTACTCCTGCTGTCTTTTCTGGTACACGGATAGAATCCGCTCTGTGATCGTATCCGCATCCAGCATTACTTCTTTTCTTAATACTTCTATATTTCCATGTTCCACATACTCATCTGGAATTCCGAAGGACTCTACCTGAACGGGAAGTCTTTTCTTCTCCACATAGGCAAGCACCTGAGCTCCATACCCTCCGGCCAGTACATTTTCCTCAATCGTCACGTAAAGTGTATGCGACTTAGAAAGTTCCTCCAAAAGTTTTTCATCCACCGGCTTGACAAATCGACTGTTGACCAGTGTGCTTTGAATTCCTCTCTCTCTTAAGGAATCACTCACCTGCAAGGCCGTCTCCATCATATGTCCGACACTGAGAAGAACTATTCCTTCTCCAGCTTGGATCACTTCACTCTTTCCATATTCGATCGGCGCGCGGAACTCTTCCAGTCCGGTATACGCTGTTCCTCTTGGATAACGGACTGCGACCGGCCCCGGATACTGGATTGCAAAACGGAGCATATCCGCAAGTTCCCACTTGTTTTTCGGCGCCATCACCGTCATATTTGGGATTGTCGATAAAAATGATAAGTCAAACACACCCTGGTGCGTCTCTCCATCACTCCCCACAAGCCCTGCGCGGTCGATTGCAAATACAACCGGGAGATTCTGCAGGCAGACGTCATGGATCAGCTGGTCATACGCCCGCTGTAAAAAAGAGGAATAGATTGCAACCACCGGCTTAAGCCCTGCCGCTGCAAGTCCCGCCGCAAATGTCACTGCGTGTTCTTCTGCAATTCCCACATCAAAAAATCGATCCCGGTAGGTTTTGGAAAATGGAACCAATCCTGTCCCGCCTGCCATCGCTGCGGTGATCGCCACCAGCTTTGGCTCCTTCTTCGCCTCTCGGTAGATCACTTTGGAAAAGACATCGGTGTAAGAATCTTCCCCTGCTTTTTCCTTTGCCTGTCCGGTCTCAATATCAAACGGACCTGTCCCATGAAACTGGGACGGATATTTCTCCGCCGGGAGATATCCTTTTCCTTTTGTTGTAATCACATGTACCAATACGGCATTCTGAAGTTTCTCTGCTTCTCTAAAAGCCCGGCACAATGCCTTGAAATCGTGTCCGTCCACCGGGCCAAGATAGGTGATCCCCATATCTTCAAAAAACATTCCCGGAACAAACAGCTGCTTGATTCCACTCTTCGCTTTCCGAATATGTCCTGTCACTCTCGCTCCAATATACGGCAGCTTTCCTAATGCCGCCTCCACACCCTTTTTCAGTCCGGTGTAAGCACTCGCTGTTCGAAGACCATCCAAATACTTCGACATGCCTCCCACATTTTCTGAGATAGACATATTGTTGTCATTGAGCACAATAATAAAATTACTCTTTAATCCTGCTGCATTGTTGAGTGCTTCATATGCCATCCCGCCGGTCATGGCGCCATCCCCGATGACAGAGATGACTTTATGATCTTGTCCTAGGATCTCCCGTGCCTCTACATACCCAAGTCCTGCCGAGATGGATGTGGAACTGTGCCCGGTATCAAACGCATCACAATCGCTTTCTTTCCGCTTTGGGAACCCGCTCATCCCACCATATTTCCGCAGATCATCAAACCCGGCTTTTCTGCCAGTAAGCAGTTTGTGCGTATACGCCTGATGACCCACATCCCAGATAATTTTATCCTCTGGCAGGTCAAAAATCAGGTGCATCGCCATCGTCAATTCTACTACGCCAAGATTAGAAGCCAGATGTCCGCCAGTCACACTGATTTTCTCGATCAGAAAATCCCGGATCTCCTGGGCAAGCACTTCAAGCTCCTCCGGCTTTAATTTTTTTATATCATTTGCTTTCTGAATTTTTTCCAGTACCATAGGCACTCCCTCTATTTCTCCCGATGTATCAACTCCTGCAAGAGCTGCTCCAGATAGGCATTCTCTCTCTTCAGACTCCTTAACAGAGCAATCGCCTCCTCAGAAATCTGTTCTACATCCTTTTTTGCTTTCTCTAATCCGAAGAGCGTCACATAAGTCGTCTTCTCATTCTTCTGATCGCTGAAAACTGGTTTGCCGAGCACTTCTTCGGTACTTGTAACATCAAGAATGTCATCCTGAATCTGAAATGCGATCCCAATCTTCTTTGCGACCTGCTCGATCACTGCAACCTCCTCTTCTTCTGCTCCCGCCAGAATCGCACCGATCATCATGGCACTTTCTAAAAGCGCTCCTGTCTTCAGCTCATAAATAAAAGAAAGTATATCTTCTGTGATATTCTTTCCAGAAGCACTGACATCTACGACCTGGCCTCCTATCATCCCGTAGATACCCGCTTTCTTTGCAAGCACCTGAAGTGCTTTCCCGATCCGGATCGCCTCCTCCGGCGCTTCCTCAAATGCGGTGCATGCTGTCTCAAACGCATAGTTTAACAATGCATCTCCGGCAAGGATCCCCATGTCTTCCCCGTATACGATGTGTGTCGTCTTCCTTCCTCTCCGGTAATCATCATCATCCATCGCCGGAAGATCATCGTGTACGAGCGAATAAGTATGGATCATCTCGATTGCCGCCATGAACGGTCTGACGGTCTTTGCGGCACCTCCAAACATCTGGAAAGTCTCCCAAAGAAGCATCGGACGGAGTCTTTTCCCTCCTGCCATCAGACTGTATTCCATCGCCTCCATGATGAGCTGCTGCTTCCCTTCCTGCACAGGAAGATACGCCTTTAGGATCTGTTCGATCTCCTCTGTTTTCTTTCTTTTCTCGTCTTTAAAATTCATGGCATTCTCCATTTTCTTCTAATATCTGTATCTGTTTCTCCACTGTATCGATCTTGTCATTGCATGACTTCAAGAGTTCTATTCCTCTGTGATAAAGTGAAAAAGACTGTTCCAAAGAAAGTCCCGGCTCTTCCATCTGCCGCATCATTCCATCCAGTTCCTGAAACAGTTCCTCCAGTGTTCTATTCTCTTTGACTGTGCTTTCCGCCATCTTCTGCCTCCTTTTCCACTTCCGTCACCTGTGCGCGTATCGTTCCGTCTGTCACTTTGATGGAAAGGATTTCGCCTGGGCAGACATCTTCGATTTTTCGAATATTGACTCCAATCTCATTCTGCACATAAGAAAATCCCTGTCCCAATTTTCTGACCGGAGAAAGTCCGTTGAGACGCTCTGCGCGCACAGACAGACCGTGTTTTGCGTCCTTTAACCGCTCCTGCATCCTCTGCCTAAACCGTTCTTCCAAATCCACTGCCTGTTGCCGTTCCTCATTTAGCTTCACCTGCGGATGCAGGTAAGAAAGCCTCTGGGCCCGCTGCATAACCTGATTTCGCTTCTCTTCCACCGCGTGCGAAAGTGCACGTTTTAGCTTCCTTTCCGTCTCATCCAAATATACGCGGACAACATCGTATTCATAAACCGCAAGCTCCGCAGCAGCAGAAGGTGTCGGCGCACGAAGATCTGCTACATAGTCAGCGATTGTTGTGTCGGTCTCATGTCCCACCGCCGAAATGACCGGAGTCTGACATGCAAAAATCGCCCGGGCAACAATCTCCTCATTAAATGCCCAGAGATCCTCGATCGAACCGCCGCCTCTTCCTACAATGATCACATCTACGCCGAATGCATCCATTCTTCGTATCCCGTCTGCAATGCTTTCTGCAGCGTCTTCTCCCTGCACAAGTGCAGGGCACAAATACAGCTGCACATAAGGATTCCTCCTGGACGCAATATGAATGATATCCCGGATTGCCGCCCCTGTAGGCGCTGTTACAATACCAACCGTGCTGGCAAATGGAGGAATCGGCCGCTTATATTCCTGCTCAAACATCCCCATCTCTTCCAATTCCTGCTTCAGCTTCTCAAACTTCTCATATAGCAATCCAGCCCCATCTAAGATGACCTCTTTCGCATAGAGTTGATATCTGCCGTCGCGCTCATAGACATTGACACTTCCAAGAACGATGACTTGCTGCCCTTCTCGCATCCGAAAAGCAAGACCGCCTCTCTGTCCGGCAAACATCACGCAGGCGATCGTCCCCGTCTCATCCTTGAGAGAAAAATAAATATGTCCGGAAGTGTGATATTTGCAGTTTGACACTTCTCCTTTCACATAGATGCGTCCAAGCATGAAATCTTGTGTAAACATATTCTTAATGTAAGAATTGACTTGACCGACGGAATATACACTGCGCATGGCACTACCTCGGATTGACGATCTTTCCAAGAACTCCGTTGATGAAAGACGGACTCTCTTCACCACCATATCGCTTCGCCAGTTCTACTGCCTCGTTGATCGCAACCCCCTGCGGCACTTCCTCATCCCACTCAATCTCATAAACTGCAAGACGAAGAATAGTCAGGTCTACTTTTCCCATTCGGGATGTCTTCCATCCTGTCACGGAAGCATTGATCTTCTCATCGATCATCTCCACCTTCTCCGCAATTGCGGCATATTTTGTGCGAATGTATTCTTTCTCTGTGTCCTTTGCCGATTCCAGCTCTTCCAGATAAAGTGCAAGCTGCTCTTCCATCTCTTCCTTCGGTTGAAACTCGATGCGGAATAATATTCTAAAAATGTGTTCTCTAAGTTCTGATCTTCCCATTGTATACCTCACTGTCTGTTTTTTCAAAGGTTATCTCTTCGATAGGCTCTATTATACTACATAACCTTCCATATTGCAAAATAGAATTCAGCACACGAAAAGAGATTATGAAAAACCTTTCATAATCTCCCTGTGAGCCGTGATTTTTTCAAATCTATTCTTCACCCATGTCTACACCCGCAATACGGATATTGACATCCGCAACGGTAAGCCCGGTCATATTCTCCACCGCTGCTTTGACTTTCTCCTGAATCTTTGCTGACACATCCATGATGTTATAGCCATATTTCAGGACAAGTGCCAGAGATACTGTCACGATTCCTTCCAGCACATCCACCTTCACGCCTCTGGATAAATTCTTCATTCCCAGTCGTGCGATCAGGTCATTTGTGATATTTCCTGCCATGGAAGCAACCCCTTCTACCTCTGTGGCTGCCAGAGCTGCAATGATCGCAACTACTTCATCGGCGATCTTTACTTCCCCGAGATTCGGATCCTGATGTATCGTATACGTATTTCTTTCGTCTTTTACCATTTCTAAAACCTCCTGTCTGGTTTGCTGTCTGTTATAGTTATTATAACAAATTTCTCATTATTTGCAAACAAAAAACTTTAAGAACGGCCAAATTCAGACAGAACGAGTCCCTCGTTTCGATCCAGTGTCATACGGATGCTCCAGCTATTGACAAACAGAAGAAGTGGACGATCCTTTAAGTCCTTGATCTTCTTCATGTCAGAAGTTCCGATTACTTTATCAAGATCAATGTCTGTATTCTCAATCCAGCGGATGTGCTCATATGGAAGCTGATCCATGCGGATCTCCACATTGTATTCATTTTCCAGACGGTATTTTAATACGTCAAACTGAAGCACACCGACAACTCCGACGATAATTTCTTCCATCCCGGTGTTGTACTCCTGAAAAATCTGGATCGCACCTTCCTGGGCAATCTGATTAATTCCTTTGATAAACTGCTTACGCTTCATCGTATCCACCTGACGTACTCTGGCAAAATGTTCCGGTGCAAAGGTTGGAATTCCCTCATAGCAGAACCGCTCTGCTGAAGTCGTAAGAGTATCCCCGATCGAGAAGATTCCCGGATCAAACACACCGATGATATCTCCTCCGTAAGCCTTCTCTACCATCTTCCGCTCACTTGCCATCATCTGCTGTGGCTGAGAAAGACGCACCTTTCTTCCTCCCTGCATGTGATATACTTCCATGCCCGCCTCAAACTCACCGGAACAGATCCGCATGAACGCAATACGGTCACGATGCGCCTTGTTCATATTTGCCTGGATCTTGAAGACAAATGCAGAGAAATCCTTCTCCGTCATCGGGTCAATCTCTCCTTTATCTGACTTTCTCGGAAGCGGCGAAGAAGTCATAGAAAGGAAATGCTGTAAAAATGTCTCCACACCAAAGTTCGTGAGCGCAGAGCCGAAAAATACCGGAGAAAGTTCTCCCTTGCTTACCAGCTCCTGGTCAAACTCAGCACTTGCTCCGTCTAACAGTTCCACTTCTTCCTCCAAAAGAGAAAGTGCATCTTCCTCGATCAGTGTACTCAGCTCCGGATCATCCAATGAAATTTTCTTCACTTCTCCCATTTTTGTTCCTTTTTGTGTATCTGAGAACAGTTCAATTTCCCGATGTTCTCTGTCATAGACACCTTTAAATGCCTTCCCGGAACCGATTGGCCAGTTGACCGGACAGGTTGCAATCCCCAGTTCTTTCTCGATGTCATCCAGCAATTCAAACGTATCTCTCGCCTCACGGTCCATCTTATTGATAAAGGTAAAGATCGGGATATGACGCATTACACAGACTTTAAATAGCTTTCTCGTCTGCGCCTCCACACCTTTGGATGCATCGATCACCATCACCGCAGAATCCGCAGCCATCAGTGTACGATAAGTATCCTCCGAGAAGTCCTGATGTCCCGGTGTATCCAGAATGTTAATGCAATATCCATCGTAGTTAAACTGAAGCACGGAGGAAGTCACTGAGATTCCTCTCTCTTTCTCAATCTCCATCCAGTCTGATACTGCATGTTTTGCGGTCGCTTTCCCTTTGACAGATCCTGCTTGATTGATCGCGCCGCCGTATAATAAAAATTTCTCGGTCAATGTCGTCTTACCGGCATCGGGATGAGAAATAATCGCAAATGTTCTTCGTTTCTTTATTTCATTCGTAATATTTGACATAATGTTCTCCTGCTTTGCTTTTTTTCAACGTTTCTATTATAGCAACTCTTTTTTTGTTTATCAACAAAAACTATTTTTCTTCTGCCTTTGCCTCTTCTTCCCCACTATGTATCGGTGTGATCACGATATTCTGCGGGGCAATCCCTGTTTTTCTTGTGACGATATCTTCAATCTGTGCACGATTAGCATCTGTCAGATCTGCGTTGCTTACAACCACATCTGCACTGTCCACCGTCAGATTGACGACCGTCTCTGAAAATCCCTTTGATGCAAGAAGTGTCTCCACTGCCACTTCCTTCTCAGACAGATCCGTCAACTGGATCATCTCATTGACTGCCTGCTGCTTCTGCTCTTCACCGATCTCCGCATTATCAATGATCGCCTGAAGCGTCTCCTTATTCTTTGCGCGCACTTGTTCTCTGGAAACTTTTGCCTCCGCTACTACTTTATTCGCCTCCCCGCTTGTAAGTACTGCCTCCCCCGGTGTTCCATCTACCGAATCCTCCAGCGCTGCCTCCTTGTCTGTACTCTCAATATCTCCTGCCGTCTCAGCCAGCTCCTGCTCAGAGATATCAAGCAATTCTTTGTTCGCCAGTTCTCCGCTCGTCTCCTTCCCTTCTGCTCCTCCAAACAGCTTTCCGGAATAGTTCAAGTATCCCGCCACCGCGATCATAACTGCCAGTGTTGCAATGATTACCTGATTCTTCTTAAATAGTTTTTTCAAAATGAACCCTCCTTCTTTGAATCACTCTGCTTCATTATTTTAATTTTATGCGTTTCGATACCAAATAATGCCTGCACTGCCTCCGTGATTTCCTTTCGCACGACGGCATCATCCCCTCCGGCTGCACTTACAAGCACTCCTTCCACCTGAGGGTGTACTTCCTTTCGCACATACGGTGTATGCGCTCCTTGCGCAGTATCTTCAAACACTGTTTCCTCTCGTCTTGCAGACTCGCTTTTCTCCAAATCTTTCTCCACGACTTTCTCTGCCGATGTGCGAAACGTAATCATCACCCGCACCTTTCCCACACCTTCGGTCCGTTTTAAAATATCTTCCAATTCTCGCTCCATCGTTTCCCGATACGTATCCAAATCCGTCGTCTTTCTATCATCTGCCTCACTCGTTCCTTCTTTTTCCAAGCTTTCACCCGGTTTCGGAGTCGGAATTGCAATGATCACAAGAAGGATCCCGACAAGAAGCACGACCAGCAGTTGATGTTTCTTCGGAAATCCTTCTGGAAATTTCCAGTCCCACCGTTCCCTATTCACTGTACTCTTCCCCTCCTTCTTTTTCTCTTTCCTCAGCGATTTCTTCTTCCTGCATTCTGTCTTGTTGTGGATTGTTGCCGCCATAGTCTTTTGGAAGATAATCTTCCGGGCAGATTTCCTTAAGGTACTTTGTCTGCTCCTCGATCTTTCGCAATTCCTCCTCATAAGTATGCTTCTGAAACACTTCTTCAAAAGTTTTTTCCATTCCGGCAACCTTTAGCAGCGGACTGATCACAAGCAAGATCAATAAAAGTCCTGTGAAAAATTTCAGATACTTCCGGTATCCATCACCGGGGATCAAATGAAGTGCCGCTGTCATAAGCACCATATAAAACGCAATATTTTCCACCCATTGATACAGTCCCTCTGTCATCTTTCTCTCCTTCAAATGCATTAAGTTGTCGATGCTGTGACGATCACGATCGTCAGCAGAAACAGTAATCCCGTCGTAAAGATTATCCTCAGCAGAAGCTGATACCCTTTGCCGATTCCAGAAATGCAGCCGACAATCCGCTGATCCGATACCGGCTGGATTACCGCCGCCACCAGTTTGTAAAGAAATGCGACCACTGCGACCTGCAAAAACGGAACCGCACAGATTCCTACGCAGATGATGGCGCCGGTAATCCCGATACTGTTCTTGATAAGAACGGTTGTCCCAAGAACAACCTCCGTCATTCCTCCAATTGCATCCCCGATCCCGGGAATTGCCTCTGCAGTCTTTGTCACCACCCCTCTCTTGACAGAATCGATCACCGGAAGCAGCATTCCCTGAACAAGATTCAGACCAACGACACATGCAAGAAGTGTCTTAATGCTCCAATCGATTCCCGTGTGGATCAGATCTGCCATTTTCGATAAATATTCTTCGGAAGAAAGATGATTCAATAACTCCAATATGGTATAGACCTGTACAAATGGAAGCAGGACATTCAAGATCAAAAGCTCCACAAGAAAGATCAAAAATAAAACCAGATTATAAAACGCTGCCGATGTCACACCCCCATTTGCAACGGCTACTGCGAGAAAGTAGACCGGTCCAAGCACCTTCATAAATGAAGTCAGAGTGGTCAGTCTCTGCGCTGTAAGATCTGTCATCATCCGAAAACCATTTAAGCACACGGTAAATAGTAAAAGATACAAAAGATAAAAACTAATCTCTGAAATCTGGCGGTTTGGAAATATACCGGAAAAATTAGCAAATACAGCCGCAATCACTGCAAGCATCAATATATACACAAGACTCTTTTTGCTCTGCCCAAACTCATAGGCAACCTGATCTTTCACAAACTGTCCGACCGCCTCAAACGACATCGGAAGATCTCCTTTTTCAATCTCTTTCACCGTCTTGGAAAAATCCATCTTCCCTTCCGGGAACATGCTTTCGAGCGCCCCCGTCACTTCCTCAAAGCCAAACTCTCCGAAAAGAGCCTCCTCCACAGCTTCCTTTGCATCCTTAAGCGCCTGCTCTTCTTCTATCTCCGATGCCTCTGCATGCGCTGTCGACCAAAAAAGCAACAGTAGCGCAAACAGAATTCTTGTCCACCATGCTTTTTTTCTGTCCCATACCGGTTTCTGCTCTTTCATGTGCCTCCTCCCAACTCCCATTTTCACTACGTTAAAAATGCATGGATCGTCTCCAACAATGCCAGCAGGATCGGCATGCCAAGCGCCAATATCGTCAGTTTACTGAAAATCTCAATCTGGGATGCCACCGTCTGATAGCCGGCATCTTTGCAGATTCCAGAGGAAAATTCCGCTGCATAAGTGATTCCCACCATCTTTAGCAGTGTACCGATATACGCCCGGTCAATCGTGATCATATCTCCAATTGCACGAAGCGTCTCAAGGATAATCTCCAGTCTCCCTACAATATTCAGAAAAATGAAAATGCTGACCGCCACACTCAGGTAGATGCCATACTCAGATTTTCCATTTTTAAACTGAATCGCAAGCAGCGCGCCCGCCACACCCACAAGTCCAATCTGTACTGCATTCAACTCGTATCCCCCTTCTCCATCTCTTATAAGGAAAATAGCTGCTCAATGGAATGAAACAGTTCCTGAATATAGGGAAGAATCCAAAACAGTACGAGCAGAAGCCCTGCAAGACTTGTCAGAAATGCCTGTTCCTCCCGGCCACTGTGTTTTAATACCTGACATAGTACCGAGACGAGGATCCCGACTGCCGCAATCTTAAAAATAAGCTGAACACTCATGTACTCCTCCCACTAGATCAATAAAATTGTAATAAAAATCCCACTCATCACACCGAGACAGCTGCATAGTTTCTGCTTCGCAGCCAGTCCTTCCCGCACGTCTTGTACTTCCACCTTCAGTTGTTCCAGATACAGATCGATCGCCCCTTCCTGAGCATGTCCACCGAGATACCCGATACTATTTCCAAATTCTTTTAATTCTTCTAACTCTTCCCTCGTAAGCTTTGTTGTGCAAAGTCGCTCTTCCACCGCACAAGACCATATTTCGGCAAAGGAACTTCCCGCACGTCTTGCAAGCTGTCCGGATACCTGTGTCAAAAACAAGCAGTACGGTGCCTTTACTTTTCTTGAAATGCGGGCAAATGCTTCCTCAAGCGGCGCGTGTGTGTATACAATTTCTTCTTTTAACAACAAAAGGATCCTCCGCAGACATTTCAGATCGTTCAGATGTCGTTTGAGATCAGCCGCCGTCAGATACCCGATTCCACTCGTCCCAAGAACGATCAAGATAATTCCGATTCCTTTCACATGCATGCCCCTTTCTCGTATTGTTCTCGGTAAAGCAGTGTTCCTCTTTCATCATAAATTCCTTCTACCTCTCCGATATGAATCCCATTTTTCAAAACAACGTAACGACCAAACCTCTTTTTCTGGATCAGCTGCTGCAGCACAGGTTTCTTTTGCACCTCTGCCATCGATGTGCCATGAACAGTTGCCAGCATACGGCATCCGCAGTGCATTGCGTACTCCATCGCATGAATATCCTCCGGCGCCCCGATCTCATCGACTGCAAGTATTTTGGGAGCCATCGACCGAATCAACATGAGCATTCCCTCTGCCTTGGGACATCCATCTAAAATATCCGTGCGGATCCCAAGCTCATTCTGTGCAATCCCAAGATGACACGCCCCCAGTTCTGAGCGTTCATCGACCACGCCTACACTTTCCCCTGGAATCCATCGATTTCCGTCTGAAATCTGACGGATCAAATCCCGCAGCAATGTTGTCTTCCCACATCCCGGAGGGGAAATGATCAGCGTGTGGTACAGCTGTTGATCGTATGTAAGATACGGCAATACTTTCCCTGCACAGTCCTTTACCTCATGTGCCACCCGGATGTTGACGGATGAAATATACTGGATATTCTTTATCGTTCCCTGATCCATAATCACTTTTCCTGCCATTCCTACCCGATGTCCTCCTTCCACTGTCAGAAATCCCTGTCGCAGCTCCTCTTCAAAAGCATATAAAGAATAGCTGCTGATATAATCTACCGTCTCGCGCATTTCTGTCTTCGTGACAAGATGCGGTTTTCCATTCCGCTTTGGAATCTTCTCTTTTCCACGGATATTTAAGATTACCGGACTTCCTACACGAAGACGGATCTCCTGAAGTCCTTCCATGTCTATCTCTTCCTGGCTGATCAGTTCCTGAATCTCTCTTGCAAGAATCTGCAGCACCTGACTGTTTTTTCCGATTGCTCTGTTCATCTTTGTCCACCTCTTAAAACAGTATATGAGAAACTTGTCTGTTTAGAACCAGATTCTCACACGGAATGTATTTCGATAAGAGTCCGAAGAACTTTTCTATGCAAAAAAGACTCTGCACAGATTTCCCTGTACGGAGTCTTTTTCGTATATTTATAAAATTCAACTTCTTATTCTGCTACATCTTTGATGGAGAAGCTCATTCTTCCCATCTTATCTTTTCCTAAGCAGACTACTTTGACTTTATCGCCAAGTGTCAGAACATCTTCTACATTTTTGATGCGCTCTTTGGAAATCTTGGAAATGTGTACCATTCCTTCTTTACCCGGAGCAAATTCTACAAACGCTCCAAATTCTTTGATGCTTACGACTTTTCCTTCCAGCACCTGTCCGGCTTCAAAGTCTGTGACAATGATCGCAATCATCTTCATCGCTTCTTCCATCGCCTCTGCATCTACACCGCATACAGACACTGCACCGTCATCTGTAATATCAATCTTCACACCAGTCTGTTCAATGATCGCATTGATCGTCTTTCCGCGCTGTCCGACAACATCACCAATCTTTGCAGGATCAATCTGCATCTGACGGATCTTCGGAGCGTACGGTCCAACAGAAGCACGCGGCTCTGCAATCGCCTTGCTCATTACTTCATCTAAAATATAAGTTCTTGCTTTCTTTGTGCATGCAATTGCTTCCTCGATGATCGGTCTTGTCAATCCGTGAATCTTAATATCCATCTGGATTGCTGTGATACCTTTATGTGTTCCGGCAACCTTAAAGTCCATATCTCCAAAGAAGTCTTCGAGTCCCTGAATATCTGTCAGAACGATATAGTCATCGTCTGTCTCCCCTGTCACAAGGCCTGCGGAAATTCCTGCCACTGCTGATTTGATCGGAACACCTGCTGCCATCAGCGACATGCTAGATGCACATACACTTGCCTGGGAAGTAGAACCATTTGATTCAAATGTCTCTGATACTGTACGGATCGCATACGGGAACTCGGCCTCGCTTGGAAGTACCGGTACGAGAGCTCTCTCTGCAAGCGCACCATGTCCGATCTCACGACGTCCCGGTCCTCTTGACGGCTTTGTCTCACCGACAGAGTATGACGGGAAGTTATAGTGGTGCATATATCTCTTGGAAGTCTCTGCCTCATCAAGACCATCAATTCTCTGCGCCTCTGAGAGCGGTGCAAGTGTTGTAATAGTACAGATCTGTGTCTGACCTCTTGTAAACATTGCGGAACCGTGTACTCTCGGAATCAAATCAGTCTCTGCTGCAAGCGGTCTGATCTGATCGATCGCTCTTCCATCCGGACGCTTGTGATCTTTCAAGATCATCTTGCGGACAGTCTTCTTCTGATACTGATATAATGCTTCTCCTAAGAGTTCCAGCCACTCTTCGTTCTCTGCAAATGCTTCTTCTAACTTCTCACGGATCACGCGGATATTTTCTTCTCTGACTTGTTTTTCATCTGTGAATACCGCTTCTTCCATCTCTTCCGGTGTCACGATCTCTTTGATCGCCTCAAACAATTCTTCCGGCACTGCACAGCTTGTGTATGCATGCTTTTCTTTTCCACACTCTGCCACGATCGTATCGATGAACTTGATCACTTCCTGGTTCACTTCATGCGCCGCAAAGATCGCCTCGATCATCTTCGCCTCCGGCACTTCATTTGCACCTGCCTCGATCATAATGACCTTATCTCTTGTGGAAGCAACTGTCAACTGTAGATCAGAAACCGCTCTCTGTGCCGCATTCGGATTGAATACAAACTCTCCGTCGATCAGTCCTACCTGTGTAGTAGAAGTAGGCCCATCAAACGGGATGTCAGAGATTGCTGTGGCGATCGCAGAACCTAACATTGCTGTCAGTTCCGGGCTGCAGTCCGGATCCACAGACAATACGAGGTTATTTAATGTCACATCGTTTCTGTAATCCTTTGGAAACAGAGGTCTCATCGGTCTGTCAATGACACGAGATGTTAAGATCGCATTTTCAGACGCTTTCCCTTCTCTCTTGTTAAACCCTCCCGGGATCTTTCCTACCGCATATAATTTCTCTTCATACTCAACGGAGAGCGGGAAGAAATCGATGCCCTCTCTCGGTTTTTCAGATGCTGTCGCTGTCGATAATACAACCGTCTCTCCATAGTGCATCAAAGCCGCACCATTGGCCTGTGCTGCCACTCTGCCTACATCGACACGCAGAGTTCTTCCGGCTAATTCCATTTCAAATTTTTTAAACATACTGTTCTCCTTTTCTTCGCCGGCAGGCTGTACCGAAACTACTGAAAAATACATTTCTGCTTTGGACTCTGTCAACACTGCTGACAGTTCCTGCGGAAATATGCTTTTCAGTGGTCTCGGCTCATACTTTCCTGCCGTTTTTCATAAACTTCTGCACCGAATGTTTTTCATCCGGCACTTGTAACTGAAAACAAGGGATGGCACGAATAACCATCCCCTGCTAAAATCACTTTGATTATTTTCTAAGTCCTAAACGTTCAATTAAAGAACGGTATCTTTCAATATCAGTTTTCTTTAAGTAAGCAAGTAAGCCTCTTCTCTGACCTACCATTTTAAGAAGACCTCTTCTTGAATGATGATCCTTTGGATTTGCTTTAAAGTGATCTGTTAATTCATTGATTCTTGCTGTTAAGATTGCGATCTGAACTTCCGGTGAACCTGTATCTCCTTCTGTTCTTCCGTATTCTGCAATAATAGCCTGTTTCTTTTCTTTTGCGATCATGTGATGATCCTCCTTTATTCTTTCTTATTATTAATATTTGAGCGCCAGATATTAAGTAACGGTTGGAGTCTTCCAGTTACCGGATATCGGCTCGTAAATCCTTAGTTAGATTAGCATAATTGAATTTGTTTTTCAAGATTTATTTTCAATTTTCTTTTCTTTTCTCAGTTTTCGTCACTATGCACAATTCACAGTTCCCTGCGTTTAATCGCTGCAATATCTGCTTCCATCTGGCTTTTCAGCTCCTCCACAGAGGCAAACTTGCGCTCCGGCCGCACAAACGAGAGCAGTTCTACTTGGATGGTCTGTCCGTAGGTTTCTCTGTCGAACGAAAAAACATTGACTTCTAAAATCAATTTCCCATCCGCATCCACAGTCGGCTTATTGCCAAGGTTCCCAATCCCTTGATAATAGTTCCCATCAATCCGCACACGGCACGCATAGACGCCGTTTGGCGGCGCCAGCTTTCCGATATCCGGAGTGATATTCATCGTCGGAATTCCAAGCTTTCTCCCAAGCTTTCTGCCATGCTCCACCACACCACTCATTGCATACGGATATCCAAGCAATTCTCTTGCCACTTCCATATGTCCGGCGCGGACTTCTTCTTTGATATAGGTACTGCTGATTTCTCTGCCCTGATACAGTTCTTTGTCCACGACTTCCAGTTCGTATCCATATATCCCTGCATACTGCTTCAGCATATGAATGTCTCCGCGTTTCTCATGTCCAAAATGAAAATCTGTCCCGACCGCAATATACGCTGCATGGAACTGATCCACCAGCACTTCTTTGATGAACGTCTCTGCTTCCATGCCGGATATCTCCTCCGTAAATGGACAGTCAATCAGATAATCTGTCTGTCCATCGAGATGCTCATACCGTTCTTCCCCGGTCATCAGACTTTTCTTCTGTTTGCCCAGTCGTTCATAGAGCGGAGCCATGTCAAATGCAAAGACAACACTTACCACCTCTTTGGATGCATGTGCCTTCACACGGCTGACCAGTTTCTGATGGCCTCTGTGCAGGCCGTCAAATTTCCCCAGTGTCACTGCAGCTTTTCTCTGTTCCTGATAGCATTCTAGTTCTCTTACATACTGCATGTCATTTCCTCTTCTATCCTTATCCGTATTGTGAGATTTTACTTTTCGTAGAACATCTTCTCGAGCCGGAACATCTTTTCCTCCTGACGGTAGCGATAAATTCCGACAAACACTCCCTGCGCATCGTACACCCGCACCCGTTCTTCCGGCTCATACTTCTCTCTTTTCTTTACAAAAGAAAGGGAAAATGGATTGCCGTTGTACAGATACTGGTTTCCAGCCTCTTTCACATCCACACTCCTGCATTCTGGAAACATGGCATCGATGGGAATGATTGCCTCCATCAGCGTCCCGTCCTGCTTCTTCTTTTCAATCTCACCTAACGTCAGGCTATCTCCCAGCTCAAAACGACTTACTTTTGTCCGAAGCAGTGATTCCATACAAGCCCCACATCCAAGTTTTTCCCCAATGTCATGACAAAGTGTGCGGATGTAAGTCCCCTTTGAGCAAGATACTTCCATCGTCACTCGAGGCAGATCGATCTCCATGACCTCAATGCTGTGGATCTGGACCGGTCTTGCCTTCCGCTCAACTGTCTTTCCTTCCCTTGCCAGTTCATAAAGCTTCTTTCCCCCGACTTTCAATGCGGAATACATCGGCGGAACCTGCTCATAATTTCCGACAAACTTCTGAATACATGCAGTTACCTCTTCGACTGTAAGCGATGCGGTATCTTTTTTCTCCAGCACTTCTCCGGAACTATCCTGTGTATCTGTGACAGTCCCAAGCAGCATCACTGCCCGGTATGTCTTATCCTTATCCGTCAACAGATCACAGAGTTTTGTCCCTTTCCCAAGGCATACCGGCAGAACTCCTGTCGCATCCGGATCAAGTGTCCCGGTATGACCGATCTTTTTCTGACCTAAAATCCCTCTGAGCTTTGCCACGACGTCGTGAGAAGTAAACCCTTTTTCTTTATATACATTGATCACTCCGTGTATCATCTGTCTTCTGCCTTTCTTTTCTCCATTTTCTTTTGTCTGTTTCTAGAGCTGTTTTTGGATTTCTTCTACCAACCGGGAAAGAATTTCTTCTGCGCTTCCTTTCATGGTAACACCTGCCGCTTTCTTATGACCACCACCGCCAAATTGCTGTGCGATCCGGCTGACATCCACTTCACCCGTTGCCCGCAGACTGACTTTAAACTCATGATGAGATAATTCATAGAGAAAAATCGCCACTTCAACCCCTTTCGTCACGCGAAGCTGACTGACGATCCCATCCAATTCTTTTGGTTTTACTCCATAAACATCCATCTCTTCTTTTGTCAAAAAGGATGCGATACATTTCCCATCAAGAAGCAGTTTGCTGTCCAGCAGTGCCTTCCCAAGCACTTGATTCTGTACATAAGATTTCTGATAAAAAGTACGGTCAATGATTCCGGAGTAGTCAATGCCTTTCCGCATCAGTTCGGCTGCCGCCTCCATCGTCTCCGGCGCAGTGCAGGAATACTGAAATACCCCAGTGTCATGTACAATCCCAAGGTACAGACATTCTGCGATCTCCTTTGTAATCTTTTCTTTGTCTAACAGACGATACACCAACTCCGAAGTAGAACTTGCATCCGGGTCGATCTCATTTTCATCAGCGAATGCTCGATTGCTGATGTGGTGGTCGATGCACGCTGTCCGTCCTGCCTGCTCATAGAGCATTTTGGAAAATCCAAGACGATCCGAATCGCCGCAGTCCAAAAGAATGAAAAGATCATAGGTTTCTGTCTCTGTGACTTCCGAACGGATATCTGCTGCCGCACCGATAAACCGAAAAGAATCCGGCACCGGCTCCAAGTAAACATCCACTGTGATCTCCGGGTAATTTTTCTGAAGATACTGATACAATCCGAGTGTAGAACCGACACAGTCTCCATCCGGGCGGACATGTCCGCCTAGCGCCACACGGCGGACTCCCTGCAATAATCTTTCTAATTCCATATTTTCGCTTCCCTCTATTTGATATCCTTTGTCACTTCGTCGATTTTCTTAGACATGCTCACGCCATATTCAATGGACTGATCCAGAACAAATTTGACTTCCGGCGTATTTCTCATATTGAGACGATGTGCCAACTCTCTGCGGATGTATCCTTCTGCGCTCTGAAGTCCTGCAACAGTATCCTGCTGTGCCTTCTCATCCCCAAGAACGCTGATATAAGCTTTACATGTCTTCAGATCCGGTGCTACTTCCACAGCAACAACCGATGTCATCGGTGCCACTCTAGGATCTTTGATCCCGTCACGAAGGATACTGCTTAATTCTCTCTGTACTTCCATGTTGACTCTTGTATTCTTAATACTGTTCTTTCTCATCGTTGTTCTCCTTTCCATGCTTAGATGTGCCGGAAACTGCGATTTTCAGACTATATCTCTCGGACATTGATCAACCTCCTTAGTCTGAAAATGCAGTTTCCCCAACTTCTCTATCTTATTTTTTGCCTATCTTGGCACTTCTACCATCTTGAATGCTTCAACCTGGTCTTCTTCTTTGACATCGTTAAACTTCTCAAATACAAGACCACATTCATATCCGGCTCTAACTTCCTTGACATCGTCTTTGAAACGTTTCAGCGAAGCAAGAGCACCCTCGAAGATCACAACACCATCTCTCGATACTCTGACAGAACATCCTCTCTCAAATGTACCATCAAGCACATAGGAACCTGCGATTGTTCCAACACCAGATGCCTTGAATGTCTGGCGTACTTCCGCATGTCCGAGCACTTTCTCCTCAAATACCGGATCCAGCATTCCCTTCATCGCTGCCTGCACATCTTCGATCGCATCGTAAATGACACGGTACAGACGAAGATCAACACCTTCGCGCTCAGCGATTTCTTTTGCAGTCGCATCCGGACGGACATTAAATCCGATGATGATCGCATTGGATGCGGATGCAAGATTGACATCAGATTCATTGATCGCACCGACACCGCCGTGGATGATCTTAATGACAACTTCCTCGTTAGACAGCTTCAGAAGACTCTGTTTTACTGCCTCCACAGATCCCTGTACATCGGCTTTTACAATGATTCCAAGTTCTTTTAAATTTCCTGCCTGGATCTGGCTGAACAGATCGTCTAAGGACATTCTTGATTTTGTCTCTTCAAGCATTCTCACACGGTTCTGAGAGATAAATGTCTCTGCAAAGCTTCTTGCTTCTTTATCAGACTCACATCCAACAAAGATCTCACCAGCATTTGGAACATCATTTAATCCGAGGATCTCCACCGGCATAGACGGTCCTGCTTCTTTGACACGTCTTCCTTTATCATCCATCATCGCTCTTACTTTCCCGTATGCAGAGCCTGCTGCGATCGGATCTCCTACATGAAGTGTTCCTTTCTGCACAAGAACTGTTGCCACAGAACCTTTTCCTTTGTCAAGCTGCGCTTCGATGACAATTCCTCTTGCACGGCGATTCGGATTAGCCTTCAGCTCAGATACTTCTGCTGTCAGAAGAATCATCTCCAGCAGTTCATCGATTCCTTCATGTGTATGTGCAGATACCGGAACAAAGATTGTGCTTCCGCCCCAGTCTTCTGCGATCAAGCCGTATTCTGTCAATTCTTGTTTGACTCTCTCTACATTTGCACTTGGCTTATCAATCTTATTTACTGCAACGATGATCTCGATTCCTGCCGCTTTCGCATGGTTGATCGCTTCTACCGTCTGCGGCATCACACCGTCATCCGCTGCAACAACAAGGATCGCGATATCTGTTGAGCTCGCTCCACGCATACGCATCGCTGTAAATGCTTCATGTCCCGGTGTATCAAGGAATGTAATGTTCTCTCCATTGATCGTTGCCACATACGCACCGATGTGCTGTGTGATTCCACCCGCTTCACGATCGATCACATTTGTGTTACGGATCGCATCGAGAAGAGAAGTCTTTCCATGGTCTACGTGTCCCATGACACATACAACCGGAGGACGTTTCACCATTGTGCTTTCATCCTCTTCGTCTTCTTTTAATAATTCCTCGATCACATCGACAACTTCTTCTTTTTCCACAAGGCATTCAAATTCCATTGCGATCTCTTCGGCAGTGTCAAAGTCTACTTCCTGGTTCACTGTCACGATCTTGCCCTGCATGAATAATTTTTTGACAATTACCGATGGCTGGATCTTCATCTTATCTGCAAGTTCCTGAATAGTAAGTGTCTCTGGAATTGTGATCATTTTGATCTTTTCTTCCTCTTTTTCCACTGGCTTTGGCTGTGGTTTTACCGGCTGTGACATCGGTTTTTGTTTCTTCCCTTTTGGAAGTCTTTCTTCTCTGTCGTCATCCCGGTAATCTTTCTTTTTATAGTTCTCCTTGCCCTTCTGGCGCTGTGGTTTCTGCTCCGGAACAATTGGTGCAGGAATGGACGGAGAAGTTCCTCTTCCATTCTCCTGTCTTCTGTCATCTCTTCTTCCGTTATTTCTTCTGTTGTCCTGTCCGCGGTCATCTCTTCTTCCCTGACCGGAGAATCCGCCTTTCTGACCCTGGCGATCTCCTCTTCCATCCGGACGATTGTCTCCACGGTTATTGTAGTTTCTGTTCTCACCACGATTCTCCCCGGAGCGCTCTCCTCTGTTAAACGGACGGTTTCCGGAACGTTCTCCTCTGTTATCGCCATTTCTGGATCCTTGATTATTGTTGTTTCCACGGCTGTTTGTGCCATTTCCGGAACGGTAATTGTTGTTCTGACGATCCTTTTGTCCTGTACCGTTTCCTCTCTGATTATTGCCGCCATTGTTCGATCTTTGTCCGCCCTGACGCTTTCCATTCTGTGTGTTCTGCGGACGGAATACCTGCACGATATTTTTCTTTTTTGGTGTCTCCTCGGACGATGCTTCCTTCTTTCCTCCAAAAGCATCTTTCACCATGTTTTCCTGTTCATCTGTAAGGGAACTCATGTGGCTTTTCACCTCTACTTTCTTCTCTTGTAAAAAATCTAAAATTTCTTTGTTTGACTTGTTTAACTCTTTTGCCAGTTCATGTACCCGGACTTTTGTCATACGCTCTACCTCCTCTATGCCATTGTCTGCCTCTCATCCTCTATCTGCTTCTTAATTCCCTTTGCAAATCCTGCATCCAGCACGGCAAGCGATGCCCGGAATTCTTTTCCCATTGCATGCCCCAACGTATCTTTATCCTTATAAAAATAAATTGGTACTTCATAGAAATCACACATGTTCTGAAACTTCTTTTTTGTATTGTCAGAAGCATCCTCTGCCACAATGACAAGTTCTGCTCTTCCTGACTTTGTCTCTTTCTCTGTTGAAAACTCTCCGCTTACTGTCTTTCCCGCCTTGGTCGCCAGACTGATCAGCGAAAGTGCTTTACTTTGTTTCAATCGCATCCATCTCCTCTTTTAAATGTTCATATACCTCTGCCGGAATGGATTGTTTGAAAGATCTCTCAAGCCCTCTGTTTTTCACTGCCTTTTCCAGACATTCCCGTGAAAAGCAAAGGTATGCCCCACGGCCGTTTTTCTTGCCGGTCGCATCCAGAATGAATTCGTTTTCTGACGTTTTCAGTACGCGCATCATCTCTTTTTTACTTTTCATTTCACCACATCCTACGCACTTCCGCATAGGAATCTTCTTTACGCTGCCCAAACAATCACTCCGTTTCTATTCTTCATCTGCCAGATAGTCCTCTGTCTGCTCCGGCTCATCCACTTCTGCTGCTTCCATCGCCATATCCATATAGTTTTCCGGAAGATCTCCTGCCTCAATGGCCTGTGTCTCGCTCTTAATGTCAATCTTATAGCCAGTCAGACGCGCTGCAAGTCTTGCGTTCTGCCCTTCTTTTCCGATTGCAAGAGAAAGCTGGTAATCTGGAACGATCACACTTGCTGTCTTCTCATCCGGATCTGCCATAACAGAAATAACTTTTGCCGGGCTTAATGCATTCTCAATTAAGATTGCCGGATTCTCACTCCAGTTGATGATATCGATCTTCTCCCCGCGCAGTTCGTTGACAATCGCATTGACTCTTGCACCGTTCATTCCGACGCATGCTCCAACTGGATCAACATCCGGATCATTGGACCATACGGCGATCTTCGTACGAGAACCTGCTTCTCTGGAAATACTCTTGATCTCTACTGTTCCGTCTTTGACTTCTGCCACTTCTGACTCAAACAGACGCTTTACAAGTTCTGGATGTGTACGAGAAACTAAGATCTTCGGCCCTTTTGTCGTATTCTTTACTTCTACCACATACAGTTTGATACGCTCTGTTGGCTTAAATACCTCTCCTTTGACCTGTTCATTCTCTGTCAGCATCGCATCTGCCTTACCAAGGTTAATACTTACATTTTTGCCAACATATCTCTGAACGATACCTGTAACGATATCTTTTTCTTTTTCAAAATACTGGTCATAAACCACTTTTCTTTCTTCCTCGCGGATTTTCTGGAGGATCAGGTTTTTTGCATTCTGTGTGGCGATTCTTCCGAATTCCTTTGATTCTACCGGAATCTGGACAATGTCGCCAAGTTCAAATTTTGAATCGATCATCTTTGCATCTGCAAGGCTGATCTCCATCACCTCATCTTCTACTTCCTCCACAACGACTTTCTCCGCAAATACGGAATAATCGCATGTCTCCCTGTTCATGATGATCTTAATGTTATCTGCTTTTCCAAAATGGTTCTTGCAGGCATTCATCAATGAATTCTCAATTGCATCTAACATGGTCTCTTTGCTGATGTCTTTTTCCTCTTCTAAGATCGTCAGCGCTTCTAATAACTCAGTGTTCATTTCTATTTCCTCCTAACTGTTTAAAAATCAAGTGCAAGACGGATCAATGCGATCTCGCTTCTCTCAAATGTCTTCGGTTCACCATCTTCATATTCGATAGTGACAGTGTCTTTGTCATACGATTTTAAAATACCGGTAAATTCCTTCTGTCTGTCGATCGCACGGTACGTTCTGATCTCCACTTCTTCTCCCAGACTGCGTTTAAAATCTTTCTCTTTCTTTAGCGGTCTTCCAAGTCCCGGAGAGCTGACTTCAAAAATATAAGTATCCTCGATATAATCTTCCCGGTCCAGAATCTCTGAAAATGCACGGCTGACTACTTCACAGTCATCTACTGCAATTCCTCCCGGTTTATCGATATAAGCGCGCAGGTACCAGTTGCTTCCTTCCTTTACATACTCCACATCTACCAGTTCAAATCCATTGCCCTCCACGATCGGCAGAATCAGTTCTTCTGTTTTCTGTTCATATACTTCTCTTTTTGACAAATCATCTCTTCCTTTCTGTTCTTGTTCTTTCGTCTCTGACAAATCTGCATGATACAAAGAAGAGTGGACGTCTTGCCCACTCTTCTGTCAGTTACATATCAATCTATTAAAGAGCATAGCACAACTCTCTGGGAAAAGCAAGCGCTTTTTGCCGCTTTCGCTTTATAATCGTGTCTTCGTCCCTTTTCCATCCCGCTTATTTAACTTGAGCCGGTTTAAGGAAACTTCTTTTTCCTGATAACTTCCCTTTGTGTCAACCCCGTCTGCAAACAGATAAATCTGCTCAATCCGGTCACTCTTTTGCAACTTCATTCCGCGCACACCCACTGCGCCTTTTTTCTTCTCCGGCACTTCCGAAAGAAGAAACCGCAGGAAATATCCTCCTTCCGTCTGAAGCACGATATTCTGCTCTTCCAAAACCTTTATAACCGCAACGACTTCGTCCGCTTCCTGAAGCTTCGTTGCCGCAGTCGTCCGCTTTGATACAAGAAACTCTTCTCCGGCCACTTGTTTTAGCATACTTTGCCTTGTCACAAATAGCAGTTTCGCATCTTTTAATTCTTCTTCCGCACAGAGATATACGATCTCTTCCTGCGCACTGTCGTAGTTCCCCAGATTATCGATCGGAACACTCTTATCTCGAAACTTTCCATATGGAATATCTGAGACTTTTACCTGATGCATCTTTCCGGTATTCGTAAAAATACAAACTTTTCCAGTATTTTTACACGGAACAATGTGCTTGTTCTCGCTGTCTGCGGCTTCTTTATTCCGCTCATACGTTGCTACATCCACAGTCTTTGCATATCCAAAGCGATCCAAAAGCAGGATCACATCCTGTTCTTCCACCTTGTTCTCTTCATAAATTGCCTCTTTTCCATTCTCGATCACAGTACGGCGTTCTCTTGCGTAAGCTTTTTTATATCCTTCCAGTTCATCAATGATCACATTCGTCATCGAATCATAATTATTCAGGATATCTTCATACTTTTCAATGTTTTTCAACGTCTCTTCATGTTCCTTTATCAGCGCTTCGATTTCCAGACCAATCAGTTTATAGAGGCGCATCTCCAGAATCGCTGTTGCCTGCTTCTCGGTAAAGCACAGTTTTGCTGCCTTTTTCTTGGATGCCGCTGTCTTAAACGTAATATTCTCCACAGTTCCGTGGATCAAGCATTCCTTCGCATCTTTGATCGACTTGCTACCTCTTAAGATCTCAATGATCAAGTCAATGACGTCACACGCCTTGATCAGACCTTCCTGAATCTCTTTTTTCGCAAGTTCTTTTGCAAGCAATGTCTTATATTTTCTCGTCATCAGTTCAAACTGAAAATCTACGTGGTGTTCGATGATCTGGCGGAGCCCCATCGTCTCCGGTCTTCCATCGGCAACTGCAAGCATGTTCACCCCAAACGTATCTTCCAGACGCGTCTTCTTATAGAGCATGTTTTTCAGGTTTTCAATGTCCGCATCTTTTTTCAGTTCGAGAACAATACGGATCCCTTCTTTGGAAGACTGATTCGAGATGTCTACGATATCATTTGTCTTCTTTGCCTCCACCAGTGCACAGACATCGTTCAAAAACTTTCCGATCCCTGCGCCGATCATCGTATAAGGAATCTCAGAGATGACCAGACGTTTCTTTCCGCCTTTTCCATTCTCTACCTCTACTTTTCCGCGAAGTTTGATCTTTCCTGTACCGGTCTCATAGATGGATGGCAGATCATCTTTGTTGACTACGATGCCCCCGGTCGGGAAATCCGGTCCCTTCAGATATGTCAGAAGTTCTTCCGTCGTGATCTCATTGTTCCTCATGTATGCCTTTACTGCATCGATCACCTCACCTAGGTTATGTGTCGGGATACTCGTGGCCATACCGACTGCGATTCCCTCCGCACCATTGACAAGGAGGTTCGGAATTCTGACCGGAAGCACTTCCGGCTCTTTTTCTGTCTCGTCAAAATTTGGCACAAAATCTACAATGTCTTTATCAAGATCTGCCAGATACGCTTCCTGCGTGATTTTGGCCAGACGGCTCTCCGTATAACGCATCGCCGCAGCGCCGTCCCCTTCTATCGACCCAAAATTCCCGTGACCGTCTACCAGCACCATTCCCTTTTTAAAATCCTGCGCCATAACAACCAGCGCCTCATAGATGGAACTGTCACCGTGTGGGTGATATTTACCCATCGTATCTCCGACGATACGGGCACACTTTCTGTATGGTCTGTCATATCTGATCCCAAGTTCATACATATCATAGAGCGTTCTTCTCTGCACCGGCTTTAAACCATCCCGGACATCCGGCAGTGCTCTTGCTATGATGACACTCATCGCATAATCAATGTAAGACTTCTTCATCACATCCGAATACTCGGTTCTTATCACTTGCTGCTCGTTCATATTTTACCTCACCTAACTATATATCCAGTTCTGCCTCTGCCGCATTCTCATAGATAAATGCACGTCTCGGCGGAACATCACTTCCCATCAGCATCTCTGTCACACTAGATGCCATTCTCGCATCTTCAATCTCTACCAATTTTAACATTCTTGTCTCCGGATTCAATGTGGTCTCCCAAAGCTGCTCTGCATCCATCTCCCCGAGACCTTTGTACCTCTGCAGAGTAAACGGGCCGGTCTGACGCTTCCGGTACTGTTCGAGTGCCTTATCGTCATACAGATACTCTTCCTCACCCTTCTTCGGCATCGCCTTGTAAAGCGGCGGCATCGCAATATAGACATGTCCCTCAAAGATCAACTCCGGCATAAAGCGATAGAATAAGGTCAGAAGCAATGTAGAAATATGTGCTCCGTCCACATCTGCATCTGCCATGATAATGATCTTATCATAGCGGAGCTTACTGATGTCAAAATCATTCCCATATCCTTCTGAAAACCCACACCCAAACGCATTGATCATCGTTTTGATCTCCGCATTTGCCAGCACTTTATCAATGCTTGCCTTCTCCACATTCAAAATCTTTCCACGGATCGGCAAGATCGCCTGATACATCCGGTCACGCGCCGTCTTTGCGGATCCTCCCGCCGAATCTCCCTCAACGATAAAGATCTCACACTTTGATGCATCACGGCTCTCACAGTTTGCAAGCTTTCCGTTGCTGTCAAACGAATATTTTTGCTTCGTCAGCAGATTCGTTTTTGCACGTTCTTCTGTCTTGCGGATCTTCGCCGCTTTCTCTGCACAGCCGATCACCTTCTTCAACGTCTCAAGATTTCGGTCAAAGTAGCGAACAATCTCTTCCCCGGTCACCTTTCCGGTAGCTTTGGATGCATCTGGATTGTCAAGCTTCGTCTTCGTCTGTCCTTCAAATCTAGGATCCGGATGCTTTACCGAGACGATCGCCGTCATCCCGTTTCGAATATCTGCTCCGGTAAAATTGGAATCTTTCTCTTTTAAAATACCAAGTTCCCTCGCATATTGGTTGATAACTGTAGTAAATGTCATCTTGAATCCAGTCAGGTGCGTACCGCCCTCCGCATTGTAAATGTTATTGCAGAAACCAAGCACATTTTCATGGAACTCATTGACATACTGAAATGCCACTTCCACCTCGATGCCTTCTGCTTCCCCTTTAAAATAAACTGGCTCATGGATGACCTCTTTCTTCTGGTTCATATCTTTAATAAAACCGATGATCCCATCCGGCTCATGAAACTCAATATGTTCTGTCTGCTCTCGTCTCCGATCCTCAAAGATAATCGTCAGTTCCGGATTCAGATACGCCGTTTCATGCAGACGACTCTTCACCTCATCTGCCTTAAACTTTGTCTTCTCAAAAATCTCTCCATCCGGCAAAAAATTCACAAGTGTACCGGTCTTTCTCGTCTTTGCGATCACCGGGAGAAGGCCGTCTTCCAGCTCTACGACCGGAATCCCCCGCTCATACCGGTCATGGTGTACCCCGCCGTCCCGGCTGATCTTCACATCCATATATTCTGACAACGCATTGACTACGGAAGATCCGACACCATGGAGTCCACCGCTTGTCTTGTAAGCCGAATCATCAAACTTTCCTCCCGCATGCAAGGTCGTGTAGACAAGCCTCGCTGCAGAAATTCCCTTCTGGTGCATGCCGACGGGAACTCCTCGTCCATTGTCCTCCACCGTAGCCGAACCGTCTTTTTCTAAAAAAACACTGATCTTATTACAGAATCCGGCGAGATGTTCATCCACCGCATTATCCACAATCTCATAAATCAGATGATTCAGTCCCTTTGTAGACACACTTCCTATATACATTCCCGGACGCTTCCGGACCGCCTCCAGCCCTTCGAGCACCGAAATACTATCTGCATCATATGTATTTTTCTTAGCCATTTACCCCTGTCCTTTCACGTTCTTTATCAAAGCTTCACACATTCTACCACAAATGTTCAGGATTTTCAACTTTATTTTCGAACAGCTGTTCTTTCTGCTTCTAAACTCCTGTTTTTATGGATTTTCTACAATCACTTTCTGAAGTGTCACTGCAAGCAGTTCCATCGCATTTCTCATTTCCTCTACCGTGTTTGTCTGCGCCCCTGCCTCGATCAAAAGCGACTTCGGGCGCATGTGCAGACTGTAGCGGTACCCACGGAGAAAGATCCTCCTTGTAAATCCAGGATACATCTGTTCTGCCGCCAGCTTCATTTGAAGTGAAAATGCCAGATTGTCCTGTATGTATGGGTTTGGAAGGTATGCGATATCTCCGTTATCCTTTGTCCGGCTCAACCCATTAAAAAACATAATCTGCGCAGTCGGTTTTCCATTTACTTCTGTCACCAGATGCGTATCCTCCCCCACGCCGTCCCGGTGAAGATCGATCACAACTTCGATGCTTGGATGCTCTTCAAGGATTGGCCGCACTCCCGCCTCCGCATACTCATATGCTGCGCTCCGGTCCAACTGTCCATTGATCAGATCGTAGACACCCGGATGGTGGATTGTCGGAATCCCAAGTGCATTTAACCGCTCTGCAAGAAGCTTCCCCATCCCGACGATCGTTGTATCTGTATCTCCCTCCACGGAATCGATAAAAGCTTCCTGCGAATGCGTATGGAAAATAAGAATTTTCGGTGCATCTCCCTGCTTTTCAATCTTCATGCTCCTTGACAGGAGGTCATCCGCATTCAACTGATCCGGCCCAATCATAGTCGCACTGTCCACCGTATAAAAATTGCTGAGCAGATAATCAAAATCCCGCAGCTTCTCTATAGACATCTCCGGGGGAACCTGAGCCATCTTGGGAGGCTCCTCTACCGTTACCGCTTTCTCTGGATTCACCAGTTTTCCATCTGCCCCCACTTCATTTTCATCCTCCGCCTGCTTTTTCAAGATCATCTCGTACGTTTCTTCATCCTCCAGCGATGCCCGATAAACTTTCTGGCGCCGCAGATATCCACCGGCAGGCAAAATCTGCATCGCCTGCTTTGCGATCCACTCCCCCGGAGCAAGAACAGGTTCCGCTTTTAAATAAGAGAGAGAAGGCAGGTATCGCTCCTCTGCCCTCTTCTGCACACTTTTTGCCACTGCCTTTTTATCAAAAACTGTCCCCATATTTTGCAAAATACATAAAAACACAAGAAAGACTGCGATCTTTCCAGTCATACTTCCCATCCCTGTCAGCTTCCATCTCTTTTTCACGCATCCACTTCCCCACTATTTTCTGCTGCTCTTGTCCATCCTGCCACAATCGCCCTGCCTTTAAACTATATGAGCCAAACAAAAAATTTATGAGGCTGTCCCTTCCGAAAATAAGATATTTAATGCCTCCGAGATTGTAAAACTCACCCGCTTGATAGTGTCATCAATATTTTTTGGTGTCATATACATCCCATTCAGATGCGGAGCGATCAGCTCCCGTATCAGTTCCTGCTTCTCTGCCTCGTTGTAACTGCGCAGCGTCTCCCCTACACTTTTTAGCAGTTCAGAAGACTCCAACGCTACGATGAAGTTTTCCATCGTATCATTGACGATCGTCACCGCATCTACCACAGTCGGAACACCGATCCCGATCACCTTGACACCCAACGTCTCCCTGTTTAATGCCAGCCTGTGGTTCCCCACACCAGATCCCGGACAGATTCCGGTATCTGTAATCTGAATCGTCCGGTTTAATCTTTTACTGTTTCTCGCCGCAAGTGCATCGATCGCCACAACAAAATCCGGCTCCGTTTCCTCCACAACCCCCTTCACAATCTCCAGCGTCTCCATTCCCGTCTGTCCCGTAACCCCGGGCACTACAGCACTGACAAGATATACTTGATCTTTTCCCATCGCATATTTCCCATATTCTTTTACGATGTGCCGTGTAACATGCAGATGATCTGCCACATAAGGTCCAAGTGCATCCGGTGTCACCTCGCGGTTTCCAAGCCCTACCACAAGAACAGATACTTCCTCCTTTCGTTCCGGTATGAGTTCTTTGATATCCTCTGCCAGCTTTTTTGAAATTTCCCTGTGATAATCTTCATCCGGCACAGCCATATTCGGCGCCTCGATGGTCAGATACGTGCCGACCGGCTTTCCCATCATCTTTGCTCCATTCTCTGTCTCAACAACGACGCGGGTCGTCCGGATCTCTCTCTCCTCGTCGTAAGTCTCTTCCACACTCACACCCGGAATCTCCACATGATCCGACACAAACCGTTCCCTTGTCTCCAGCGCCAAGTCTGTACGAATATTATAATTTTCCAACATTACATTCTTCCCCTCATTTCCACTCTGTTTTTTAATAGTTTTTACAAAAAAATGGGAAATATGTATTGACAGAACAGATTCTATCCATTAAACTAAATAAGTGTGTTCGACAGAACGTCCGTGTCCGAATCTGCCGAATTACCCTAACGAATAGAAAATAAAAAAATCACATATTTGGAGGTGTACGATTTGGCTAACATTAAATCTGCAAAAAAAAGAATTTTAGTAAACGAAACAAAAGCTGCTAGAAATAAAGCAATTAAATCAAAAGTAAAAACTTACGTGAAAAAAGTAGAGACTGCTGTTGCTCACAGCGACAAAGCTGCTGCTGAAGAAGCTTTAAAAGCTGCTATCGTTGAGATCAACAAAGCTGGTTCTAAAGGTGTTTACCACAAGAACACTTGCGCTAGAAAAGTTTCTCGTTTAACAAAAGCTGTTAACGGAATTGCTTAATTAGAAAGCTTAATCAAATAGAAATAAAAAGAAGTAATCATACCGTCATGTGATTACTTCTTTTTTTATTTCATAGGACCAATTCCTACAAAATCCTAATTTTCTCTCACAGCAGGCGCCCTATAAAAGAGCGCCTGCACATATCCTTTGATCTGGAAAAATCTTACAGAAACAGATTTTTCACATCATTGAATAAAATCAAGATCATCAATCCAAAAAGCAGCACAAATCCTGCAAAATGGACCATTCCCTCTTTCTCCGGCGCAATCCGCTTGCCACGGATCACTTCCAGGATCAAAAATACCAGTCTCCCTCCGTCTAACGCCGGAATTGGAAGCAGATTCATCACCCCTAAGTTTGCCGATAACAAGATTCCGATGTTCATCAGATTCAGGAATACAATTGCCATTCCCGCCGGTTTCGCAGCCTCATAAGTATCATCTACAAGGTTTACAATTCCTACCGGGCCGGCCATCTGGTCAAGACCGACTTTTCCGGTGACAAGCATCTTCAAGCCATCCAATGTCGTACAGATCCAATATTTCACTTCATAGACTCCATACTGAAGCGCCTTCAGTCCATCTGCCTTCTCATTTTGTGCCTTTCCGGTCAGGCCAAGCAGATACATCCCCGTTTCTTCATCCATCCGCGGCTTGATATCTACGTGATGTTCTTTTCCATCCCGCTCATAAGTGACCGTGACTGTCTCCCCCTGGTGCATTTGATTATATACCTGTACCTCTCTCCAGAGATTGATATCCTTGTGATTCATCTTCACAATGACATCGCCCTTCTGCAATCCGGCTTCCTCTGCCGCTGACCCCGGAATCACATCGTCTGCAACGGCCGGATCATAGCCAACCCAGGCAACAAGGATCACCGCAAAGATAAACGCGAGAATAAAATTAAACACCGGTCCTGCCGCTATGACAGAAATCCTTGCCCAAACCGATTTGCTGTTAAAGCTTCCTGCCGACTGATCGTCAATCTCATCTTCACCCATCATACAGGACCCTCCAAACGGCAAAAGTTTCCACGAGTATCTCGTGCCTCCCCGCTCAAAGCTTAGGATCCTCGGTCCCATTCCAAGAGAAAATTCTGATACATCGATCCCATTTTTCTTTGCTAGTAAGAAATGTCCAAGTTCATGGACAATTACAATGAAACTAAAAAGTAACAAGGCAAGAAGAATGCCCATCTGTTACCACCTGCTTTCTATATAGTCATATGTTTCTGCCTCTGTCTGCAGTATTTCATCCACAGAAGGATTGGCGATATTTTTATGCGCCTCCATGCATGCCTGGATCATCTCCGGTATCTCCAAAAATCTGATCTCCCGGTTCAAGAACTTACTCACTGCCTTTTCATTTGCAGCATTGAACACCGTCGGAAGGCTTCCGCCTGCCTTTCCTGCCTCGTATGCCAGCCGCAGCCCATAGAAGGTCTCCAAATCCGGCTCCTCAAAGGTCAGCTGTGCAAGCCCTCTGAAATCCAGCCGGTCTCCCGGCAGATATCTGCGCTCCGGGTAGTAGAGTGCATACTGAATCGGCAACTTCATATCCGGTGTGCCAAGCTGGGCGATTACCGCGCCATCTACATATTCTACCATGGAGTGAATGATACTCTGCGGCTGCACAACAACCTCAATCTGATCTACATCCACTCCAAAGAGCCATTTTGCCTCAATCACTTCCAGCCCTTTGTTGACCATCGTGGAAGAATCGATCGTAATCTTCCTTCCCATCTCCCAGTTCGGATGCTTCAAGGCATCTTCCACCTGGACGTTCTGAAGGTCTTCCCATCTTCTTCCGCGGAATGGTCCCCCGGAAGCTGTGAGCAGGATCTTATGGAGCGCCCGCTCCTGTCCGCCCTGCAAAGACTGAAAAATGGCGCTGTGTTCACTGTCCACCGGAAGGATCGACACTCCGTGTTCTTTTGCCAGCGGCATGATAATATGCCCCGCAGTCACAAGTGTCTCCTTATTTGCAAGCGCAATATGTTTGCCGGCCGTAATTGCCGCAATCGTCGGTCGAATCCCGATCATTCCTACAATTGCAGTCACTAAGATCTCCACTTCCGGAAGTGTGGATACTTCAATCAACCCTTCCATCCCAGATACAATCTTCACATCAAGATCTCTGACCTTATCTGCCAGTTCCTTTGCGCGCTCTTCACTCCAGACTGCCACAACTTTCGGTGCAAATTCCCGAATCTGCGCTTCCAGTCGTTCTATATTATTCCCCGCAGCCAGTCCTGATACTTCGATATCTTTATTTTCTCTCACAACCTCCAACGTCTGTGTGCCGATGGAGCCTGTCGAACCTAAAATTGCTATCTTTTTCATCTCATTCACCTACTTCATTATCGTCACAGCGAGATAATAGATCACCGGCGCTGTAAAGATCACACTGTCAAACCGATCCAACACACCGCCGTGCCCCGGAATCAGCTTGCCATAGTCCTTGATGTCATGATTTCGTTTGATTGCAGATGCTGCAAGATCTCCTACCTGTGAGATCATACCGCCCACTGCACAAATAAATGCATACGCGAATGCACTTGCCTGCACATCCGGCGCGAAATAATTGATTGCCGCAGCATAGAGCGCTCCAAGAAGTGCAGCGCCTACAATCCCACCGATACCACCTTCCACAGACTTCTTCGGACTTAACTTCGGAGCCATCTTATGTTTACCGATCAGCATTCCGACACAGTACGCACAAGTATCACATCCCCAGGAACAGATAAACACAAGTCCTACGAGAAATGCCCCGTGTGGGAGCAGTCTTGTCTGATAGATGTAAGAAAGCATCACTGCCACATAAAACATTCCGAAATAAGTCAGCATCACCTGCTCTGAGCGATATTTCGGAAAAGAAAACACATAAACCGCCATCAACACGATCAAAAAGAGTATCCCGATGCAGGTAATCTCATTGATCTGGCCCGCTGCAAATGCTCCCGGCGCTTTTCCCGCCGCTACTCTGTGCAGCAAAATATAGTAAGCTGCTGCTGCCACATAGCCTGTCACACCAAGCAGTTTTTTATGCACATCTGCAATTTTATAAAGTTCACTCATTCCGATCAGACTGAGAACGAGAAGGATTCCAAACAGAATATCTCCTCCGCTGACAATCGCAAACAGCGCCACGATCACAAGCAGAATCCCGCTGATCAATCTTGTCTTAAACATTTGTATCTTCCTCCCCTGTCTTTCCAAAACGTCTGTCACGGCGATTATATTGTTCAATCGCCTTTCGCAATTCTTCCTTCGTAAAGTCCGGCCATAACACATCTGTAAAATAAAATTCTGTGTAGGCAAGCTGCCAGAGCAGATAGTTGGAGAGCCGCAATTCTCCGCTTGTACGGATCAAAAGATCCGGATCCGGAATCCCATGTGTGTCCAGATAAGACTCCAGCACCTCTTCTGTGATCTTCTCCGCCTCTATCTTTCCCTCTTTGCAGTCCTTGGCAAGAGTTCTCACTGCACGGACGATCTCATCCCTGCTTCCATAATTGATCGCAATCTGGAAGTTCAGACCATCGTTATTCTTCGAAGCCTCCTCAAGTTCTAAGATCCTTGTGCGGATATCCTCATCAAGTCCTGTCAAATCTCCGATCACGCGCACTTTCATCCGGTTCTTCTCGGCAGTCTTTAAACAAGTCTTCATATAATTTCTGAGAAGCTTCATCAGCGCATCTACTTCCCCTTTCGGCCGGTTCCAGTTCTCTGTAGAAAACGCATAGACCGTTAGATACTTAACACCCATCTTATATGCTTCCTCACAAATCCGCTCTACATTTTTGCTTCCCTGGGCATGCCCGTAATTTCTCGGCATTCCTTTCTTCTTCGCCCAACGCCCATTCCCATCCAGGATGATCGCAATATGCTGTGGTACGTTCATCTAATCAAATTCTCCTCTCTAATAGGATAAGCAAGGTCAGACGTCACTTCATCCCCCTTGCTTATCCTCCTTTTTTTCTTCTGTTGTCTCAGATCAGAAATGAAACACTGTGTGCCTCACACAGAATTTCTTCTTAGACAGTCATCACTTCTTTTGATTTTGCCTCAACAGCTTTATCGATCTGTGCGATGTACTTATCTGTCAGTTTCTGTAATTCATCTTCCAGATCCTTGATCTCATCTTCAGAAACCTCTGTTCCTTTTAATTTCTTAAACGTATCATTTCCATCACGTCTGATGTTACGAACTGCAACCTTTCCTGCTTCTCCTTTTTTCTTAACATCTTTCACAAGTTCTTTTCTTCGCTCTTCTGTCAGCTCCGGAAATACAAGACGGATGACTGTACCATCATTGGTCGGATTGATTCCGATATCAGAAGTCAGGATCGCCTTCTCGATCTCTTTTACCATTGATTTTTCCCATGGCTGGATCTGGATCATGCGCGCTTCCGGCACAGATACATTCGCCACTTGCTGGATCGGAGTTGGTGATCCATAGTAGTCTACTGTCAGCTTATCCAGTACATGTGGGTTTGCACGTCCTGCACGGATCGTTGCCAGTTCACTTGTCAGGCTGTTGTAAGATTTCTCCATTTTTTCATTAAATACATTCAGTCTTTCATTCATTGCTATATTCCTCCGCTTCTTTTTATGATACAGTTACTTTCGTTCCTGTAAATGTTCCTGTCATCGTCTCTACGATACTGTTCTCCTCGCTCAAACCAAACACGAGCATAGGCATCTGATTCTCCATACATAAGATAGATGCTGCCAGATCGATCACGGCCAGTCTCTTCTCGATCACTTCACTGATCGAAATCTCATCGTACTTCACAGCCTCCGGATTCACCTTCGGATCACTGTCATATACGCCATCGATCGTCTTCGCAACGAGCATTGCCTCTGCCTCGATCTCAATCGCACGCAGAACCGCACCTGTATCCGTAGAAAAATACGGATGTCCGGTACCTCCTGCAAAGAAAACTACCTTTCCTTCTTCAAGCGCTTTCACAGCTGCATCCTTGGAGAACAGAGTCGTGAATGCTCCACATACAAATGGAGTAAATACTTCTGTCTTCATTCCCACATGGCGGAAAATCTCAGATACATAAGTACAGTTCATGATTGTCGCCAGCATCCCGATCTGGTCCGCTTTCGTGCGGTCGATCGTCTCGCTCGTTCTTCCTCTCCAGAAGTTGCCTCCTCCGGTCACGATCGCAACCTGGATTCCTGCATCTACAAGCTGTTTTACCTGCTCTGCGACTCCGATACAGGTCGCCTCATCAAAACCTGTCTTTTTATCTCCTGCCAGCGCTTCTCCGCTGAGCTTCAGTAATACTCTCTTCATCTGTCTCGCTCCTTATTCTCTTTTGTCATTGATATATAGACATACCAGGACTCTTACGTTACCAGTATATCATAATTTTATCAAAAATGGAATCTCTTCCCGACGGGATTTCTCATTTTATCGATATTCTTCCAGTACGTTTCGGATTTCCTCATCCAGCTCTTTGATTCTTGCATCTTTCTGTTGGCAAAAAATCTCATACTCCAATTTCAATGCTTCTGCTTCCGCCTGGCACTGCACGCGATACTGGTAATACTGATAATAGGTCATCACCTGCAAAGCTCCTGCCATCTCCTTTTCTTTGATCTCTGACAGAAGCTTTCGAAACGTCTCAGGTGTAATGGCTTCCCCGTCACCTTCTATCTGAGAAGTCACTTCCGGAAACAAAAATGCCACCGACTTCTTTTTGCTTATCGCATTCGTGAGGGCAGACTCCATCGTCATTGCATGCTTTGACACTACCACAGTCTTCACCGGAAGTACACCATCTTCCAAATTCCCAATATAACCTCCGGACTGCTGCGGAACCGCCCATACCGAAAATCCTCGCGCCTTCAGGTCTTCCTCCTTGCTCTCGGAACTTTGCCCCTCAGAGAAAAAATATCCCCCCGGTGTCCCGATTCCCGCACCATTCCATGCTGCAATCTGGGCATCCAATTGTTGTACCCACTGCTCCTCATCTTCTCCTCCCGGAGACTCGGTCTGGAATACATATTCCCATCCGCTTCCAAGCATGCCATGAAATGCTTCCATACTCATCAGTTCCGGCGAACTTCCCGGCACTAACCCATTTTGCAGCGGAAATGTTCCTCGATATCCATATTCTGTCATGATCTGGAGTGTATCCTGTGTAAGCGTTTGATTTGCATTTGCAAAGCCAAGCAGAACACAAGTCCCTCCATTTCTTGTGTTCTCCAACCGCTGCAGCCATTCCTTATCCTGCTTCTCTAATACACGCTTCTCCTCCTCAAACGGCTTAATCCGTGCGGTAATTTCTGCATTGCTCGAAACCCACTGCTGCTCCTTTTTCTTCTCTGCCCACAGCGCCGCAGCAATGCCAATGATCCCGATGACGGTGACTACTACCGCCACAATCCTCAGCAATGCCATCCTTTGTTTTCCTGCTTTCATATTCCTTCTGCACTCTCTTTCTCTGTTTTCACTCGTATAAAACATTATACGATAAGAAAAGAAGAAAATCAATCGAAGAAAATTTTGTGAGGTGTTCTCCTGCTGCTCACAGAAAGAGACGGCAACAGACAAAAGTCTGCCGCCGTCTCACTTTCCTTCTTATGTCATCTCTTCCTGACTAGGATTATTCTCCCCAGCCAGTTCCTCCAACATCAAGCATATTATCATTCTGTGACGGACTCTCAACTCCACTCATCGTAATGATGCTCTCTCCGTCAAACTCGATAATTTCTAATGCTGGTGCTTCATACTGTCTTTTCATTCTGCTTCATCCTTTCTACTAATTGTATTTCTTCCTACTCTGGAAGTATCTCTTCTTCTCCAAAAAGCTCCTCATGCAGCGCTTCCTCTTCTGGCAATACCGGCTGCTCTTCCGGAAGTACAACTTCCGGCAGCTCCAATGTATGCTCTTCTCCCGGCTGCGCTTCCGCCTGATTTTCTGATGGTTCCAAATGCTCTGGTTCCTCTATAGTAATCGGCAAATTGTCATAGGTCAAAAGCCATTTTAATGTCGGATATCCTTTTGTGGATACCGACCCGAAATCCCACGCGTCTGGATCGGCTCCCCCTTCGTTGCCATTGAAAGTCAAGACATCGCGATAGAACGAGACGTCGTATTTCTGCTGTTCCTCAGCAGCCAACAAGGTTCCTTTTGCAATCGTCGCCTCCGAAACATTACTTGTTCCTGTCGCGCTGGAAAGCTCGTAACATTTTGTAAGATTTGTCGCTTCTATTGTTTCAATCTGATATTTTCCTAAAAACTTATAATTGGCTCCTGCATTTCCGATGGCAATACATCTGTCTACCCACCAATTCTTCCCGTTGGTACCAAAAGTATCTATGCTTCCTAAAAATCCACTCTTATCTCTCCATGTCGCCGGTTGGTTAGATCTCGCCTCCATGTTACTGATGACATTTCTTATCAGGGCTGCCTTAATCTCTCCCACAGCACCGCCTTGCTGGTTATTATCCATAACAATTTCCCCTTGCACGTAGGAATCTTCAAATTTGGAACGATACCCTGACAGCTGCCCGATGGCTCCTCCGACCAGGTTGAAATTCGAAAGTTCTGCCGGAGCAATCTCCCGGTTAATGTCAATTCCCTCTAACCAGATTTTTCCGACATAGGATTCATACACAAGCCCGCTAAGTGACGCAGTATTCGTTCCTCCATTCAGTTTTACATGATTCATATAGATCGTCTCCAGATGACCATACTCTACCGAACGTGCAAGTCCATTGGCTTCTGCTTTCCTTGTATATCCCCACTCCGTCTTCTCACCTGCAGTTACAAAAACATTTTGTATGCGGAGATTTTTCACAGTCGCCTTGGCATTGACTGACCTTCCTCGAATGAGGTCAAATAAAGAGGCACGCAATCCGTGGATGACCTGATTGTTTCCATCCAGTTCTCCTGAGAATGCTTTCATAATGTAGGAAGTCTGATTTTCTGGCAATCTCACTTGCTCCATGGAAATATTGTTCATCAAAATATATTTTCCACCCGGATTCTCTGAAATCTTCATCAAGTCTTCCGGTGTACGAATCTGAATATATTCCGCAGATGGATGTTCGGTGCGCAGTGGATGTTCGGTCACTGCCGATCCTTCCGGCAATGGCGGAAGCGGTTCTTCTCCTGCGATCCATACAAGGGAAGGATATCCATGTTCTGCCACGGAAGAAAAGTTCCATTTTGTGCTGTCAAATTTCAAAGTATCCCGATAAAAATCCGGATTTTTATACTCGGTAGTTTCTGTCAAGTATCCCGAAACTGCGGCGCTTCTTCCGCTCACCGCTGCCTCATAGCAGTTCTTCAAGCCGAATTCTATCGTAGTATTCGATTTCCCTTTTGTTGCAAATCGGTAGGCCTCTCCGACACTTCCCTGTGCCCGGTTTTCTCCTGCTTCCCCGATTGCAATGTTATTTTCCATCCACGTTGTCATACTTCCGTCAAAACCGACCATTCCTATAAAGCCGGCTCCATCGGTCTGTGGTGACGTGGATTTTGTCCGCATATTTGAAACGACCTGTTTGACGGTGTTCTCCATTTCGTCGTTGTTGTAGCCAAACACACCTCCCTGCGTGTTGGAGCGAACAGTGATTTCTCCTGCCGCATAGCTGTCGTTGACATGAACTCCTCCATTCAACTGCGCGATCAGGCCTCCGACCATCAAATCTGTCTTCCCAGCAAAAGCCGGTCCATATGGATTGATATTCAATCCTTCTGCCCACACTTCACTGATCGTCGTGTTTTGTGCCGTTCCTGCAAGTGCACCTGTATTATCTCCTCCTGCAAGAAGGATATTCTTTAACTGCAATCTCGAAATCTTCGCATTTTGTAAAGACTTCGCAAGCGCATTCGCCCCTTGGTCACTCTTCCACCGTTCTACTGTTACGTCTGTCACCTTTAAGTTCTTCACAGTTCCCGCCAATCGGTCAAATAGCGGTGCCCCGGAAATTTCACGGATCGTCAGTCCATTTCCATCCAGCTCTCCACTGAAGTTTCCAATGAAAGAGCCATCCTCAGCCTTTTTCCCAAAAAGAGAAATCGATTGCATCAGAATATATTTTCCGGAACTGTTTTTCGCCGCCAGCAGTTCTTCGGCCGTATGGATCGGCTCATATCCAGACGGAACCGTCGTCTGTAACGGGGTTTCTTCTGCCGGTGTTCCTTCTGTCCCCGGAGGTCTGATTCCCTCTGCATCCATCTCACGAAGTCTCGGCCAACCCGTCTTTGCTGCATCAGCCCAGTTCCAGATGTTCGGATCCAGTTTCAGATCAGACTGATAGAATGCTTCACTTTGCAGACGATCCTGCGTCACTCCCTGCGGATCTGTACCTACAATCTGGTATCCCGGTGTGTCCGTATTGACAAAACAGTTTTTAAATGCCTTCAATTCATTGAGATCATCCGGATTGTTCATATACATCAATTTGTAACGAGTGCTTCCCGGATCTTGTGGGTACACACCGCCAGCCACCACACATTCTGAAATTGCACTTTCTCCTGTCACGCTTCCGACAAATGCCGCTGTATTTTGCGGAGCCGCCTGATATGGCATGTGCAATTCTGCATCTGCAAATACTTTTTGAATCGTCACCGCATCTGCGCTTCCGACAAGTCCACCCACCTCATTTGCGGATGTATGTATCTTTGTCTCTGCTACAAGCAGATTGGACATTCTGGATGCAGCTGCTTGGGCTGTGATCCCCCCTGCATAAGCCGCGTTTGCCGTCAGATCCATACCTTGTACACTGATTCGATCAAAGGTGGATCCCTGATCTTTTCCAACCAGTCCTGTGTAACTCTGACCATTTAAAGTGATTCCGTTGAAATGTATATTTGTTACCGTGGCATTCTTCGTCTCCGCCGCCAGCACATTTGCGCCGGCATCTTCGCTTTTCACAAAAATATTTCTGAAACGAAGGTTCTCTACGGTTCCTGACAGTACCGCAAACAGCGGACCTCTGATTCCACTCACGCCATGTGCTTGCCCGTCCAGACTTCCTGTAAAGGTTTCTGTCACATAAGCAGTTTCTACCTCTGCAAAGTCCAGGTCAGCTGTCAACACAAATTTTCCTTCCGGCACTCGGTTCATCTTCTGGAGATCTGCCACTGTATGGATCTCCGACCGCATCGGATTGATTTCGACTGCAAACTCTCTCAACGAAGCAAATCCTCTTTCAGCTGCCTGCGCCGCATCCCACACAGAAGCATCCAGTCCCAGTGTTTCTGTATAAAATTCCGCTGTCCACACTTCTTTGCCTATCGGTCTTATAAAATCACCTTCGCCAGACTGACTGATTCCATTTCCGGCTGCAAATTCATATGCATTGCTATACTGTGCAGTATTTCCGCCAAGCTTCTGCATATGGTCTGCCACATCTCCTACCGAACAAATATTGCGGTAGGTATTTTCGCCGATACCGTTTCCTACCATCCCGGCTCCGTCTGCCCCTGTCACATCCACATTGAGATAAATATTTTCAAAGACAGCTCCTTCTGTCGTCACCGCAACTCCGGCTGCCGTAGACGCCGCCTGAACAGCACCTTCTACAAAAAGATTTTTCATCGTTGTATTGCGTACAGTTCCCGTAACTGCCGCAGCCTTTCCTGCTGCACTGTTCACTCGGATCCCGTGAAGCAGCACTTGTTCTACAACAGCATCCTCCATTGTATTTGCCAAAATTCCGCTCGCTGTCTCCGGAGTGTCTGACAGCTCCACAGTGCTTCCCTCTATTGCCAGGTTCCGGACACTTCCCTTCAGTTGATCAAACAGCGGCTTTTGCAATCCGGTGATTTTATAGTGCTGTCCATCCAACACGCCTGTAAATTCCGGTATGACACCGCGTTCGCCTTCTGCTCCCGTCAGATCGATATCTGCTTTCAGATGATATTCCTGTCCAGGGAATGCTTTCATCTTCAGAAAGTCCTCCGGTGTATGGATCTCTATAATTTCTTTTTTCTCCATGCCTCTTAATTCTGGATATCCCTTCATAGCTACTAAGCTGAGATTCCAGATTTCTTCCGAAAGGTTCATAGAAGCTCGATAAAATTCTTCCTCTTTTGTGCGTTCTTCCGAAATTGCAGAAAGGATTCCTATCGTTTCTGTCGTGTGAGAGATTCCCCCGGCAGTTTCAAGCACAAACGCATTCTTCACCATCGACTCTAACACTTCCGGTGTTCCCAGGAAGTTATAAAGAGGCGTCTCTGTTCGATTGTCTACCTTTCCTGCCGCAAATACATTTTCCACATTGCTTTTTCCTCCGAGATTTCCAATAAATCCCGCACTATTCGTCCGATTCTTCTCATCCGTATAGTTCTCTGCCACCATATCTGCACCACTGTACACTTGGCGGATATTTAAGCTTTTCCCAGCTCCGATAAATCCTCCACAATCCGTTCCGCTCAGTGTCACCTTACTGTCGATCACTGCAATTTCACTGATCTCTGAACCAGAAGCGCGCCCTGCAAAGACCGCATTGTAATTTCCGGTTCCTTGGATCTGCGCATTTCGAATCTGGATTTGTGAAAAGTCAGAACCAGTATAATCGTATCCTACGACAGCAGCATTGTAGCTTTTTCCACTGATCTTGATATCTTCCAGACTCAGCCGTGCAAACGTCGAATGGTTCGATTCTTTTGCCACTGCGGCATTTTTGCTTTCGCTGTTTGCAATGTTTACAGAAGTAAGCTTCAGATTACGAACCGTCGCATTTTGTACTTTTTCAAAAAGCGGTACTTGAAGACCTGTGATCGCATACTCTCCTCCGTCCAGCTCTCCTGTGAATGTACCTTGGATCACAGCAGCATCTGTCACCGAAGAAGCATCGATCTCATTTTTCAGCACATATTTCGTATAACGATTTTCTCCCAGAGTCCGGAGCTCTTCTAATGTTCTAATCTCCTGTACGGTCTCTTCTTGTTCTTCTTTTACAACAATCGTAAACTGCTTCTGTTGTGCAACCCAGTCTTTCTTTGTCCCTGTTGTGTCACTGATCTCTATATCAGCAATGTACGAATTGGCTGTTCTGCGCAAAAGTGGCACTGCTGCATCTGTGATCTTATGTCCATTGCCATCCAGTTTCCCGATGAAAGTCGTGTCCACATACACCTCTCCACTTGCCTGAATGCCTTTCATGGAAATGTCTTTTTTCAACACATAAAATCCATTTGGATTCTCTCTAAGCTTCTGGACAAGTTCTTCTGCTGTAGAAATGGATACGGCATTTCTCGTCTCTGTCCCACCGTAAACCGGAGTCCGGAACTCATCGGTAATCCTCTGGAGATAACGGAAGACATTCTCTCTGGATTCCTTGATATGATTCAGTGTATTGTTTCCGTTGGAAGCTCCACTTCCGATCTCATTTCCATAATTGATCATGTTTTGCTTTAGATATTGAATCAAAGCTTCTTCATCAAAGTACGCATTCCCCTGCTCTTTCTGCTCGTGGATTTTTGTCTCGATTTCTGTGTTTTTATTTTTTCGATAGGACTCAAACGTAAAGTCTGCATTTCCTGTTTTCTGCCGGAAATATTGCAGATCCCCCGTTCTTGTTCTTCCACTCAGGTACTCTACCAGACCGTTGCTGTATCCATACAATCCAGCCAGCTCATACCCATTTCGACGAAATGTCTGTGCATTCGGTGTACCATTATCTACATACGGGACATACCAGCTCGCATAACATGCTCTGTCGATCTGATAAGCACCTAAATTGTTGACTCCTACCTCATTGAAACTTCTCAGATCCAAGCGATGTCCCGGCCGGATCGTCAGTTGATTGTCCCACAGATCATCCAATGTCTTCAGATTCATATTTTCTAATTCTCCGGCGCCAATCGTCCGCCAGGTGCTGTTTGCACTGTTCCACTTCTGATGATTGTTGGTCGTTCCGTATCGGTGCTGCAGTGTAATCCTTGCCTGCTGCTCCGGAGTCAGTTGTAAATACGCCTTCCCCTGCAAATAATCCAACGTATAGATGACATCGAACACTTCCTTATAATAACTCTGAAACTCCTCCGGAGAATTGATCCGATCTGGTGTCAGATTTGTCATCATCGATCCGTCTCTCGCATAGGTTTTCATAAAATTCATATTATAGTCTACGTTCGCCTGATTGGCAAATCCATTGGAATAGTCCTCGCCATTTCGTCCCGGTCGTTTTCCTTTGTTCTCCATCCAGATCCACATATCTGTCACATGTCCCATCTCGTGGTTTAAGACAGTCAGATCTCCGATGAAATTCGAACCATTATAATAAATGTAATCCCGATTTGGATCTCCGAAAATCACCGCTACCGCACCACTGCTATGCTGCCAAAGTGTCTGCAGCGGCCTATAAAATTCCTTGAACACATCCTGATTATGATTCTTATTGGAAGAAGAGTCCACGATCAAAAACTTACTGTTGTTAATGGAATTTGCCCCATTTTCTGCAACGTCAACAAAATTATCATAACTTGTCTTGAAGTGATTCACCTGCGTAATCACCTGTTGCTTTTTCTGCTGTCTCCATGCTTCTGTATCCTGATATCCACTATAGATTTCCAGATTTCCATAAATCAGCGCGGATGGGAACGATGCCAGATACAAGTTTTTGGAAGTTTTATACGATAATACCGGAAGGATCAGCTCATGATTCCGCTGCACCGTATTATTTTTCAAAATCTTCCATAATCTAGACTGAATCTTCGGGTTGTTCGCCCGCGCCTCTACAATAAATCCACTCTGGAAATTATCGATGATCCAATCATTGACGTCCGCATAGCCAGCATACTCTTTCATAAAGTATTCCACGAACGATGCCACGTTAGAAATCCCTGTATAAGCTGAGAGGCGGTTAATATAGAACGATGGCGTATTATTTCCCTGACGCCCGCCATTGCTACTGAGTTTCACAATCTCTGTAGGAAGATTTCGCACTTTTTTCCCTGTCTTTAAGATAGAATTGTCAAACAGGACGACATCCCTGAGATTGATACCTCCGATCTCAAAGTCATACCAGCGATCCAGATAGTTATACGCATAGAAGAAATCTTTCAGATACTCGCTGGTAAGGAAGTGATCGGTCACGATCTTCTTTGCTATCTCATTTTCCAGATTTATCGGATACTGTGCATTTGTGGCCGACATCGAAACAAGAACCTGCTCCATCTCCGTTTTGACAACTTCATTATAATTTCTCCGATATACATCCAAAACAGAACCACTGTCCTTTTGTGCCACTCTTGTCTCAATATCCCGGTCAAATTCATATGTCTTTGCTGTTTCCAGCAACTTCTGGAACTGCGCTGATGTTGTATTCACTACATAATTTTTAAAGTTAAAGTGTACCGGAATCTGTGACACTTTATAAGAAGCAATGTTCGCCCGCGTATCTATATAAGACATATTGTAGATCAGCGGTGTCGTTTCATCCGCAAATTGAATTCTCAGTTTCTTTACCTGATTCACGGTCTTATCTGACAGCGCTACAATCCTTCTTCCTTGTTCATCCATCGGATAGACTGCCAGCACTCTCTTCTGATTTAAGATGTGTGACACATCTACGTGATTTCCATCCAGAACGATCTGTTCCCTCTGGTAGAACGGCATAAACAACTGTAAATTTTCATACAGTAATTTTCGGTCTTCCCGATAGCCTGTAATTCCTTCCAGCGATCTTGACAAAGCAGCCTCTTCCTGACTTCGCACTGCGATTGCTTCCTGGATCATCTCCGGCGCTTCCACCGAAACTGGATTTTCTTCCGTCCCGTACACATCTCCTTCTGCCTGCAGACGCGGTCTCTTTCCTCCGACAACATCATCCAAATACCAGATGTCTTCCTGCCATTCCAGTGTCTGCAAATAGAATTCCTTGCTTTGAATCTGCGCCTCAGATGCCTGTTCGATTTTTCCAGGCAATACCGAAGATACCGGATCTCCCTCACGATATTCGTAGTTTCCTACATAGTTCTCTCCTTCGGCAATCGCCTGCTGATTTCCTACAAATGTATAGGAAGCCGGTCCGAAGGAGATATTGTGTTCAATCTTTGTCGGAGTCTGGTCTCCCGTACCACTTTCCCCGATAAAAGTTCCGACAACACCTGCCGCAGCCGGAGTCTCATTCTTTTCCTCCGTCTTTTTCCATGAAAGCTGTCCAAAGTTTTTACTCAGCTGTGACCGCTTCACGATTGCCGCAAATCCGCCCTGCGGACCCTCTGCCGTCTGGAAGCTGTCCGGATCTGCCGCTCTCTTTGCATAAGAGTTTGAAATGACAGAGCCTTCCAAAATCTCCGCCGCAAATCCGCCTGCGTTCCCTCCGGTCACCTCCGCATTGACGGAACAAGCTTCTGCCGTCGTCTGCTTCATCACTGCAATCATACCACCTACCGTAGTTCTTCCTGTGATGCTCATATCTCTTACATAGACATGTCTAAGTGTCGTTCCGCTCTCGGAAACTTTAGCCAGTGCGGCAACCTGATCGGTATCTTTCTTCCTGATCGATCCCTGCGTCAGCTTCAGCTCCTCTACCGAAGCTCCTGCCAATGTCTCAAACAACGGAAGCTTCATTCCGATGATCTGATGTCCATTTCCCCGCAACAGGCCTCGGAAGCTACCGGAAATGATCGCATTGCCTTCTGTGATCTCCGATACATCAAGGTCGGTTGTCAGAACATAAGCGCCGCCCAGGTCATCCTTGATCTTCCGAAGGTCATCCACCGATGAAATCTCTTTCATCTGCAGCATCGTTGTCATATTGGAATCCCCATTCTGCAATATCGGTGTCTTTCCTTCCTGCAGCGGTGCAAAATTCCATACGTCTTCCGGCCATGCCATTGCCGTGTAAAATTCTTTTCCGGAAAGGGTATCGACGGAACTCTCTGTAATCTTTGTCAATGCTGTTGCCCCGGTTCGGCTGCTCTCCCTTTTCAATCGGCTCTCTTTCATAGAATATAATCCAGAAACACCTTCTGCACTATACTTTGTGTCTTCGGATGCTCCGTCAAATTTATAGCCCTGGGTTCCGCTGCTGTAAGAAACATTGTTTTTCAATATACCCGTTCCATCTGCATTTCCAATGTATCCAATAAATCCACCAGACTCTTTCTGATTGGATTTTGCCACTTCCATACTTACGTTCGTATAACAGTTTGTGACCGAAGTGCTGCAGTTCGAATTATGCCATCCGATCAATCCTCCGATGGCACCGTTTGTCTGGTTTCCACGGATTGTTCCAACTGCATAGGAATTTTCTATAATATTGCTGCCATTCCCATTGTTGACGCTTCTCAGATTTGACATCTGTCCGATCAATCCACCTGTCGTATTAAACGTACCGGTAATCTCCAAGTTGGCGGAACATCTTCTGACCGCTGCATAATCCATACGACCGATCAGACCTCCAAGCAGCTGTCTGCTGTTCGGTGTTTTCAGACTTCCGCTTACATGGACATCTTCCACACTTGCGTTTGCCATCGCTTTGTTCGCCAGCGTTCCGCCGCCGGCATCTCCATAGGATCCCTGCTTTGTAATGGATACATTTTCCAGCTTCACGTTCTTTACCGTACCACCTGAGATCGTTCCAAACAAAGTTGTCGTCAGCCCTTTGATCTTATATCCTTTTCCATCAAAAGTCCCGCGAAATTCCGGGATCAGCACGTCTTCTCCCTGCACCATGCCGGCATCGATATCATGCTCCAGTGTATAAGTCCCATCCGGATCTGCCTTGATTCGATCTACCAGTGCCTGCATCGTAATGTATTTCGTGGATGCCTGTCCTTCCGATAAAGTTCCAAACTCCACAACAACCTCTGCCTGCGGCTGCCCTTGCTGCGGCATCACATAGTTGTCCAATTTCAACCCAAAGCTGACTTTCCCATCCTCCGAGACAATCAACTTTGTAATCTCAGAAAATACTTCTGGCTGATCTTCCATCTCAACCTTTACAATATATTGCTCTGGTTTAAACTCCTCTACACGGAAGTGTGAGACCTCTTCTACTTCCCCTACTTCTTCTCCGATTCCAGTCTTGTGATACAGCGTAACACCGGAAACGGTTCCGAGTTCAAATGGTATTTTCTTTTCTTCTTCCTGCGGTTGTTCCGGCTGGTCTACCGGATTCAAAATGTTTTCCCGCAGCCACTCCTTATTTTCCTCTGTCTCTGTCGTCCCGTCCACTGCCGCCTGTGCAATCTGATAGACTTGGCGGTTGACCGTATCGTCACTGTATACAATCTCTGTCTTTTTCTCCAAAGATCCTTCTTCATTGGAAATCGTTCTTGTAATCTTTGCATAGACTCTGGCAGCATAATCATTTTTATATCGCTCTTTCGAAAGATTTGCCAGAACCGCTGTAAAATAGATTCTGTCGTCATCTTCTGAAAACTTTTTAACTGCCGTTACTTTAGCCGGCTTGTACACTGCACCATTGTAAAGATATTTGCGGTCCAGTTCCAGTTCCTGCTCCCCCAGATATGTTTTAGGAAGCAGAACCATTCCATATTCTACAACTGCACCGCTGCTCTCTAATTCTTGCAGATAAGATTTCTTGATACACCCGATCATTCTTAATCCCATCGGAGTAATCGTGCGGATTTGTCCACCCAACATCTGCATATCTACATCCCGCAGCTCAGGTCCGGATGCCTTGGCCGGAACTACCCATTGTCCCCAGAACAAAAGCAGCAAAAAAATCCAGATGCCTAAACTCTTTTTCCTCTGTTTCATACTCTAATCCTTCCTTAGTATATTCCTGTAATCCACCCCGGCTCACTCACTTGCGGCAGTGTCGGTTTCTGCGGCACTTCCGGCTCCTGTGGCTGTTGTGGCGCTTCCGGTTCCTCATTTGGTTCCTGCGGCTGCTGTGGCACTTCCGGTTCCTCATTTGGTCCCTGCGGCTCCTGTGGTGCTTCTGGTTCCCCATTTGGCTCCTGCGGCTGCTGCGGCACTTCTGGTTCCCCATTTGGCTCCTGCGGCTGCTGCGGTTCCTCATTCGGCTTCTGTGGCACCTCTGATTTTCCCTCTGTTTCTTTTTCAGTATCTTTCTTGGTGTCTTTCTTTTTATCCGCTGATTTTTTCTTTCCGTCAGACATTTCTGCCTGCTTCTGTGCATCTTTCTTCAGCGCTCTCTTTTCTTTCCAGGTAACATCCTCTTCTTCAAAAAGATGATTTAGATCCAACACATGGTCACGTGCATTGAGATTCTCAATCTCTGCCACCTCATCCGACACCGGTGTTTTCTTCTGCTGTTCTTTCTCATCCCCCTGGAAGTATTCCCACAAAGCGATCCCACTTCCAAGCAGTATGCAAAAGCCAATTCCGGCGATTGCACCTGCCATCCTCTTTTTTCTCTGCATTCGTTGTCTCTCCTTCTTATCACTTTTCTTTCCCATCCAAAAGATTGTCTAATTTCCCTCAGCATTGCCGGATCCGTCTAATACGATTTTATGATCACAACATGTAAATGCTGCCACCTTATGGGAAATGCATAAAATGGTCTTTGATTTCATCTGTTTTAAATTGTTTAACACTTGTTCTTCTGTCTTCTCATCCAGCGCCGAGGTGCATTCATCCAAGAGAAGAACCGGCGCATCACTTAAGAGTGCCCGCGCAATTGCGATCCGCTGGATCTGCCCTTCGGAAAGCCCATTTCCTCTTTCCCGCAGCACCGTATCCAATCCATCCGGGAGCTCCTGAATATATTCCCAGATACATGCCATCTTTGCCGCCGTACAAATCTCCTCTTCCGATACCTGTCTTCCGGAAAAAACAAGATTTTCACGGATAGTTCCTGATAAGATCATATTCCCTTGCGGCACGTAGGCAAACATCTTTCTTGTCCCGGCATCCGCCGGTATCTTTTTCTTCCCAAGATCAAAATAAATCTGTCCTTCCTCACATTGAAGCAAACCAAGCAGCAACTTCATCATCGTGCTTTTGCCTGCACCAGAAGGACCGGCAACTGCCGTCAGACTTCCCTTTTCCAAGCGTACAGAAAAATCTTCCAGCACGCTTCGGTTCTCGTAGGAGAATCCAACCTCTTCAAAGACAATCGCCTGCATCTCTTCAGAAATTTTTTCAAAATCCTCTTCCACGGAAAATGTCTCTTCTTCCTCAATCTGCTCCAAATCCATCAATCGTTCCGCCGATCCGATCATACTATAATATTGAGGAATCAGCCCGGAAAGATTTCGGAACGGCGCCCGGATCTGCCCGATGATCTGCAGAAAAGCTGTCAATGTACCAAAGGTCAGCAATCCTCTGGAAATCTGAATCGCACCCCATGCCAGAGCCGCATAATATCCTGCCGTAAACATGACATAGACGATGGTATTCGCCAGATTGCTGACTGCATTCCGCTTCTTTTTTATCTGATAATGGATCTCCTGATAATTGGTGAGTTTTTGTTCCATCATCTCTTCATTGGAAAAAGACTTGATGACCATAAGATTTTCGATACATTCCTGTAAAAATGCACGTACCTGCCCTCCACTTTCCTGCACTTCCTTATGAAAATGGCGAAATCTCTCACTGTAAATCCTATTTCCGATACATACCACAACCCCGATCAGCAAGATCACAAGCGTAAATCGAAAATCAATCCGAAATAGAATCAGCAGACCCACAGACAGTTTTGTCCCAAGAGAGATCAACTGTGGCAAAATACCGACAATCCCTGCAACGACAAGCTCTACATCACTTGTCAGTCGATTCATAATCTCTCCGGAATGAATACCGCTGATCTCCAGATACGGTTTCCTTAAAATCGCCGCGAACATTCTGCGCTTCAGTTCCATCTCCAGCTTGCCTGAGACACGGACACGGATATTACTGCTTACGATATTCAGAATCGCCTGAAGGCCAATGAGCCCTGCAAGAATCAGACAATCTCTCCAAAGGCTTCCTTGTCGGCTGCCGGATGCCACATCAAGAAGTGCGCTGGAGATCAGTGCAAGCAGAAGAAAACTTCCCGCAATGGCTGCGCTGACACCTGCCAACAGTGCAACTGCCCACAGATGGTTTTTGCTGCATCGATAGATCCAGCTTATCGGTTTTTGTTCCATTTCCCTCTCAATCCTTTCCATCCTCTCCACACTAGATCTGTCAGTCTTATGATCCATTTTCTCGCTCGGATTGAACTGCACCAAATCTTTACATAGATCCGATATCTCCTATCCTTTCTGCAATCGACATAATCCTCTCCCCGGTAAAATCCTCGCAGCACTCCAAGCACTTGTTCCTCCTGAATTCCATGCTCCGGTATCCACTGATGATCCCCACAGAGGATATACCCTTCTTTGTCTCTTCCGATGACTCGATGAAGAATATAAGATCCATTCTTCCTTCGATAGAGAATCACCTCACTGGTTTCCACGATTCCCTCCGGCCGAACGAGATGCAAGATATCCTTCTGCGGTCTGATGCAGGGAAGCATACTGATCCCAGATGCCGCTGTAAATAATTCCCCGTCTTCTAAAAGAATCTGCTCCATTTTCTTGCGCATCGTATGTTCCGCCTACACTTCTAGAATGCCAGCCTCTAAGAGTCTGGTGACAAATGTATGTACATCGTTTTTCGCCTGTTCCTCTGTCATCTCATATTGATCCAGCATCCTCTCTGTCAGCGCTTCTTCTGTCAGATCCCTCTCAAGCGCTTTCCAGAGAAAAGCCCCCGTCTGGTTCATCTGAATCATTCCTTTGAACTCATTTGTCTGTGCTCCAACCGGGACTACAACATATTTTCCTGCCACTTCCCGCATAAAAAATCCATTTTTGATTCTCATATTCCTTCTCCTCTCATACTTTCATATGCCATCTTTGCCGCACATTCTGAAATTGTACACTGCATCTGATAGACCGGAACTTCTTTAAAAAGTTCATCCAGCATCCCCAACAGCCTCTCTGCCATTTCCTGCCTGCGCGGAACAAGTGTCTGCCGCATCAAAAGCAGCACCGCTTCTTGAGGATCCATGCGCCTGATCTCGTTTGTTTTCCCACGCTCCAGCATACAGATTCCCTGCAGTTTTCCCTTGCGGTTCAACTGCTCATCGGTCTTCCCGCTAAACGGTGTCCCGTAGACGACCCAACCATCCGCCTCTTTTCTGACTGCCGGCTTATCGTCATTGATGATCAATGCCCGCTCGGTTCCAAAATATTTCTGCCACTGTTTTGTATGTGTAGATTTTCCTGTTCCACTGTCCGCAGAAAACAGATAAACTCTGCCATCCACTTCCACCGCAGATGCATGGATCATCATCCCGCCCTGCAAAAGAAGCTTGCGGTAAAATTCCAATCCTACAAAAATATATTCACACTCTTCTAATGTCAGATGAGGCTGCTCTGCCTGTTTCTGTATACAGAGTTCCTCTGTCATCGTCAGTGTGATCTGCGTCTTCGCATCCCCATCAAAGCGGTATGACTCCATCTTCTTTTTCAGAAACTCATAGATTGGCTCATACTCTACAATGCAATCCGCAATCTGATATCGCATTCCTCTTCTCCTTTCCGAAAAAGGACCTGGAAGTATTGCTCCCAGATCCTCCTGTGATCAGTCAATGATAAATTCTTTTTCTACTTTTTGCAGCTGTCCATCTTTCGATACATACATGCTGACTTTATAATTTCCCGGACCAAATGCTCCATTCAGCGTACGCATGCGAAGTTTTGTATGGCTTTCATCTAAAAAGCTTGTCTCCAACAACACTTTCCCTACAGATGTCCCTTGGATCACTGTAAACTTAATCAGCGCCTGATTCGGAAAGTCATCGATTGCTGTTGTAAACGTAACATCCAGACAGGTGCCATAATCCGACTCTTCTTTATTATAAAAAATCGATTCAATTGCAAGCTTCGGTTCTTCCGGAACTTGCGGCACATATGCCGGAATTCTATCATGCTCTGTATAGCCCGCATAGTTTCCATAGACATCTACCGGCAGCGCAAAGTAATCCTTATCGGTTCCATTATAGGAGATCTCCACCTGGTTATATCCACTGTGCATCTGAATCTGCGACGAAGCAATCTCGCCACCTACCAGTTGATCTCCGGTCGGTGTATTGTTCTCCCAGTTATAGGAGCCGTTAAAGTTATATGTTCCGTAGTAAAGTGTTCCACTCTCGTCCGATACAAAACTATATCGGAAAGAAGTCTCTGAGATCCGCTCTACTTTCTGCTCTGTAATCCGCGGCGGATTATATTCCACTACAAAAGATTTCTTTGCAACGGTTCCATCAGAAAATGTCACCTTTGCAATATACTGATTATCTTTGTGTCCATAATTTTCCGGAATCACAATCGTATAGACTTTTCTGTCTTCGCTGACAAACAGCTGTGCTTTATCTGTTGTGATCGGTGAACCGGTCGGACAGATAAAGGAAAAATTGTCCAGTGTCAACTCTTCTGCCGGAGCTTTATTTAACTCTACGGTAATTGTGTTTTTCGGTTTCTCTCCGACAGATACGATCTGATATTCGGATGAAATGTTCGGATCTTCCTGCACATTTCCACTGACGGTGATCGGCCCCAGAACGTCCGATGTTCTTCCATCGTGAGCTTCCATCACATAATACAACTGGTAGGAGATTCCTTCCTCCAGTCCACTGATCAGCACCTTATTGAATCCCGTCTTCATCTCTTTCCGGTATCCCTTCTTCACCGTATCCACAGAAGGAATTTCCTCTGCCGCACGGCTGACCTGTGTATGCCCCGGAAGGTATACATATACATATCCTCCCTCATCCACATCAAACAAATCAAATTCTGCTCTTGTCGCCTCACTTCTCAGTACCGTTGCATCGCTGACAGTCGGGCAGTCTACTTTGTAACTGAAATATTTGGAAATGATCTTGCCCGGTGCAATCTCCATCGAGAATGTGTAGGTATCGTCTTTTGCAAACACCGAAGTAGAAACTTCGTACACGCGATTGTCTTCCGTCTTTGCGCTTAAAAGTGTCATTTCCTTCCCGCCATGGCAGATAATTCTCATATCTTCTACTGCGAGCGGTTGTGTTGTCGCTTTCTCCAAAGTAACAATCATCCGACTCATTCCACGTACTTCCACAGATACAATGCTGTTGGTCAAGATCTCTTCCCCAACTTCCACTTCTACTTGATTATTTCCATTGTCCTGCACTTTATCAAGCTTTCCGCTTCCGCCAATCGTAGAATTGTCTCCATTTAAAATAGCATTCTCCACGGTTCCATTGACAGTGATCATAGATCCACCTGCAGCCTCAGACACGAGTAATTCCTCCGCAGGTACATTCACTGTAAATCCCTGTACCACTTCTACAACTTCCACTTCTGCAATTTTCAATGCTCCATTGACCGTCATATTGCTTCCCGCCACAAGTTTCGCAACACTGGATCCAGCTCCAAGATTCAGGGTGAAATTCCCCGCTGCTCTGCCTGCACCGGCAGCACTTTTCCCGATCTGATCAAATGCTGTGTCATTTGCTGTCACAGTACAGTCCGCATCTGCTGCCACTTCCAAACTTTTTATACGAAGCTGGTTCAGTACGATCTCCCCTCCTTGTACAGAACTATCTACAATGACTTTATTGTAATTTCGTACTTTATCCGTTGCATTTACTGTATAGCTGCCACCTTGTACTTGTGCTCCCGTGATCTTCAGTGTATCCTGTGTCACCTTCTTCGCAGTGTCACACGCATCCAGCACATTTTTGGCGAGCCATTTCTTCTGATCCGTCGACACTTCCGAAGACTTCAGCATCTCCTGTGCCGTCACATAAGCAGACTGTACCAGTGTATTCCCATAGGATATCTGTCCGTCTACTTTCATATAAGATCTGACTGCATATCTGGTGTTAAACCCTGCTCCACTGATCCCGGTAAGAACTCCGGTATAGTAAACCTTCTCCTCTGTTGTCTTCCAATTCTTCTCTGCCGGAATCTCAAGAGCTTTGTAAGCTTTCCCTTTTAACGCATAGCTTCCGCCAATCTGAAGTTCTCCTCCGGCTGCCTCCAACGCACTCGCAGGTACTGCCACCGTTCCGTAAGTGACCTCTTTCCCTTCTGCTTTCAGCTGCTCCAGGTAAGCCTTATCGATTGCCGAAATCGTCCGAAGTCCTGTCTTTCCTTCTGTTCGAATCTCCATGGATTCGGTAGAAATATGTATTTCATTCTCTGCCGCCAACGCGAACCCTGTGCTGCCCAATACGAATGTTAAGGCTAATAACAATACTTTGCATATCTTATTTAGTCTTTTTAGCATTCCTTTTCTCCTTCTAGTCTTTATTCTTCCCAGTCATCTGGAATTGTCACCTCATTATCAAGGTTCTCTGACGGTTGTTCCGCTCCCATATCCATCTCGGTATCTATTGATGAATCTTCTGTACTTCTTTCCTCTGGCTTCTCTAATGAAGAGTTACCTGCATGCTCATCGCTTGCTCCCAATTCTTTCTTCTCTTCGGAATCGGTATCCAGATCCTTTGCCTGCCCGTTCGCTGTAGCTTTTCTAGAATCATCACCTGCCTGATCCGAACTCCTTCCGGAAAAAGAATCAGATAACAGCCATGTGATGGCACAGAGGAAAAGAATTACAATTACAGTTATGATTGTCTTCTTTTTCATATACTACCTCTGAGTCGCTATCCTAAAAGCCTAGATCTTCTCCTCCCCCTTCAACTTCACCGTCGCCACCATCTCCAAAATTACTCATCATCATAATCGTATCTTCCACCGGAATCTTTACAATATTCAGTTCTAATGCCTCATATCTTTCTTTCATTATTTTTACGCTCCTTTTCATTTTAGTTTCCGGTAAATTATACATTATCTTTTTACATCTCTGCAACTATTTTTCATCCGTGTTTTTCACCATTTTTTCTTCCTATTTTTCTTATTTTTCGCTCTTTTTCACAGATGTTTTTACTCGTAAAGTCCTGCCGCCCTGCACACGCGATCCATCTGGTCTACCTGTTCGGTCACCGCAGCGCTCTTTAAGGCCTCCCGCCCTTTTCTATTTGCAAAAATGGTCTTCGTGACCAAACGCCAGATCCATGCTGCGGGTAACAAAAATGCATGCCGCCTCACTGCCGGAGAAAGTTCTTTCATTGCCTCCAAAGGCGGGAAAAGCATTGTCAGCACCAACCGTATTCGTGTCCTTCGGATTTGTTTTTTCTCCCCGCCCTCTTTTAAGAGTCTCGCTCCCATATGATTTTCCATCGTGCCGTATGCCCCACTGCCAATGATATGTTCCAAAAGAATATTTCCCTCAAAAAACGATTCGTCTTCCTCCATACACTGCTGTAAAAAGCGCTGCATCGTTTCGGAAAACTTCAAAAGTCTCCCTCGCTCCAGATACGCTTCGACCTTTTTCCAGTCGCAACTGTCTTTTTTCTTCTGTGCAAACACAAAAAGGTCCAACAGCATCCGGATTCCAATTCCTCCGTACTTCAAGTGCTTTGCCATATGACCAATCATATATACATAATACTCTTCCCAAGGCATCTGATACGCAAACGCAAAACCTTCCTTTCGGATACATTTGCTCCAAATATCCTCCAAAAGTACGTCTAGCTCCCGATTCTCCGTTGAGCAGTCCCAATGAATCTCAACCGTCATAAAAGGATTCCGCACATAGACATCGTGATGCCCTCCTCCATGTTCCAAAGTATATCCAAGCGACTCCATAATCGCCCGAATCTTGCCCTGCTGCTCTTTCTGACACAAAATATCAAGATCTGTGAGAAAACGCATATCAGGAGAAGGGTACTCCTTTTTCAACTGAGCTCCCTTTAATGGGAGATGCTCGATTTGTTCTTCCTCAAACTTCTGTTGGATCTCCTGCAAAGAAAAATACTGGGTAGCCTCTCTCGCAATCCCTTTCTGCTGCGCCTTTTGCATTGCACAGACCACATCCGCAGGGATTTTCTCCTGTTCCTGCAGTGGTAAAATTCCATAGGATACTAGATTGTCAATCTTCTGATACTTGCACAACTGCTGCAAATACTTCCAGTCAAGTCCTTCGACCTCTATCGTTATTGGTTCTTCCAGCAAAACACTCTTGATCAACTGAAAGAGTGCCCTCTGTTCTTTTTCTCTTCTCATCTGCTTCTCTCTTTCTTTTTGATTTATCTTACGATGTCACACACAACGATCTCCGGAAGATTATTAACTCGCGGAATCCCTCTGGAACTGCCAAGACCCGCCGACAAGATCATCGTTCCATTTCCGCAGGAAAACATTCCTCTCGTATACGTTGGGAAAAATCCTTCCTCCGGATCAAACAGTCCTCCTACAAACGGAACTCTTACCTGACCACCATGCACATGTCCGCTGAAGACTAGATCTACATCCCAGTATTCCATGCTCTTCCACAACAGTAAGCCTTCTGGTACATGACTCAGCAAAATCTTCAGCCGATCCGTCTGCACAAACGCTTCCAGAAATCGTTGCTCCGATCCATCTTTCCAGTCTTCCGGCAGTAAATATCCGTAGGCTCCCCCAATCCTTACTTCCTGTCCGGCAATCTTGGTATCCACATATTCTTTCTCTAGCACAACTGCCCCGGCAGCTTCAAGCTGTTCCGTCAGATCGCCTTCACCATAAGTTTTCTCATAACCCACCTCATGATTTCCCAGTGAAAAATACACCGGCGCAATCGCGCACGCTTCCCGAACCAAATGCAGAAGAATATCCGTGCGGTCTTCATCCTCATTGAGCATATCTCCCGTCATAAAGATTACATCTGGCTTCTGCCTCTGAATCTTCGCAATCAGCCTTTGATTATCCCTGCCGTACTGATAATTATGAAGATCTGTAAGCTGCACAGCTCTAATTGGAGCTGCAATCTTTGAATTCCGGTAAGTATACTGCCGAACAATGAGACATTTTTGTGATAAGATAAGACTGACCAAAAGAATTCCTGTCAGCAAAAAGAAACTAAATACAACTATCTTTCCAAATTTCTTCATCGTCCACCTCCGATCTGTCGTTTCTCTTTCCAATCAAATAGCCGGAGCTTCTTCCACCCCGGCTTTCTTTTCTTATGCGTACTTTCTTACAATCTCCTGCATCTTTGCAAATTGCTGCTCCATCTCATCCACCAGACGGAACTGCGTCCGCGCACGGACAAGGTTGTGCTCTGGATAAGCCGTCTTAAAGTAAGTGTCTCCTTCCAGATAATCTGTCAGGAACCGAATTCCACACTCAAACGTCATCAGACGCGCTCCCCATGGAAGACTCTCGACTTCCTCCGGTGTCAACACATCTTTTGTCGCCTCCAAATATCCTTTCACATACAGCTCATATAAAGAGATATCAAAATGCATCTTATCCAGATCGCGCTCATCTTCCTCCGCTGTCGCCGCACCAAACCGGATGGAATCTCCGAAATCGTTTGCAGCAAGCCCTGGCATGATCGTATCCAGATCAATGATACAAAGTCCCTTTCCGGTCTCTGCATCAAACAAAATATTGTTCAGCTTCGTATCATTGTGTGTCACTCGAAGCGGCAGCGTTCCATTCTCCTGCTGTTCTACTAATACCTTACAATCTTGCTTTCTATCAAGGGCAAATGCAATCTCCGGTCTGCAAGTGATCGCCCTGTTTTTGATATCTCGCTTCAAAGCTTTCTCTAAATTTTCAAACCGCTTCACCGTATTGTGGAAATCTGGGATTGTCTCCTTTAAGCTGGATGCCGGATAATTTCCAAGCTGTTTTAAGAAGTGTCCAAAACTATTTCCAGACTGATAGAACTGCTCTGGATCCTCTACAAGCTGATAACATACCGAATTCGAAATATAATTATAACATCTCCACGGCTGTCCCTCATTGTCCTCGAAATAGGTACATCCATTCTTTGTCTTAATGCAGGAAAGTGTCTCTCTGTCCGGATCTCCCCCTTCCTCTCGAATGACATTTCTTAGATATTCTGTCACCCCGAAGATGTTCTCCATCACACCTGCCGGATCCTTGAAGACATTATTATTCACCCGCTGAAGAATATAGGCAAATTCATCGCCCTCCTCCGTCGGCATATAGACCGCATACGTCTCGTTAATATGTCCCTCTCCAAATGGCTTCACATAGCTGCACTGAAGACCGAACCCAAATGCATACAGTGCATCTTCCAGATTTCTGCTTGTCACACCGTCAATCTTTCTTCTCGTAGAGAAGATCACTTCTCCCTCTTCAACCTTCTTTCTGGAAGGGATTACGCAGTTCGCCTTTACGACACTGCCCAGTCCGATATGTGCTCCACAACCAACATGGGAATCATGATCTACAACTGCCCCACTGTTGACAAGCACACCATGTTCCACAACTGTATTTGTATTGACAATCGCACTCTGCATAATAAAACTTCCATTGCCGATCACCGCACTAGGACTAACGACCGCTGACGGATGAATGATCGCCGGAACTTGATAGCACGCTTCCATCAATTTCTCTGTCCAGTATAGCCGCATTCCGCTGTCTCCCAGAGCTGCCACTGCCGTATCGTACTCATTTAAAAACGCCTTATAGTCACAGCACTTTCCAATTACATCTGCTCCCTTTACGGCATCATCTAAAAACACAACCTCTTCGTACCCCAACAATTTTGCTGTTTCCTGGATCATATGGCCAAAACCACCGGCACCTAAAATTAATAAACGTTTCACTTCTTCTTTTGTATGAATCCAAATTGGAAACATACCCCTCCTTCCTATGTAAGATATAAACTTATCATACCACATCTACCGGAAGGCTGCTACAAAAAATATGGAAGTTTCCATATAAAGTAATTGTACAATTTCCCCAAAACTTTCTCTTCCACATTATCTATTATTCTAGAATTCCTCTGTCTATTCTTGAATACTTGCCTGAAACGGCATCGACTTGTTTCCTATCTCGGAGATTTCACAAGAACAGTGAAACCTCCGAAGATTTAGATCTGATCATCGATCAGAAATAGATTTTTCTTACATCTTCTGTACAAACTCTTCCAACGTCTTTGACTGAAAGGCAGTCTGCATCCAATTCTTCAACACTTCCATATCCTGCTGGGCCTGAATCTGCTCCAAAACCTCATCCGGAATGTCTCCGAAACTTTGCAAACACAAAAACAGGGTCTCTTTCAAAACACTTCGTCCTTCTTCACGTCCCTCTTCACGCTCTTCTTTTAACATCTCTTCAAAAATCATAAAGCGCTCCTCCATTTCCCGGCTTCCCTTGATCTTACGGATAAAATTCTGCAGCTGTTCCACGTAGGAATCATCAAATGCTTCCTCACTTCCTGCAAGGTCTGCCTTTACATACTTTAGAAATGTTACCAGTTCTTTTGGAACTTCACTTTCATTCTTTCCATGTGTGTTTAAAAATACGATAGTCCTTCCATCTTCCAGATTCGTCTGCACGGACTCTTTGCATGTCATCTTAAAGGTATACCGGTATTTCCCTTCTTCAAATGGATCGAAATCACAGATGAAAATGACGTAAGTATCCGGAAGCTCTGAATAGTCTTCTCCTGATAGTAATAGTTCCATATCCATCTGACTCTGATAGTAACGACTTCGCTTTCCGAGTGCATCCTTTCTTTTCACCTGCATCTCCACATTATAATGACTTTGGCACTCATCTTTCGCTTGACACTCCCCACAGCTAAAGCAGGGGGATTCTTGCTTCAACCACTACTGCATTGGAGATGATACCATGCGGTATTTCAATGTCTTACACAGTGTCCACAAGCTAGATTATACTGTTCCCGTATGCCCTACGGTGCAGTCTTATATATATATTTATGCTGACTGCATTTGCAGTCCTTTATTCAAGATGTTTATACTTGCATTGCTATCTCTGTTATGCACTGTATGACAGTCTGGACATTCCCATATACGAACTGTCAGATTTTTTACCAGTGGATTCTTATATCCACAACAAGAACATGTCTGACTGCTTGGATACATAGTCGGTACTTTTACAACATCATTCCCATACCAGACAGCCTTATATGCAAGCATATCAAAAAACTTACTCCACGACGCAGAACCTATGTGCTGTGCCAGTTTATGATTACGCATCATATTTTTTACTTTCAAATCTTCTATGCAGATTGTTTGGTTTTCACGAATCAGTATAGTTGATTGCTTTTGTAAAAAATCGTTTCTCTGATTAGTAATCTTTTCGTGGACTAAAGCAACTTTTACACGTTGTTTATTACGATTGTTTGAGCCTTTTTGTTTGCGTGACAGTTTACGCTGTTCACGCACAAGCTTACGCATGGACTTCTCAAGATATTTGGGATTTGCCACAACATTTCCGTTGCTGTCGGAATAGAATTCTTTTATACCTACATCAATACCTATCATACCGCCCTTATTAGGCATTGGTTGTGGTTCAAATTCCACATTCAGCACTGCAAAATACTTGCCTGTTGGAGTATGTTCAATGGTTACATTATGGATTTTTCCAATTTCCATCGACTGACGAACTTTCACATATCCCAGTTTTGGAAGTTTTAAATATTTTCCTGCAATGCGGATATTGTCACCTTGATTGATCGTTCTGTAGGACTGGTGGCGGTTATGTTTACTCTTAAATATTGGGTGTGCAGCACGTTTCTGAAAAAAGTTCACAAAACCTCTGTCCAAATCACGTAAAGACTGCTGTAACGCAATAGAATCTACCACTTTAAGAAATGCAAAATCTTCACACTTTTTAAGCTCGGTCAGCATAGCCGAAGTCTGAGCATAGCCAATTTTATTGCCATTCTCATAGGCTTCATTACGCATAGCAAGTCCTTTGTTGTAGATGAGTCTGCAACAGCCAAGTGTCTGATTGATTAAATTTTGCTGTTCCCTGTTCGGGTAGATTCTAAATTTGATACCTTTTTGCATTATCCCAGTTTATCCTTTTGTCTTTGCGATGTTTTCTGATTTTCGATATACTGCTTGATTACATCAAGCGGAGCACCACCAACCGTTGATACAAAATAGCTGTTGGTCCACAGTGACGGCATTCTTGTTTTCAATGATGGATATTCATTTCTCAAAACTTTTGAAGTATATCCTTTTAATGATTTAACCGCTTTGTGAATACCGAACTGAGGGTCTACCTCCATGAGTATGTGTACATGGTCTGGCATGATTTCCATTTCCATGATGTCTACAGAAATATTTGCAGCATACTCAAGAAGAAGTTCCTTTAATCGGGTATCTATTCCATTTGTTAAAATTTTGCGTCTATACTTAGGACACCACACAACATGGTATTTGCAAGAATAGACTATATTGTTATTAGATTTATATGCAATATTCATATCTGTATTATATACTATTTCAAAATCTAATACAAGAGTATTTTTGTTCCATCTTCAATTACTTACGTAAATTCGATGGAAGTGTCTTATATCCCCATAGCTAAAGCAAGGGGTTTTACGACACATTGGATAAACATCCAATCGGACACCTTTGTATTCCGGATGATATACGATACTCTTCTCCCGGCTGACTTCCACCCGATCGATCGGTATCTCCAGCACTCTTTCTAAAAGTCCCCTGCAGTTATTTTCATCCATCATCACTGCACCAAACATGAAATTATTTTTGATCGTAAGTTCCTTTAAACGATGTTTTCTTCTCATGATACTCCTCCATTTGACAGAGGAATTCTATGAATTCATCATAGCAGATTCTGTGCTGTTACGCAATTGAAAATTCTTACATCTTCCGTGCAAACTCTTCCAACTTCTTTGACCGAACGGTGGTCTGTATCCAATTCTTTAACACTTCCATATCCTGCTGAGACTGAACCTGCTCCAAAATCTCATCCGGAATGTCTCCGAATCTTTTCAAGCACAAAAGCAGGGGTTCTTTCAAAACACTTCGTCCTTCTGCAAGTACTTCTGCAAATACTTTTACAAATTCTTCTGCATATCCTTCTGCATATCCTTCTTCACGCTCTTCTCGCAACATCTCTTCAAAAATCATAAAGCGCTCCTCCATTTCCCGGCTTCCCTTGATCTTGTGGATAAAATTCTGCAGCTGTTCCACATAGGAATCATCAAATACTTCCTGCAAGGTCTGCCTTTACATACTTTAGTATTCTCATCCATCATCACTGCACCAAACATAAAATTATCATAGCAGACTCTGTGCTGTTCCGCAATTGAAAATCCTTATGCTTCCCCCTCATATGCCTCCAACACCGTCTCCACATCCCCCTGCATCCTAACCTTTCCCTCGTGGATCCACAATACACTTGTACAAAGTTGTCTAACAGTATCTGGATTATGAGAGACGATCATTACCGTTCGATTCTTATCAAAAATCAGTTCTTTCATCTTCTCATAACTTTTTTTCTTAAATTTGGTATCTCCTACACTCAGGATTTCATCGATCAGCATAATATCTGTCTCCAGAACTGCAGTAATGGAAAATGCCAGTTTGGAAAACATTCCACTTGAGTACGTCTTCACCGGGCGGTCGATGAAAGAACCAATTTCTGCAAATTCTATGATTTCATCCATCTTTTCTAAAATCTGCTGCTCACTAAAGCCCAGCAACATTCCAGAAAGCATCACATTTTCACGCCCTGTCAGTTTACGCTGAAATCCTACTCCAATAGATAAAAGCGAAACAGATGGGGTTGCAAGTGTGATTGTTCCCTGATCTGGTGCAAAAATTCCTGCAATTGCTTTTAACAAAGTAGATTTTCCACTCCCATTTCTTCCAATCACCCCTACAATCTCTCCTTTTTTAACTCCAAAAGAAATACCGCGGAGCGCCTCATATTTTTCTACCTTACTCTTTTTCAAACTAAAAATACTCTTCCGCAGAGGAAAAGCCTGGAGGCACTGATAAGAAAGATGAACGTCCTCCACCTCAATTGCATTTTTTCTATCGTCCATCAAATCACCTTCACATAATCTTTCTCGTACTTATAGATTAAAAAAACACCAATTGCAGATAATAAAAATCCGACAGCCATCCAAAAGCACAGCATCGTCAGATTTATATTTCCTGCATAAATCAGTGCTTCACGACATTGCGTAATCAAAAAAGAAATCGGATTCCACTGTATCATAATGTCCGCAAGCGTTCCCGGAATCCGGCTGATTCCTTTCAGCTTTGGCTCAATTTCATAAAATACTCCTGATATATAAAACAAAAGCCGCATCCCTACTGCCGCCACATTTTGCAAGTCCTCGATAAATACACCAAAATGCGCCACTATACAGGAGATTCCAAATACAAGCAGAAATAGTGTAAAGAAAATGGGAAGCACAAATAAAATCTTCCAAGTGATTCTGACACGATACAATATCATCACGCCTACCAGTCCAAATGCAATTGCCATTCGAAATCCGTATTTAAACATCTCAATCAAAACGAGAATGAATTTCGGCAGATAGACTTTCGTTACAATCGAACTGTTATTCGTCACAACTCTTACATTGGTCACAATACTCTTCTGAAAAAAGTCCCACATATTTAATCCGATAAATACAAAGACCATATAATATCTTGTTCTTTGCCCAAAAACAATCTGCGACAGGAACCAATATATGATCATAAATAACAGAGGATCTAAAATCCACCAGAGCCAACTTAAGCGGGAATTTGCCACCTCTGCCTTCAATCCCGCTCTGCCAGAGTAAATGGCATATTTATAATATTTCTTTATATCCCGAAAAAATCTACCCATATGTTTCCTTCCCCTCATCTTCTATGCATTCACTATTGAAGTAGATCAAGTTCTTTCAAAAGTGTGTATTCTTCTCGAACCCCTTCATCCACTGACAGAAACTGCTTCATTCTCTGTGTATTTCTGCTTCCTCTTTTAAATATAGCCTGGTACCAGCGGATTACCCACGCTGCCGGCAGAAGTAACGGGTGCTTCTCGACATTCTTTAAGTACATTCTCATATACTGTCGATCTGGAAAAATCATCTTTATCATCGCTTTCCATTTCAATGTTTTTAAATCTGATTTCTCTGCTCCCTCCAACTGATCACGCACTTGGGATGCCTCCATGTTTCTGTCACAATAGCCATACACCCCTCCCGCAAAAATAATCTCCTTCATCTTTTCATAGTTCTCTGCCTCCATTTGCATTGGAAGAAAGTCTATTTTCGTACCAAACCACTCTTTGCACAAAGTCAAAGTTGCTCTTGCAAACGCAGATAGTCCCAACTTCTCTAGTTCCTGCCAAATATAATCCCAGTTCAATTCATTTCCATATTTCTCCATAAACAATGCAAAATCCAACTGTCCGCGCAATCCATATCCTGCATATTGAAAATGCTTCGCTGCATGCACAAACAAATATACAAGATGATACTCTTTAATAAAACATAGTGTGTATTCTCCCCGAACCTTTTCTGTGTGAGAAACAGCATCTAAATAGTACTGCTCCGTATCTGCTCCTCTTCCAACTTTTTGAAAAACAATGCGACTATGCACTTCTAAAAAAGTATTTCCTTTTTCATAGCACCACACAAACCCCGTATCGGATGTACAGAGAAATCCAAGCTGCAAAAGTGCTTCATGTGTACGCTGTCTATCCTCTTCCCGAATGAGAAAATCAATATCCCCCATCGTCCTCAATTCCGGAATAGGATAATATCGTTTCAAAACCCACCCTTTCATTAAAACATGAAAAATTTTCTTTTGGTTTAGGCATTCCATTACTTGAACCATCCGCATATCCTGCTCCTTGCTTCGGCTAACCGATGCATAAAAGTGCACTTGCAAATCTTTCTGAATGTCTTTCGGTACGCACTCCTGTTCCGGAAGTTTTCTGATCGCTGTATATAAGATTCCGCCTATATTATGTTTGACTGCCAATTCATATACTTCCGCCCAATCTACCTGCTTTGGGAATGTGTCTACGCAATCATCCATTCCCATGTAAATTTGCAATAACTGTATGACAGCTGTCTGCACCGTATTCATATTCATCCTCATTTCCTGCTTTTTTTAAGACTTCTGATTCTGCCTGCAATTCCAAGCACCTTCCCTCGAACAGGTCGCATTATTCCCCACAGATACACATACAATAAATATCCCCTATGATCACAGGAAAACCATTTCCCCTTCCTGCAGATTTTCACAACTCTTGCAATCACTGCATTTGTTGAAACATTTTTCTCAAGCTTTGATTGTGCATCTCCACATAAACTCATCTGTCGATCATAAAGTTTTATAATCCGATGTAAGACATACTGACCATTTTCTCGCCGATATAAAACAATGTCTCCGTTCTTTAAACTTCCTTCCTGACAATGTTCTAAAACAACCTGATCTCTTCTATGCATCCACAACGGCATCATACTTGTCCCTGTCACCTGCAAAGTGACGGTCTGTCCTTGTTCTAACAGGCTATTCAATATCGGAGAAAGTTTTTCCAAAGAAAGTATTACTGTTCTTTCTTCCATCATGATTCCAAAATATTTTTCCTTCTTAAAATAGAAAGAAACTTTCTAACGTCCCCTTCTGCTATTTCTTTTCCAACTTCATATACGTCTGTCAACGCACAAACCAATTGTTCTTCTGACATTTCTTCCTGCAATTTTTCCCATAAAAAGGCGCCTGTCTCATTTAGTGTGATCATTGCCTGAAAATCCACACTTTGCTCTCCAATCGGAATGACCATATGTTCCCCTGCTACTGTTACAAGCTGAAAAGTATCTTTAATCTTCATCCTATTTTCTCCATTTCCACTTCTATTTTTCTACTAATTATCGCAAAATATTTCTTTTCTTACAATCTCCACTGCTTCCTGACTAATATTACAATGCAAATAATACATTGGAACACTCTGTGCCAGCTTCGCCGCAAACGCTGTCAATTGCCTTCCTGCTTCCTCATCATAGAATGGAAACATCAATTGATTTGTAATATTATACATTCTCTCTGAAATGTTCATCGGTTCTATCCAGTTTTTTATATCTCTCTTTAAAAATACAACTGCTACAAGCGGTACTGATATATTCCGATTTAAGTCTGTTTTCCCACTCCATGGTGTTCCATAAATCCAAGGCACTTCATCCCGAAAGCGAATCGCCGGTTTATCATCATTCACAATCTCCACTCTTTCTTTAAACCGTTCTTTCCAAAGTCCCGTATGAGTAGACTTTCCAACTCCACTGATTGCAGAAAATATCACGCCTCGCCCTTGAAAAGCAATGGCAGATCCATGCAGCACAGCATCTCCGAGCACTGCTAAGCGATCACTAAACGCACTACCGGAAAAAATATATTCAAAGTCTGTTGCCTGTAATTCTTCCATTTTACGGTCTCTTCTAATCTCAGCTCTCACAGATGTATACTGTTTATCAAAATAAATGGCATGAAATATCCTGCTTCGTTCCTGATCATATAATACACGGCAAAAAGTACCGTCTTGCAGACAAAGCACTTCCGCATCCCGCACTTTTTTGATCACAGTTCCTTCTGGCGCCGGAATCTCCTCTAAAATACATGTAGTAAGATTCATATCGCTTTTCTGATCCGTATCGACAATTGCATATTCTTGCAAGCGCTTCTTAAAAAAATCCTGATCAGAAACTTCTAGATTAATAATCTGATCGGCTATCTTTACTCGTCCCATGCTAATCCTCATTACAAAAAACAGGCAAGAAACTTCTTGCCCGTCTGCTTTATCTCTCTTTTATTCTTCAGAAGCTACTGGCTCCCCTGTTACACCAGCAAAATCATCTATACTATCTGTCTGTGCTTGTCCGTTTGTTTCTGCCCCTGCCTGATCTCCAGATGCTGAAATAATATCACTGATTTCATATTTTCTAATTTCTATTTTTGGTTCACTATACTTTAATTTCATACTGCACAACCTCTCTTCTGAAACTTATTGTCACTAATTTTAGTCTATATCATAAGGTAAAACATGTCAAGCGAATTTTTTAGTTTTGACAGTTAGCTATCGCAGTTTTGCTCCATAGGTAAACCGTTCCAACTTATTCATCTGACATTTTGTCGTTTGGTTATCGGGATAAGAAATATGTCAGATATTTATCGAGATTCAGATCATTCTCTTTTACCATCTCAACTATTGTATACACAATAGCGCTGGCGGTGGCTTTTTAGGACCGGTACTGAACATCCAACTCTTTTGATTATGTTTTTAGAATATAATAAGAAAAACTGGCGGATGATAGCTACTATCAGCGCTGTACATTCTTCCGCAATCATTTATACTATTGCGAAAACAGTAAAGACAAACAACTTAAAACCATAGGATTACTTCGTATATCTCTTGGAAGAGATTCGTAAACGCTCAAACGTTTACCTGGAAGCTAACACATAGCAAACCTTCTAAAACATTATTTACAGAAAAAGTTTCATACTCTCGCCGATTATTCTAGGTCACTCCAAACTGATGTCTCCATCGTACTATAATATTCATTTTTCAATAGTTTGTTGCTGTACATAAATCAAAAACATTCTAATCAATATTCTAATTCTATATTTTTCATATCTTATTTTTCGATAGAAGAATATAATTGCACTAATTACTAATAATGGAATTTCGTAGTATAGGAATGTGGAACAATATGAGCAAACAAATATCAGATACATGTTTATAACTATTGTGAAAATGCACCCCAAAAATATCGATCGACTCATTTCAGAAATTATAAGCATTTTGTCAGCCTTGTATGTTATACCTTTCATTTCACATATATTCAAACAATATTCAAATATAAGAGCATTTTTCTCTTTCTCACTTGCGTTTTCGTAGATTTCCGAATTTATATATTTTTTTAAATATACTTTAATATCTAATGCGTTTTTATAAGCAAGTTCAGTATCGAAAATATTCTTATAGCAATCTTCTGACAAAAAAATATGTCGTAGTTCTCCTCCACATAAGTGTTTCCATAAATATTTTTCATCTAATATTGTTCCTATTTCTTGAAACATCACTCCCAAAACATAAGAAAAAACAAAAAATAGAACGTACTTTTCATTTCCGTAATTTTTCCAAGTGTCATAATATTTGAATGATAGAGAGATACTAAATAAGCAGGAAATAACTATACCAGGCACTAACATTGTGAAGATATCAAAAATATTAAATTTTTCCACAAACTTTTCCATAAAATCTATGCCCCGTAAAATTATAGAAAATGAAGAATAATTCTTCCTTCTCTCTGCTTCCCGGCTTTAGGAAACCTTTATCACATATCCTTAGAATTTAATTATACTCTAGGTGGTGTAAATGCATTTTGTGAATGTCACTACCATAGCTAAAGATTGAGAGATTTTCGGAGTTAAAAGTCTAAATCTTAGTAAGCAAAACATTTTCTTCAATTATAGCATCTCGAAGAATACAGTTAGTCACTCCTTAAAATACATCAAAGCATTAAATATCTTTTGCTCTTGGCAAAAATGATACTGACTCTTTCCTTCTGAAAAACTTGTTCCTTCTGCGAAAGTCTGTACTCTCATCATTAACATGAAATCATGTCTATTTAGTAATTATCTGTTGATCATTTATACTGCATGCTCTTATCCGGACAGATTGCAAAACAAACAAATAATTACCTATAAGCAAAGTAATAATTGTTAATCCTTACAAAAATTCATTGTTATACATTTATTTAGTCTTACTTTACCCATCTAAGTAGTGCTAATTAGTTTTTTTATAAAAATGTCTTAAATACATTGCACCCATTTCTGATTGAAGCATCGAAATATAATATGGTAATATTTCATAATTCAATATTTTTTTGAACTTATCAATCTCTTTACTTTCATTATTTTCTTCTTGAACAAAACGAACCCCATATGTTGAAATTAAAAGCACAGCTTCTACAAGAGGTTTTTCGTTATTAAAATATGTAAGCAACATTGCCATTATAGAACCTTTACTTTTAAAAACACGATCTCTGCGTCCCGCTTGATAATGACCATCTTCTATTAACTCTTCTTTCATATTATAAAAAATCGGAGACTCTTCAGAGTTTTCAATAATGTATTGAAACAATGTTCCTTTTTCATTCACAAATGTGTTCAAATCTTCTGCTCCACTTATTCCAGACTTTCCTACTATCCATTTCCACTGGCTTTCTCCTGCATACTTATAAATCATAGAAACATCTATATACTCTGTATCTTCCTTTATAATTGCTGCAATTGTACTTCGAAGATTCATACAGATTTCTCTCATATAAGCATGCACATTATAGAACAATCTATTTTCCAAGATTTCATTTTTTCTCAAATATGTATTTTCTCTTAAAATCTCTGTTTTCTCATCATGCAACAAATTTAGATGCGACAAAATTGTTTTTGCTCTTTCATTTTTTCTTTCAATATCCTTTCGTACGGCATCCTCTTTTCTCTTTACATACTCTTCATAAGTAACAATTATTTCTAAAAGAACAACAATCGCCACACCAATCCATATTATCGGTATTCTACTATATTTATTAGGAATTTTATTTTCCAAAAAAGGCAGCGCAAACATTAGGATTACTAAAACTGTATTAAACAAATATATATTTTTATGTAGCCATTTTATTGTAGCTTTCATTTCATTCCCTTTCAAATGTCATTTCATTTTTCTTCTTGTAACCGGATTATAAATCCAATCCACTGCATAAGATCCTGCTAGTAACAACATCACAAGTATCGGTGCAAATATCATATAAAACTGCATGTGTGTAAGCCATATATTCGTAGAATGTTTTCCCCAAAATAGTAATATCTTTTCTTCAAGTTTTTCCTCCAAAAAAATTGTAAGTTCCAAACAAAATAATCCACGCTGCCGCAAAAAAAGAGCAAAAATCATATACCTTAAAACTGCTTTTCCCACAATCACAGTACACACAAATATCCATAGTAATATTCGATTGAATCTTGTTGAGGCAGCAAAAGCAAAAACCTGAATGCTTCCAAGTATCTGTTCCCACTCCTTCTGTATATGCCGGACTACAAAAATGAACCCGAAGACATAGAATAGCTACTGCCGTGGAGTACATTTATACAGGATACGTGTTCTAGAATCATAGATGATATCCTGAAATTTCCAGAAAATCGTGATAACTTGTCACTCTAGGGATCGCTGTTTCGGATGCCTGTATGGCTATTTATCGCTTATCTTACAGACTATTTATAAATGAAACATAATCAAAATCATCTAAATATCTTCTGCCAAATTTATTTTTTCTATCTAGAATATTTCCGATATAAGGCTTATGATCAAATCCCTTGATATACACATGATAAGGTGCTACTACCTGTTTTTTAGAATGAACAAATAATATTTTAGGGTAAGGTAATTTAGCATATTCATTGTCAATTTCTCTCGAATAATCATCTTGGTCAGTATTTATTAGAAAAATTTTTTTATAATTGATCCTCTTTTTTCTTCTATCCCATTTTTCTTTTGCCTCTTTAAAAGATTTATAATGAATAAAATAAATGGTTAAATCTCCACATTTCGCTACTGGATACCCAAGAGTTTGACTTGCATTTTTATCTTCCTTAATTTCTAATTTAATGTAAGCTTCTAATTCTTTAATAAATTTAATAAAGTCCTTTTGACTCATAAACAAATTTATTGTTGGAGATGAAAATTGTTTCCCTAGACTATGATAAATCACCCCCCCCACACAATTTCTTGAAATAATAGTAAAGTCATTATTTACAAGACGTTTACTATTATTATAATCCAAGAATTTCCTCCCAACTTTCCACACAGTATCACTTATCCATCTTTTCATTAATCTAACAATCTTACTAATCATTTTCTCCTCCAAATGTAACAAATAACCTCTCAGAGTCTTCAAATCATTAAATATGGGGCTTTCTTTTTCCTTTTTAATGAAATTTATCACTCTTTTGCAAAAATTCTCAACATCGAACTATAGCGTTTTAGTAAATCAGTTGAATATCCTTCTTTTTCATTAATTAAAAAGTACTTTTGCACCCCCATTAAGTCGTAAACGCAAAATAGATTTACATCCACTGAGCTTTAATATCATTTGTTTCATATACTTACCAGCGGTACGGTTGGAGATGATTTCTCCAGATTTACATAACTCCTTGATGATTTTAGGGGCACGTTTTAGCCATGTATGAAAACCAAACGGGAAACACAAAGATGTTTCAACATTCCAGAGACAGAAACCTAGCATTTTGCCTTATGAGCAGTTTCTGCCATCTCTGTAACTTCGAGATAAATGGCTTCCGTCATTTTCCAGAATATTGATTGCTTTTTTTCATGATAATACTGGACTACATCTAGCTTAAATTGTTTGTCATAGTGCTTTGCCATAATGAGATCCTCCTTCAGTGCGGTACCTACATTGTACCATGATTTTTTTCATAAGGAATTCTCATTTTAACTTGTACTATTTATATTCTAACCCCAAGTAAATATCTTCCCATTTAACTTTCTTTTATCTTCGCTCTCAAAATTTTAACAAAAAATATTGTATTCAAAACACTCACAACTATTGTAACTGTAAGAGTTGCCAACGCAGCACCTATAGAAGACAATTTAGGAATTAAAACTAAATTCAAAATTGTGTTTAATACACTTGAAAAAATTCCTGTAAAAGTATTAAATCCCAATCTTTCTTGAGATACAATTAATTGTCCCGAAATAGTCGCAAATGTTGCCTGCACAATATAATTCAAACATAATAGCCGAAACGGAATCAATGCATCTAAGTACTGTTTTCCAAACACAATCTTTATGACAGTAGGCGCAAATATTATAAGCCCTCCTACCGATACAAGATTAAATAAACCAAGTAGTAACAACACTTTTTTATAATTTCTCAAACACCATTTTCCATCATTTTTATGCCTTGCAAAATATGGATAAATATATGTCATTACACAACCCGGAATAAATGAAAGTGCTGTGGGAATTTTTGATGCCACCTTATAGGAAGCCGTCACGGCACTATTGGCAACTACAATGCCTAACACAAATGTATCTAAAAGATACATTATTGTTGATGTACTGTTATTAATTACACATACCGTAGAAAACTTAATTATTTTTTTCTTCTCATCTCTTGTCAAATCATTCGATTTCGATGGAAACTTAATATTACATATATACATAATGTAAAAAATGGTTACAAATACTGAAACATAGTTTGCTGCAATTAAACCTTTTTCAAGAAAAAAGAAACTACATACACACGATGTGATAACGGTAACTATTGTTGTAATTATATTTGAACGTGCATATTCTTTATTTCTAAGTTCCGTACGTAAATACACTTGTTGTAAATCTCTAATATTTCTAAAAACAGGCAATAATGACATTAAGCCTAAAAGAACTCCTGTTCCTGGAATGCTAAAATTCACTACCATACTAGTAAATAAAATGACTATGCTAAGCAAAATCTGAAATGATAAAGAAAAATAAAAACAAAAACTCCATATTGCTTCTTTCTTTTTACCTTGATTTGTACAACCATACTGCAAGAATGTAGAGACCATTCCAAAACCTTCAAATATACAGAACATCCCCAATATATTATCGGCATTTGCATAAATACCATATTCTGATTTCGGAATTAACCGAACTAGAATAATGCTACTCATAAAACCAAGAACTCTACTCAACACACTCGAACCAAACAAATGTCCGAATCCACTCCTCATCAGTTTTTGTATAAAATTAATTATTCTGATTTTCATACACCTCATCCGCTCTCTCTTTTCTATATCGTATTATTTTTGCAGGATTTCCTCCAACTATCGCATAATCCGGAATATCTTTTGTAACTACTGCTCCCGCTCCAACAATGGATCCATTACCTATATGCACTCCTGGTAAAATAGTTACTCTTCCTCCAATCCACACATCATTCTCAATAATAACAGATTCTTCTCTAGAAAATCCTTGCTGATTCATCGGTATATCAATCCTATCAAAAGAATGATTAGTTGTATATATAACACAGTCTGGCCCCATCATAACGTCATTACCTATTATAACAGTTCCATGCATTAGTGCATTAATCCCAACTCCAGAATTATCCCCTATTTCCATTGAAGATGTAATCATAGCTCCCTTTTCTATATTTACATGTTCCCCAACATGTTTCAAAAATAGTGATGCTGAAAATTTTCTTAAATTTTGAGCGATTTTTCCACCTCTGCTATAGGAAACGGGTAATTTCATAGCTAAATGATAATACATTATTCTACCAAATTTTCTCTTCACTTTATCAAACAAATTAACCATTCTCCATTTACTCCAACAATTTATTTATTTTATCTATCGAAAACTTATTATTAGATTCCATTTTATTAAGCTCATCTAGGTATTTTTTTCTCTTAATATCATTTACCAAGAGTTGCCTAATACTCTCTGAAAATTTATTTACATCTCTTTCTTCAATGCATCCTAATTTACCATTTTGCAAGCTTTCACATATTGCAGGAATATCTGAAGCCAATATTACCTTTTTTAATATTTTGCTTTCCAGTATTGTAATGGGGTCGGCTTCTACTTTTGATGGCTGAACATATAATCTTGCATTCAAAATATAAGGGTATGGATTTTTCTTTGCTCCCAAAAAATAACATTCATTATCCAGTTTTAAACATTTCACCTTATCCTTACACTTTTCAAGATCAGGACCATCTCCAATAAAATACCAAACAAATTCCATTCCTGTTTGTTTTAATTTATCTGCAACATCAACTGCAAATAGTTGGCCTTTTTCCTCAGCGACTCTACCGACAGTTGTAATAATATTCTTTTCATTCACATTTATATCCGAAACATTTTCAAGCGATTTATTAATAATATCTTGCTCATTAATAAGATTATTAATCACATCCATCTTCGATTCTAAGCTTGGGAAATGTTTAAGTAACATTTCCTTATTTGCATTACTTACGGTAATAAATTTATCATATTTTGAATAATAATATTTATCTATTCGTTTTTCTGTTCCTTCTTTTTCATACGAACCATGATGATACCAAATATATTTTCGTTTGGCATTAACTCTGTCTATTACATAATAAGGAGAATATCCATTTTGACAATATGAAATTGCTATATCATATTTTTTATTCATCTTCTTGAAAAACTTCGTTGGTATCTTCATGTACTGTCCAATTCTAAACAAAACATACCATATGATTTTCCCAGCACTCTTTTTCCCTTTCCTCATGGATCCCGGCCATAATTTATCTGAATCAATTATGTTTACTTGCTTCGGAATTTGAGAAAACAGTATTCCTGGTTCTCTCCATAAACACAAATCAATTTCGTATTCCATACTTATCAAAAGCCGTAAAAATTCTATTAAACTTTTTTCAATTCCTCCCGCATCACTACCAAAAGAGCTAATAAATATTTTTTTTATCATATTTTTCAAATCACCTCATAAGCGAATACAACGCGAAAATCATCTTTGATATAAGATATTCAAAAGAATGTATCTGCAATAATTCCTGCACTCTCTTTCTAGAAATTATTCCTGTCACTGTTTCTATACATCTTCCACACCATATATATTTTTTTATTCCTTTGACATGAAGATATTTCATTTCATTAGAAATGTATGTTAAATATCCTATAGGATTACTTCTATAGTTCTTCCTTAAATGTTTTGTAATTCCCTCGTTTTGATATTCATAATAATATATATTTTCATTAAACCAACGTAATCTATACCCATCTGAAGCAATTTTATTCCATACAATTGCTTCAGATAAAAATTTTTCGTTTTGAAATTCAGGAAAAGGATATTTTTTTAAAATATCTGTTAAAAACACTTCTGCCTTTTCTCCTTTTATCCCTAATTTTCCTCTTTCCAGCGATGTTGCGTCGACATATTTGCCTTCAAATGTTGTTCCTGACATTTTTTCAGTTGAATCATATTTACATCCCGCTACACCAGCAAACGATGTATCACCTCTTATTGCATTATAATAATAAATAATGTCTGAAATAGAATTTTCAGGTAACCAGTCATCTGAGTCTACAATAAAGAACAACTCCCCTTTTGCAATGGATACTCCATAATTAATTGCTCTATGTTTGCCACCATTTTCTTTTTTCTTATACCTAATGCTAAATTCTTTTGTATTTTTTTTAAAACCATCTACAACAATCCTAGTATCGTCATTTGAACCATCATCAACAATTAACCATTCAAAATTATATGATGTCTGTTTTTTCAAGGACTCCCATAACCGTGATAGAGTTCTTGCTCGATTATATGTCGGAGTAAAAACAGTAATTAATATATTATTCATATCTTTTTCCCCATCGATATACATGATTTACAATATCAAAAATTTTTTGTGCGAAAAATGCAGGAAAAAATTTAAATATTTTCCTTTTAATCATTAATATTTTAATAGATTCAGAATCGGCCCAACTATATCCGTAATGATGAATTGAATATGTATTTCCAGTAATATTCAACTTGCCACTATCGTAATCAAGTGGACAAAAATATTCCTTTGGGTAAATAATAATATCTCCTATTTTTTGTTTTGTATTATTTAGTGATATCCCAAAAGATTTTAAAGCTTCTGTATTTCGGACTGGACAAGGTGTCTGATCTATACGTCCATCCTCATCCAAAATAAAATGTAGATTATCATATACTGAAAGCATTTTCTCTATAATTTTATCTTTAGGTTTTGCCGCAAATCCCAATCCTGTTGTAACAGTATTAGTCCGTTCAAATCCCATAAATCCTCCCTCACATAATAGAGGTTCAAGACTTTTAATCAACTCAACATCTGTATCTAGATATATTCCGCCTTCTTGAAAAACAACTTTTAATCTCACATAATCTGACACAAATGCATATTTCTTTTCTTTATAAGCTTCTTTCACATAGGAATTCTCAAATTCAAAATTATCTTCATTCCATTCAATTATTTCATAATCTGGCATATATTTTTCCCATGATTTAATACATTTTTTTATTAAATCACTTTTCTTTCCTCGCCCAAACCAACAATAATGTATCTTTTTAGGTATTCCATTCATCTTATTTATCCTCTTCGCCTTCTCAAAACACATTTGTATAATATTTTAAAACGGATAAGTAACATATATTCTATTTTTGTTTTTTTATCTAAAACATTCTTAATAAAACCATACTTTTCTCTTAACCATTTTAGATATTCTTCTATTACTTCATTATATAAATTATTATCTTGGACAATTAATTTTCTAATCAAATTAATTCTTGCTCTAAATCCCCAACAAATCGTTTTAGGTTCATATTGTGGATATCTATGTGAAATCTCTAATGAAGATATGTCTTTACAATACACCTCGTCAAAACTTCTCTTCGAAAACTTTCTTGTTGTAATGGAATTTGAATGCTTTACATAAGAATACCCCAAATAATCTACAGTCACCAGTTTTATCTTTTCTGTAAAATAACTTGAGAAAAAAACTAAATCTTCTCCATGTATTCTCCCATGTGGGAAGCGATTATCCATAATAGATTCTCGCTTAATTAATTTATTCCATGCTGCTGTTTTAAGCGGAAGTACAAACGTTTCTATTATTTCCGCGCCTCTATAAACTTTATTTTCGAATATTTCTTTCATTAAAATATGCCCTTGTTCATTAACCATTTTATAACCGCACATACAAATATCTGCAGAATTATTTTCTAAAGCAAAAAGCATTCTTTCATACATTTCTTTTTCTATATAATCATCACTATCTATAAACGCCACATACTCCCCTTTTGCCTGCTCTAATCCGGTATTTCTTGCAGCTGACAATCCTTGATTTTTTTGATGAATCACTTTTATTCTGTCATCTTTTTTTTTCAATTCGTCACAGATTTTTCCCGATTCATCGGTTGATCCATCGTCAACAAGAATTATTTCTAACGCTCTATATGTTTGCTTTTGCACTGATTTTACACATTTTTCTAAATATTTTTCCACATTATATACTGGAACAATTACACTAATCATTTCATTTATACATGTCCTTAGGGCATATATTCTCCTTCCTTAATTTTTAGGCTCGCTTTTTAAAGTAAAGCCGATTTTTCATAAACAAAACCACCATTCTCAAAATACACAATGTGACAAACGCTTGCCCCACCCCACATGGAATAATTTTTTCAATAACACCAATAAATTCATAGTGTAATCCATAATAATACATACTATCTTTTCCAATACTCTCCAAAATTTTTGACTTTGATATAAAAAATGCTATCGAACATAAAAAAATCGTTCCAAATAGTCCTGATAAAATATATATTGGTAATACACCTAATGACATGCTACTTAAATCGAATATATAATCGGTCACTCTACTATTCCAATACACACAAACCAAAAATGCAATTAGCGAAACACTTCCTAACGCTATACCTTTATTATTAAGTACATTAAGTTTCATCTGCGCTATTTTACCTATTCCTATATACAATACTGCAATAGGTAAAATACTGATAATTGATACTCTATTTATCCATAAATTCAACCAATAACTTCCAATACAAAAGATTATATATCCAAATACCACTCCAAATATATTTTTTGTTTTATTTTGAATGTAAAGTAATATATATATAATTATTTCAGCCAAAAATAAACATGGGAAAAACCATAATCCATAAACATTCGTAGTTTTTTGTCCACTAATAGGTAATATAATACTAATCAATCCACTTAATAAATTAAAGGACCCTCCAAATACGATCTTTTTCAAATATGAATATATTAACATTATTGAAGCAAATATAAAATATGGCACTAACAATGTTCTAAATTTCTTAATTAGCAATTCTTTCAATGTTAGTCTCTCGCTTTTATAAGTTATTCCAGATAAAACAAAAAAGCCGCCATATGAAAGGAGTTAATTATTGTTGCTGTTATATTATGAATATCACTATGACCTAATATAACTAAAAAAATTAACAATCCCTTAGCTACGTCTATCCATTCAATCCTCTTAGCCAATTCCTAATGCCCTCCGTAAATATTCTTTACTTTTATTTCGTTCACTCTCTAAAACATACTCTATTATCGTTTCATCCGGAGAAATAAGACTAATTCTTTCTATATCTTTCAGCGTACTAATAGAACGCTCTACCATATTTGTTTTTGTAAGCAAAGTAGAAATTCTATTATCATTCATTCCATTAAAAACATAGAATGGTTTGTGATAGATAAGAGAAAATACCGTGCCATGAAAAGAAGACGAAAGTACCAACGCTGCATGGTCAATATATGCAAGAAAATCTCTCGGACCAGAATCATATTTCTTAATATATCTATTGAACATATCATTCTTATTATTATACCTAAGAACCAAAATCGGAAGTCCTAATTTATGAGAAATTGCATTCGCAATTTTTAGTTGTTCTTTTGTAGGTTCTAAACAATATAACAAAATATATTTTCCAAGTCCACCTTTTATATTAGATTGTACTTTTCTCCACTGCCCTTTAGTCAAAAGTAAAGTTGGATCAACATGTATTTCTCCCACTTGATTAGTTAGTATTTCTACATTTTTCAAGCTTCCTTGCTCTCGTACAGAAATATTATCATATTCACTTAGTAGATTTCCTATTTTATTTTTATCATATTTATCCCATTCAATTTCCAAGGGGCCAAAACTGGCAGCATAACTGATTTTTTTCCCTTTTTTTACAAAGTCTAAATAATACGAAAGTGAAAAATCTTTTGCTCTAACATTCCATATTTGATCACTGCCACTAATATAATAATCTGCTATTGGAGGATTATTCCTAAGTTCTTCATCCGTTTTATACTTCGGTGTAAGTTGAAAATTCTCCTTAACAAAACAATTAAACTTATTATATTTTATTTTAAGTTGCTTAGAAAATGGTATTGTAATAACATTTTTTACTAGATTCTTTATGCTACTATTCTTTTTAAAAACAGTATACAATTGTTCTTGATTATCAGTAAACAAATCAATTACTCTATATTCTACCTCTATTTTTTTTTCTTCACATAATGTCTTAATACACTCTTGAAGAGCATATGTCTGCAAAACTGAACCAAAATTATGTGCTCGATGAAATGTCACAGTTGCTATTTTTTTCATTTTACGCATTTCTCCTTTGTGTAAGAATCTTTTGCTTTAATCTCAACATTGTTTTGGGAAAAAGATAAGAAACTATAATATTCGCTTTAACCCCAAGTGAATTTTGTTTATCGCTTAAAACTTTTTTATAATACAAATCAATATTAGCTTTTAGACTTTTTTTTAGGTCTTGATTCTTGTATTTTGAAATTTTCATTCTTCCTAAAATATTAATATTCAATTTCAAATAATTTCTCTCAACTATAAATAGATCTTCTGGACAATATTTTCGGTAATAATACATTGCTCTCTCATAAACCTCTATAATAGAAAGCTTTCTTGAACTATATCCCAGTTCACCTGTCATAGACTCTCTCCTTTGCCTATAATGATAATATTCTGACTCTGTATAAACACATTTTTTACACTTCTCTAAGTATTTCATTGTAAAATCCATGTCCTCTTGAGAAAAAAGTGTTTCATCAAATCTCAAATTATTTACTATCTCTTTTAAAAATAACTTATTCCACACATAACCATATACATTTTCATTGCATAGTATTTCATGAAACATTTGTTTTTGTTCTATTACTTTATCCTCTAATTGCTTATTAAAAACTATTTTTTGTTCATCATAATCTTTTTTTAGTCCACATGAACTTATATCAGCTTTACATAAACTCATGTTTTCCACTAAACTGCTTACCATATCCGGCTCTATCCAATCATCACTATCCACAAAACAGAGAAAGTGTCCCACTGAATTATCTATTCCCGTGTTTCGTGCAGCACTTAATCCGCGGTTCTCTGTATGTATAACCTTCACTCGTTCATCTTTGCTCGCCCACTTATCACATACCGTCCCTGAATTGTCTGTTGCTCCATCATCTATAAGAATAATTTCGAGATTTGAATATGTTTGTCTTACTAAAGACTGTACGCATTTGTCTAAATACTTTTCAACGTTATACACCGGTACAATTATACTTACTAATTCCATGTCTTATTAGGGTTTTCCCTGCCCTATCCTCCATTTTCAATATTTACCAATAATATATATCTAATATATAACTAACATATGGTAAGCCTTGCCATGCAATTTCCATCTGATAATAAAAATATAATACATATAAAGCCATACATAACATTTTTGTCAGCTTTCTACTTCTATCCGTAAAACAATTATTAATCACCCACGGCAACAAGTACAAGTTATATACTGTAAAATAAATTGGCATTCTTCCAACTAATATTCCATTTGTAAATGTAGATGCAAAATAAAAACAATTTCCCACTAAGCTCATATTTATTGCCAGTTTTATTGATTTTGGAGCTATTTTTTTTACATTTTCTAAGTTTAGCAATACAATTATAAATGGAATCATTGATTCTAATAATCGGATAACATTAGAACCACCACTTTTGGCCAAAGTCGACGAATAATCCAACGTATCTGATGCTGTACTTAAAAAATCAAATACATATTCTGAATAATACGTTCCTATTACTGTTAAGAGCATAAATATTATCATCTTTTTACCAAATATTTCTTCACTCGAAATAAATAGTACAATGACAATCATAAAAATAGATGAACTATGTATCGTCGTTAAGAGTAAAGCGAGAAATATATACTGTATCTTTTTCCCTTCTATCAGCCAATCAATAAAGCCAAAAAGGATACTAACAACCAAAAACTGTCTACTACCATTTAATAGCCATGTAAAAGTAGTAGTCGCAATAAACAAATATGCAGTTAATGGAAAATCCACAGAATATTTATACAAAGTTCTAAACAGACACACGCAACTTATCGATGCTAAAAAAAATAACCATACATAGTGATTACTTGAAATTAAAATTTTAAATAACCCTGCTAAAAGATAGAATCCCTTCCCACTATCAATACCTTTTAGGTATAATACCAAATTTCGAAAATCATCTGGAAGTATATTAAAACTATCTATATATGCACCCGTATCTAATACTACATCTCTAAACCCAAGAAAAATAACAACATAAGCTATCATTATAAATACGAATGCTTTATTCACTCTCCTAACTTTATATCCTTCTATTGTTATTATTCTTTTAGGTGTCAAATAGCATAGCATTCCGAAAAACACAATAACCAATAACATTGACCAATATATCGGCATAATTTATCCTTTCCACAGTAAAACACCGTTATACTCTATTAATTTTTAGCTCTTTTTCTATGGCAAAAGTGATAAACAAAAGGCGGAGTAATCCCTTTTAATATCGGCACAAGACAATATACAGAATTTATTTTATTCAAATTTAAACTCTTGATTGCAACTTTTTTCACATATGCTTCATTTAATCTATATTTAAATTTTCTTCTTCCTTGTGCATCTCTATCATCTCTCATAGAATATAAAGGTTCTTGTATGTTCATTCCTCTGTACCCTTTTGCGTACATTTTTACCCAAAGGTGATAATCTTCCACTCTCAACAATTTGTCGCTTACACTATAACCATCTACAGCCTGATATGCCTCTTTTCGTACCATACATGCCGCGTGACAAAATGGAGTTGCTCGTAAAAAACTTTCCTTTGTTGGTTCCTTTTCTGTATTCGTTCTTCCCCAGACTCCTCGTTCGTCAAAGAAATTCATATCTGTACTTACAATAGAAATATCCTCGTGTTCATCTAAAACCTTAACTTCTTTTTCGAATCGATCTACCGCACACAAATCATCTCCATCCATACGAGCGATGTAATCTCCATTTGCAACTTTCAAACACTTATTCAAAGTATAATTTAATCCATGGTTTTCTTTATTCTTCAATAGCAGAAACTTTCCCGGATACTTTTGAACATATTTCTCTGCAATCTGAACAGTATCATCTGAAGAATAGTCATCGCACATAATTACTTCCCAGTTTGTATATGTTTGATTTATAATACAATCCAAAGCCTCTCCCAAAGTATTTGCACAGTTATAAATCCCCATTATTACACTTATTTTTTCACTCATTTCTCAATCCATACACTTTCATAAGTTCTTGTTTCACATGGTCAAACGTATATGCTTTTGCATAATTTTTTGCATTCAACTGAATTCTTTCATACGTCTTTTTGTTTGACAGTAACTCTAATACCCTTTTCCCCATAGTAATATCGTCATCTACATCAATCAAAAATCCGGTTTCTCCATCACGAAGTAGCTCTCGATGACCTCTGTTTTTTGTAGCAACTACTGGCGTTTCGGCTAGCATTGCTTCTACAACATTTAATGGTAATCCTTCTCTTTTACTGCATGTAACACAAACAACTGCTATTTTTTGATACTCCTGTAAATTTGTTACATATCCAAGCATTTCGACGTTGTTTTCCAAATGATAATTTCTGATCAGCTCTTCCAAATTATCCTTCTCTGGTCCATTTCCTGCAAGTAGAAGTTTCGCATCGGCATATTGATTTACAATTCCTCTCATTGCTGAAATAATCATTTTTTGATTTTTGTTAGGTAGCAACTCTCCAACACAAAGTATTATTTTTTGTTCTTTCGAATATCCCAAATTTTTTCTAATTTGCTTACTCTCTTCTTTAGAGACTGCATAGTATCTGTTTCCATCTACGCCAACTCCATGAATCCGCTCCACTTCACAATGAAATTTTCGTTTTGCCAATTCACAATCTTCCTGTGTAATTGTGATTAATTTATCTGTAAGTCTTGAAAAGAACTTTTCAATTGGATAGAAAACAATCCAATTTTTCTTAGGTGCTCCTTTATAAAAGTGGAATCCATGCGCTGTATAATATACCTTTGTTCCTTTTTTTCTTTCCTTTTTCGCTGCAAGTCGAGTTACAATGCCTCCCATTGGTGTATTGCAATGAATTACATCGTACTGTTCTTTTTTAATAATATTCTTTAATTCTTTATAAGCACGAATATTATCCTTACTTTTTGGTGAACGTGCAAATGGCACATCATATATTTTTTCTACAAAATCCAATTTCAATCCATTCTTCTCTGCTAGATTGTTTCTAGCAGCAACATGTACTTCATATCCATAATCATGAAGCACTTCTACCAATGGCTTGTGAAATTGACAAATATGACTTTGGACAGTAGCAGTCAGTAAAACCTTCATAGTAACTCCTATCATAATATTCAATTAAATTCAAAAACTATCGCTTAAAACTTCTCTTTCTTTCTTCCATAACGAATTTTTGAAAAAATTTCCAAATAAGTTCGAACAATTAAAGCTCTAAGATTTGTATGTGAGATATCTTTAATGATTATTCCAGTTTCCGCAATCCGCGGTTCCATGTATGTAATTAAATCATTTGGAATATCATCTACTTTTCGTTTTTCTAATGGAACAGTAAGCATCATTTCTATATATTTTCGATTATTAAACGGAATCGTTATATCGTAAGATACTCTATGTTCTGAAGTAAGGTATACACCTTCTCCACCACTCCAACCAAATTCCCAAGAATACAACTCCAACCAGGAAATTCTGTCAAAAATCTCCTTACTATAATATTTTTGTAAATACTCGGCAAATACATTATCAGTTTCTTTTATTAAGTATTTTTCGAGGTAAACCTTATGCATTGCTCTCATGTAGCTTGCGTATGGATATTTAGGGAATCGCTTTTTGTTATATTTATTATAACTCCATCCTCTTCCCATCTCATTCACCCATGATTTAATTTCCATATCACAAGGTGGGTTTTCTGTAAAATACAATCTTTTCTTTAGATCATTTGTATTATTTGCACCAATACAACCGTTATTGCACTCCATCACTTTCTTAAAGGCAGGTAATCCTTCGTATCCATCCCACTCTTCCGGAATCTGATACAGTTCATGCTCTAATCCTAAATGTGCCAAGATATCCTTTGCCGCATATGCATCTACTGATTCATCCACATTAGAAATATAACTAAAATAATCAAACTTATCATATACATCTTTTGAACAAGCCAATGCTGTCATACTATCTCGCCCGCCTGTCACTGATATTGACACCTTTTTTTCTGGCCATTTCATTGCAATACATTTCATCGTATTAGACATAACTCTACCAAGTTCATGAATCGTATCATTGTATTCTTTTTCTGTACTTGTTTCCACAACTTTTCGAGTTGGATAAAACCGAAAAATATCTATTTCAGATGTTTGTTTTAAATATCTTCCTGCATGATTTGGAACCATTCTTTTTAATTCCTCAAAAGGTGCTAAATCACCTGGAAGCCACGTTCCCCAATAATGCCAATATTTGTTAGTTGTTAATCTTTTAATATATTCAGGTTGTTTTAATCCTTCTAAATCCGCCACTAATTTACCGTGCGAAGTGATAAATAATTTCCCATCTATTACACCGTGATATACTAATTGCATTCCTGCACAGTCAGTTGTATAAATCACTTTATCGTCTAAAAGATAACCCACACAAAAAACACCTGTTAATTTGCTTTCTTCTTCCCAGTAAGTTTCCTCATTGTTCTCAAGTGCATTTGCCAAATTTCCTAATATATCCTTCTCCTCAACAAGCATATTATATGGATCATATGCATGTCCTACCAAAAAATGAATAACACCATTTTTTTCATATGTATATGAATATGTCTCTTTATGAATATACATATAAAAATCATTTGCAATCTGCTGTTCTGACCAATTTGAATAAAATGGATATTCTCCATCTATATTCTGTTTTTTATTTGTAATTAAAAATCCTTTACAATATAATCTATCTTGAAATTTTGGATATTCTTCCAAAGTTTTTTTCATTTCTTCAATGCTATAATATGCCATTAGTTTCTCCTCTTCATCTACAGTATAAATTCTCCAAAATCACTTTACTCAATCGCTTTCCATTCCCATCTCCCACAAAACTATTGTGAGGTGTCACGATTGCATTCCCCATATTCCAAAGCACATTTTCTGCACTAAGCGGTTCTTCTTCAAACACATCCAGTACAACTCCTCCGAGATTTGGCAATACCTGAATCAATGCCTCTGTATCCACAATCGCGCCTCTTGCAATATTCACAAGAATAGCCCCCCGTTTCATACGTGCAAATCTTGACTCGTTCATCAAGTGATTTGTTTCTTCTGTTAATGGTAATGTCAGCACTACCACATCACATTCTAATAATATATCCTCCAGCATATCTAAACCAGACATACTGCTATAGTTTTCATCTTCTCTAGGAAAGAGATCCACACCAATGACTTCACAACCGAATACTAGAAACCTTTTTGCACATTCTGTTCCAACGCTTCCACACCCTACGATGCACACTTTTTTTCCATACAGCTCTAGCAAATCTCTTTGCTTTTCCCAACAATACTTTGCCTGATTCTGTAAAAATACTTTACCTCGCTTGTATAACTCTAATACACCAAATAACGCAAATTCTGCCATAGGTATACTATATACTCCTCTGGCATTGTGTATTTCAATCTGATGCTCTTCTACATATTCCATTGGAACGCGATCAAATCCGGCACTTGTAAGCTGGATATATTTCAAATTAGCAAATTTTTCAATTTCATGGAATAGAAATAATCCATTGCATATCACGCCTTCTACCCATTCATAGGAGCATGGCAATGCTTCTTTTTCAAACTGTAAAAATTCTATATGATGTCCCATTTTTTCAAGTTCATCAAAGTGATCTTTCGCATCATTCCATGCGCCAGTAATCAACAAATTCATTTAATTTCCCCACTACCTACAAATCTCATTTACTTTCTCTATCACAACATCTCTATTTGTCACAAAATAATCACAATGCCTTTTACACTCTTCCTCTAATTCCCTAATTTCCTTAATTCCTGTTTCAAATGTATTTCGAATAATATCTAAATCCGTTTCTTTCGGACTACAAAAACTTCTGGATAAAATAGCACAAGTGGACCCCAACCGATAGTGCTCTTTTATAATATACTCCGATGGCAACATTCCTTTTCCCAATGCTGCAATTCCTCCAAAACCATAATCGATCTCTTTTTCTCTAAATTTCCGACAAAGCCTCTCGACAGTACCGTCTGCAAGCAGTTCAAACATAAATTTCTTTCCATATCCCAAAGACAAATCATTCAACCCTATGTGGATTTCTTTCACTTCCGATAATTTCAGAATTTCATCTATGATTTCAACTGCCTCAGGTGTTTCCAAAAGAAGACTAGTGCGAACTCTTCCATCCACACATCTAAAAAATCTTTGTACTTCCTCCAACGTTTTAAAAAATGGAAGCATAATAATATCCGCTCCATGTTTGATCACTTCTTCAATTTCTTCTTCAGAAGAGCTATATGCTTCTGTTTCCTCATGGATTGGATTCACTCTCACCAATAGTTCTGCCTGCTTGATTGCATTTTTCACTTCAAAAATATCTTCTATAGAGTGTTGAGACTGCACGGTGTCCATTCCACCTTGCCGTTCTTTTTTCCCAATCTTTTCTAAATCTATAAAAATCCGATCAACACCATTTTCATCTGCAATCTTTGCAACATCTGATTGATTTGTAATATACATCAATTTTAACATTGTTCACTCACTAACCTTCCCTTTTCTTTGCAGTCTCTGTGGAATTTACATTATCTGCGTTTGTAAATACTTTCAGAATAGTTTTGAAGAAAATTTTCACATCCAACAGAAAAGACATGTGCTCCACATACCATACATTCATCTCTATTCTCTTTGGCCATTCAACTTCCTTTCGCCCATTTACTTGTGCCCATCCTGTCACCCCTGGGCGTACTGCAAACATTTTTTTCTGTTCTTCTGTGTATTCTTCAAATTTCCACGGATGATAAGTTAATGCCGGTCTTGGACCAATAAAACTCATCTCGCCTTTTAAAATATTTATCAGCTGTGGTAATTCATCAATACTTGTTGCTCTTAAGATTTTTCCGATTTTTGTAACTCTGGCATCATTTTTCCCCGAATACACCCCGCTTCCGGTCTTTTCTGCCCCCACTACCATTGAGCGAAACTTATAGATCCAAAACGGTTTTCCATCTTTGCCAAGTCTTTCTTGTTTAAAAAGTGCTGGTCCTTTAGAATCTATTTTTACCAGCAATGCCACAACCAACAACGGTATGGCTCCTGCCAGTAAAAACAGTCCTGAAAAAACTATATCCATTCCTCTTTTGATTTTTGTATACATATCCCCCAACTCTTCCCTTTCATCCTTCGCTTTTTCGTATATTAACTATTATTTCTCTTCTGTACTCTCTTTTCTCTCTTCTACTTCCTGGACACCATAATAAGCACTACTATAATCCCCACCATAATACTTACTATAGTAATACTTTCCATAATACCCTTTTGCTCTGACATCTACTTTATTTAACACTGCCCCGAGAATCCGACATCCAGATCGTTCCAGCTGTCGCTCTACTTTCTGTGCCATTTTATAACTGATCGCATCATTTTCAATGACGAGCATTGCCCCGTCACATTCTTTCGCGATGACCGCTGCATCGATCACACTTCCAAGCGGCGGTGTGTCAATAATAATGTAGTCATAAAGTGCGTGTGTCTTTTCCATTAGCTGTCTGAAATGTTCGTTCCCGAGTAATTCGGATGGATTTGGCGGTACCGGCCCCGGAAGGATGACATGCAGATTGGAAATATTCGTAGCACATACGACTGCCCCCAGTTCTTCCTGTCCGGACAGATAATGGGAAAGCCCTTTTACTTCCTGCGTGACCTGATATCGTTTTGAGAATACCGAGCGGCGAAGATCCGCATCGATATAAAGAATTTTTCTGTCTGTCTCGGCAAGGCTTTCTGCCAGCCGGAATGATACTTCTGATTTCCCTTCTCCAGGGGTGCAGCTTGTCACTGCAATGGCATTGATCTCTTCCCCGCAGAACAATACATTTGTTCTCAAGGTGCGATATGCTTCGCTTGTTCTGTAGTCCATGTTGTCTGGTATGACCAAATTAATCTTCTGCATCGCTTTCTCCCTTGTGTTCTATTTCTTTTTCTTCGTCTTTGTCTTGTCCTCCGTGGACGGAATCGCTCCAAGTACTCCGATTCCAAGATATTTTTCTACATCATCCTGACTGCGGATCTTATCATTCATCAGGAAGATCAATAAAATAATTCCGGCTGTCAGCACAACTCCTGCAGCGCCTCCAAGCACAGTATTTTTCATAATATTCGGACTTGCAGGTTTTGACGGAATCAATGCTTCCTGTACCGTATTCATTGCTTTTAAGTTCATGACCTCTGTCACATGATTCGCACCGACATCTCTTACTTTATCTGCAAGTTCTTTTGCAAGGTATGGATCCGGATTGCTGACAGAAATATTTAGAATCAATGTATTCTCTTGATTTGTCACTGTAATTGCATCTGCAAGCGCGGTGCTGGACATCTTCAGTCCAAGCTCCTCAATCACCTTATCTGTGACTGGGCGACTCTTTAAGAGAGAGGCGCAGTCTCCGAGTAACTGATTACTGAGGCTCAAGTCCCCGGACGTCACCGCCGCATCTTCTGCCTTTGTCAATACATATGCCTGTGTGGTCGCCTGGTAGATTGGTGTGACCATAAATTTCGTATAACCGAATGCAGCTCCGGCTGTCAGTACACCGACCAGAATAATGACCCACGCTTTATCTAACAGAACTGCCAGCATCTCCAGCAGATCGATCCCGTTTTCTTCTATCTGTTCTTCTCGTTGTCTCATTCATTTTCTCCTATATGTTCTCTTTTCTCTGTCACAGTTCCTCTATGAGTTTATTTTCGATCAATTTCCGTGGATTGTCATACAGCAGTTCTTTTGTACGCGCAAATCCATATGTTTTTTCCATATATTCGGCACATTCCTTCAGATTCGGTCTGCGCGATTCCATATGGTGCATGTCCGATGCCACAAAGTGCACCAGTTCCTTTTTCATCAGCTTCTGAGCAAAAAGCTTCATCCGCAAACCGTTTTTTCCTACGATGCTGTCGCCATTGAGTTGGATATAAGCTCCCAACTGGATCACTTCAGAAACTCTGCTGACATTTTGGTGGAAGACACGATACCGCTCGGCATGTGCGATGATCGGGCAGTATCCTCTGTTGACCAGAACGTGAACTGCATTGCGAATATACGCATAATCTTCCAGTGGCGAGAATTCTACAAGCAGATATCTGCTCTTTGCCATTGGGAAAATATTCCCCGCGGCAATCTCCTCCGCAAAATCGATTGTATAATAAATCTCTGTCCCCAAAAGTACGATCATATCCGGCAGATATTCTCGCAACCATCCGCGGATCTTCTGCAAAGCTTCCATGGTCCGTTTTGGGTTGCGGTGAAAGTGATTCCGATGATAGTGGGGAGTTGCGATCACGCACCGTACCCCCTGCCGATATGCACTTTTTAACATCCGCACACTTTCCTGAAAATCCGAAGCTCCGTCATCCACCCCTGGAAGGATATGTGCATGAATATCAATCAGCCCTTTCATCTATGTTCACCTCATCTTTTCTATCCTCTGCTGTTTTTGATCAGCCGTCTTCGCAAACTTGCGATCCGCAGTAGTAATAATGCGGCAATTCCAAAGAATCCTATCGCAAATCCCTCAAAGATCATCAGACCGTTCGTTACATACGTCACCATAAACTGGTACAAATATTCCGGTTCGATCACAAGCCGCCGATAGTCCTGTGCAAGCAGCAAATACGCCGGAACAAGACCGATCATCAGCCCCGCTGCCAGTGTGCTGTACACAAGATAGCGCATCGCGTGATGTTTCCAGATATACATCCGAAACAATACAATTCCTGCCAGCACCGCAAAGACTAAGCAGCCGAGAATGCCAACTGTAATTACTTTCTCTGCAAAACTGTGAATCCTTCCATAATATTCAATAAAAGGAATCTTCGTTGCCCTTACATATTGCTCTGCCGCCTGTTCCAGATAAGTATTCAGTACCGTCTGCTGTGCTTCCCCCAGCTCAATTTCCCGGGACTTTGCATAGTTTTCTACATTCTCTTTTAACTTTGTTCGAAGTTTCCCGGTATCCGGCTGGTAAGTCTGTCCGGTCAAAGATGCCTCCAGACTCGCCCGGATATCGTTGTACATACTGTTCGTATCTACAATTCCTTCCAGTGCACTTTTCGGAATCCCAAGAGGAATGGATAAGTCTTCCACTCGCTCGTAAAAATCATCACAGACTACTCCATAATAATCCTTCACATTCAAGCTGCGAACGATCATCTTCTCATTCAGGAACCCTAACCGGAGACTTCCAAGAAGCGCTGCCATTGTCAGTGTCACCGCGATCAAAAAGGACAGGATCATGCTCACGATCGTTCTTCCTTTTCTGTTGGAGGAAGACTGCTTCTTTGTTTTCTGATATTCCATCTTTCTTCCTCCTATTTTAATACTGGTCCACTCACTTTGTCTGCATAGACAAAGAAACGCTGATCCGTACTTGACAGCATGTCAAACGGATAACAGGTATACATGACCAGTTCTTCTTTCTTCTGAAGCAGGTCTACTGCCTGCGGATCAGATTCGTTTAAGATCTTCGTCTCCCGCACTTGGTAGCGGTAGATTCCATAACTTGTCTTAATTGTCACTTCGTCTCCCACTGCAATCTTTTGTAGCGGAGAAAAGTAGGTTGTATTGTGCCCGCTGAGCAAAATCGTCTTGCCATACCCCGGGATAAAGCTGCCCTGGTACTGTCCGGCTCCCACACGCATGATCTCCATGCTGTCACCGTAGTAGAGCGGTACATCCAGACCAATCTGCTCACAAGTCACATTTGCATAATGCTCCCCAAACTTCGGCCAGGTTACATCCGCAAGCGGAATCTCTTCCGCCTCTGCATCTTTATCTGGTTCCGAAAAAATAGAGCCCAATTCCTCAGAAAATTCAGGAAGGCTCTCAGTCATAAACATGCTGCCTGCAGTCGTTACTATATTTATAAACGGGGATGCCGCAACATATACAACTCCGTAACCTATCATGGTAAAGAATAGTGGCACGATCACATATGCCACTATTCTGCTTTTACGCTGTTTCATCAATCTAGCATTCCTCTGCAGTCTCTCTATAGTTGTTCTTCTTTGCCACAGCAGCACATCCTACCAAAGCCATCACAAATCCGGCTGCTACCGCATACGTTGCTCCGGCATTCATACCAGTCTTCTTGATCACCTTGTCAGAAGATCCGATAGTTGTACCGTCTTTTGCAAGCTTTACATTGATCACACCGTTGTCTCCTGCGAGCATGTCCGCTGTGATAATGATTCCGACTTCTTTCAGTCCCGGTGCAATCGCATCTACAATCTGCTGTGCGATCTGCATAATACCATTTTTTCCGATAATATTTAACAAATCTTTTGCACTTGCAGCGCCATTCGCATCAATTGCCTGCTGTAAAAGGCCAGCTGCCTGATCGATTGCCTTTAACACTGCATCTACCTGACTCGCTGTCAGATCCACTTCTCCGGAAGCGAGCCAGCTCTCTGCCTGACTGTAATAACTTGCATACAGAGAAACATCTGTCACTCCAAATCCAGCTGCAGAGCTTTCCATCTTATTCAGAATCTTCTGCTCTTCTGCGCTGACTCCTGAGGCTGCCAATGCCGGCATGCACATAGAGGCACTAAGTACACCTGCGGCCAATACTGCAGCAAATTTCTTTTGGTTCCTCATATTCTTTCCCTCCAAACATCACACACATCTCATATTTACACGGATATTTCATTCGAAATATGAATTGCTTTATAATTTCTATATACGAAAACAGTATATCGCATCTGTTTCTGTTTGTAAATATCCTTTTGCCCCACTTTTTTACTACATGTTGCCCTGCACACGAAGCGCTCTATTTTGGGGATGCCTGATATCGATATTCCGGAACGATCTTGTGTACAAGTTCGCGAATGTTCTTATCTTCCCTCCGGGATGCTTCATCCAATGCCTCGATATTTTTCTCAAAGGTCTCCTCATCTACGTCAATCTGTCTTCCAATGAAGATTCTCTTGTTCTCCGTCGTCTGCATTCCTTCTTCATCCATCAAAAGCTCTTCGTAAAGCTTCTCTCCGGGACGCAGTCCGGTAAACTCAATTTTAATATCTACATCCGGTTCATATCCCGACAGCTTGATCAGATTTCTGGCAAGATCAACGATCTTCACCGGCTCTCCCATATTGAGTACGAAGATCTCTCCGTTTTTAGCATAAGCTCCGGCTTGAAGTACAAGGCTGACCGCCTCCGGAATCGTCATGAAATACCGGATGATGTCTTTGTGCGTGACAGTGACCGGACCTCCGTTTTTAATCTGCTCTTTGAAAAGCGGGATTACACTTCCGTTGCTTCCAAGGACATTGCCAAAACGGACTGCCGCAAACTCTGTCTGACTCTTCTTTCCGATCGTCTGAATAACCATCTCACAGAGTCTCTTGCTCGCCCCCATAATATTGGTCGGATTGACCGCTTTGTCTGTAGAGATCAAAATAAACTTTTTCACTCCGTAATCGCTTGCCATCTTCGCAGTCTTATAAGTACCGATCACGTTATTCTTAATCGCCTCGTTCGGACTGTCCTCCATCAATGGGACATGCTTGTGTGCCGCTGCGTGAAATACGATTTCCGGATGATACGTGGCAAACACATCGTTCATCCGGCTTGTATTTCTGACAGAGCCGATCAGAACTTCCAGATCCAGCTTTGGATATTTTCTCTTTAATTCCTGCTGGATCGCATAGGCATTGTTCTCATAGACATCAAAGATGATCAATTTCCCCACGCCGTGTCCCGCAAGCTGACGACAGATCTCACTTCCGATTGATCCGCCTCCTCCGGTGACAAGCACTGTCTTTCCTTGGATATATCCTAAGATTTCCTCTAGATCCACCTTGACCGGTTCTCTTCCGAGCAGATCTTCGATCTCAACTTCTCTCAACTGTGAGATGCTGACTTCTCCGTCAATCAACTGGTAAATTCCAGGGAGAATCTTCAGCTCACATTTTGTCTCTTTACAGATTTCCACCAATTCCTTGATCTGCTGGCTTGTCGCCGAAGGAATTGCGATAACGATCTTCTGGATCTTATACTTTTCTACAGATTCCATAATCTTGTCCGCCCCACCGACAACCGGACATCCGAGAATATATCTTCCCCATTTCTTCGGATCTTTGTCAATCAGACAGCAGACCTTTCTCGTAGCTGCTTTGCTCAGCCGATTCTCCTTGATGATCGCAGCCCCCGCATCACCGGCTCCGATGATCATGACATTCTCCCGCTTCTCCGCCATTCCACGGTTACACTTATTTCTTACAAACCGGAAAAACCGGTAAGAGAACCGCAGTCCCACAACCATGGATAAGAAAAGTAAAAAGTATAGTAACAGGTAGCTTTTAAACATCTCAAGTCCCATCACTGCCATTCCCAGAACGTGCAGCAGACTGGAAATCGCCACAGCAGCAACGATACAGGATAACTCTGTGATGCTCGCATATTTCCAAAGGCTGGTGTATAGATGAAACATGGAGAATACAGCCAGTGTCACCAAAATATTCAGCGGCATATATCTCCATACGGTATGGATAAACGTCTCTTCTACAGCCTGAAAGTTAAACTCATGCCGAATCCACAGACTGCCAAAAGATGCCACCTGCATAAATAAAATGTCTAACATCACAAGCAGACCTATCCGGACTGTCAATGCATGTTTTTCTGTTTTTTTCATGTCCCCACTCTTTTCTCATTTGTAATTTCCTATTATAATATATAACATTATATATAGCACATTCTTTCACGAAATTCAAGTACCCCTACCCGGTTTTGTTTTGACATGAAAAAGTTTGTTTTAAATGATTATAATTTAAAAGTATTTTCCTGCTTTTATGGTAAATATTTCCATTCCCATAAATGGTGATTTATACTACCATGAGAAAAGGTCCGCCCGGAATCACTTCCGTTTGGACCTTTTCAGGGATTTGTTTGTATCGATATCGTAACGTAACGTCTATCTGATCTATCCCTTTCCATTATGCTTTTTTCTTATTTCTGAAGTCTTTGATATTCTTCCAGATCATAAACAGGATCAGAACCGCACCTACATATCCGTTCAGCACGTAAATGATGTTGACAAGTACTCTGAATGGAAGGAATAATCCAACGATCAGACCTGCCACACCAAGAACGACTGTAAGGATCTTAAACCTCGGGGTCCCCTCTTTTGCAAACCGGGAAACCGGATTGTAAAGAAGCGGAACTGCTGTTGTATAGATTCCTGCAAATACAACGATTGCAAAGATTGCAGAGAATGGTTTCCAGATCTTTGTAGCAAGGATCAGATTCGGAATATCCGCATTCCAGATGTAAGTTCCATTTGCTCCGGTATTGACATTTGCAATCTGTGCAAATGCGATTAAGCCGATGGCAACACAGACTGCGATAGTTCCGCCAATAATACCATAATTTAAATCTTTCTTCTTATTCTTGGAGCCGAGCGCTGCGGTGAAGCTTGCGAACCACAACAGAACGAATCCCGCATAGGAAAGTCCTGAGATCAACCAGTTTGCACCTGCATTCTTCATCGTCTCCCCTGCTTTTGCTCCTTCGTATGCTCCCTGCTCGATAATATCAAGACCTGCCGCAATATTTCCACCATCACGGATACAAGAGATCAAACCGATCGCAATACAGAGTACAACGATGACCGGACCTACGATACCAATCGCATCTACAAGCGAGTTCAACCCGCCGACTACCGTCAAAATTGCCAGCACAGCAAGGATCACGCCACCCACCCAGGTAGGAAGATCGTATTCTTGATGAAGTGTAGAGGCCGCTCCACCGATCATTACGAAGAAGGACATGTAACAGAACAATGTGGAATAATAATCGCAGAAGGTACCGACGTATTTTCCACAGAAATATTTATAGACATCGTTTCCTCTTTCAAACTTCTGCTCTGCACCTGCTTTTGCAAAATTGAAGTTATAATACAGGAACGCAACCGCAAATACAAGGATGACAAGAAGACTTTGTACTCCATATGCAGTGTAGTACTGAATGATTTCCTGTCCGGTTGCAAATCCCGAGCCGATCGTAAAAGCGATCACGGCTCCTGCTAAAATGAGAACTCTCTTCCAACTAACTTTTTCGCCGCCATTTCCCATAAGATACCCTCCTGTCTCTCTCTATGGGGGACACTCCCGGAAATGTCATCGCTTCTGGTATGCACGCCGGCGGTGTCCCCCTTGCAGAGCAGATTTAAAAATCGTCTTTCTCAAATACTGTCTGACCATCCACCGGTGTCTGCAATGCCTTCAGCGCACGTCTGACCATACGTTTTCGGATTTTCTTAGAATCTACTTCGCCCTGTGTCGGGTCTCCGAGAGGATACGGGATACCAACACCTGGGATGATTCTGTTCGCACCGATTGTCAGTGAGATCGGAACAACCGTTGCCATATGAACTACAGGAAGACCATATTTTTCGATACCTTTTACCATCGTTGCGCCGCAACGTGTACAGGTACCTCATGTGCTGACGAGGATAACGCCGTCTACATGATCCTCTACGAGACGTTTTCCAATCTCATCACCGAATTTTGCTGCTGATCCGGTTGCAGTACCGGTTCCAGTTGTCGTACAGAAATAGTTGACAAGTTCGCCGAACTCTCCGTCTTTTTCCATCTCCCGGAGTACGTCAAGCGGCACGACTAAGTTTGGATTCTCCATAACAAACTGTCTGTCGTATCCACCGTGGATCGTTGTGAAATCGTTCGGTGACATAGTATCCATACCTGCAATGGAATATACTCCATATTTTGTCGCATTGGATGATTCAATGTGATCCGGGTTATCTGTCGGAACAACACCGCCAGATGTTACCACAGCAAGTTTTGCATGTTTGATGTCTTTGATCGGCTCTGCCGGATCTACACGGTCAAACTTCGGCATCGGCAGGTCTGTGTGGAATTCTTCGCCTTTCATCTTCTTTGTGAGCATCTGGATCGCTCTTTCGGAAGCTCTCTCTTCTGCGAAATAGTTCACACGGATACCTCTCTCATGATAACCTTCGATATCTGGTCCGAGGATTTCTTCGCCTGTCGCCATCTTCTTCACCAAAGCTGCCATCACAGGAACTGCCTTGCGGATCGTCGCTGCAGAGTCACCGGTCTTCACGATGATGACATCTTTGCGGAACATATCTACACCAGGATTTTCCTCGTACTCTGCTGTCAGTACCGGAACGCCAAGTCTTTCTTCTACTGCTTTACAGATCGTACCACATGCCACACCATAACGTCCTGCGTTAAATGCCGGCCCTGCAACGAATACATCTGGTTCATACTGTTTCACCATCTCGACAATCGTATCTGTCGCCGTGTCAAGGTTCTCTCCGAAATAGTTATCTCCACAGATCACAGTTGCTGCGATCTCATATTCTTCACCGAGTGCCTTTTCCAGTGCTGTACCTGGTCCTACTGCGCCTTCTCTTACTTCCGGCACGATATCTGCTTTCTCTTCTCCACCGATTCCGGCAAAGAACTGATTGATATAATGAACAATTTTATATGTTGCCATACCCGCTCCTCCTTTTCTTACCGACGATTTCTAGTAACCTCTTGCCGCCAGCTTATTGAAACCATTTGCAATCGTAGATGCAATGATGATCTGAAGTTCTGCCTCAAATGATCCGTCAGGATTGACACATCCTGCCCATCCGCCGATCTGATTCTCGATATATTCCATTGTTCCAATGACTTTATCCATTGCAGGGAATTGTAGTGTCGCATTTCCCTGTCCGCAGGAAGCAAGCGCTGTCGCTTCTTCACAAGTATCTGCAAGCGACTGTGACTTTCCGTCTTTTCCAGGGAACTCATCCGTGATCAGAACTACTTTGACTCCTTTCTGTTCTACCTTGCGGCAATTCATCATTAAGTCTGTATCTGGATTTCCGTATCCCTCTTCTGTGATCAGAACGCCGTCTAATCCCATCCACTCAGCCAGTTTCGCTACCATATCTGAATGTCTCTCTTTGTCAGCGAGGAATACATTCTCGTTTGTGAGGATGACGCCCATGAAGTTGACATCTTTTCCATGGTGTTTGTAAAGATCCTCGATCACCGGATTGTGGAAGTGATGGTAAGTAGTAACCTTATCACATGGGGCCACACAGTTACCGGATACGATCGCACCGTCCATAATCTCCGTCGGATACATAAATGTCGGGATAAACTGTTTTGCATCTACGCCGTAGTAGTAAGTGTCATGCAGAAGTCCCTGTGACTGTAACATGTGTACATAGCCTACTTTCGGGAGATCCGGGTACATTGCAGCCTGCTCAAAGATCGGCTTCGTCTCAAATGTCTCTAACGTATCTGGCTCTACATTTCTTCCTGCTTCTCCGAGGTATGTGGCAACCTTCAATCCTGCCATACGTCCTGCCTTCTCATAAACATGTGTCTCCAGCCCTTCTTTTGGTTCAATCACTACACAGAGGTTCACAGTCTTAGAAAATGGGCAATAGTCTGCTGCCGGTCCGCTCATATCGATGACACCTTCCTGGAATCCAACGATTCTTCCGACTGTCACAACACAGCAGCCGTCAAGCGCGTGTGTTCTTCCTTCTCCCACCTGAGGGGTTACTTTTCCGATCATCCCCGGGAAGATCTCTCCGCCGCTTACTTTGACACGTGGCTCGATGACATCCTTTACCGGTGTGATTCTTGTAGAATCGCCCGGGCGAGCAATATCCAGATGACACTCTAACAACTTGTCATCTTCCAGCACCAGCTTCTCCACCTCTTCTTTGTTCACATAAAGAACGTGATCTTTGACACAAGTCTGGTCTGAAAATTGGATGTCTTTGATAAAAATTTTACCGAGTTCCAGTTTCATATAAAATCCCTCCTTCGATTTGTTATCGTGATAACTTGTTGTTCACATTATACATCTAATCGCGATAACATTCAAGTTTTTTATAAATATTTTTCAATATTTTTTCTATCTATAAATGATATGTCAAAAAACACTCCCATTATGTACAAAATAATTTTCTTCTCTTTCTATAAAAATATAAAGCAGCTACAAAAAGAACAGCCGACAAGTAACGAGGAGCATCTCGCTCCCACCTACTCATCGGCTGTAAAATCCTCTATTTCATTGTTCTTCTTATTAATGAATCCTTTGCTTATATCCTGTGTAGCCCTTCAGATCTTTTGCCAGCGCTTTCACGATCGTGTCCACATCCTTAATAAATTGATCCACACGCTCTCCAATCTGATATTCTTCAATTCCTTCATCCAACACCTTTTTAAAATAGCCTGCAAACAACATACATACCATCCGATTGAGACGGATCGCATTCTCATAGGTGACGGCTCCATCGTTGATACATTTTTTACACATCTCAAAATCCCTTGACATAAAATCCGGTGTCTTTAGCATTTCCTGAAAGAACCGGTTTGTACGCTTCAAATCTTCCGGAAAGATCTCATAATATTCCCGGATCGCTTTGTTTAGCTTCTTGTTTGGATAGATAAAGAACAAAAGGTTATATGCTTCCGGATGTGCAAATGCCTCCCTCGCATAACAATCCCAGATTCCGACATAAATATCCCACATGTTGGACCAGGTGCGTTCCGCCCGGTTCAGGCTGTCAATATAACTTTTCAATGTCCGCAGTTCTGCGTAATATAAAAGTTCTTCTCGATTTTCAAAATGTCTGTACAGACTTGCCGAAGAACAGCCTAACTCTGCTGCGATCCTGCGAATAGAAACAGCTTCCACCCCTTCCTTCTTCATGATCTCGTGTGTCTTCTTAATATAGTCTTGTCTGGAAAGCCCTTTGAAATATCCGCTTTTGTTCTCTTCCTGCGCCACGCTTCTTCCCCCTCTTTTTTGACTGATATTCGGCGATTTTCTAAAATTCCGCCATACGGCGCCATCCCCTGCTGCGAAGATTGCTATATCTTAACAGATTCTCGGAATGATATTATCTACGACAGACAGATCGATCGTTTTAAAGTCCTCTGCCACTTTTTCCTCATAATCTTCCGGTGTCTTTGCAATCTCCTGCCACTGACGGAATGTCTCAATGCACTTCTCGATCAGCATGATATCTTTCATGTTGTCTTCCTCGCCCTTCGGATATACGACAACAGAACGAAACGGTGTCTGATTTGGCTTCAGACTGGATGCCTGCGGATGTGTCAGCAGCTGGTGTCTGTCGTATACCATATCTCGCGCCTTGATCAGCACTTCCTCATACGTCTTCAGCAAGATCACCTGCAACTGATCTTTGTATTTTTCATACACTCTGTCATTGTTTGTGATCAGCACCGCCTTCTCTAATTCCCACATAAAATCTTACCTCTTTTCTGCCGGTTTGTTACCGCTTTTTATACAATTATTATAACGGTCCGGCGCCTGCAAATCAATTCTTATTTCTTTCTCCTGTGCAAACCTCCTGCACGGAAACAAGAATCTATGAAGCAGATCAAAAAAGAGATGCCGGTCTTGTTTTTGTCCACCGGCATCTCTTTCTGATTTCGCAAATACATTTCACGAATTCTGATCTATTTTTTGATTTTATTTAACTGAAGATTTAAGACTTTTACGCCCTGTTCCGGAATTTCCTGTCCCATCTGTCCTACCATCTGGATCATTTCTTCTAATGTCTTTCCGCCGAGCATCTTTAACATTCCTTTGTTTAATTTCATACCAGACATTGCAGATAAAGCTCCGCTGAGAATTGCAGCCGCCTCATCATTTTCAATGATATCTGTGATCTTGTCGCGGATAGAGAAATATCCTTCCGGGAATACCATCTCGCCTGCGTTTGCTGCTTCTGCTGCCGCCTGATCAAACCAGTTGGCTGCTCCTTCCATTCCTTCCTCATCTTCATTCTTCGGAAGTGTGTAGATCTCCGGTTTTTCTGCTACTTTTTCAAGTGCGAGAGAATCTGTGCAATCGTTGTATCTTGCAGTGATCTGTGTAAATCCTTCGTGAAGCGGAACTCCTTCAAATACAAAAATCTTCTCTCCGCTCTGCTCTGCAAATAATTCTCCGTCTACATAAAGCTGTACTGCCGGCTGGTTCGAGTACACTTTTACCGTTGTAGTCTCCCCGGCTCTCTGTGCGTATCTGCGACCGCAAACGTATACAAATGGTTCGCTGCTCCAGTATGCTTTGTATAAGTAGAATGCTTCCTTTTTGATCTTTCTGTCGATAGTGACAAGACCTTTGTTATTTCTTCCTGCCACTCCACCTTCATCTCTGGCTGCGCAACCGAAGTCGAACATGTTCCATACATGGCTGCTCCAGATATAGTCGCGCTCCATCAACATTTTCACCATGAATTCATGGTACTCTGCCTGATATGCCTCAGAGTAATCTCTGCACTTCGGCTCATCCGGCTGATAAGTAATGATTCCTTCTGCACCATACTCAGAAAGTCCGATGCAGCGATCTGGATATTTCTTATGATAATCGTCAAACCATACAGAGTTCTGCTCATATTTTCCGCCGTACCATCCGAAATAGTGATTATAGCTTTCTACATCTGTCACACTGTGAAGATCGCTGTCCTGGGAGAGCAATGTCACATGTGCCATCGTTGTCAGTCTGGTCGGATCTAGCTCTTTGACAAGGGCATTGAGATCTCTGTGGTTGTCCACAAGCCCTGGTTTCTCACCGTGGATCGTAATCTCATTTGAGATTCCCCAGAAGCAGATACATGCATGATTGTAGTTCTGATAGATCAGATCTTTCATCTGCTGACGGCAGTTTTCATGTGCCGCCGGATCATCGCTCTGGCTGCTGATGTACGGGATCTCTGCCCATACGACAAATCCATACTCATCACATACATCATAGAAATCCTGACTGTGCTGATAGTGTGCAAGACGGATCGTATTTGCTCCAACTTCCCGGATCAGATCCGCATCAAGACGGTGATCTTCTTTTGTCAGTGCATTTCCCTGATACAGCTTATCCTGATGTCTGGAAACTCCACGCAGTTTCATCGGTTTTCCATTTAAGAAAAATCCTTTTTCTTTGTCGACATAAAATTCACGGATACCAAAACGTACAGTAACCTCATCGACCGTTTCATTGCGGCGTACCAGTTCTGCTGTACATGTGTAAAGATATGGATCTTCCACACCCTGCCACAGATGTGCATCCGGAAGGAACTGAACGACTGATGGCTGCTCTGCCGGTCTCCAGCTTTCTGCTACAACGTTTCCGTCTGCATCTTTGATCTGGTATCTGACAGTATAATTTTCATCCGCATTTTTCACCCAGGATTCCAACTTGATCTCTGCATCTTTTCCTTTGACAACCGGAGTTACTTTCAGTCCCGGAGCTCCATAAAAATCCAGATCAAAATGAACTTCCGGCACAAGGATCAGATTGACACCGCGGTACAATCCGCCATAGAATGTAAAATCTGCAACCTGTGGATAGATGTGGCTCTTCTCTCCATTGTCCACTTCGATCACAAGAAGATTTTCTCCCTGCGCGTGCAATGCTTCTGTCACATCCGCACGGAAAGTAGAGAATCCGCCTTCGTGATATGCCACTTCCTGTCCATTTACATACACGCGTCCGGACAATGCTGCTGCCAGCACTTCTACATAGACACGGTATCCATCCATACACTCTGGTGTCTCAAAGCTTTTTGCATACCAGCATGCTCCGCGGTAGTATTCTCCTCTTCCGTCCTGACCATCCACAGCGTTCCATGTGTGAGGCAGATCTACTTTTGCCCAGTCACAAGGAAGTTCCTGCGGAAGTCCGACATTTTCTTTTTGAAAATACCAGTTTTTATTTAATTCCATTACAGTTCTCATGATATCTTCTCCTTTTCCTATCAATTTGTTTTATCATAGCATATCCGATTTTTCCGTTCAATCAACAATCATGGACATTCCGTTTTGAAACCGACACTTTCCCTATATCTGTTGTTTTTCCTCTATTTTTCTTTGTCGTTTTCCTTTCTTTGTGTTATGATTTACAAATAAACCATTTTTGAATGTTTATAGAAAGGTGTTTTTATGCAACAGGAAAAATTACATCGAAAGAGAGCTTACTCCCAAAAAGTACTAAAGGAAGCTCTGCTCAAATTACTGGTCGACCAGCCGCTCTCCAAGATTACCGTACAGAAGCTCTGTGAGACTGCCGACGTCAACCGCACTACATTTTATTCGAACTTTGAAGATATCTTTGCATTGTACCGGCAGGTCCAGGACGATTTTCTCGAACAGATGGCACTGTTTACCCAACAGCAGAAACCTTATGCGGACAACCGTGCACTGATCTGCGATATCTTTCGTTTTCTCTATGAAAACATGGACTCCTGCCGTGTACTGATCCTTCATTCGGAAGATGCATTTCTCGAGCGTCTGTTCGCACTGCAATACGATGTCAGTCGCACTTTGATGCAAGAAAGCTGCGATGCATTTGATCCGGACTCTTTTGATTATCTCTATACGTTCCGCGTCTGCGGAATCATTGGAATCATCCGGAAATGGTTCCACGATGGGCTAAAGATTCCTTATGAACAGATTGCTGACTATGCGATCCAATCTTCGGATGCACTCCTCTACTCATGGAAGGAGGCTCATAGAAGCAATGACTAACTTTCACAGACGAATATTTCAGACAGGAATTGTGCTTCTTGTCTTCCTGCTGCTCCTGTTTTTCTCTTTTGAGCAGCAGAAAAAGCAATCTTCGGGAACGGATGAAACTGCAAAAGCTCCTATTTCTGACACTGCTTTTAAACTAAATACCGTTGTCACTGTAACGCTCTATGACTCTACAGATGAGAACCTGCTTGCAGAAGCGATCGATCTCTGCGACAAATACGAAAACTTGTTCAGCCGCACACGCCCGACAAGCGAGCTCTATCAGCTCAATCATGGTCTTCTTCCACAGGAGGACGGTTTTTTCTGTATCTCACCGGAGATGACAGAACTGCTCACTGCCGCTCTCTCCTACTGTGAGAAATCTGGCGGAGCCTTCGACATCACCATTGGTCCGGTCTCTGCTCTGTGGGATTTTACTTCTGAAGAAAAGGTGGTGCCGTCGGATGCCGAGATCTCTGCTGCACTTCCTCTCGTAGATTATCGAAAGGTCATCGTAAAAGAAAACCGTGTCCGGTTTTTGCAGGAGGGAATGCAGCTTGACCTGGGAGCGATCGCCAAAGGCTACATCGCTGACAAAATAAAAGAATTTCTGCTGGAGCATGGGGTAAAAAGCGCCGTGATCAACCTTGGTGGAAACGTCCTCTGTGTCGGAGAAAAGCCAGATGGAGATGCTTTCGGAATCGGAATCCAGAAGCCTTTTGCAAAACGAAGCGAGACCGTGTCGACAATCCAGGTGCGGGACAAATCCATTGTCTCCTCCGGGATCTACGAGCGTTCTTTTGAAAAAGACGGCAAGTTCTACCATCACTTGTTAAATCCAAAAACGGGGTACCCTTATGACAACTCACTTGTGTCCGTCACAATCCTGTCCGAAAAATCCGTAGATGGAGATGGACTCAGCACTGCCTGCTTTTCCCTTGGTCTCGAAGAAGGTATGAACTTCATCGAAGATCTTCCGGATACGGAAGCAGTATTTATTACGGAAGATTACAAACTCCATTACAGCAGCGGTTTTCCACGATCGTAAAATCATAACAAAAGAGAATCTCCCACAGAAGATCTGTACATGCTTGATCTTCTGTGGGAGATTCTCTTATTCTTTTTATATCTGTTCCAGCAAATTACAAATACGCTCTGCAGCATCTGCCGGTACAGTATTCTGTTGATTTTCGATCATCCTTCCTGCCGGTCTTGTATTTTTCATCAGTTTCCGCCCCGCAAGCAACTGATCTTCGATCATACGGGGAGCAAGACACATGCCATGTTTCCGGAAAAAAATGCGGTTTCTTGTCTCACACCCCGGAATCGGTGTCAGATGGATCAACGGTATTCCGATCACAGCCGCTTCGGTGGAGGAAAGTCCTCCCGGCTTCGAATAGAGAACGTCACATGCCCGCATATAGGTTGCCATCTGGTCAGTACTTCCTATAATGGAAATATTTTTATAACCGGCATAGCGCTTGCGAAGCTTCTTCTCCAGCTTCTTGTTCCTTCCACAGATCACCACTGCCTGCTCCACCTCTTCCAGTGCTTCTCGCATCAGATCCAGCAACTGTTGGATTTTCCCGGCACCGATGCTTCCTCCGGCTACGAGATAGTAGATGCCATCCTCGCTCATCCCAAGCTTCTCTCGTGCCTGCTGCTTCGTTTCCTTGGAACAAAATGTCTCATCTACCGGAATGCCAAATGCGCGAAGCTTCTGTTTCTTTACCCCTTTTCGGACAAATTCCAGTTCTAACTCCTCATGGGGGATCACATAATAATCACACTCCGTCTCCCCGGTAAAAGGAATACAGGTGTAGTCCGTCGCCACATAGACCGACTTCGGACAATTCCACCCTTTTCTTTTTAAGTAGGAGATCATCTCCGCAGGGTACAGATGCGGCATCACAATGGCATCGTAAGACTTCTGTTCCAGATACTTTGCCAGATGCCTTGCCACAAGGCTGTTTGCATAATAAACCGGAGATCTGCCGGGCAGTCTGCTTACAAATGCCCCGAGCTTATACAGCATCCCAAATGCCCGCGGATGCTTCTGGACCAATTTTACATAAGCTCCACCTACCGCTCCTGCAACGCGCTTTCCGGACAGTTCAAATGGATTTAAAAAGACCGCCTGATGTCCTCTCCGGATCAGTTCTTTCTGGATGGATCTGGCAGCAGAATTATGTCCTCCACCGGTATCACAAGACAAAATCAGTACATTCATAATAGTTTCACCTTAATTTCCTCTCTTTCTTCCCGGCAAAGCATCAGCTTGCCAAGTACCAGCGCAGAGATCAGAATCATTCCCAGGCTGACGTAAGAATTTTTTCCAAAAAACAATACGAGAATCGTCGCAAAAAGATACGTCGCAAATGTCTTATGATAATTCGGCGTGATCACAATCACAAAGGAGAATAAGAGAAAACAGCTTGCCAGCAGCAGCACTGGTTTCATATATGGATAGAGTCCGAGCAGCACCCCGAAAGAAACTGCAATCCCTTTTCCTCCACGAAAACGATGAAATACCGGGAAAATATGTCCGGCAACCGGTGCTGCCAGCACAAACGTAATCCAGATATCTGCCCCCGGCAGTCCATGCATGTAAGCATACACCGGCAAAATTCCTTTTAAAAGATCGCACAACAACGTGCAGATGCCACACCATATTCCTCCATTTAGAAATGCATTTGTCGTTCCGGGATTCCCGTCAATCGTATCTTCCGTCACATCTTTCTGGCAGAATAGCTTCCCAAATACTTTTGCATATAACACACTCCCGGAAACATACCCGATCATCGTATAAAATATTCCCCGTCCCATTGTCCACCTCGTTGTATAAATCTTTCCCATTTACTCCTTTGCATCTGTTTCCACATTCTTTTTACAGATCTGTATCTACGCCTCTTCGTCCAGTATCTTCTGAATCGTATTTTTCACCAGTTCAAAGGCGATCGGATTCATACCGCTGTTGATCACGATATCTGCAGTACTCCTTGTCGGTTCTACATAGAGATAATGCATCGGTTTGACAGTTGTAAGATACTGCTCCACAACGCCTTCCATATCGCGCCCACGCTCTTTGACATCACGAATAATCCTGCGGAGAATTCTCTCATCTGCATCGGCCTCTACATACACCTTGATATCCATCAGATCTCTCAGCCGTTCGTCTGCCAGGACAAGGATTCCTTCTAATAAAATTACTTTCTTTGGCTCTACAGTCACAACTTCGCTTGACCTTGTGTGAAGTGTGTAGTCATAGGTCGGACACTGTATCGTCTTTCCTTCTTTTAACTCCTGCAGCTGTCTGACAAGCAGCTCTGTCTCCATCGCATCCGGATGGTCATAATTCGTCTTACGGCGCTCTTCCAGCGGAATATCACTTTGATCCCGGTAATAGTTATCATGGTAGAGCACTGCCACATCGTCTTTAAATTCTTTTTTTAACTTTCTTGTGAAGGTGGACTTTCCAGATCCGGTCCCACCTGCAATTCCAATAATGATCGTCTTCATCTCTTTTACCTATATCCTATTTTTCTTATTTGCAACCTTGGCGCTTTTATTATACAATTCACAGGAAATACCGTCAATCCTTTCCCCTCTGCTTTTTATTCCCGCTTCTCTGCAATCTCAGAATCAAACACTCCTCCAAGAAGCTCTGCAACCTCCTGCATCCGTTCTTCTTCCATGCCAGAATAGTTGAGTACCAGCACATGTTCGTACCGCTTCTGCTCTTCGATACAAAACTCCGACAGACAGCAAAGATGAATTCCCCTTTCTTGTGCCCGCCGCTTCACTTCCGCATCGTGAAGCTCTGTATGAAGTTTTACGAGCAGATGCGTGCCCGTCTCCATTCCGACAATTTCTTCCACCGGAATAGTCGGTGTGCATTCAATTGCATGCTTCAACTTTTCTCCCTGACTTAGATAATACTTACGCAGCCGGTTCAGATGGCGGTCAAAATACCCATCACGCAAAAATCTTGCCAGTGTATGCTGTTCCAGATTCGACGAAGTATTCGAAAAAAAGTTTGCCGAGTTCACATAACGTTCCAGAAGCTTTGGCGGCAGCACCATATAGCTGATCCGAATCCCGGGACTTAATGTCTTACTGAACGTATTCATATAAATAACACGCCCGCTTGTATCCAGACCGAAAAGCGCTGGAATCGAATGCCCGTTATAGCGGAACTCGCAGTCGTAATCATCTTCTATAATGTAATGTTCTTCCGATTCCTCCAGCCACTTCAGCAATTCCTGCCTGCGTCTTGCAGACATCACCGTCCCAAGCGGATAATGGTGTTCGGGCGAGGTATGGACAACTGTTGCCTGGCTGCTTCGCAGACTTCCCATATGAATTCCGTTTTCCGCCATAGCCGTCCAAGTCCACTTCACTCCGAGTTCTTCATAGATCAGCCGGATTTTTCTGTATCCGGGATTTTCCACCGCATACACTGCATGTTCCGGAAGCAGCCCGATCAATTTTGAATACAAATACTCAATCCCGGTTCCGATCACAATACAGTCCGGGGATACTACCATGCTTCGGTTGTGATACAAATATTTTGCAATCTCATACCGAAGTTCCGGGCTTCCGAGAAATTCTCCACGCATGATCAAATGCAGATTGTAGTCCCCAAGCACCTGTCGCATGACTTTCGTCCACATCGAAAATGGAAATTTCTCGTATACTGTTGTATTTGAGGCAAAGTCTGCCACCCATTTTTCTTCTTTTTCCGGAGTCGGATCGGGGATTGTAATCTTCTGGTACCTTAAAGGTGAATCAAAATCAGATACCACATAATATCCACTCCGCTCCCTCGACTGCAGGTATCCTTCCATCTGCAGCTGTTCATACGCATTGATCACGGTCCGCACACTGATTCCATTTTCCTTTGCAAGTTGTCTTTTCGACGGCATTTTTTCGCCCTCTGCAAGTTTTCCGTTCAAAATATCTTCCTTCAGACATTGATACAAATATTCATATTTCGACTTTCCGTCTCTCTGTTCCAAATCATAAATAAGCAAAATCTGGTCTCCTATAAAAACATTTTTTTGGTTATTTCAAGGTATCAGTTTCTATTGTAGACTAAGGGCAGACAAAAGTAAAGCGCTGGTGACAGCAATTGATTTTGAATTGAATTTTGGAGGTAATTTTTATGAACAATCAAAAACATACATTAAAAGAACATTATGGATTATTTATCGGAGGACAATGGAGAGACGCTTCAGACAAAGCCGTCTATACAAGTACCAATCCGGCAAACGGAGAAATTCTTGCACAGTGTGCACAGGCAACAAAAGAAGATGTGGATGCTGCTGTGGCGGCAGCGTGGAAAGCTTTCCCAGAGTGGAAGACACAGACAAAAGAGGCGCGCGCACTTATCTTAGAAAAAATCGCAGACTGCATTGAAGAGAATAAAGAATGGCTGGCACAGGTGGAAACGATGGACAACGGAAAACCGATCCGCGAAACTTCCACGATCGATATTCCTTATTCGATCCGCCATTTCCGCTACTACGCAAGTTTGATCCGCACAGACGAAGGAACTGCCTCTGTTTTAGACGGCAATATGATGAGCCTTGTGCTCCGCGAGCCAATCGGCGTCGTCGGACAGATCGTGCCGTGGAATTTCCCATTCCTGATGGCAGCATGGAAGCTCGCTCCTGCAATCGCAGCCGGCGACTGTATCGTATTTAAACCTTCTTCTGAGACATCGTTAAGTATGCTTGTATTTACAGAATTGATCCAGGATCTGCTCCCGGCAGGTGTACTAAACCTTATCACTGGTTCTGGTTCAAAATCAGGTCAGTACCTTCTCGAGCATCCGGGACTTAGCAAGCTTGCTTTCACCGGATCCACAGAGATTGGAAGGGACATTGCTGTTGCCGCTGCCGAAAGACTCATCCCGGCCACACTGGAACTGGGCGGAAAAAGTGCTAACATCATCTTTGACGACTGTAACTGGGATGCAGCCATCGATGGCGTACAGCTTGGTATTCTCTTTAATCAGGGACAGGTATGCTGTGCCGGATCCCGCGTCTTCGTACACGAATCGATTTACGACCGGTTTGTCTCAGAGCTTGTGACTGCATTCCAGAAAGTAACTATCGGCGATCCGCTGGATCCTGAGACACAGATGGGATCTCAGATCAGTAAGCGACAGGCAGAGAAAATCTTATCCTGCATCGAATCTGCGAAACAGGAAGGGGCAACCATCGCATGCGGCGGTCACTCTTATACCGAACATGGATGTGAGAAAGGTAACTTCATCCAGCCGACATTGATCACAGACGTTACCAATGATATGCGTGTTGCACAGGAAGAAATCTTCGGACCAGTAGCTGTCGTGATTAAATTTCAGACAGAAGAAGAAGTCATTGCCCTTGCAAATGATTCCGACTATGGTCTTGGCGGAGCTGTCTGGACAAAAGATATCCACCGTGCCCTGCGCGTCGCAAGAAGTATTGAGACTGGCCGTATGTGGATCAACACATACAATCAGATTCCGGAAGGCGCTCCATTTGGAGGCTACAAACAATCCGGCATCGGTCGCGAGAATGACAAGGCAATTCTCGATGCTTACAGCCAGCAAAAGAATATTATGATCAATCTAAACGACAGCCCAAGCGGATTTTATCCGGCATAATATGGGGATGATAGTTCCCTCCTTAAAATAATTGATAAAACTTCTCATTCCCAAAAAGCGACAGAAGGATACACCTGACCTGTGTATCCCCCTGCCGCTTTTTACTTTTTCTATGATGAGACTAATAGCTCAAACCAAATCCTGACCGATAGTAATTACCATCTTCATCGCAGTATGCGTAACTTCCGCCCTTCACGTTCGCCAAAATCTCCGGATCGATATATGCATCTTTGTCATATCCCGGAACATCATTTGGAGAAACACATACTTCCCGCATAACGCCATCCAGTTCCTTTTCTTCGATGCGAATCACCTCTGGAGAAGATACCATTGTCAGGCTCATCTTTCCAGTTGGATTGTACGCTCCAGAGAGAACATCCATCTGTGCTCCCAGCGCATTCTCCATCGCCACCGGACTGACCGTATACTGGAACGTGAGTCCGTCAACATATGGTTCTAACTTATCAAGGATCCACGGATTACATACTACGCAGGTCGCAATCACTTTTCCTCCATTTTGATGAACCATTTCTGCAAGCTTCGGAATCTCTGATACCCCTTTCAATGTCGTGATTGGAACCATCTTTCCAGTTTTCTTCTGGCTTTGGTTGACTTCTCTTTCCTCAAACAATTCTTCATCTACCATCTCGATCACCGGCATTGCATACTGGCGAAAGACCATTCCGTTACTGATCGGCCACACGTGCAGATATGCGTAATCAGCTTCTTTTGGATCATCTATCACGCAGAATCCTCTCTCTGTGAACAACTCCTTCAGTCGCGCTGCAAATGCTTCTTCATCTCCCTTTCCTCCTACGGCAGCGCCCATGGCCTGCGCAAGAGCTGCTCCCGGATCCACTCCTTTGAAGCATGCAATGTAAACTTTTTTGCCCTGTTCCATCGGAAGTACGTTTGCATGATTTTTTGCCAGAACGACTGCCTTCTGATTCGCTTTATATGCCGCCTGTTTCGCATCGTGCAGATTCTCCTCCCGAACCTTGTCTGCATAATCCGGGTCCAGATATGGATTGTCCACCCGTCCTACGCGGAACAGACTAAGTAATCTGTGATAATTAGCGCGATCCAACTCTTCTTTTGCAAGATAGCCTTCTTCCACTGCCTTTACGATATTTTCGGAGTCTGAATTTCCTCCGATTACATCTGTTCCGGCAGAAATCGCCTTCGCATACCGCTGCGGTACTGTAAGTTCTTCCACCCCGTATGTCTGTACCGTCGTAATTCCTGAATCTGAGTTTACATATCCTTCAAATCCCATTGTCTCGCGGGCAAGATCTGTGATCAGTTCTTTGCTGTAAGTAGAACCAACCGTCTCACGCGAAGTCACTCTTCCGCGATAATACTGCTCTTTGCTGCGGCTATCTGCACAGATTCTGGAATAATCCGGCATGATTGCCGATGCTTTCAGATCAAAAGCAGCCTGAAATGGCGGCAGGTGATATTTTTCCATCGATCCCTCCGTCGGATAAAGTCTCCACTGCCCGATCGGCATATGTGGCTCAAATCCATTCTCTGCCGGTCCATCTCCCGGGAAATGCTTCACCGTGATCACGACAGATCCTTCGTTGAGGCCATCTTCTCCGTTCTGATATCCACGAACCAATTCTTTGATGATTCCGCAAGTGATATCCGTACGTTCCCCGTATGTCCCACTATTGCGAGGCCATCTTGGATCTGTCGCCACATCTACCTGAGGACCATACATAATGTTTTGCCCTGCTGCCTTCATCATCTTGCGATCCGTATCCGCCATCTCATATACAAGATCAAAATTACCATCTCCCATCACGGCTGCACCGATTCCGAGGAAATCCGGATAACCGATATTGATTGGATTCGTATGCAGAGAATACGGAATCGCCACGCCATCCTGACATGCCTCATACTCCAGCATCTGTGTCCCTAAATTGTGGTAAAGTGCACTCATGCCCGCTTCTGCACGCATATCACCCCTGTACACTCCGCCCGTCAGTTTCCGTTCCAGTACGTCCGCATCACTGACATTCATCGTGACACCCGGAAGAAACGAAGGTCCCTCTTTTTCTTCTGGATCAAACCGCTTGAAAATCTTCGATGGGATGATCTCTCCCTTCTCATCTTTTGCCTCCTCGCGCGTCATCACCATCGGGGAATTCCACAATGTATTCAGCACCAGACCTGCCTGCTGATCTAACCGCAAGTGCGCAACCATATCTTTGGCGCGTGTCTCATGATCCAGTCTCCAATCCTTGTACGGTGACAGTTCTCCAGAATTGTCCATATCTTTAAAAAACAATCCATCCTTCACAATCACCCCACATGTCGTCACACCGATTGTCGGTCCATTTTCGTTTTCAAAAAATACTGGTTCCAGGTAAACATCATTGATCTGTTCTCCCTCTTCCAGCTGGTATGGTGCAGGAATATACCCGTCTTTCATTTTCTGTATTTCCTCTGCCGCTAATTTTCTTTTTATCATCCACATGTTCTCCTTATCTATTTCTGCTAATTATTGATACAGAACTCTTTCATGATTATACCATAGCCTTTGCACAAAAATCTAGGGATCTTTTCGCCTCGGCGAAGGCTCATATCCCGCCTGACGCAAAGCTGCCGCATTCAATCGCGCTTCCATCTGTTTCTGCTCTTCTTTACTTAGCTGTTCCAAGTCGATCTCTTTGTCATCCATCACAAGGATCTGTCTTACTTTCACTTTTCTTTTCTCTCCCCGCGTTTCTTTCCAAAAGATATGCAGCGCAGCCTGTCCTGCATGCGAGGTTGTCTGTTATTTTTCTCTCTTTTTGCATATATAATCAAGAGAAGGAGTGATCGCACATGAAAATCGGCGCATTATACGTCCGTGTCAGCACACATAATCAGGATGAATTATCTCCCGATGCACAAATCCGGCTCGGGAAAGAATTTGCCGAAAAAAATAATATCACCATCCCGGAAGAATACATCTTTATAGAAAGCGTCTCCGGAAGAAAAGCAGAAAAGCGCCATGATTTCCAACGGATGATTGGTCTTGCCAAGACAAAGCCTCGTCCCTTTTCTGTCATCATCGTCTGGAAGTATAGTCGTTTTGCCCGCAATCAGGAAGAATCCATCGTCTATAAATCATTGCTTCGCAGACAGTGCGGGATTGATGTCCTAAGTGTCTCTGAACCACTGGTAGACGGTCCTTTCGGCTCTCTGATCGAACGGATCATCGAGTGGATGGATGAATACTATTCCATCCGTCTCTCGGATGAAGTGAAGCGAGGAATGACCGAAAAAGCACTGCGCGGCGGATATCAGGCGCGACCGCCACTCGGGTATAAGATTACCGAGCGTGGAAAACCTCCGGTGATCGTCCCAGAGGAAGCTGCCATCATCCGGATCATCTTTCAGAAGTATGTGGAAGAATGTTGCGGATGCTTTGAAATTGCAAGATTTTTGAATCAACTCGGGTATAGAACTTCCCGGAAGGAACCTTTTGAGCGGAGATCGATCGAGTATATCCTGCAAAACCCAACCTACTGCGGCATGATCCGTTGGAATCGGACGACAAGCGAGACAAATGAAATCAAAGCGGAGAAAGACTGGATCATTGCCAACGGGCAGCACGAAGCGATCATCAGCAAAGAATTGTTTGACCGCGCCCAGCAGCGCTTGCATTCTGCCCACATTCCAAAAGGCGCCCGCCCTTCCTCTACTTACCACCACTGGCTTGGCGGGCTCTTAAAATGTCCGGTATGCGGCCGCACTATGATCGCCAAAACGATGTATCGGAAATCCAATGGAGAAGCCTATTCCTATTTTGTTTGTTATGGTGTCATCAAGGGAAAATGTGCTGCCAAAAACAGTGTCAGTTCTCTTCTATTGGAGCCCGTTGTCCTTCAAGCATTGCAGGATGTTTTCCACACAAAGGAAATCACTTATATGAAAAGAGAACCGACACGAAAACAAGAAATAGTTGATGAGCGAAAACTCTTATCCGAACAGTTAAAGCAACTGGAACAAAAAGAAAAGCGGATCAAGGCAGCCTATCAAAACGGCATTGATACTTTAGAAGAATACAAAGAAAATAAAGAAGTCCTTAGAAATGAGCAGAAACAGCTGGAACTACTTCTCAGCAATTGTCAGCCTTCTTCGCCGGCAAATTTTCCCCAAAAAGAGCAAGCCTGCCAGAAGCTTCACACCATCTGCGATGTGCTTTTTTCCGAGACCTTTTCAGATTCACAGAAGAACGAGGTGCTCAGAAGTATCATCCAGAAAATGGTTTATGACAAACCGCAGGATGTCCTTACGATTTACTACCATCTCCCAGATTCGTAAAATACTGTGGCTGCCGGCTTTTCCAGTCGTTTGCATGTCGCTTCCATAAGGATGACCCAATGGGGATCGAAAGCGCTCGGAGACCAGGGCTATTCCCCAATCGAAATTCTCCGTTATTATTACGGTGACAATATGTATATCAATACCGCACAGGAGATTTCCGGCATCCCTTCTTCCTGGCCGGGATATGTATTAGAAAACGGCTCTTCCGGCAATAAAGTGCGACAGATGCAGGAGGAATTAAATGTCATTGCAGGTGCTTATCCGGCCATTCCGAAGATCACCGTAGATGGCATCTATGGACCAGCCACCGCTGCATCTGTAAAAAAATTCCAATCGGTCTTCGGTCTTCCGGCAACAGGAACCGTAGACTATCGGACATGGTATAAAATCTCCGAGATTTATGTTGGTGTTTCCCGTATCGCAGAACTGGTGTAGCAATAGCAGAACTGGTCACGGAATTTTTCTGACTCCGTGATCAGCTTCGCTTCTCTGCGCGAAGACGCACCCCTTGTCCCATTCCCGGTTCCTTTCCATCCAGAACGTATTTCTTTAATGCTCTCTGCAAAGAAGTATGTTCTGGATATTCCTCTTTTTGTTCGCGAATTCCCCCAAACACCCGCTGTTCCGCCTGACGGAACGGATAGACAATCCCATAATTTTCAAATAGCCCCATAAATTTTATAATATTGGAATCTTCTCCTAACAGCTCCTTTAATTTCGGGGAAACCAACCAGGACTCACAGACAAATGCCTCGAATGTTTCCTGGAAAAAATTTTCTGCCCGCTCGAAGGCGTCCATGCATGTCTCTATATCTAACCTTCCATCTTCCGGTATATGTACATTTAAAACTTTTGTTCCTTCCGGTAAGGTATACTTCTCCGTCTCAATCGCTTTCTCCAGACGGATTGGTTCAAACTGAAGTCTGCCAAGCCGGAAGATCTTTAATTCCAGCGGAAGGCTCAGCCACTCACACTCCGTCAGTCCACAAATACCATACTTTTTTTTGCATTCCTCATTCCAAATCCGGAAATCGGAAAACGTATCAAAATAAACCTGGTCAGCAATTCCTTTCTCCTGAAAGGTTTCATATACTTCCACTGCCATGCGGATATAAAGGACAAGTGCAAACACATGCCAGTTTTCTTCCTCTTTTAAGCGGGCAAAAAACCTCTTTTTGTCTTCTTGAAACTCTCTTTTGTAACTGGTATACACCGTATCCTCTATGGAAAACTGTTCTACCTGCTGTATGGATGCTTCATCCATTCCGATCTTTTCACAAAATTCTCGCATTGTCATCTATCTTTCCCTCTCTTTTCCGTATCTATTTTTTGATTGCCCCCTCTTCATCCAAATGCTACAATAAATCTGAACTTACAACTTTTATGCGAAAGGGGTGTTTCTTCTATGGAACATGCAATCCATAACATTTCACCGATTTATAACAGTAACTCACAAATATTAATCTTAGGGAGTTTCCCTTCTGTCAAATCCCGGGAAGCACAGTTCTTCTATCATCATCCACAGAATCGCTTCTGGAAGCTGTTGGCAGCGCTTTCTCATGAGGATGTTCCGGTTACGATTGCAGACAAGAAAGCATTTCTTTTCAGGAACCGTATTGCAATATGGGATGTCATTGCCTCCTGCGAGATTGAAGGTTCCAGTGACAGCAGTATCCGTAATGTGATCCCAAATGACATCTCCAGAATTCTGCGGGATGCTCCGATCCGGCAGATCTACACAAACGGCGGTACTGCCTTTAAGCTTTATGAAAAATACTGTCTGCCTCTCACCAGACAAAAAGCGATCCGGCTCCCTTCTACCAGTCCTGCCAATGCGGCATATTCCCTGGAACGACTGATCTTAGAATGGTCTGTATATCTAAAAGAGACATTGGAATAATTAGTTCCAGTGTCTCTTTTTTCCTCCCAATATTCCTCAGCAGATCATCAATCTACCTTAGAGTACCCGTAGCTGTTTACAATCGCTTCCACCGGTCTTCCCTCTTTGCACATCGGACAATCATGAGGAGCATATGCCCGGTAATCCGGAACATCGCTGCTCGTAAAAATTGTATTGATCTTCATTCCCGCAATTTTTGTCACAGCGCTGAAAATAGAGCAGATTCCACAGACACTGCCTCCATAGTACAGCACGGACTCAATCGCTTTGGAAATGGTCTTCCCTGATGTCACTGAGGCAGCCAGTATCAATACCTGTTGATTTTTGATCATCCGCTGCTTGTTATCCCGGAACACGATCTGTCCTGCCTGATGAAATTCCGGCGTGATTACAGAAATATTGTTTTTGCTGCTCATGGACATCGTGGTACTGTCCGACAAAATCTCTGCCAGAAATGTTCCAATTACTTCCGTCTCATCCAGACAGACGATCGTATCGACCATAGTTGTCGTCAAATATTCCTTTGCAAGTTCTTTCGCCGCTTCGCGGGCATTGTTGTGCCGTGTCTTCACTGTAGACATATCAATATAGGTATTGATGTGTGAATTTCCCGTCGCAAAATGTCCTTGCAGGATTTTGATTCGCGCCTTTGGATTCTTAGATGAACGTAAATCTTTCAACTTTAATTCCATTGTGCTTCCCTCCCAAACACTATTTTGTCAGATTTCTTTTATCAATACTCTTATATTAGCACAATTTTTACATTCTTGCACCTAGAACTTTTTTACATTTTACTAAACTGCCGGATTTCTACACGATTCCCTGTGCATTCATTGCATCTACTACTTTCTCAAAGCCTGCAATATTGGCACCTGCCACATAATTTCCTTCCACACCGTATTTTTTCGCTGCGTCTGTCATATTGTGGCAAATGTTGATCATGATTCCTTTCAGCTTGCTGTCCACCTCTTCAAAGGTCCAGCTTAACCGCTCGCTATTCTGGGACATCTCAAGCGCAGATGTGGCAACTCCGCCTGCATTGGCTGCTTTTCCCGGTGCAAAAAGCACACCATTCTTCTGAAGATATTCGGTAGCTTCCATTGTCGTCGGCATGTTTGCTCCTTCCGCCACCGCGATACAGCCATTTGCCACAAGCATCTTTGCATCTTCCAGATGCAGTTCATTCTGTGTTGCACATGGAAGAGCGATATCAACCTTCACTGACCATACTCCGGTTCCTTCCTGATACTTCGCATTTGGGCGATATTTTGGATATTCCGTCAGACGCTCCCGCTTCACTTCTTTGATCTCTTTTAATGCTGCTACGTCAATTCCGTCCGGATCATACACCCATCCGGTAGAATCGCTGACCGTCACAACTTTTGCCCCGAGTTCCTGTGCTTTTTCTGTCGCATAGATCGCCACATTTCCCGCACCTGACACTGCTACAGTTTTCCCTGCAAGTTCGATTCCGTTGAGTTTTAACATTTCCTCTGTCAAATATAACAGACCATATCCGGTTGCCTCTTTTCTTGCAAGAGATCCCCCGTAACTTAATCCTTTTCCAGTCAGCACGCCTTCATATACACCACGGATTCTCTTGTATTGTCCAAACAGATACCCGATCTCTCTTGCTCCTGTTCCGATATCTCCGGCAGGTACATCGGTATCGGCTCCAATATATTTACATAATTCTGTCATAAAACTCTGGCAGAATGCCATCACTTCCCGATCTGATTTCCCTTTTGGGTCAAAATCAGATCCACCTTTTCCTCCGCCAATCGGAAGTCCGGTCAGAGAGTTTTTAAATACCTGCTCGAATCCTAAAAATTTGATGATCCCAAGGTTCACAGATGGATGCAGACGAAGTCCTCCCTTATACGGTCCGATCGCGCTGTTGAACTGCACGCGGTACCCAGTGTTCACCTGTACCTGTCCTTTGTCATCTACCCACGGCACCCGGAATTTAAACTGTCTTTCCGGCTCTACCAATCTCTCGAGAAGGGCTTCTCTTCGGAACTTCTCTTCATTTGCTTCTACTACAATTCTGAGAGATTCCAGCACTTCCTTTACCGCCTGATGAAATTCCGGCTCCGCCGGGTTCTTTCTCACTACTAACTCAATGACTTCATCTACATATGACATCTTCATTACCTCCTCAGATATAAAATCAGCCGCACAGAAAAACTCCTGCGCGGCCTCATTGCCTTGTTTACTTTGACATTATAATGTTATGCTCTGTAAAAGTCAAGCAATTTTTCACTTTGACTTTCCTCTTCGTTATTTATTTGAAGTATGCAACACCAGATTCGAAGATCTTCAGATCTTGTTCTCCGTAAATATTGACTGCAACCGATTTTCCTCTTCGTTCTGAGTGAGCCATCTTACCAAGCACACGTCCATCCGGACTTGTGATTCCTTCGATCGCACAGTAAGAACCATTTGGATTCCATTCCTCATCCATTGTCACTGTGCCATCAAGATCACAGTACTGTGTTGCCACCTGACCGTTTGCGAAAAGCTGCTTTAATACCTCTTCGGAAGCTACAAAGCGACCTTCTCCATGAGATGCCGGATTTGTGTAAACTCCGCCAAGTTCTGCCTGCTGCAGCCATGGTGATTTATTTGTTACGACTTTGGTGTATACCATCTTGGAAATATGGCGTCCGATCGTATTGTATGTCAATGTCGGAGAATTCTCTGTCTGTCCACAGATTGTTCCGTATGGCACCAGACCAAGTTTGATCAATGCCTGGAATCCGTTACAGATACCAAGTGCAAGTCCGTCACGCTCATGCAATAATTTTTCCACTGCTTCTTTTAACTTCGCATTCTGGAATGCTGTTGCGAAGAATTTTGCAGAACCATCCGGCTCATCTCCGGCGCTGAATCCACCTGGGAACATGATCATCTGTGACTGTGCGATCGCCTTCTCAAACTCTGCTACAGAGTCACGGATATCTTCTGCATTTAAGTTCTTGAATACTTTTGTGATCACCTTTGCCCCTGCACGCTCAAATGCCTTCTTACTGTCGTACTCACAGTTTGTACCTGGGAATACTGGAATGAAGACTGTAGGCTGTCCAATCTTATGTGTGCAGATATGGATATCACTTGTACGATACAGTCCGTTTTCGATCACTGCTTTTTCAGATGCCGGCTGCACATCGATGTTCTGCATCTTTTGTTTTTCTTCTGAAACAGTCGGGAATACGCTTTCCAAAGTTCCTTTCCATGCAGTCACTGCTTCATTCAAACTAAGCTGCATCTCTCCATAGGAGATTGTGTTGTCTGCTGTCACTTCTCCAAGGAGTGTATAAGAAATAGAAAGTTCTTCAAGTCTTTCTGCCGGTACTTCTGCGATCAGATCCCCGAATGCCGGTGCAAACAGTTCACGCTTATCAATTGTTTCTTCCAGTTTTACACCCATGCCATTTCCAAATGCCATCTTACTTACCGCTGCTGCAATTCCGTGTCTGTCCAGCGCATAGGCAGAAACAATCTTGCCACTGTGGATATCTTCTGCAAATTTTGCATACTGATCTTTTAAGCTTGCATATACTGGAAGTTCATAGTGATCCTGTTCCATCCGAAGCCATACTAACTTATTTCCTGCTTTCTTAAGCTCTGGTGTAATGATCTCATGGTCGTGTGCCACATCCACTGCAAAAGAAACTAATGTTGGCGGAACATCAATATCCTGGAACGTTCCGGACATACTGTCCTTTCCACCGATTGACGGCAGTCCCAGACCAAGCTGTACATCATATGCACCGAGCAACGCTGCAAACGGCTGGCTCCATCTCTTTGGATCTTCTGTCATTCTGCGGAAGTATTCCTGGAACGTAAGACGGATCTTACTGTAATCTCCACCATTTGCCACGATTTTTGCAACGGATTCTACCACTGCATAGACTGCTCCGTGATATGGGCTCCAAGTAGATAAATATGGATCAAATCCATAGCTCATCATTGTCACAGTATCACAAGCTCCTTCCTGCACCGGAAGTTTTGCAACCATACTCTGTGTCTCTGTCATCTGATATTTTCCACCGTGTGGCATAAAGACAGAGCCTGCTCCGATGGAACCGTCAAACCGTTCTACAAGACCTTTCTGCGAGCATACATTTAAATCTTTTAACGTTGCGATCCATTTTTCTTTGACATCTTTTACTTCTTCTCTTACGAAAAGGCTTCCCGCTCTGTCCGGAATTTCCACAGTAACTGCTGTTTCCTGGTGTGCTCCGTTTGTATCTAAGAACGCACGGGAAATATTGACAATTTCTTTTCCTCTCCAAGAAAGTACCAGACGTGGTTCCTCTGTCACAACTGCCACTTCCACGGCTTCCAGATTCTCTTCTTTCGCATATGCAAGGAACTGTGCCACATCTTTCGGATCTACGACAACTGCCATACGCTCCTGAGATTCTGAGATGGCAATCTCTGTTCCATCTAACCCTGCATATTTTTTCGGTACTTTATCTAAATCTACCCGCAGACCATCTGCAAGTTCTCCGATCGCAACAGACACTCCGCCTGCTCCGAAGTCATTACACTTTTTGATCAGGCAGCTGACTTCCTCTCTGCGGAACAGTCTTTGAATCTTCCGTTCTGTCGGTGGATTTCCCTTCTGTACTTCTGCTCCACATGTCTCAATAGATTCTTCTGTATGTACTTTAGAAGAACCAGTCGCACCGCCGCATCCATCACGTCCGGTACGTCCACCGAGCAGTACAATGATATCTCCCGGATCAGATGTCTCACGGATCACCGCTCTTCTAGGTGCAGCTCCTAATACTGCTCCGATCTCCATACGCTTTGCAACATAGTTCGGATGGTAAATCTCTTTGACTGCTCCTGTGGCAAGTCCGATCTGATTTCCATAAGAGCTATATCCATGGGCAGCCTCTGTCACCAGTTTTTTCTGTGGAAGCTTTCCTTTCATCGTATCTTTCACAGATACAGTCGGATCTGCCGCACCTGTTACGCGCATTGCCTGATAAACGTAAGTACGTCCTGAAAGCGGGTCACGGATTGCTCCGCCAAGACAAGTTGCAGCTCCTCCAAATGGTTCGATCTCTGTCGGATGATTGTGTGTCTCATTCTTGAAGTTGACAAGCCACTCCTCTTCCTTTCCATCTACGACCACCGGAACAACGATGCTGCACGCATTGATCTCATCGCTCTCTTCCTGATCATTTAATTTTCCTTCTTTTTTGAGTTTTCTCATTGCCATCAGGGCAAGATCCATCAGACATACAAATTTGTCCTCACGCCCTTTAAAAATCTCTGAGCGGTCTTCCAGATATCTCTCATAAGTCTTTACGAGAGGTTCTTTGTAATCTCCATCTTCAAATGTAACTTCTTTTAATTCTGTGGAGAATGTCGTATGGCGGCAGTGATCTGACCAGTATGTGTCTAACACACGAATCTCTGTCATCGTTGGATCTCTGTCTTCTTCCCCTTTAAAATATCCCTGAATATGAAGGAAATCTTTGAACGTCATTGCAAGCCCAAGAGAATCATATAACTCCTTTAATTCTGTCTCCGGCATCTCTTTGAACCCGTCAAAAATCTTCACATCTTCCGGTTCCTCAAACACTGTGACAAGTGTCTCCGGCTTGTCCATCCCTGTCTGTCTGGAATCGACTGGATTGATGCAGTGACTCTTGATCGCTTCAAATTCAGCATCTGTAATCTCTCCTTCGATCACATATGTTGTTGCAGTCTTGATCACTGGTGTCTCATCTTCTTTGATAAACTGTACACACTGTACTGCTGAATCGGCTCTCTGATCAAATTGTCCCGGAAGAAACTCTACGGAAAAAACTCTGCTTCCTTCCTTCATTGGGAATTCTTCTCTGTATAAAATATCTACCGGCGGCTCTGAGAAAATACCATTGCAGGCTGTCTCAAAAGTCTCGTCAGAAAGATTCTCAATATCATAGCGGTTCAGCACACGGATTCCTGTAATTGTCTGAATGCCAAGATAACTTTTTGCTTCGTGCTGTAATTCCTTTGCCTGCACAGCAAATTCCGGTCTCTTTTCTACATATACACGTTTTACACTACTCATAATATCCTCCATTTCGTCTGATACTTTCTTCTATTTGTATCCTACCACAATTCAAATCATTAGTATAATTAATATAACTTAATTTACTTATAAGAAATATTAATGCTATGATTTTTTCTTCGCTCTGCCCCGTCTCCAGAGTGCCCCGGCACCCCACAGAATTAACAGACTCCCTATGAAAATCACTCCGATCCGAATCGCCATATCAAAGAAAAACCCTTCTGGCAGCATCCGGATCAGCAAATCCGTAGCCGGATCCAGCAGCCACAGATCATTGTTAAAAAAGATCTCGTGGAACAACACGAAATACTTATTGAAATCAATCGCGACCAACCCTCCAAACACTGCTGCCACCCCAAGGAACAGACCGACTGCCCATCCATACATCTGAGGTAAAATCTCTCTTAAATTTCCTTTCTGAAAAAGAATCAGCAAAACTGCTGCTGCGAAAATCACAAAGGCGACTCTGCGGATCTGTATCCCTCCGAGAAACAGTCCTTGTACATCTTCCATATGAAGCTTTTCCCGTTCATTAAAGAACATCCCTTCCTCTCCGGCGATCACAGTCTTTACTTCCAGATTTTTCCTGTCTCCTCTCAGATATGCCATCATCTCTTCAGTCACATCCATCACATCCTGCATCTCCATCTCCAGATCATCCAGTACTTGATACTTCTCATATTCCTTCTGGTACCATCCATAATCGCTATAAATTGCGATTTCAAAACTTGTGATCAACATGACCACGATCATCGCCATTGCCGCCACCAGACCAAAAATTTTTTGCATTCTTCACCTCATCTCTCTGCCAGACATTATATCCTTCTCAAATATAGTTCCATGCTTTCTTCTTAAGTATACCAGTTTTTGGCATCGAATTCCAGAAAAATGGACTATGCTGTGTTTACTTTCTCGAAAACTTCTGTTGACATTTTCCTAAAATCCTCTTATTCTTATAAATATAAAATACTTATAAGGAGAACTAATGATGGACATCAATTACGAATTATATAAAGTCTTCTACTATGTAGCAACGACTCTCAGCTTCTCAGAAGCTTCCAAGCAGCTCTTTATCTCCCAGTCGGCAGTGAGCCAGTCGATCAAAGCTTTGGAAAAAAAGCTGGATCAGACCCTTTTCATCCGGAGTACCAAACGAGTCCAGCTCACCCCGGAAGGTGAGATCCTGCTGCGCCATGTAGAACCAGCAATGAATTTGATCAAGCGCGGAGAATCCCAGCTGATGGATTCTGCCACAACCGGAGGACAGATCCGCATCGGCGCCAGTGATACGATCTGCCGCTATTTTCTTGTCCCTTATTTGAAGCGCTTCCACAAGGAATTTCCAAACGCACATATCAAGGTGACCAACCAGACTTCCATCAAATGTGTGGAACTGCTTGAGACCGGACAAGTCGATCTGATCGTGACCAACTATCCGAACAGCTATCTCAGCAGTCTGACTACAGTGAAAAAAATCAAAAACTTTAAAGATGTTTTTATTGCCAATGAATCTTTCAGTGAACTGAAAGGGCGGAAACTCTCCCTGAAAGAACTCCTCCAATACCCGATTCTAATGCTGGACCGCAAAAGTACGACAAGTGAGTTCCTGCACAGCCTGTTCCAGCAACACCAGCTGGATCTTGTACCGGAGATCGAGCTGAGCAGTAATGATCTGTTGATCGACCTTGCAAGCATCGGGCTTGGCATCGCTTTCATCCCGGACTACTGTATTCCGCACAAATCAGACAATCTTTTTATTGTAGAAACTGATGAAGAACTTCCGACAAGACAGCTTGTCATCGCGCACAATCATCACGTGCCTTCTTCCAAGGCAGCGCTGGAATTTCTCAATTACTTTACACCACTGGAAGAAGTCTAAGGCACTGGTCTCTTCCTAAAACCTGAAAGAGCTATCGGTATCGTCTTATATATTTCTGCTCCTCATTTGGATTCCCAATCTACCATCCAAATGAGGAGTATTTTTTCTTCTTTCCATGCTCTCTTTACATTTCCTAATCCCAAAACTTCATCATACTTTTCTCTGCAGTCTTAAGTGTCCCGATTTCATAATCATCCCACTCTCTTGGGAACACCTCCTGATACTGCCTTTCTAAAAAGCGCTCATCCAACAGCAAAATAACACCTCTGTCCTCTGCCGTCCGTATGACACGCCCGGCTGCCTGCAACACTTTATTCATTCCCGGATAGAGATAGGCGTAAGAAAACCCGTTCTCCCCGTGCCGATCAAAATATTGCTTTAAAATTTCACGTTCATTGCACACTTGCGGAAGCCCTGTTCCAACTAGGAAAGCCCCGATCAGCCGTTCTTCTGTCAGATCAATTCCTTCAGAAAAGATTCCTCCCATCACGCAAAATCCAATCAGGCTTTCGCTCCGATCTTGATCAAATGCCTGGAGAAATGCCTCTCGCTTCTCTTCATCCATCGACTGTTCCTGGACAATGCAGATGACATCCTCCGTCTGATAACGCTGAAACTTCTCATATACCTCTTCCAGAAAACGATACGACGGAAAAAATGCAATGTAATTTCCTTTCTTCACCTGAAGCGCAGCTGCAATATAGGACGCAAACCGCTCATACATCTGCCCTGTTCGTCTCGTATACTTTGTACTGACATCTGTCCCAACAAACAACTTCCGCCGTTCTTTTTGAAATGGCGATGGTGCATAAACCGCATAGTCTTCCTTTTCCACACTCAAAAGCTTCTTATAATAGCGGATTGGAAGCATCGTTGCAGAAAAAAAGATAGTACTGTTTCCCCTAGATAAATACTCCTGGAGATTCACTGCCGGATTGACACAAAATAATTTTAGAAGAAAACTGTCGTCTGTTTCCAACTCTGTATAAATGACATAGTGCTCATCCAAAATATCATAAATATTTAAGAATGTCCTCACATGAAAATACAACTCCAGTAACTGCTCCCTCACTTCCTCTGCCTCTGTTTCTTCCAAAAAACGCTCCAGTTCCGACATCAAGTTCATGAGGCTGACCGCGATATGGCCCACCGAAGTGTATTCTCGATATGACTCACATTCTCTCTTCAGTACAAGAAACTGTTGATTACATATTTCCAGCTTTCTCGTCAATTTCCGGTCCATTCCCTTCACCAGCCTTTTCGCTGTAAGAAACTCTTCTTTATAAAGGGCGGCGCTGTACATCTCCCTGGCACGTTCCACGAGATTATGCGCCTCGTCAATCAAAAATAAGTAGTCTTCTTTTCCTCCCTCTGAAAAGAATCTTCTTAGATGGGCATTCGGATCAAACACATAATTGTAATCACAGATAACGGCATCTACCCACAGCGCCACATCCAAAGACATCTCAAAGGGGCACACTTCATGTTTTCTCGCATATTCCTCTATATTTGATCTGCTCATATCGTCTGTCGCTGTCAGCAGATCAAAAACTGCATCATTTACTCTGTCGTAATGCCCTTTGGCATATGGACATGCTTCCGGATTGCACACCGCCTCTTCGCAGAAACAGATTTTCTCTTTCGCCGTCAACGTGATCACTTTATAGCGCAGCTTCTGCTTTTTCAGTGTCTGAAAGGCCTGCTCCGCTACTGTCCTTGTGATCGTCTTCGCTGTCAGATAAAAAAGCTTATCTCCCAACCCTTCTCCGACTGCTTTCACCGCCGGAAACACCGTCGCCATCGTCTTTCCGATCCCGGTAGGCGCCTGTATGAAAAGTTTCTTTTTCCTTAAAATAGTCCGATACACAGACATCGCAAGTTCCTTCTGCCCTTCCCGGTATGCATATGGAAACTGAATCTGTCGGATGGACTCTCTGGAAACTTTTCTCCACTCAATCTGAAATTTTGCCCACTTTTCATATCTTTTGATCACATCTTCCATCCAGGTTTTCAATTCTTCTATGGAAAACGTCTGCAAAAATCTTTTGATCTCTTCTGTCTCCATCTGACAATATGTCATTTGGATCCGGATCTCTTCCAGATGATTCTGTGATGCATACATATATGCATAACACTTAGCCTGCGCCAGATGCACTGCGACTGGTTCCTCGATATACTTTAACTCTCTGAGAACCCCTTTGATCTCATCAATGACAATCTCATCTTCCCGCTTAATAATTCCATCTGCCCTTCCTTCGAGACAAAGTGTGAATCCTTCGCACAAAACTTCCATTTTCAAAGGTACTTCTGCATGGTAATCCGATCCCATCTGTCTTTGGATCTTTCTGTGGATCCTTGCCCCAAGCTGCATCTGCTCTTTATCCGCTCCTGCCGTCCGCCGCTGATCGATATCTCCCTCTCTTAAAATAAACTCCACAAGATTCCGGACAGAAATCTTTACTGTCTCACTCATCCCTCTCTACCGCCTCTTTCTTATCCATGGACATTTCTATACAGGAATGGCGGCATACTCCTATCGGAATATCCCGCCACCTGTGAACTTTGATGTGATGTATTATGCAACACAAAATCTCTGAAGAACATCTTCAAATGCTGTATCTTTTCCGTAAAAGCGAACCGTCAATACTTGCGTCAAATCAAGGCTTAACACACCGAGAATCGACTTCGCATCTATAATTCTTCTATTATGAAATATATCGATATCAAAATCACATTTTTCTGCTGTTCTTACAAAGTCTCTCACATCTTCATTTGCTGATAATCTAATCTTCCATTTCTGTTCCATTACCAACACCCCTTTCCAATGGATTGTTTGTATAGCACGGAACCCATTATGTCACCATTTTCTCAGAAAGTCAACTAGAAAACTCTCCAAAATTTGGGGAATCCGACCGTTCTTCTTTACTAAACTCCACCAAATTTGTTCGAAAACGAAGCGGAAGATTTTGATTCTGTAATGCGCGGTTCTCCCTCTCTGCAACACTGATGCTCTGGACAAATTCTTTCCACAATGCCTCATAGTCCATCTCTTCTTCTGAAAATCCACCGGCAATATTCTGAGCACTCCCAGAATCTCCCTTCATGCACATATACTGCTGCAAAAAGTAATATCTTTTCCCCTTCTCGTGAATCAGAAACACTTCATGGGTCTTGTCATAAATGACCCAGTTTTCCTGTGGAAAGCGATCTGCAAAGTGTTCTGCAATACACGGAAGTACTGCATGCTTTGGCTCAATTTTTGCAAACAGTGTCTTATTCTTTAATTCCCGAAATCTCACAAAACCTTTGTAATGATGTGCTTCGTTTGCCACCTGCCGGTACATTCCAAAAACAGCTCTGACTGCCTCATTTCCCAAATGTTCCATCAACCGATCTTTCCTAGATAATTTCTTCGCCTCGAGCATTGCACGAAATACCATCTCCGCCTTTCTTCTGTCCGCCGATAACAATGCATAAGAGATTTTCTCATAGACGTCCACCCCAAGATTTTTTTGAATCATGCGGATAACAGCAAGGGCCTTTCTTTTCTCCGCCTTACAGAAAATATATTCGCAGAACAATCGTCTTTCAAAACTATCTCCCACTTCCAGCCCCGCCTCTTCCGCTGTCATTTTTCTCTTCCACACCTCATAGATGCCTGAAAAGATCCCGGTCAGGCTATCTTCACAAACGTAAATAGTTCTCATCCTGCCACCTTTTCCTTTAGTTCACTCTCATCCAAAACAGCTAAACATCCAAGACTTCCGTCCATCCGATTGATTTCCCGAAAATTTACATCATCAAACAATGATAACTGACGATAATTCATGTTTCTGACAGAATCCGGCAAGCTCTCTTTTGTCTGAAGAAGATTTCTTGTAATATAATCCTCTTCTATCCGTACCTGACCAAACATTTTGCCATTACAAGTCAGAAAATATAGCGCTCTTTTTAATACGACTCCCATTTTCTTTAAATCTTCAAAGGAAAGGCTGCCCATTCTCCTTGCTTTTACAATACGCTCCGCTGACTTGTAACCAATCCCCGGCACTCTAAGCAATGTAAAATAATCCGCCCTATTTACCTCTACCGGAAAATACTCTAAATGCTTCAGTGCCCAGTTACACTTCGGATCCAGTAAAACATTGAAATTCGGTTGTTGTTCATCTAACAGTTCTGCCGCCCGAAATCCATAATACCGCAAAAGCCAATCTGCCTGATAAAGACGATGCTCCCGCAAAAGAGGAGGCCCCTGCTCCCCCGCTGCCGGAAGGGCCTTATCTTCATTAACATGTACAAATGCAGAATAAAATACTCGCTTTAGATCAAATTTCTGGTACAGTGACTCTGCCACACGCATAATCTGAAAATCAGTCTCTGGTGTCGCACCAACGATCATCTGAGTGCTCTGTCCTGCCGGCACAAACTTTGGCGCGCTGCGGTATAGCTGAATCTCCTGCCGATTCTCTGACATCCCATTCTGTACTAACCGCATCGGTGTAAGTATATTTTTTCTGGATTTGTGTGGGGCAAGTTGCCTGAGCCCCTCTGCTGTCGGAAGCTCCAAATTGACACTCATACGATCTGCGAGGAATCCCGCACGGGCAATCAGGCGCTCATCTGCTCCAGGAATTGCCTTCACATGAATATATCCTTGAAAATGGAATTCATTTCGCAATTTCCAGAGTGTGGTCACAATCTGCTCCATCGTCTCGTTGGGACTTTTCCAAATTCCCGAACTCAAAAACAATCCTTCAATATAATTTCTCCGGTAAAACTCCATCGTCAGCCGGCATACCTCCTCCGGGGTAAAGGAAGTCCTTTCTACATCATTGGATGCACGATTGATACAGTATTTGCAGTCATAGATACACTCATTCGTAAAAAGAATCTTCAGAAGTGAGATACATCTCCCATCCGCAGAAAAGCTGTGACAGATCCCTGCTTTTTCGCAGCTTCCGAGTCCGTTTCCATCCCCCCTCCGACTCGTTCCGCTAGATGTGCATGCCACATCATACTTCGCCGCATCTGACAGAATCCTCAGCTTCTCATATAGCGACTTCTGCCCACCAAAGAGTGCCGGAACTGTCCCAAAAGTTCTTCCTATCGGCTGTGTGGTCATACTCCTTTGTATCTCTGATTTTCCTAGTATCGGTCCCTGCATCTGACTCATCCTCCCCTTCCTTTTCAAACATTTGTTCGGAACATCTGTTTGTTTTATCTTATCACAAGGAATATATGTTTGCAATAGTTGTTTTGTTTTTTGCACAAAGAAACTGCGCAGCCTTTCTTTGTCGAAAAGCGGCGCAGCTTCCTATGTAACTGTTCCTTATGAAATTAATACTTCTGCAGCATCTTTCAGATAATCATTTGTCACTTCATAGAATTTTTCTTCTTCTACGATAGATGCCAGCTTCGGATCTAATGGCATTTTCCCTAATACCTTTACTCCAAGTTCTTCTGCGGTCTCTTCCACATGGCTTTCTCCAAAAACCGGAATTTTCTTCCCGCAATCCGGACATTCCAGATAACTATAATTCTCTACGATTCCAAGTACCGGCACATCCATCTGCTTCGCCATGTAGTAGGCTTTCTTTACGATCATCTGCACAAGATCCTGCGGAGATGTAACAATAATAACTCCATCTACCGGAAGGGACTGGAATACCGTCAGCGGCACGTCACCTGTTCCCGGAGGCATATCTACAAAGAGATAATCCAAATCTCCCCATAATACTTCATTCCAGAACTGTGTCACAACACCTGCGATGATCGGACCTCTCCAGATCACCGGTGTATCCTCACTGTCTAACAAAAGATTGACTGACATGATTCTCGTCTCATCTTTCGCAATACATGGAAACATTCCCAGTTCATTTCCCACCGCATGCTCATGGATTCCATACATCTTTGGAATCGACGGTCCTGTAATATCTGCATCAAGAATTCCGACAGAGTATCCCTGTTCGCGCATCATACGGGCAAGCGAAGCTGTCACCATCGACTTTCCGACACCGCCTTTTCCACTTACGACACCGATTACTTTTTTTACATGGGTATACTCATTTGGAGCTACCTTCATGCTCTCCTTCTGTTTGCTTGGACAGCTGTCTGCATGTGCACAGCTGGAACAGCTTTCCGGAGAACATGAACCATTATTTTGTTCTTCTGCCATCTCTACTTCTCTCCTTACTCTATCTCCGCAAAGTCCGCCACAAAAATGGCTTCCCATTGCTTCGCTATTACTCTTTTTATTGTAGCACTTTCTCCTCGCATTTATCAACAGGTTTTTCCTATAACGCATGAAACAGCATGTTTTTTCGCTTATAATTGCTACTTTTTGTTTTATTTTCATATTTTTATTGATACTTTGTCATTCTGATGGTATATTTTGTATAATTTTATTTGTAATATTTTTGTAATATTTTTGTCACATTTTATTTTTCTATTCTGCGGCTTTGCCTTGTGTCCGGAGACGAAATCGCTTTTGATACAATTACAGGAGGAATAGTTATGATTCATATTTCCCATCTCACAAAAACATTTTGCTCGGCATCTGCTCTGTCCAACGTCAATCTGGAAATTCCTGACAATACTATTTTCGGGCTTCTTGGCACAAATGGTGCAGGGAAAAGTACGTTGCTCCGTATTCTTGCCGGAATTTTGAACGCGGATTCTGGGGAAATTTTCATAGACGGAGAAAAACTTACTGATACTTCCAAAGTGCGGCAGATGATTTTTTATCTGTCCGATGACCAATACTATTTCCCTGGCGCCACCCCACAGATGATGCTCTTTTTTTACGAAAAGATGTATCCCGGTTTTGACAGGGAACGATTTCTGAAACTGTTATCCGATTTTCAGCTGGATTCCACAAAAAAAACTCCACACCTTCTCCAAGGGACAGAAGAAAAGGAAGAGCTCCTTTCCATCTATTCTGAGGAAATGACATCGCTCTTCCTTTCACCGGACGATCAACTACCTGAAGGCCCACCAGCTCCCTGTCCAAAATACAATTGAAAACTATATGCTGGTCAGCGCAGAACGTTTCCGCATTTTAGAAAATGGCTACCGCGCAAGCGAAGCTCTCTACGAGTCTGAGGAGGACCTTACAAAACTGGCTTCACAGCTTGTCGTCCGTGATTTTGCCGTCAACCCTCTCCTCTATCCGGTAAATCCGTCCTGCGAAATTCTTCTGAAGACGAAGGATCCCTCCTCCGGTTCCATTCTGGAAGCAGACTGTGCACTGAGAAAATAATCACTACGCTTCTTGTTTTTCTTCTCCTTGTCTCTTTCTGCGGCAGAACACAAACATAAAGATTCCTGCGGCCAGCGTAAAGATAGAAATAAACTGTGATGTAGACATTACGCTGATCGTTCCTCTCGGGTCATTTCGCAACATCTCGATCAGGAATCTTCCGACACTGTAAAAGATCAGATACATCGCTGTGACAACTCCTTTGTGTTTCACACGCTTTGCCAAAAAGATCAAGATAAAAAAGTGTGCAAAATCAGCTACACTGGAAATCAACTGTGTCGGAATCAGTGCAACTTCATTTGGTGCAAACGGAGAATTGTGGAACGTAATTCCGTACCATGCATTTGTCTCACGCCCATAACAGCATCCTGCAAGGAAGCATCCGATTCTTCCAAATCCCTGTGCAAATGCGATGGATGGAACTGCAAGATCAAAGTAAGCCAAAATATCTATCTTCTTTATCTTTGCATAAATGTATGCTCCCAAAATTCCTCCGATGATCCCGCCATATACAACAAATCCTTCGGATACATTCAGCAGCAGCGATGGATCTTTGATGATCTCCTTGATCTCTGTCAGATAAAACAACAGCTTTGCCCCGAGAATTCCCGCCAGCAATCCCCAGGCTCCCATATAGAAAATCGCATCCGGGTCTAATCCGTAATTTTTCGCTCTCTTCTGTGCCACAACAAAGGTCAGGATCACACCGAGGGCAATCATCAGCCCATAGCTGTACACTGTGACCGGACCTGCTTCAAATAAAATGTATTTCATTTTCTTTCCCTTTCTGATCATTCTTTTTGTATTTTGCGCCCGCGCGCCTCTGACTGCTATTATATAGCTTCTTTCTATTTACCGCAATACAAAATTCGTGATCTGTGCAAACAGCGCGCAGCAGAGTATCCCTGCAAAGGTAGGAATCAGTATGGCCGCCAACGTCCACTTTTTGCTTTTCGTTTCTTTGTAAATAGTAAGGCAGGTGGTAGCACACGGCCAGTGCATCAGAGAGAACAAAATCACGCTGCATGCCGTCAGCTGTGTCCATCCATTTCTATATAAAACCTGTGAAATTGCATGGAGATCTGTAAATTCCGTGAGATTTCCAAGAGACAGATACCCCATAAAGATTAACGGCAGTACAATCTCATTTGCTGGAAATCCCAACAAAAACGCAAGCAGGATTACGCCATCCATCCCCATGAAACGTCCAAGTGGATCAAGGAAACCGGCACAATGCATCAGAATGGTCTGCTCACCAACTGCAATATTTGCCGCACACCAGATCAAAAGTCCAGCCGGAGCAGCAGCGATGATTGCCCTTCCTAAAACAAACAAAGTCCGGTCCAGTACGGAACGGATAATCACTTTTCCGATCTGTGGTCTGCGATACGGAGGAAGCTCCAACAGAAACGTCGAAGGTTCCCCTTTCAGGATCGTCCCCGATAAGATTTTCGATACAAGAAATGTCAGCCCGATACCAAGAGTGATTACACCTGTCAAAAGCAATGCCAGCTTCCAATCGGAAACTGTCTGATTTCCCGCAAAGAAAATCGTAAGTATCACAAGAATGGTTGGAAACTTCCCATTACAAGGAACAAAACAGTTAGTCAGCATCGCGATCAACCTCTCTCTTCTGGAAGAAATAATCTTACATCCAGAAACTCCTACTGCGTTGCATCCAAATCCCATGCACATCGTCAACGCTTGTTTGCCGCAGGCATGGCAGCAATGAAAACATTTGTCAAGGTTAAATGCTACTCTCGGCAGATATCCCAGATCTTCCAAAATCGTAAACATCGGAAAGAAAATCGCCATCGGAGGCAGCATGACAGAAACAACCCACGCGGTCACGCGGTATACCCCGAAAAGCAGTGGTTCATAGATAGCCGCCGGCAGCTTTCCTCTCTGACACCATTCCAGCAAATGTCCCTCAATCGCACCAAAGAAATTGCTCAGCACTTCCGACGGGTAATTAGCCCCTTTGATCGTCAGCCAAAAGATTACTAAAAGCAATAAAATCATAACTGGAAATCCCATCAGCTTACTTGTTAAGATCTGATCTGCCATTCGTCCCTTTTTCTTTCCAGTGTCCTCCTTAGTGCTCACCACTTTTTCTGCAATCTCCTCTGCGCTTCTGACAAACGCTTCTGCCATCTGTTCTCTTGTATCCTCCAGATGCTGCCCTGTTTCTTTCACCCGATTTTCTGCCTGCATTCCTGCTTTTTTCAGTTGCATTGCTTCTGAAAATTCTAGATTCAGACAATCCATAATTGCCTGACATAGTCCTGGATCCTGATCCATGAGCCGCGCCGCTACCCATCGTTCCTTTAAGCACCCTTTTGTCACTTCTCTTACAACCGGAAGCAGATGGAAGATCTCCTGCTCGATCACTTCCGGATACTCAATCTGCCCAAACGCCTGTTTTCTCGACACGATCGCTTCTTTTATGTCTTTTTCCCCTGTTCCTTCCGCAAATTTCCCCAGTACCTCAAAAAGTTGTTCCATCCCTCTTCCACTTCTCGCCGTCATCCCGATCACAGGAATCTGCAGCATGCTTTCCAATGCCTCAAAGTCAATGGAAATTCCTTTTTTCTCCGCCTCATCCATCAAATTGATACATAAAATCACTCGATCTGTTGCTTCCATCACCTGCAGCACAAAATTGAGATTCCGTTCCAGACATGTTCCATCGCAGACAACAATCACAGCATCCGGAAACTGAAAACAAATATAATCTCTTGCCGCCTCTTCCTCCGGGGAACGTGCCATCAAAGAATAGCATCCCGGAACATCTACAAATGTATACAGCACTCCGTCCCGCTCGCAATAGCCTTTGGCATTGCTTACCGTCTTTCCAGTCCAGTTCCCTGTGTGCTGATGCATCCCTGTCAGTGCATTAAATAGTGTACTTTTTCCCACATTCGGATTCCCTGCCAGTGCGATTGTCATTTCTCTTCGCTTTGCCATCTGCCTTACACACCCTTCTCTGAAATTCTTTCTGGACATATTTCGATCTGCTCCGCATCGCTGTTTCGGATCGCAACGACTGCGCCTCGGATTTCATAGGCCTTCGGATCACCAAAAGGTCCTTTTCCCACACAGGTCACTTTCGTTCCGCAGATCAGACCAATGTCCTGGAAACGCCTCTTCATCTCCGGCTCGGATAAAATTTTACGGACTTCCCCTGTCTGATTTTGTTCTAGTTCATTTAACAAAAATCTTTCACACATTTTTCTGCCCCTTTCCCGGAATTTTTCTGCCTTTTCCAGCGCATGGGAAAACTTTTCACCACTCAATGATGCAGATACCTTCCGCTATGCTTACTATATGAAAAGGGACAATTTCTATATTCCTCCCATTCGGATCCCGACTGTCTCTTACAGAAAATCATGACTGGCACAAAACACTTTCCCAGACAGACAAATAGGACAGTCCAAAGAGTTTCATCTCTCTGTCTGTCCTATTTTTGTTATTTTTTCTGAAGCCAGATACTTATTTATCCGACTGTTCTTCAAAAGATTCTTTCAACTTATCCATAAATCCTTTTTTCTTCGGTTTTGTCTTTTTCTCAGATTTTTCCATAGTTCCATCTTCCTGATGTAAGGAATTTCCAGTCAGTTCGTCAAATCTTCTAAGCGCTTCTTTTGCCTCTGCACTTAATTTCTCCGGTGTCTGGATCACAAGTGTGACATAATGGTCTCCTCGCACTTGTTTGTTGCGGAGAGACGGAACACCTTTCCCTCTTAAGCGCACTTTTGTATCTGTCTTTGTTCCCGGTTTTACATTGTAGATCACATCGCCATCCACAGTGCTGATGCGCACATCTCCACCAAGCGCAGCCTGTGCAAATGTAATCGGAGCTGTTGAGAAAATATTCATATCCTGACGTGTAAAAATTGGATGTCTGGATACTGTTACCTCTACGAGCAGATCTCCTCTCGGACCGCCATTCGTTCCCGGTTCTCCTTTGTCACGAATGCGGATACTCTGTCCGTTGTCAATTCCTGCCGGAATCGATACTTGAATTTTCTTCCGGTTTGATACGTATCCAGTTCCCGCACAGTCCGGACATTTCTCTCTTATGATCTTACCGGTTCCGCCACAGTCCGGACAAGTCTGGACGTTCTGAACTGTACCGAAAAATGACTGGGAAGTATATACCACCTGACCTTTTCCGCCACATTTGGAACAAGTCTCCGGACTGGTTCCCGGCTTTGCACCGGTTCCATTACACTTCGGACACGGATCTTTGATCACAAGATCTAACTCTTTTTCACATCCTCTGATTGCCTCTTCAAATGTGATCCGAACTCCTTTGCGGATATTCATTCCTTTCATCGGTCCATTGCCTGCACGTCCGCCTCTGCGGCCGCCGCCAAACAGATCTCCAAAAATATCTCCAAAAATATCCCCGAAATCCGCACCATTAAAATCAAAGCCGCCAAATCCGCCGGCTCCTCCACCGCCATTTTCAAATGCCGCGTGTCCAAACTGGTCATATTTGCGCCGTTTCTCAGCATCACTAAGTACTGCATATGCCTCAGAAGCCTCTTTGAATTTTTTCTCGGCCTCCGCATCTCCCGGGTTCATATCCGGATGATATTTTTTTGCAAGTGCACGGTAAGCTTTCTTTAACGCCGCATCATCTGCATTTTTATCTACTCCGAGCACCTCATAATAATCTCTTTTTGTTTCAGCCATTGTTCTTCTACCTTTCATTTCATAAGGAAATTCTGCGAAACCTGATTTCCCACTGTCTGTGAGTCTTCAGATCCCGCAGAATCCGTGCAGGTAATGCACTTATCGGTCTTATTATACTTCTTTGTAGTCTCCGTCTACCACATCGTCACCGTTAAATCCTTCTGGTGCCGGTCCAGCTTCCGGTGCCGGTCCTGCCTGCTGTGCTCCAGCTGCTGCGCCTGCCTGTTCGTACATCTTTGTAAATAACTGCTGTGCACTTGTCATTAATTTTTCTTTTCCTGCTTTGATCTCTTCTACCTGTGCATCTGTCATGCTCTCTGGTGTAGATTTTGCAAGAACGTCTTTTAATGCCTGGATGTCAGCTTCTACTGCTGCTTTTTCATTTGCATCAATCTTGTCTCCGACTTCTCCAAGTGCTTTCTCTGTCTGGAAGATCATCGCATCTGCATCATTTCTTGCATCGATTGCTTCTTTTCGTTTCTTATCCTGTGCTTCAAATTCAGCTGCTTCTTTTACTGCTCTGTCAATCTCGCTGTCTGACATGTTAGAACCTGCTGTAATTGTAATGTGTTGTTCTTTTCCTGTTCCTAAATCTTTTGCAGAAACATTTACGATACCATTTGCATCGATATCAAATGTAACTTCGATCTGTGGGATTCCACGTGGAGCTGGTGCGATTCCGTCAAGTCTGAACTGTCCGAGAGATTTATTATCTCTTGCGAACTGTCTTTCACCTTGAACAACGTTAATGTCTACTGCTGACTGGTTATCTGCTGCTGTAGAGAATACCTGGCTCTTCTTTGTAGGAATCGTTGTATTTCTCTCGATCAGTCTTGTAGCGATACCACCCATTGTCTCGATAGATAATGAAAGTGGAGTTACATCCAGTAATAAGATGTCGCCTGCACCTGCATCTCCTGCTAATTTACCACCCTGAACAGATGCTCCTAATGCAACACATTCGTCTGGGTTTAATGATTTGGATGGCTCATGTCCTGTTAATTTCTGTACTTTTTCCTGTACCGCCGGGATACGTGTAGATCCACCTACTAATAATACTTTTCCAAGTTCAGAAGCTGCGATTCCTGCATCAGATAACGCTCTTGTTACAGGCTCTGCTGTTCTTTCTACAAGGTCATGTGTCAATTCATCAAATTTTGCTCTTGTAAGGTTCATATCAAAGTGTTTTGGACCTTCTGCATTTGCTGTGATGAATGGCAGGTTGATGTTTGTTGTTGTTGCGGAAGAAAGTTCTTTTTTCGCTTTCTCTGCTGCTTCTTTTAATCTCTGAAGTGCCATCTTATCTGTAGATAAGTCGATTCCTTCTGCGCGTTTGAATTCTGCTAACATGTAATCTGTGATCTTCTGGTCAAAGTCATCTCCACCAAGTTTATTGTCACCTGCTGTTGATAATACTTCGATAACTCCGTCACCGATCTCGATGATAGATACGTCGAAAGTACCTCCACCTAAGTCGTATACCATGATCTTCTGTTCTTTTTCATTGTCAAGTCCGTAAGCAAGTGCTGCTGCTGTTGGCTCGTTGATGATACGTTTTACATCAAGACCAGCAATCTTACCAGCATCTTTTGTTGCCTGACGCTGAGCATCGTTAAAGTAAGCCGGAACTGTGATAACAGCCTCTGTTACTTTCTCTCCAAGATATCCTTCTGCATCTGCTTTCAGTTTCTGAAGTACCATTGCAGAAATCTCCTGTGGAGAATATTTCTTATCATCGATCGTTACTCTGTAATCAGTACCCATGTGTCTCTTAATAGAAGAGATTGTCTTATCAGCATTTGTCACTGCCTGACGTTTTGCAGGTTCTCCAACGAGACGTTCTCCTGTCTTTGTGAAAGCAACAACCGATGGTGTTGTTCTTGCTCCTTCTGTATTTGCGATGACTGTCGGCTGTCCACCTTCCATAACAGCTACACAGCTATTTGTTGTTCCTAAGTCAATTCCAATGATTTTTCCCATGATGAAATCCTCCTATATTTTATACTAAGTTTACTTACTCTATCTATTGTTGATAAAATTCAAAATGCTTTATGCATCTTAAATGAATTTTTAATTTGCTACTTTTACCATACTATGTCTTACTACCGTATCTCTGTATGTGTAACCCTTCTGGAACTCTTCTACAACGATATTCTCCCCGACTTCCTCATCTTCTACATGCATCACTGCATTGTGGAAATCCGGATCAAATTCATTTCCGACTGCCTCAATCGCTTTCACTCCGACAGAATCCAGTGTCGTCATAATCTGTTTGTAGATCATCTCCATACCGGCAACGAAGGAATCTTCTTTCTGCTCTTCTGTAACAGCTCCGAGTCCTCTCTCAAAATTGTCTACAACCGGAAGAATCTTCTCGATGATATCTTTTGCCCCGATCTCGTACATCGCTGATTTTTCTTTCTCCGTACGCTTGCGGAAGTTATCAAACTCTGCCATCTGACGTGTGAGCTTATCTTTTAATTCCTCGATCTGCTCATCTTTTTTATCTTTTTTCGGCTTTCTTTTAAACAGCCCTTTTGCTCCTTTCTCGGAACCTTCTTCTGCTGTCTCTTCCAAAGTTTCCTCTTCGGATGCTTCGCTGTCAGCTTCTTCCTCAACGGTTTCCTCTGCAACCGCTTCTGTATCTTCTCCCGCTGCTTCCTGAGCGGCGTCCTGTTCCTCTGCCGCTTTCTTTGCTTCCTCTACGGCTTCTTTTACCATTTCTTCCTGTGTCATCTTCTTATCCAATGGTCGTACCACCTTTCTTATGATTTTTTATGAAATATCGCATCCAGTTCTACCATCAACGTCTTTAATGTCTTCATGACATTCTCATAATCCATCCGCTTCGGACCAATGATTCCAACTGTCCCCTGCATGCCCTGCCCAAGCTCGTAAGTCGCTGTCACAACACTGCAGTCCTTCATCGTCTGTACCGGTGTCTCACTTCCGATATAAACTTGAATTCCTTTGTTCTCATCGCTTGCCAGCGTCTGTGTCACAAGCTCTGCCAACTGCTGCTTTTCTTCAAAAGCACTGATGATCTCCTGTGCACTCTGCTTGTCGCTCAGCTCCGGATATTTGAAAATGTTTGTCGCTCCGCTTGTGTAAATCTCAAGGTCATTATCAAGCTGAATCGTATTTGCCACTGCATCAAGCACATCACTGATCACACCGCTGTGAATTCCTGCCTGTTCCTTCAGTCTGGCAATCATGCCAAGATTGATATCTTCGACCGCAATTCCATTCAGATTGGTATTCAACAGCATATTCAACTTCAGCATTGTCTCATTGTCAAGCGGCTCTGCAACCGTCACAATCTTATTCTTAATGATGTTGCCTTCCATGACGATCACCGCGATGATCTGATTGGCATCCACCTGCGAAAGCTGGATGAACTTTAACTTATTCCTATTATAAGTAGGAGCAGAAACCATCGTCGCATAATTCGTACTATTTGCCAGCACTCTCGCAGCCTGCTGCAAAAGCTGTTCCATCTTATCGGCCTTCTGAAGCATCTTCTCCTGCATCTCAGTGATCTCATGCTCCTTATCCTCCATCAGCATATCTACATAAAGCCGATATCCTTTGTCTGAAGGAATCCTTCCCGCCGATGTATGAGGCTGTATGATATATCCCAGATCTTCCAAATCCGCCATCTCATTGCGGATCGTCGCAGAACTTAGATTCAAATCTGTATATTTGGAAATCGTTCTGGATCCCACCGGTTCCCCGGTCTCTAAGTAGGTCTTAATGATCGTCTGCAAAATCTTAAGTTTCCGATCATCCAATCCATGATCTGCTTTCATCTCACACCTCCTCGTTTTTCTTTATTAGCACTCCATTCTTACGAGTGCTAACACCTTACGATTATTAAGATAGCACTATGCTTTTCGTTTGTCAACCTAGTTTACATATTTTTTATATTTTTTGTAAAAAACTATTTTCTATCGAGATTATGTACATTTTTAGAAACTTTCAATCCAAAAAAGCAATCAAAAAATTTCCGGAACCTTTCTCTCATTCTGAAAATTTTTCAATTGCCTTTCTCTCTGAAACCTTTTTATAGGTTATAACAGGAACTGTGCAAGTACATAGTTGCTCAGATCATTTCCTCTCTTTGTCAGGCAGATTCGCTTCTCCTCTTCACGAAGCAATCCTTCTTCTTTGAGTTTTTCCAATACCTCTCCATAGACTTCCTGTATTTCTCTGTGATACCGTTCTCTAAATTTCTGCTTGTTTACCCCCTCTTTCATCCGAAGGCCAAGGAACATTGTCTCCTCCACCTGTGCATTCCAATCTAACGTCTCTTTTTCCTCCTCGATCTGATCCAACTTTCCATTTGCCCGGATATAAAGATCCGTATCTGAAATATGCTGATACCGCTCGTTTTCAATCAAAGATGCCGCTCCTGTTCCGATCCCAAGGTACTCCACCCTCTGCCAGTATCCTTTGTTATGCCTGCACGCATATCCCGGCTTCGCATAGTTCGAAACTTCATATTGTAGATATCCTGCCGCTTCCAGCTTCTCTGCGGTCAATTCATACATGCGACGTTCTGCTTCCTCATCCGGAAGCTTTGGGAAGTTCTTGCCTGTATCCATCTGTTTCCCGTCATCAGCCAAACATTTCTCACACCGACTATCCTGCTCTTCTTTTGCGTTCTCCCCATAAATCTCGTAAAATGGCGTCCCTTCCTCAATGATCAGACTATACGCAGAAATATGTTCCGGATTCATTCGGATCACGGTATCCAATGTGTGCCCCCAGGATGCCACTGTCTGCCCTGGGATTGCCGAGATCAGATCTACATTAATATTCTGAAATCCTGCCTTCCTTGCCAGATCATAACTCTCTTCAAACTGCCGCATCGTATGTACACGCCCGAGCAGCTTCAGTTCCTCATCATCGACCGACTGCAGTCCAAAACTGATCCGGTTAATCCCACATGCCCTGTATGCCTGCAAATTTTCTTTTGTGACCGTACCCGGATTCGCTTCCATCGTAATTTCCGCATCTGCTTGGATCTCAAACACATCCCGGAGCGCATCAAAAATTTCTTTCATCTGACCTCCCGATAAAATCGATGGTGTGCCTCCTCCAAAAAAAATCGTTGTAACTCGATAATTCTCTGCCAACTTTTGATACTGCCTGATTTCTGCCACAAGCGCTGTTACATAGCGATCTATCGTCTCCCTCGGAGCCGGACCGGACAAAAAATCACAATATGCACATTTTTTCATACAAAACGGAATATGAATATATAATTCTAATGTTCTCTTCATGCTCAGTCTCTCTTTCTTTTCTCTATTTCTTATCCGCCTGCACATCTTGTACACGCAAAATTTATTGTTCTAAATATCAGTACAAAGGGAAAGTAGATTTCTGCTATCCTGCCTTGAGAAGTTCGCTCTACCTATAGTTCAGAAAAAATAATGCCCTCTATCTTCCGGTAGCCCTCTTGTACCCTGCTTTCAAATACTTCTCTCATATATGTCTGATGTTTTCTAAGGAGTTCCCGAAAAGGCAACTCTACTCTGGACAATATTATAGCGATTTTCATTTCCATTTGTAAATATCTGAATAAATTTCTTTTACTTTTTGCAGGAAAACTGTATAGGTCCTTTCCTTTTTGCCTATCCTATCTACGAGGTGAGAAACATGTCTTATATTGCTCCTGAAATCCGGGAAAAATTTGAATCCTTATCGGTAAATCTGAAAAATACTATTTTAGAAAGAAATGTGCGGATCCAAAATATCCACGACTTGATCAAAGTGTTGGAAGATATTGTGGCAGAGGATGAATAATTCTCCTCTGCCACAATAGTGTTACATAAAATATTCTTTTTTGTTAAACACTCTCCTGTTCTTCGATAAATTTCAGAAGCCCTCTGCATCCGTCCAGAACATCCCGATAAGTCAGATCAAAATTGCCGGTGTACCATGGGTCTGCAATATCTCCTTTCCGTTCTGTAAAATCTAGCAACTTGTACACTTTTTGTTCCGGATCCTCTCCTAAAATCCGGTACATATTCCGGATATTCTGCGTATCCATTCCAATTAAAAAATCAAACTCGTCATAGTCGCTTTTCTTAAGCTGTCGGGCACGATGATCCCCACAGAAAATCCCTTCCGCTTCCAACTTCCGGCGCGTGCCATAGTGGACAGGGTTGCCGATTTCCTCGCGGCTGGTAGCAGCAGAATCAATGTAAAAATTAGATTCCATGCCAGATTGAGTTACTAAATGTTGTGCTATGTATTGAGCCATGGTGCTGCGGCAGATGTTGCCGTGGCAAACAAATAGTACTTTTATCATACTCTTCAAATCCCTTCATAACCCTGTAAAGCCCTATGTTTTCAAGACTTTACAGAGTTTATATTTTTGTTTGGTCCTTATACAAGTCTTTATAATCCTATGTAAATCTACATATTTTTTTCGCCAAATGATGTAAAATGTGATGTAAATCAATTTCTATTTTTGCATTTTACATCATCGCTTTTTGAACTTGTTTCTATACATATTTACTCAAATTTCTCATATTTATGGGCTTCTTGATAATTATACCATACATTTAATATTAATCCTCAAAAAATCTGATGCAAATTCAAATGATGTAAATTGTTCAAAATACATCAATTGAGCTTCGTAATTCTTTTTACTTCTGCTCTCGCATCCTCAAATTTTAAGTGAGTATATGTATTCAGAGTTACGGATATATCAGAATGTCCCATCAAATACTGTAACGTTTTTGGGTTCATTCCACTCTTAGCCATATTAGAGCAGTAAGTATGACGGCAAACATGCGGTGTAATAATAGGCATCTGTTCCTTATAAATGCGATTGTATTTTTCTCGGATATGTTGAAAATATTTCTCCCAGTGTAATGCAACCATCGGTTTATTATTTTTGTCTAAATATAAAAATCCAAGTTTACCATCTATAACGGGTTCTACCTTTACTTTTTTCCGCATTTCTACTATTTTTTTAAAGCATTCATATACATCGTCAGTCATAGGTATCGTTCTTTCACCCGCTGTAGTCTTTGTATTGATAACCTTATATACCATCTGGCTATTTCTTTGCAACTGATGATCTATAGTAATGGTTCTGTCTCTCAAGTTGATATCTGACAGCGTCAATCCTACAAATTCGCTGATTCTCATTCCTGTATGGAATAAAATATATATCCCTTCATAATAACGCGAAAAATGTTTATCATTCTTGATGAATTCTAAGAATTTTTTTTGCTGCTTTCTTGTTATGGCATCTCGGGTAACGCTATCATTAACAACTACCGTCGCCAACTGAAATTCAAAAGGGTTTTTTAATAAAATATCATCGTCTACTGCCATTTGAAAAGCAGGTCGAACAACTCCACGCACTGAATGTATCGTACTATATCCTCTGCCATCTACCTGCTGAAGCTTGATTAACCATGCTTTTGCATCTGACTTTTTTACCTCATTTATTTTCAGTTGTCCAAAAGGCTCCTTTTTTATGATATTTATTACAAAATTATAGTTATTTCTGGTATTATCTTTAACACCTGTTTTCTGTCCTATATATTTTTGTACTAGCTGTAGAACCGTCATATTCTGCCCTGTAATAATGAGCTCTTGTTCTAATTTTCGCTCAATTTCTTTTATTTTTTCTCTAAGTGAAACATCCTCTCTCTTTCCCGCTGGAACTTTATCTGTTGTTACCAATTTCCAGCTATAGATTACCTTTCTCTCCCCAAATGAATTCGTATACTGGTAAATGTATTGCCCATTTTTCTTTTGGCTTTCTCCTGTTTTCAGAATTCTTCCTTTATTATCTCTTCTCTTTTCGGACATATATTCTCCTTTCATAATCCAAAAAGAGCCTTGAAATGATATTCAAATATTATCATATCAAAGCCCCTTGTTTCAATGACTCTTATAAACTTTCTGCATGTTCTAAAAATTCTTCTAGCTTCTTACGTTTTATTAATCTTTTAGAACCTATCCAAAGAACATATTCACATCCATCTTCGTCTGTTAACTGCCTCAATTTGTTTATTCCTATATTAGTAAAAGCTGCCGCTTCTTCCAAAGTAAGGTTTGCTTTTTCCCAAATTGGAACATTTTGATGTTTCTGGTTCATACATCCTCCTTTCCTATAAATCTCTACTGACAAATCCTCAAAATACAAGAACCAGAAAAACAAGTATTTTTTATATCTGTCATTGCCACGCTAGGGAGACTTTGCGTACTATTGTGCTAAGTTCTACACTAAATATAAACAGACTTTTAAGCCTATTCTGTATTTTCTAATAAACTTTTCAATACTTTCTCAAAATATATATTGTTCTGCTATAAGCAGAGTAAAAGTATCGTAGTTTGAATTTCTTTGAGTAAAAATTCTGCCATAAATTATCATTACGTATGTTTCTTTTTCAAACACTCTAACTAATTTTTTGTTCGCCCCATTGAATCTGAAGTTTTCCTTCCTGATCCACACTGGTTGTCATCAAAAGGGAAAATATCTGGGGATTGATGCCGAATCTTTCATATAGTTCTCCGTTTTCTAGCAATTGATTTTTCATAAACAGGTTAAGTTTCTCCTTCGCCAGTATCATCTTTAGCAGGTTCACTTCAATGGAATTTTCATAAATTAAAAATACCACCTGCTTAAAATTTCTGGACGTATACCGGATAAACCGAAAATAATACTGTTCCATAGCCGCATGATTGTAATGAAGCTCTGGTAGGATAATTTTATCCACATCATCTATATTCATAGATTCTGACAAGCTTTGCTGCGTAGAAAGTAATATCCCATTTTCTGTCTTTCTTAGTTTTTCTACAATCCTCTGCCGCTGCTTGCATGGAACTTTATCCCCTGTGATATAAAAGATCTGCCTTTCTGGAAATGCCTGCTTTAAATATCGGTAATAGGAATCTGCCACTTCTATTCTGCGTACTCCAATCGCAACCTTCTCATACTTCCACATCTGCAAAAGACGGATTGCTTTTTTTACCTTCGTAGGTACTTCATTGCTATCGTATTCGTATGCAAGAGAAGGATCTGCACATATCTTCAGAAGGAGCAGCAGTTGCTGCAAAATCCGAAACATGGAATCCTTTCGTGCATTGCCGTAAGCTGCAAAATACTTCCTGCGGATTTTATCAAACTCTTTTACTGCTATTCGATACACTTCTTTTTCCCTTTCGCTAAAAGAACAGGTTCCCTGGTAAATCTTATAAATTTTCCTTCCTACCACTTCTTCAAAATTTTTTGTTATGACTGTTTTTTCTAATAATTCATCTAAAAATGATGCATTATAAATATCCTGATTTGCCTTCTCCAGACCAAACACTGTAATCTTCTTTGGTAAATAGGAATAAGAAAACAGTTCATACCCTCTTTTATAAGCTGGAAATGGCTGATTCAAAAAGAAGTTCCTATTTTTTTCCATCTGTCCGTTTTTGAATCGGTAGATCCATTCATTCTTTGCCAGATAATGAATAGAGTTGTTATAAAGCAGTTCTAATTGAGGTGCTGCTTCTACCACGTTATTTCTTGTCAGTGTTCCTGTTGCCAGCACTTTATATCTGCATTTTCGAAAAACAGAAAGCATTGCTTTTGTACGTTTTGAACTTCCGTTGGTAATTGCATCACTTTCATCAAAAATCAACATGACTTTCTGACAGCGGATACGTAACAGTTTTTTCATCTCCCTTTTTAATTCCGTAAGCAGATTGATAGTCAAGAGCACAATCTGTCCTCTCTGTACCCTTTTTATGTCCTCCCTCTTCCGAATACGGTAAAAATCAATCTGATAGTCTTCCAATATTTCTTCCCATGTATTATTGATTGCCAGGGCTGTGCCGACAATGAATATATTCCGGACAGGATTATATTTCATTCTGTACTGCGCCATTGCCAGTGTACAAAGGCTTTTTCCAGTTCCCATAGAAAACTGTAGGGCAGCGTATCGTTTCTGCAGCAGTTTATTCACTTCTTTTTTCTGTACAGCATTCAGATATTTGACCTCCCCTGTCATTTGACTTGTTACATGCCAATTTTCCAGATATTCTGCAATTTTGTCATCCTGCTTCATTTTCTCAAAAGATGTTTCCTGCAATGCAAATTCTCGCCGTTTCTTCTTTAAGAACTGCTCAAATCCAGGAACTTCTCTTTTGGATAATACAAAAGAATTGATAGAACCCAAATTCATATCGGTCCCATTTTCCCGATAATCCTTTTCTTTAAATCCATAAGTTGTCTTTACAATCCGGATTTCATTCCTGTATGTCTTATTCGCAGAAGATAAAATCCCCTTTAATTTCCGTAAAACATCTTCCGGCTGTATTTTAATTTTTTCCCACTCCTGCCAGGAAAGTTCCTCCGGTTTCGTCTGCTTCAGGTATTTCTGCAAAATCGCTTCTGCCAGTCCAGCTTTATGAGCGATATTTCGATTTCTTTTGATATCAAACAAAAGTTTCACCGTTTTTTCCTGAAATACCTGTTTCTGCTTTGCCTCTAAATCTGTATTCTGACATTCAAAATAAATATTTGCAGCATTTTTTCTTCGTTCCTGAAGAACCGGTAACACATAAGTTTGATAAATTTCCTGTGGCCGCTTCAGAACTTCCAACTCTGTAGTGTATGGTCTTTCTGTTACATACTGACTCTTTTTCTGCAAAATCATTGCTTTTGTCCGAAAAGATGTCACACCATACTCTTTGAATGCATCTGCCGGCAAAGAAAATTGTACAATCAAATTAAACATGTGATTGATTTCTTCAATATCCCCTTTATTTGAAAAATCATCTGAAAGGAAACTTTCCGAGACCAGCAAAACCAAAAGACCCCCGTTTTTCAGTACCTGATATGCTTTTTTGCAGTAATACATCTGGGAAGATACCGGTGCTTCTTTTGTTCCCCATTCCAGATGAAAGGGCGGATTTCCAAACACAATATCCCCGCTTAAAACAGGGGAATACTGCCGGATATCGCCATATTGCAGGTTTGCCTTCGGGTAGAGGTACTGGGCAATCTTCACCGCTTTCATATCAATTTCTGTTCCATAGATATTACTTTCTGTAGGAAGATAATTAAAAAAATCTCCTTTACCATAAGTCAAATCATAAATTATATCCTTCGGTTCCGGTTTGACGCAGGCAACAAGAAATTCACATATTTCCGCTGGTGTAAAAAACTGTCCCTGCTCTATTTCTTTTTTCGCTTCTGTATAAGCATGAAAATTTTGAAAGTCTTTCCTGTCCAGTCCATGCAGCCCACCATTTCCCATATACACATTAAAAATATCCTCTGGTGTGATCCCATATAGTTCTGTTTCATGATTTTCCACTAGATACAAAATTTTCGCATTCAAGTTTTGTCTTTGCTCCATTGGTATTTGAAGTCCCTTATCTCTTTTGTATTTTCCCATTAGGCCGCCTCCTTATAGCCGAGATACTCTTTGGCAAAAGACAATGCATGTACACCACTGGCAAAAACAATATCCCATCTGCCATTTTTAAAATACTTAAATTTAACAACTTTCTTTCCAAGCGCAGGGTGTTCATCAAAAATCCCTTCTTTCTCCTTTTTCCCGCTATATGAAAAACTTACAAATCTTTCCAGCCAGCCATCATAAATAGAAACCTGTTCTTTACTGGAGTCAAAAAAAGTCAATGCCCGTAAAAGTGCTTTATATTTTTCACTATCCAGACAGATTTCGTATTCTCCCCAAAGATCTGTTTTGCTGCATAACAGGTTTTGAATGGACAGTTTTTTACTTTGCAATTTATATTTTGCATAGGTCACTCCTGCTTTTGCATCTGTTTTAATCTCCTGCTCCACTTTCTCCTGAAAACTAAAACCGCCCAGATAAGAAAAAATATCATCCAAAATCAACGGATACTCAATTCTGGCAAACAAAACTTCATGAAGATTTTCTTCTTTCTGTTTACAGCATTTCTTCCTTTCTTCCCGATAAATTTGCTTCTCTTCTTCTGTTAAAGAAGAAATCCGCTTATGTAATACGGGTTCTGCCAGAGTCTGCAGGGAAATATAGCGTTCATACGAATGTTTCTGTATGGCAAGACCATATTTCCGGTTAAAGAAGGAAATAATGGTTCTGATAAAATGATTATGTACCTTTTCCATCAGTTCTGTTTGTTTCTTTTTATCCATACAAATCAGGTTCTGTTGGTACACCCTGTCTGCATATTTCTGTACCTTTCCATAAAAGGTCAGTTCCTGCTGGTGCAGTGTTTCCATATCTACAAACATACTTAAAAAATGATTTCTGGTACTGTCATATAATTTTTGCTGTATCTGACAAAATTGCTGGTCTTCTTTGGACAGCCTGGTCTTATTTTGGATTTTGACACGTTGTAATTTTTCCAATACATCATTCATATCTCTGTTCCTTTCTCTTCATAAGAAAAGGCAGAAGAATGTTCTAATCCTTCTGCCTGTGTTTCTATTCTCTTAAAATTTTTATATTTCTATGCAGCCTTTTTTTCTTCTTCTCCTTTTAGAAGCCTTAATTTTTCTTCTGCATAATGAACAAATTCTACCATTTCCTGCGGATAACGAATCCGCCCTTTCCCCTGACATTGCACAATCTTCCCTCTTCTCCAGTCAACCGTAAAAAAAGGCTTATCTGGGTCGGTCTTTTTCCGGATAAAATACACATCACATTCCCGATTGGCAATATGAGGGATATAACTTCCTACACAATGTCCTAACGCCTGCCCTTCTTTTCGGATTTCCTGACAATTTTCAGGAACTTTTAAAAGATAATCCTTATCCTGAATTTTGGTATCCAGTAGTTTTATATCTTTCTTTAAAAGTTGGTTCACGGTTCTTCTTTCTTTTGCCTGTTTTCTTCTTTCCATCTTATCTTGTTGTTTTTGATACTCCAGGAAAGTCTTGTCGTGAACATCTTTAAAGTTTTTTGGAAACAGAACGTATCGGCTTTTCAGATCATATTCCAATTTTTCTGCCCACTCAATATAATCTTTCCAGCTTCTTATATACGTCTGATAACATTTCATTTCCACATGACTGATACCAGATACATCACCGGACAACTTATATGCCTTTCCTTTTTCTTCTTTTTCAATCTGCTTTGCCAGATAATTCACAATTTTCCGAATAGATGCATACTGGTTTAATTCCAAGAAATCTCTATTACTCTCAAAAATTTTACAATATGCAAAAATTTCCTGTTCCGACAAATGGATTTTTAGTTTTTCCATTTTCTGTAAAACGCCCCATTCTCTTATCCCCATATTATACTTACTTAGGATAGAGCAATATCGTGAATTTATTCCTAAGAAATGTCTTGTATTCGTTTCCTTTGTTTCTTCCCATTCGTTTGGAAGCTGATATAGGCATTCCAAAGCGATATAAAACATATTCTGCTTCACGAACTGTTCAAGCAATGGGAATTTTAAATATGTCTTCAGATAATATACAACCGGCAGCTCTACAAAACGATTATTTTTGACAAAATAATCTAAGGAGCAATATTCAAATGGTGTTCCTTTAAAAACATTTTTCAAATTATATGGATACACCATTCCAGGCATTTGGGTTATCGTCTGATATGCTTTTATCGTATAATTCAAATGATATCTGTAGTGAAAATACGGATCTATATATTTCTCTTTCCATACATTCTTATGAGCCAAACAGCTATAAACCGGGTAATAAAAATGGAATTTTTCCTGAAATACAGCCCGATAGTCTTCATGATAGGATAATGTATATTCTCCCGTACCATGCGCAGCATAAGATTTTCTAACTTCAAAATGACGTAGTATGATTCTATCTGATGCTTTTTCAATTTTAACTGCTTCTGAATAATCAGAAAAATATCCTGATTTTCCTTTTGCTTTAAAAATTGATTTCCGCTTGCAAATGGGACACACATATTCTTTGTTATGCCTTGGTATAGATCTCTCCAATTGATATTCCGATTTACAATGACTACATGTGCAATCTATCATCTTTCTTCTGGAATACTGATAGAAAATATATTGACTTTCTTTTAACACCTCGTATTCCAGCCATTTTTCAAATCTCCCAGTCACTGGTTTCACACTGCGAAATAGAGACTCTATATCTTTTATCCTTCTTTTTTTTCTTTTTAACGACTTTTCTGCTTTTCTTTTCTGCTGTTCTATTTGTATCAGTTGTATACTGTCTACGGCATCATCTGTACAATGAAAAAACTGTTGAATACTCCTTTTTTCCTTATATGTTCGTATCGCAATCTGAGATATAAATTTCCCCTTTTCAGCTTCCAAGATATCCAAAGTTTTTATAGACCAACGGTTTTCTTTTATAAAATATGTAATAAAGTCTCTATTAGAAAAAAAGATGCGACAGAACGGCTGATATTGCTCCTTTATAATGTTTTCCGCGTCATAAAGATTTAGGATTAAAGTCCGTTTATGTGCTACCGTAGCCTTTTGTACCTTCATCAGATAGTTTTGTCTGCAAAGTTCCATATATTGTTTATCCTTAATACCGGCTTCCACAACAGGTATCTTTTTAAGTAGTGCTTTCTTCATTTTCCTTCTCTCCATTATTATGAAATATATCATCTTCCAAATCTTTTTTTACAGGAATTGCTTCTAAAAAACAGGCTGGTATCTTGAAATATTCTGCAATTTTCTGAAGTTCCCTTTTTAATTCTTCTTCTGCACAAGCCATCTGACATAAGTAAGCAGAAACTTCTGCATTTTTCCAGTATCTTTCAAACTCACAGGACTGAAAAATATCGATATCATCTAAGTTCAAAATTTCCTGTTTCGTCATGCTTTCCGGGCAAAACATCTCCGCATTACGTATATAAATGCTTTTTACCGTAATAATATAATTTTCTCTTTTCATCCTTTACTGTTCCTTCCTTTTTCTTCTACAAGTTCTGCTTTTTCTGCATCAAGAAACTTTTTCGCAGAATCGCGGATTGCCTCTTTTAGTGCCACATCATATTCCATATGATAATCCTCATAATATTTTTGGAATAAAGTGATGCTTCTTTCCTTGTAATCTTCATTTGCTTTCAATTTGCTATACATCTCTTTTGGAAGACAGTCTTCCATATTTTCCAGAACGCTTTCTTTTAAGTACAAATACTTCTGTTCTTCATACGCCTGAAATAATTCCCACTCTGTCAACAGAATTTTCTGCCCATTTCGAACAATTTCCATACCTTCTTATTCACCCTCTTCTCTCACTTTACGCTGCGGCACTAAGGTTGACCGGAAGAACCAGATATACATAACTGTCTTTTTCATCTCTTACAGTACATGGCGTTTTTGCACTCGTAAAATACATGAAGACTTCCTCATCATCAATCACCCGCAGCATCTCCAATAAGAATTTGGGATTAAACCCAATTCGTAATTTCTCTCCCTCTTTTACAACGAACATACTTTCATTCATAGAGCCCATGTTTGATACTGCTTCCAATGACAAAATATTTTCTTCAATATTTAGAATAATTGGCTTTTTTGCATCGTCCTTCAATAACAAACTTGCTCTGTCAATACATTCCTGTAATTCCTTTTTCTGAACTTTGATTTTTGTTCCATAATCTTTTGATAATAACTGCTCCACTTTTAAATATTCTCCCTCAATCAACCGGGAGATTGCTCTGGTATTTTCTATCTCAAACTGAATATGGTTCTCTGTAAAGTAAACTGCAATTTCCTTCTCCGGATCTCCGCCAATAATCTTGATGATTTCTGCCAGTGTTTTTCCTGGAACAATGACCTTTCGCGGTTCATATTCTTTTTTCAGTTTGATTTTTCTAAGTGAAATACGGTGTCCGTCCAGCGCTACAATTTTCAGTTCTTTTCCATTAATTTCCCACAGTTCTCCTGTCATTGCCTTCTTTGAGGAAGTATCTGCTACTGAAAAAATCGTTTGCCGGATTGCCTCTTTTAAGTCAAACTCTGAAATCGTGACATGATTCTTCCGTTCCATATCGGGAATACAGGTGTACTCTTCTGCTGACTTTACAGAAAGATTATACTTCGTCTTCTTACAGCGTACAGTCGCCTGATCTTTTTCCCCTGTTTCCAGTACGACATCTCCCTCTGGAAGTTTTCTTACAATCTCCCCAAATACTTTTGCCTGGATTGCAATACTGCCTTCCTCTTCAATGTTTCCCGGCATTACTGTTTCAATCCCCAATTCCAGGTTATTCCCGGTAAGGGTAATCTCCTCTTTTTCTGCCCGGAGCAAAAGACACTCCAAAATAGAGGTGGTTGCTTTTGCAGGAACTGCCTTTGCTACAGTCTGAACTGCCTTTGCTAAATCTGTCTTTTTACAAATAATTTTCATAAAATAGTTCTCCTTTCATACAACGATAATGTCTGCTTTTAAAAACTGAATTTGTCCTCCTTTCCATTTCTGCATACAAAAAAAGACACAAAAAACCATACGATTCTTCATGTCTTTCTTTCTATTTCTCAGGATATTCCTTAAAATACTGCTTTTGGCTTCTGCCAAAATGAAATACTAACTACAAATTTTTCCATTTGTAAAAATATATTCAACAATATAATAACACAATATATAGTTTTTTACAATCCATTTTTCCTATATATTGTATGTATAATATTCCCTTATAAAAACTTTTTTTGTCCCATGTTCCAAAGGAACTCTTTAATCGTATCCATCTCCTTTTCTTTACATAAAATGCTTTTATTCTGATATAGGTAAATCATCTGCCCAGTCACATCTGTTATAAAATCCTGATTGACAAGATATTCTCCGGAAACGTTCAGAAAAGAGGTCTTTTTTCGTATTGTTTCCAATACTTTCTCTGTCAGTATATAACCCGATTTTTTCTCTCCTTTTTCTGTACAAATATCCCCGGTTTTTAAATCAATATAAACAACTTCGGATAAACACATAGCCCATGCAGAATCCATGCTTTGATCAAACAGGAAAATCGTTTTCTTTGGAAAATACTTTCTGAAAAAATGCTGGTAGATATTTAAACTTTCTACCTGTTCTTTTTCCGTCAAATAATGTGCTGCCTTATATTCATATCCATAAAAAGCCCGATTCGTAGACGTTCCGAAAAAGTAAAGAGAAGTTTTTTGTCCTGTTTCCCGGATATATTTGGCGGCTGTCAGTCCACAATTATCTATCGTATCTTCCAAAAACACGATATCCATAGGACTTTGTTCATTTGCTTTGCGCAAAGCCTTTATCGTAGAATATTCATAAATCGCATATATGTTATCTAGCTGACACGCTTCCTTTCGGATCTTCTTTCGTATATCATCCAAAAGCTTACTTTCTTTCTGGTAAAATATCGCAATTTTCATCATTTGTATTCCCTCCCCTTTTTCTTTTAGAATAGCATGCTCCGGTAAAACCACAAGGTTCTTTGTTTAAATTGCCTTTTTTATTGCGTAATTGGCTGTTCATGGTATTTTTTAGGGGGCATGTCACCGACACACCCCCGCCATCATCAAATTTCTATGCTACAAATGTGAAAAATTTTTCTTCCACATTCACACGACAGACTCTGTCATTTTCCAGTTCACGATACAGTATGGAAAATACTTCCACTACTTCCTGAATGCTCAATCCTTGAATTTCTATGTTTCGAAAAAGCTCTCCCAAACATACATCGGAATCTCTATATGCTTGCCGTACAAGGTTACAGGCATCTTCTATCGTCTTCACCGTAATACAGATTTCTTCCACTATATGCTCACCCTTTCTTTTTACTGCCAGCTCTGTTTTAGGGCCTTTTAGTAAAATGCCCATTTTCAGCATATCCTGTTTCCAGTCCTGATAGAAAGGATATTCCTGTTTATTAACATATTTGCGAAACAGTCTGTATACCCCTCTTTCTGTATACATTCCTTCCAGGTTCTCCTCATAACAACCATACTGGTTTTTCTGCCGGATATGTTTTAATTTCTGCAAATTCTTATCCGGTATATTTTTTGTCACTATTTGATATTCTTTTTCCATATTTCTCCTTTTCTTCTAAGCAGCTGCTTCCTGTTCTGCTTTCAGCACATCTGACAGATACTGGCCCTGATATTTTCCACCTTTCATCACCACATGATCCTTATAAGCAGCAGAAAGCTCCGCAGTCCATAGTGTAACCTGCGTTTTTGTAGGATCTTTTTCCTGGTTCCTTATCTTTTTCAATACATTCTTTTCCCATTTCTTTAAAAATGGTTCTGCCTCTTCATAGTCCTCTCCCGTTCTGTTATAGTCCTTACTTTTTTGTACAATGTTTCCATCTGGTTCAATTTCCATCGTATAAAATTCCTTTTCCAATTCTTCCTGTCTGCGTAAGAAAACAATATAAGAGGTTTTTCTGCTGATCCGGTCAAAATAGCATTCCTGAGTACCTACACAATGATGCAATGCTTTTCCTTCTTTTATAATATCTTCAATCTTTTGAGGAACCAGCACTGCATATTTTTCATCTTTCAGTGACTGATAGATGGGCGTGATTTCCCTACAAACCTTTTCCAGATTTGGAAATTTCCCCCGTAGTTCCTCTGCTCTCTGCTTTGTGTCTATTTCCTGCAGGGCTATTACCGCCTCATCATGCCTTCTTTCTAACTCCCGTGGTCTATAAACGATGGAGTCCTTTAGATTTTCTCCTATTTTTTTTGCCATGGACAGATAATCTCTCCATATCGTCAAAATCTTCTCTACGGGCAGCCCGCTTTCCTTTTCCATTCTTCTTAAATAATGGTAAATCTGCTGTGGCGACATTTGATTTTCAATAAAGGCAACATCTATTGTGGAAATATTATGTTTTTCAAAATAACGAAGTATATCCTCTGAAATCCACTTTTGTGTATTCTTCATCTTTTGCAGCCAGGATAAACCAGCTATTCCGCCGTCCATTTTCACCAACTGCTTTAGCAGGCAACTATTGATTCCCAAAATTTCTATCAGTTTTCTGTGATTTGGAAGTCGGCTCTTTTTATGGATGCTTTGGATCACAAACTTTTTCAATCCCGCCTTTGCAGCTTTCTCAATAGCCGGACAATGATAACGGTATAATAAATACGTTTCCGGTTCTACCATTTTCATGTTCTTTTGAAGTTCGTATAACCCGGAAGTCTTCAAAATTCCCTGGTTCAAAGAAAATAAGGTTCTCTGATATAGCGTGCCTTTATTCCCTTCAAAATCATAATGGTACTCTGCATATAAAGACTCTCTCCACCGATAGGAGCCATCCTTATATTGTCCATAATAATATGCTGTCTGGGAAAAATCTTTTTCTACGATTACCCTTCTGGTTTCAAACCAGCTTATTTCCGGAACAAAGTCACGCTTTTGATGAAATTTTGCATAGACGTTAAACTTCCGAATCACCATTTGATTAGTTCCGAACTTCTGCAACAAATAGGTGCACTCTGCTTTGTGAATAATCCTTTTTTGCATTTTCTTGGATTTATATTGTATTCGCTGTCTACACTTCGGGCAGATACCATATTGATTATGTTTTGGTAAAATCCCCTGCACTCTCGTGTTGCATCTGCTGCAATAGCCTTCTCCTTTTCTTTCCGGTTTGTAGAAAATATAGTGCTGCGTAATGGCCGATTTTCTGCACCACCTTTCCCAATCCTTTGGAAGTAGCGGAATTTGGGACATTACCTGATCCCATTCATTGGTTTCTTGTCTGCGCCTTTCCTCTATCCTATCCCATAAAATATCCGTTTGAAACTCTTCTATAATACTTCTGATAGAACTAACTTTTAAAGGTGTCCATCTGCTACATTCTGTGTCAAAATATTTCCGGAATAATGCCCAATCTCTTTTGGTACAGTGATAAAAACTCCCATAAAAATAGCCCATAATCTTTATAATTGTGGCTGTTCTCCACTTTGCTTCTCTTGGAAGGTACGAAAGATAGGTACGCTCCTTTTTATTTAAGAATACAACTATCTCCGGCTGCACTTGTCCGGCAAGCATTTCTTTTATCCTGAAAAATGAAACTGCCAAAATCTCCCCTTTTTTACAAATCTTTACAGATACTTCATATTCAAACTTCCTCATTTTCATTTTCTTTTGTAATCTCTGTTTTCTGGATTTTTTTTCTTCCTTTTTGGAAAACTTTAACATCTTTTTTGTTGCCTCTAAACAGCCGATTTCCAATAATTCTGTTTTTCTCATTTATTCTTCTGCCTTTCTTCCATCAAAATCATAATAAACATTTGGAACATATTCTTTTCCGTCAATTATGATGACTGAAAAATTAACGATATTTCCCTTAATATCTTCCCTGATGAGAAGAAGGATTGTATCTTTCCTCCCTTTTCCGATGGGATGTTTCCCACGCACCACTGTAAATCCACCCATGGGACTTCCTTTTTCTGTCTGTATGATTTTACTCAGCCTTCTGTGTGGATACTGGAGCATATATGCAACCCCTTCTATTAAAAGTTCCAATAACGTCAGTCTTCTAACAATCCGAAGCTGTGTGCAGGCAATTTTGCTGTCATCGCCCTCTTCCTGGCGTTCTCCGGCAACTTCAACCACACAATACTGCGCTAAATCCGGATTGCTATAGTAAATCAGACAGTCCAGCGGGTTTTCTGCACAATGAAACCCCGTTTTCCTGCAGGCAGCCTTTTCTGTATAATTCCATTCTGCTTCTTTATATTGAAACCCCAAACAACTCAAATTCTTCTGAAACGCTTTATACGCAATCATTTTTTTCCTCCATTTTTTCTCCATCTTCCAGCATATCAAAAAGAGAAATCTGACTGTCTTTTTTGGTCTTGCTTTCCTTTACAGAAGTCTTCACGCCTTTTACAGCAGTTTTTTCTTGTGCTTTTCTTTTTCTTTCCCGTTCTTCCTCTTTCTTTTTTCTTTCTTCCTCAGCATCATCTAATGCATAGTATTCCTCCAACCAA
>UMGD01030967.1_pt1 | contig 166429 bp, 149 predicted proteins | sample 1965201 | NCBI WGS metagenome assembly UMGD01 (sample SAMEA4836066, study PRJEB28245) | human gut metagenome | biome: gut microbiome; material: fecal sample | place: Denmark | collected 2008 | reverse complement strand
GATGCCGATGGCATTTAAAATCGCATATTTATTTGTAACTTATATTTTATGGGGCTCAATTTTTTACACATCAATCAATATACCGTATGGCTCAATGGCATCAGCTATTTCTCCGGAGCCGGGCGACAGACAGTCACTTTCTACATTCCGTACAATGGGCGGAACTTTGGCCGGCCTTATAATCGGTGCAGGCGTACCGCTTATAGCTTATGACAAGATTGACGGAAATGCAGTTCTTAATGGCGGAAGATTTACGGTAGTTGCAGGAGTATTCTCGCTGCTTGCAGTAGGCTGCTATCTTTTATGCTATGCACTTACTACAGAGCGTGTAAGAACAGAAGCTTCAGCAGAGGCACAGAAGAACAACAGTATTTTAAAAATGTTTAAGAATGCCTTAACAAACAGAGCTCTTATATCAATAATAGTAGCGTCAATAGTAATGCTTCTTGCACAGCTTACAATGCAGTCAATGGCTAATTATGTATATCCTAACTTCTACAGAAATTCAGATGCCCAGGCAGCTTCAACAGTTCTTATGATGGTGGGAATGCTTATCGCGGCAGCAGTGGCAAAACCTCTTGCGAAGAAGTTTGGTAAAGCAGAGGTAAGTATTGCATCAAACCTTTCAGCTACAGCAGTTTGTGTATTGCTGTTTATATTAAGACCTGAAAATGTGTGGGTATATGTAGGTTTACAGACACTTTGCTGGCTTGGACTCGGTATATTCTCAATGGTTTCATGGGCGCTGATTACAGATGTAATTGATTATTCAGAGTTAAGAAACGGTATACGTGAGGATGGTTCTGTTTATGCACTTTACTCATTTGCAAGAAAGTTAGGACAGGCAGCATCAGCCGGACTTTCCGGTGCATTGCTTACACTTGTAGGATATTCTCAGGCAACTGCATTTGAAGATAGTGTAGTAAACGGAATATTTGATATAGCAACACTTGTACCGGGTATCGGATTTTTACTTCTTGCATTGGTATTGTGGTTCTGGTATCCGCTTCACAAAAAGCAGGTTGATGCTAACGTAATTGCTCTTAAAGCTAAACATGAAAAAGAAGGACAATAATTGGTTTGTTTTTACACTCTATATAAAATATAAAACACGGATTTAAAGGAAGGAGTAACAACTATGAGAGAGATTATTAATTTTAATTTTAAATGGGCTTTTACTAAAAATGCTTCGGAGGTTCCTGCAGAAATGCCTGAAAAATGGGATTTTGTAACACTTCCGCATAGCTGGAACAGCATTGACGGACAGGATGGCGGAAATGATTATTACAGAGGCACGTGCTACTATGCAAAGGAGCTTGCAAAGCCTGATTTGCCGGAAGCAGACAGATATTATCTTGAAATTAAGGGTGCAAATTCATCTGCTGATGTATATGTAAACGGAAAAAAATTAGCTCATCATGACGGAGGATATTCAACATGGAGAGTTGATATGACAGATGCGCTTGACAAAGAGAATTTAATCGTAATTGCGGTTGATAACTCAGAGAACGACAGAGTTTATCCTCAGATGGCAGATTTTACATTTTATGGCGGTTTATATAGGGATGTAAATATAATTGCTGTAAGTGAATCGCATTTTGATCTCGATTATTTCGGAGGTCCTGGTATAAAGGTAACACCAAAGATTGAGGAAAATGACGCAGATGTGGAAGTCGAAGTATATATCACAAATCCGAAGAGCGGACAGGAGCTTTCTTATACAATTTTTGATAATGAGGGAAATGAGGTTGCAAAGTCATCAGTTCCTGTTTCAGAGACAAGCACGACTTTCAATATAAAAGATGTGCATTTATGGAACGGAAAGAAAGATCCATATCTGTATACAGCAGAGGTTTTATTAAAGGAAAATGATGAGGTAATTGATAATGTGAGTACACGCTTCGGATGCCGTACATTTAAGATTGATCCTGAGGAGGGATTTATATTAAATGGTGAGAAGTATCCTTTGAGAGGTGTTTCACGCCATCAGGACAGATGGGGATATGGAAATGCACTTCTTCCTGAACATCACAGAGAAGACATAGATTTGATTTGCGAACTCGGAGCAACAACAATAAGACTTGCACATTATCAGCATGACCAGTATTTCTACGATTTGTGTGATGAGAGAGGTCTTGTTATATGGGCTGAAATTCCTTATATTTCAAAGCATATGCCAAACGGAAGAGAAAATACAATTTCTCAGATGAAGGAGCTTGTTACACAGAATTATAATCATCCGAGTATTGTGGTATGGGGTCTTTCTAATGAAATTAGTATGACAGCAGTAGATAATGATGATATGCTTGACAATCATAAGGTGTTAAATGACATGGTTCATGAGATGGATAGTACGAGACTTACAACGATTGCATGTGTATCAATGTGTGATATTCATGATCCATATGTTCAGATACCTGACGTAGTTTCATATAATCACTATTTTGGCTGGTATGGCGGAGATACATCAATGAACGGACCTTGGTTTGACAAATTCCATGAAGAATTTCCAAACATTCCAATTGGTGTGAGTGAATATGGCTGTGAGGCACTCAACTGGCATACATCAGACCCGCAGCAGGGAGATTACACAGAAGAGTATCAGGCTTATTACCATGAGGAGCTTATTAAGCAGCTTTATACAAGACCTTATATATGGGCAACACATGTATGGAATATGTTCGATTTTGGCGCTGATGCAAGAAATGAGGGCGGTGAGAACGGGCAGAATCATAAAGGCCTTATGACATTTGACAGAAAATATAAGAAAGATGCATTTTATGCATATAAGGCATGGCTTTCAGATGAACCATTTGTACACATTTGCGGAAAGCGCTATGTTGACAGAGTTGAGGATGTGACTAAGGTTACAGTATATTCAAATCTTCCGGAGGTTGAGCTTTTTGTAAATGGAGAAAGCCTTGGAAAGCAGGAAAGCAAGGAGCATTTCTTCTACTTTGAAGTTCCGAATAAAGGATTATCAAAACTTACTGCTGTTGCAGGCGATTGTAAAGATGAAAGTATAATAAATAAGGTAGACAAATTTAACGAAGATTACAGATTAAAGGAAAAGAGTGCAATTCTTAACTGGTTTGATATTACGGCTCCTGAAGGATATTTATCACTTAATGATAAAGTGAGTGACATAATGCTTCACGAGGATGGAAGAAAATTGTTTATGGGAATTGTAGGCGGATTCGGACAGGGTTCGGATGTAAAACCGGCTGGCTTTGAAATGAATGAGGGCATGATGAAGATGATGGGTGGATTTACGCTTATACGTCTTGTAGGTATGCTTGGTACTGCCGGAGTTAAGGTTACAAAGGAGCAGCTTTTAGCTTTAAACGCAGAGTTAAATAAGATTAAAAAGTAATATTTTTGAAGCTTTGGACATGCGGAATTTGTATCTTTGGCAATTGATGCAGATTCCGCGATTGAATTAAAAATATGTGCAGGAATGGAGGATGTTAATATGGAAATGACATTAAGATGGTACGGTTCTAAATTTGATACGGTAACGCTTAAGCAGATAAGGCAGATACCGGGTGTTACAGGCGTTATTACTACATTGTATGATACAGAGCCGGGAGAGGTGTGGAGCCGTGAACGCATACGTGCTTTAAAAGATGAGGTTGCAGCTGCCGGTATGCATATTGCCGGAATTGAGAGTGTGAATATACATGATGCGATTAAGACAGGGGCACCGGAGAGAGAGCAGTATATTGCAAATTATATAGAAACTCTTGAAAATCTGGGTAAAGAAGATATTCATCTTGTCTGCTATAATTTCATGCCTGTGTTTGACTGGACACGTACTGAGCTTGCAAGGTTAAGACCGGATGGTTCTACGGTTCTTGCTTACACACAGGAAGCAGTTGATGCACTTGATCCTGAAAAGATGTTTGATTCAATTTCAAAGGACATGAACGGTACTATTATGCCGGGCTGGGAGCCTGAGAGAATGGCCCGTGTTAAAGAGCTTTTTGAAATGTATAAGAATATTGACGATGACAAACTTTTTGAGAATTTAAAATATTTTCTTGAAAAAATCATGCCGGTTTGTGATAAGTATGATATAAATATGGCTATTCATCCTGATGACCCGGCGTGGAGTGTATTCGGACTTCCGCGTATAATAATTAATAAGACAAATATACTCCGCATGATGAAAATGGTTGATAATCCTCATAATGGCGTTACATTCTGTTCTGGTTCATATGGTACAAATCTTTCAAATGACCTTCCGGACATGATTCGTTCGCTTAAAGGAAGAATACATTTTGCTCATGTAAGAAATCTTAAATTCAACAGTCCTACAGATTTTGAGGAGGCGGCTCATCTTTCTTCGGACGGAACATTTGATATGTATGAAATAATGAAAGCGCTTTATGACATTGGTTTTGATGGTCCTATACGTCCTGACCACGGACGCATGATATGGGATGAAGTTGCAATGCCAGGCTACGGTCTTTATGACAGAGCTTTGGGCGCGGCATATCTTAACGGTTTGTGGGAAGCTATTGAGAAAGAAGGTGCGCGGAAATGAGCAATAAAATGGAGTTGACTAAGAATGGATTGGAAAACAGACAGGCTTGGGAAAGTGCCGGCTATATTCTTCCAAAATTCGACAGGGAAGAGGTTGTAAAGAAAACAAAAGAAAATCCATTCTGGATACATTTTGGCGCCGGCAATATATTCCGTGCATTTCAGGCTAACGTTGTGCAGCAGCTTTTAAATCAGGGAATTTTGGACAGGGGATTAATTGTTGCGGAAGGGTATGACTATGAGATAGTTGAAAAAATGAACCGTCCGCATGATGAATACACTATTCTTGTGACATTAAAGGCAGACGGTAATGTTGAAAAGACTGTTATCGGAAGTGTATGCGAGTCATGTGTTCTTGATTCTGCAAATGAAAAAGAATACAGCAGACTTAAGCAGATTTTTTCAAAATCTTCACTGCAGATGGCGACATTTACAATTACTGAAAAAGGCTATAGTCTTGTAAATGGTAAGGGGGATATATTGCCTGATGTAGCGGCAGATTTTGAAGCCGGACCTGAAAGACCTGCAAGTTATATCGGTAAGGTTACATCGCTTTTATATACACGTTTTAAAAACGGGGCAGAGCCTATAGCAATGGTCAGCATGGATAACTGCTCACATAACGGTGATAAGCTTTATGACGCAGTAAAGGCATTTGCTGAAAAATGGACTCAGAACGGGCTTGCAGACAAGGAATTTCTTGATTATGTAACTAAGAAAGAAAAAGTTACATTTCCATGGACAATGATTGACAAGATAACTCCGAGACCTGATACATCCGTCGAGCAGATATTAAAAAATGATGGAATAGAAGGACTTGAGCCTGTAATCACCTCAAAAAACACGTATGTTGCACCGTTTGTAAATGCGGAGGAATGTGAGTATCTCGTTATAGAGGACAAATTTCCAAACAAAAGACCTGAGCTTGAAAAGGGCGGACTGATGTTTGCCGATAAGGAGATTGTTGATAAGGTTGAGAAGATGAAAGTCTGCACATGCTTAAATCCTTTGCATACAACGCTTGCTGTATTCGGATGCCTTCTTGGATATACAAAGATTTCCGAAGAAATGAAAGATGAGCAGCTAAAGAAGCTTGTTGAGCATATAGGATATCAGGAGGGACTTCCTGTTGTTGTAAATCCGGGAGTTATAAATCCTAAAGATTTTATAGATACAGTGCTTAACGTAAGATTTCCGAATCCTTTCATGCCTGACACACCTCAAAGAATTGCGACAGATACATCGCAGAAGCTTGCTATTCGTTTTGGCGAAACAATAAAGGCATACGATGCAGCCCCAGACAGAAATGTAAGTGATTTGAAATTTATTCCGCTTGTATTTGCTGGCTGGTTAAGATATCTTCTGGCTGTTGATGATGAGGGCAGAGATTTTGAGTTAAGTCCTGATCCTATGCTTAGTTCCGTATGCTCGTATGTATCAGTATTTAAGGATAAAATCGGAAGTGGTGAAGAAATCAGTGAAGAAGAAACTTTAAAACAATTAGAACCGGTGCTTAGTGATTCTAAAATATTCGGTGTTAATCTTTTTGATGTAGGTTTGGCATCTCTTGTATGTAAGTACTTTATAAGTATGATTAAAGGTAAAGGTGCTGTAAGAGATACATTAAAAAAATATATCTATTGATTTTGTATTGACACTGGTATATAATTCCATTATGCTTGCGGCAGTTTGTCTGCATTCATATAACTATTGAAGAAAAGGATGGAAACTAAACATGAAAAAGTTGGATTTACTTTATGAAGGTAAAGCAAAGAAAGTTTACACTACTGAAGATCCCGATGTTTTAATCGTTGATTACAAGGATGATGCGACAGCATTTAATGGCCTTAAAAAAGGCACAATCGTTGGCAAGGGTGCAATCAATAATAGAATGACAAACTTCCTGTTTAAGAAGATGGAAGAAAAGGGTGTTCCAACACATTTAGTTGAAGAATTAAGCGACAGAGAGACAGCAGTTAAGAGGGTAGAAATTGTACCTCTTGAAGTTATTATAAGAAATGTGGCTGCCGGAAGTTTTTCGAAGAAGCTTGCTGTTGAGGAGGGTACTGTACTTAAGTGTCCTACTTTGGAATTCAGCTATAAGAATGATGATTTAGGTGATCCATTTATTAACTCATATTATGCATTAGGCCTTGGTCTTGCAACACAGGAAGAAATCGATAAGATTACAGAGTACGCATTCAAGGTTAATGAAGTTTTGATTGATTACTTTAAGGGAATCGGTATTGAGCTTGTTGACTTTAAGATTGAATTCGGACGCTATAAGGGTGATATAATACTTGCTGATGAAATTTCACCTGACACATGCCGTCTTTGGGATATCAATACAAGAGAAAAGCTTGATAAGGATAGATTCAGAAGAGATTTAGGTAATGTTGAAGATGCATATCAGGAAGTATTTAAGAGACTTGGTATTCAGTAAATAATGCAGAAAGGCGGATGGATATGAACGACAGATATCAGACACCACTTGCGGAAAGATATGCAAGCAAAGAAATGCAGTATATTTTTTCACCTGATATGAAGTTTAAAACATGGAGAAGACTTTGGATAGCTTTGGCTGAGACAGAAAAGGAGCTTGGTCTTTCCATAACTGATGAGCAGATAGAGGAATTAAAGGCAAATAAAGACAATATTAACTATGAAGATGCTAAAAAGCGTGAAAAAGAAGTAAGACACGATGTTATGTCACATGTTTACGCATATGGACTTCAGTGCCCTAAGGCAAAGGGAATTATACATCTTGGAGCTACTTCATGCTATGTAGGTGACAATACTGATATTATTGTTATGACAGAAGCATTAAAGCTTGTTCGCAAAAAGCTTCTAAATGTTATAAATGAGCTTTCAAAATTTGCAGATAAGTATAAGGCGCTTCCTACGCTCGCATTTACACATTTTCAGCCTGCACAGCCTACAACTGTAGGTAAGAGAGCAACGCTCTGGCTTAATGAGCTTGTGATGGATTTGGAAGATGTAGATTATGTATTATCTACAATGAAGCTCTTGGGATGTAAGGGTACAACAGGTACACAGGCTTCATTCCTTGAATTATTCAATGGTGACCATGAAAAGATTTCTCAGATTGATAAAAAAATAGCTTCTAAGATGGGATTCGATGAATGTGTTCCTGTTTCAGGACAGACATATTCAAGAAAGGTTGATACAAGAGTACTTAATGTGCTTGCAGGAATTGCAGCAAGTGCTCATAAATTCTCAAATGATATACGTCTTTTACAGCATTTGAAGGAAGTAGAGGAGCCATTTGAAAAGTCACAGATTGGTTCATCAGCCATGGCTTATAAGAGAAATCCTATGAGAAGTGAAAGAATAGCATCTTTGGCAGATTATGTTATCTGTGATGCTCTTAATCCTGCCATTGTATCTTCGACACAGTGGTTTGAAAGAACACTTGACGATTCAGCTAACAAGAGACTTTCAGTTCCTGAGGGCTTCCTTGCTGTAGATGGAATACTTGATTTATATTTAAATGTTGTAGACGGACTTGTAGTATATGAAAAGGTTATCGAGAGAAGACTTATGTCAGAGCTTCCGTTTATGGCAACAGAAAATATTATGATGGATGCTGTTAAGGCTGGAGGAGACAGACAGGAGCTTCATGAAAGAATACGTGAACTCTCAATGCAGGCAGGAAAGAGAGTTAAGCAGGAGGGACTTGATAACAATCTTCTTGAACTTATTGCTGCAGATCCGATGTTTAATGTAACATTAGATGAGCTTAAGGCAAAATTAGATCCGTCAAAGTATGTAGGCCGCTCAAAAGAGCAGGTTGAAGAATATCTTGAGAATGTAATTAAGCCTATTCTTGCTGATAATAGTGATGAGCTCGGAATGACAGCAGAGATTAACGTATAATATTAAAGTGTCAAAAGGTCTGATTCCGCTTGCGTTTTTACAAAAGCGGAATAAAGACCTTGGGGCACGTTCTAAAAAAGCTAAAAGCGGAGCATAATCTGTATAAAAAAATTTTAAAAAAATTAATGAAAAGTGCTTGACAATGCTAAGTTGTGATAGTATACTATACAAGTCAGTTCGTTTGAACAAGACTTTATGGGATCATAGCTCAGCTGGGAGAGCATCTGCCTTACAAGCAGAGGGTCATAGGTTCGAGCCCTATTGGTCCCATATAAACTGAATATGGCGAGATAGCTCAGCTGGCTAGAGCACATGGTTCATACCCATGGTGTCGGGGGTTCAAGTCCCTTTCTCGCTACTAATAATGGCAGAGGTATCATAGGTACCTCTGTTTTTTACTTTATAGGAAATTGCGTCAAAGACGCATTCTGATAACAAGTTTGCGAAGCAAATCTTGCAAGCGTCGTTCACGACGCTTTTTTACTTGTAAAATTTGATAAAATGTGGTTTACTTAAAAAGTATTTGTGGATAGTATAATCTGTTATGGATTTAATTGTTAATAAATGAAAAGAGGTATTTGCATGAGAGTTGGAATGGGATATGATGTTCATAAACTTGTAGAGGGACGTAAGCTTATAATAGGGGGAGTTGACATTCCATATGATAAAGGTCTTTTAGGTCATTCTGATGCTGATGTGCTGCTTCATGCAATTATGGATTCTTTGCTGGGAGCTGCTGCTTTAGGGGATATAGGCAAGCATTTTCCTGACACAGACAAGCGTTACGAGGGTGCTTCAAGTATAGAGCTGTTAAAGGCAGTCGGACATATGCTTGATGAAAAAAATTATATAATAGAAAATATTGATGCTACAATAATTGCGCAAAGACCTAAAATGAGACCATATATAGATACGATGCGTGAAAATATTGCGGCAGCATTAAATATAGAAACAGACAGGATAAATGTAAAGGCAACGACAGAGGAGGGGCTTGGATTTACAGGAAGCGGAGAGGGGATTTCGGCTCAGTCTGTATGTAGTCTTACTTCTGTTGCAAATTATATTTACGGTGAATCTGATATGAAAAATTGTTGTTCTGATTGTAGCGGATGCGGAAAAATTAAGTAAAATATAATAACAGCAAAAATATCAGGAGTAAATATGGAATTTTTTAAATATGTGAAGCAGGAAATAGCAGTCATTAAAGACAGGGATCCAGCCATAAAATCAACTATGGAAGTGTTTTTATATCCAAGCTTTACGGCAATACTAAAATACAGAAAAGCTCATAAACTATATATGAAAAAGCATTATTACCGCGCAAGGAGAATTTCGCAGAAAACTGCAAGAAAGACGGGGATTGAAATTCATCCGGGAGCTCAGATAGGAGAAGGATTTTTTATTGACCACGGTCATGGTGTTGTAATAGGCGAGACTACAATTATAGGAGATAATGTAACGCTTTATCAGGGGGTAACTCTGGGGGGTACAGGTAAAGAACAGGGGAAAAGGCATCCTACAGTTGGAAATAATGTAATGATTGGTGCAGGTGCAAAAGTTTTGGGCTCGCTTACTATAGGCAATAACTGTAAAATAGGTGCCGGCTCAGTGGTTTTGTCGGATGTGCCTGATAACTGCACTGTTGTCGGTGTTCCGGGAAGAGCTGTTGCCTGTAAAGATGCAAAGGTTTGTATAGATTTGGATCAGATACACTTGCCGGACGTTGTAAAAAATGATATAGACAGCCTTAAGACTGAAAATGAAGCGATTCTTAAAAAGCTGGAATTGCTTGAGAAGGCGTTGCTCAAATAAGGTTTCTTAAGTAAATAGAGAAAGGATATCATCAAATTATGAAGATTTTTAATACACTTACAAGAAAAAAAGAAGAATTTGTACCGATTGAAGAAAATAAAGTAAAAATGTATGTATGCGGGCCTACAGTTTATAATCTTATACACATAGGAAATGCAAGGCCTATGATTTGCTTTGATACGGTAAGAAGATATCTCGAATATAAGGGGTATGATGTTAATTATGTATCTAATTTTACTGATGTTGACGATAAAATCATCAAGAAAGCTATTGAAGAAGGTGTAACATCAGAAGAAATTTCACAGCGTTATATAGCTGAATGTAAGAAGGATATGGAGGGTATGAATATTAAGCCTGCTACAACACATCCTCTTGCTACGAACGAAATTTCAGGTATGATTGATATGATACAGACTCTTATAGATAAAGGATATGCTTACAATGTAAATGGAACAGTTTATTACAGAACAAGAAAATTTGAAGGATACGGAAAGCTTTCAAAGAAAAATATTGATGATTTGGAAGCGGGACACCGCGACATAAAGGTTGCAGGTGAGGATGAGAAGGAGGATCCGCTTGATTTTGTTCTTTGGAAACCTAAAAAGGAAGGAGAGCCATCGTGGCAGTCGCCATGGAGTGACGGAAGACCGGGATGGCATATAGAGTGCTCTGTGATGGCAAAAAAATACCTTGCTGATGAAATAGACATTCATGCAGGCGGAGAGGATCTGATATTCCCTCATCATGAGAATGAAATAGCTCAGTCAGAGGCTGCTAACGGAGTACCTTTTTCAAAATACTGGATGCATAATGCGTTTTTAAATATTGATAATAAGAAAATGTCGAAGTCTCTCGGAAATTTCTTTACTGTAAGAGATATAAGCAATGAATATGATTTACAGGTTTTAAGATTTTTTATGCTCAGCGCGCATTACAGAAATCCTATCAATTTCAGCAGGGAATTGATGGAATCTGCAAAGAACGGACTTGAAAGAATTATAAATTCTGTTGCTAATCTTAAGCATTTATCTGATAATGCCAAACAGTTGCAGATGACAGAAAAAGAAGTGCAGAATCTTGAAGCTACAAAGGCTATGTATGGTAAATTCGAGCAGGCTATGGAAGATGATTTTAATACTGCTGATGCAATTTCGGCTGTGTTTGAGCTTGTAAAGTTTGCGAATATGAATGCGGATGGAACTGATACAAAGCAGTATATTGATGAGCTTATAAAGAAAATTACTGTGCTTACTGATGTACTCGGCTTAAAGGTTGAGAAGCAGGAACAGATGCTTGATGCTGATATAGAGGCTCTTATAGAGGAGAGGCAGCAGGCGAGAAAGAACAGGGATTTTGCAAGAGCAGATGAAATAAGAGATGAGCTTCTTGCAAAGGGAATAGTGCTTGAAGATACAAGAGAAGGCGTAAGATGGAAGAGGAATTAATAAAATGTATGCAGCAGGAGCTGTCATTTAAAGGTGTACAGCCAAGACAGCTCTCGCCGCTTGTTTTAGCATATATTGGTGACAGTATATATGATTTGGTTATTAAAACATATTTGATTGATTCAAAGGGCAATATGCCTGTAAATAAGCTTAACAGAATGTCAAGCGGACTTGTGAAAGCACAGACTCAGTCAGAGATGATAGGAAGGATTGAGCATATGCTTGATGAAGAAGAAGAGGGCGTTTACAAAAGAGGACGCAATGCAAAGTCGTATACATCAGCGAAGAATGCTTCTATAACAGATTACAGGCGCGCAACCGGATTTGAGGCGCTTATGGGGTATTTGTATCTTTCAGGAAGATATTCAAGAATGATGGAGCTTATAAAGGCTGCGCTTACAGAGTACGGAGAAATAAAAAAGTAGTGCGGAGGTTTTGATGAGGTATCAGGAATTTACAATAGAAGGAAGAAATGCGGTGCTTGAAGCATTCAGGTCAGGAAAGACCATTGATAAATTGTTTGTTTTGGACGGATGTCAGGATGGACCGATAAAAAGCATTTTGAGAGAGGCAAAAAAGACAGATGCAATTATAAATTTTGTTGAGAAAGAGCGCCTTGACAGATTGTCAAAAACGGGACATCATCAGGGAGTTGTTGCTCAGGCGGCTGCATATGAGTATGCTGAGGTTGATGATATATTAGAGGCAGCGCGTCGGAAAGAAGAACCTCCGTTTATATTTATTCTTGATGAGATTGAAGATCCGCATAATCTGGGAGCTATAATAAGAACAGCCAATCTTGCGGGAGCTCACGGTGTTATAATTCCAAAAAGGAGAGCTGTTGGACTTACTGCTACTGTTGCGAAGACATCTGCAGGAGCAATTAACTATACGCCGGTTGCAAAGGTTACTAATATTGCAAAGACAATAGAGGAGCTGAAGAAGCAGGGGTTGTGGTTTGTGTGTGCAGATATGGACGGAACTTCAATGTATAAGCTGGATTTAAAAGGTCCTATAGGTCTTGTTATAGGGAATGAGGGAAGCGGTGTCAGCAGGCTCGTCAAAGAAAAATGCGATTTTGTAGCATCGATACCTATGAAAGGTGATATAGATTCGCTTAATGCATCAGTTGCAGCAGGGGTGCTGGCATACGAAATCGTGCGTCAGAGAAGTTAAAGCTTATGTACTCATTTCACGAATGGGGAGGTGGAAGAGTTTATGGGGTACAGTGATGAAACACTGGTTGATATGTATAAAAATGGCGATAAAGATGCCATAGAGGAATTGTTTGAAAGATACAAAAATCTCGTAAGAAAAAAGGCAAAGGCCATGTATCTTGCAGGAGGTGACAGTGATGACCTCATACAGGAGGGCATGATAGGATTATATAAGGCAGTAAGAGATTATACTAAAGAAAGGGAAGCTTCGTTTGCGACATTTGCAAGCATGTGCATAAACCGTCAGATAATGACTGCAGTGGAAGCGTCAAACAGAAATAAAAATCTTCCGCTTAATTCTTATGTATCATTTGATTTGCCGGTTAACGAGGATGAGGATAATGATGTTAAACTTGTAGATATGCTTCATTCCCAGGTTGACCAAAATCCTGAAAATCTTTTTATTGACAAAGAAAATGCTGCTGATATGGAAGAAAAGCTTTTGAAATTATTAAGTCCTTTTGAGAAAGAAGTGTTTGAGCTTTATATGCAGGATAAGGATTACAGGCAGATTGCAAAGGATTTGAATAAATCTTCAAAATCAATTGATAACGCCATTCAGAGGATAAAGGCAAAAGCATTACAGACATCTTAGCTGTTGACAAAAGCGACAGTCTATAATATTATAAAGATTAGCTGCAAAAGATATATGCTACTGTAGCTCAGTGGCAGAGCACTTCATTGGTAATGAAGAGGTCGGGGGTCCGATTCCCCTCAGTAGCTTACAAGGAAAACACCACACAAAGCCAGTAAACAAGCGGTTTTGCGTGGTGTTTTATTTATGCCTTAATATGCGAAATAAAAGCGGAATTTTGGTAGTCAGATGGTGTTCAGGAGGCATTTTTTAATCAAATGGTGTTCAGATTAAAGGGATAAATGAGTTTTTAATTTATTATTTATTGTCGGTTGTTAGCCGATTTGTTATAATAATCGTATATTAATAAAAATAGAATCGGGGGATGTATAAAATAAATGATAAATATTATAAAACTATTTTTGTTTTGTGTTTCAAATATTGGAACATGGGAATTAATAAGACGGAACTCTAAAATAAGTGTTTATTTTTTGCCGGGACTTACGATTGCAATTCAGACTGTTGTCCTGTTTGTCGGCGGTTTGCTTAATTTACTGCCGGAGTTTATGTGGATTCTTTATATCGTGGGATTTGCAGGGTTTGCGTATGGAATATATAAGGATAAAGGTATTTCATTTTTAAAAAATTATATGAATATTGGTTTTCTTTTTATGGCTGTATCTATGGGCATTATGCTTATTTACCTCAGAGGAAAATTGTTTATGCATTACGATAATTTTTCTCACTGGGCAATGGTTGTAAAAAGAATGATTGCAGTGGACAGATATCCTAATTTTACTGATACGATTATTAAATTTCAGGAGTACCCATTAGGAAGCTCGACATATATTTATTATTTTTCAAAATTGATAAGTACAAGCGAGTCAATACAAATGCTTGCGCAGGTATATATGATGCTTTCATCAATACTTCCGGTATTTGTATTTATAAAGAAAAATAAAATTGCAGCTTTGGCTGTTGTGTTCTCAGCTGTTAATTTTATTTTGGTATATAATATAGAAGTGACGGATCTGCTTGTTGATACGCTGCTTCCACTCGTTGCCATGAGCGGTGTTGTGTTTGCTTATTGTTATTGTAAACGCGGCTGCAGGATGCGCAATCTTATATTTGCATCATTTTATATGGTTCAGATAGTGCAGATAAAAAATTCAGGAATGTTTTTTGTTGCATTGATATGCATATTGATTTTAAGTAATATCCAAAAAGATAAGAGTATTTTGGCAAGAATAGGCAGTGTTATGATGCCGTTTATATCTTTTTTTATGTGGCAGAGGCATTGCAAGTATGTGTTTGCGGATGCAGAGGTGTCAAAGCATGCAATGAGTGTCGAAAATTACAGCTCTGTATTTGAAGAAAAAACTGCTGAAGATATAAATTTAATATTTAATAAGGTTATTGATTTTGCAGCCGGTTGGACTGATGTGTGGCTGACATTTGCTATTATTTTGATTATAGGGATTTTAATATTTATATTTGCAAAAAGAGAGCTGAAGAACTATAGGAATGTATTGATAGCGTCGTTAGTAGTGTATGTTGTATATCAGGCAGGGATACTTGCAATGTATCTTTTTTCAATGCCTATGGCAGAAGCAAGGTCTTTGGCAGGAATGTCACGATATACAAAAACAATATTGATTGCAATTCTGTATATTGCACTGATAATGTCGGTAAAGTTGATTTCTTGCCTTGATAAATCAAAAATAGCAGCGGTGTCTTCTGCTGTTATATTGGGTGCCTTGTACTTTTTATATATGCAAATTTCATTCGGGACTATAAAAACTCCTATGAACTATACTGATGATACAGATGAGAGAATGTGGCTTGAAACGGCAAGGATTGATTACGGTGTTCAAAATCAAAAATCATATGCTATACTGATACCTGAGGATGATTCTGGATATTTTTATTATTTGGGTGAATATACGTTTCAAACTGACAATGTAGATTCATTTGTCATTGACAGCCGGGAAGATATGGAAAATATTTCATCAGAATATATATTTGTTAATGATTACAGCAACCAGATAATAAATGACTGGATTAAAGAAAATTATCCTGAGCAATACGGAAACGCAGTGATTAAAAGGGAGATTGACAATTAATGTGTAAGGTTAGTGTGGTTATTCCGGCGTATGAGCCGGACGTAAGATTATTGGAATTGCTGAAAGCACTTGATTTGAACAAAATAGGACCTGTTTATGTTATAAATGACGGAAGCGATTCCTCATACGATTCAATATTTGAAAGTGCATCTGAAATAATTGAAAAATCAGGCGGAAAACTTCTGGTACATGAAAAAAATCAGGGCAAAGGGCGTGCTTTAAAAACTGCATTCAGTTATATACTTGAAAATGATAAGGAAACTGCCGGAGTGGTAACTGTCGATTCAGACGGACAGCATACTCCTGAATGTATCAGCAAAGTCATTGATGCGCTTAAGAAAAATACAGAAAGCTTAGTTTTGGGGGTAAGATGCTTTGATTTGGATGAGGTTCCTTGGAAAAGCCGCTTTGGAAATAAAATGACCGAAAAGACATTCAAATATATTACCGGAGTCCATATAACAGACACTCAGACAGGACTGCGCGGTATACCAAAAGCTTATATGAAAGAGCTGATTGACTTAAAAGGTGAGCGTTTTGAATTTGAGATGCGTATGCTTATTGATGCAGCCGAAAAGATGAAAATAATAGAAGTACCGATAGAAACAGTTTATGATTCAGTGGATAATCATCAGACACATTTTAATCCATTTAAAGACTCTGTAAGAATATATCGTATTTTAGGATGGAAATTTATGAAATACATTATTTCCTCATTGTCATCAAGCCTTTTGGATATTATTTTATTCAGCATTTTTTGTGCATTGTTAAAGGTTAAATATCCTGTTGTTTATGTGACAGCGGCTACGGTTATTGCAAGAGTCATCTCTGCAACTTATAATTATCTGATTAATTATAAATTGGTTTTTAACAGCAAAGAAAATATAGGATTTTCAGCTTTAAAATATTTTATTCTTGCGGTGGTACAGATGGCTTTCAGTGCAATTCTTGTCACATTGTTGGTAAAAGCATTGCCTTATAATCTGGAAATTCTTTATAAAATAATCGTTGATACGGTTTTGTTCTTTGTAAGTTATTATATTCAGCAGCAAGTAGTATTTAAGAGAGATAAGAACAGGTGATTGCTTGACTTGCTGCATGTATGCTATAATTACTAAATTAATATGATTAAATTCGGGGGATAAATCCATATATTACAAAAGATAGTCGATTTGAGTGGAAATGATAAAAATAGCAATTTGTGATGATTCGGATTATATGCGGGAGGAAATAAAAAGACATATAACCGCATATTCGTTTAAGAGGGAGTTTTCATATACTTTAGATGAGTTTGAAACAGGAGAAAAACTGCTTGAATCAAATGAGGAGTATGATCTTGTTTTAATGGATTATAGATTTGAGGGTTCGGGGCTGGACGGAATCAGCACTGCAAAGCAGCTGCGTGAGCGTCAGGCAGATATAACAATTATTTTTTTGTCAAGCTATCCGGGCGCAGTGTTTCAATCGTTTGAAGTCGGAGCATTCCGTTTTTTGTTAAAGCCTGTTGATGAAGAAAAATTCAACGCCGCTCTTGAAGCATTTTTGCTTTCAACAGAAGAGGAAAAGGTATTGCTTGTGCGTGTAAAAGGTATGAATCACTTTATTAAGGAAAGTAAGATTTCATATATTGAGGGCATTGGGAAGAATTGTATAATTAATTTTGTTGATAAAAGCAAAAAATTCGAGTGCCATGAAACATTATCATCAATGGAACAGAGATTAAAATCAAAGTGCTTTTATAGGTGCTACAAATCATATATTGTCAATATGAAGCACGTAAATGCTTACAACCGTACCGACGTAGTTCTTAAAAACGGTGACAGCATACTTATGAGCAGGAATAAATATAAAGAATTCACTGAAAAATATTCGGATTATCTCACAGGACAGAGGTGATGGGATGGGCGAATTAGGTATAGCTTTTGTAATTTTCGTTGTATGGGGGATATCTGATTATTTTAGTATTAAGATTGCTTTTGATGAATTTTTTATAATAGAAAATTCAAAAAACAAAGATTATAAATACATTTGGTTAGTATATTATATATTAGTGAGCTGTGTGTATTGTATAAGCAAATACATGAATATATCATCATTATTTGTTGTATTTTATTTCCTGTATTATATGAGGATGGTGCCATTTTTATGGTCTAAATACGGAGTAAAGATTAAAGTTCCTATAGTGGTATTTTTTTATGAGGAAATACAGGCTGTATTTTCATCTAACATAACTATTTTGTTATGTAAAATATCAGATGATTATAAAAATAAATTTTTGATTGATGATTTCTGCGTAACTATAGTATCTGTAATTTTTCTTATCATATTATTAATTTTATTATATTTTCGCAGAAGCAGAACGTTAAATATATGGTTTGCTAATTTGACGGTTATAGAATATATACATTTAGTGATTATAATTTATATTCTTGGTAATATAGAAGCGTTAATATGTTTAGGTGATTGGTATAATACGTTTATTCAGGCTTCCATAGTGATTTTGACTTTTCTTATAATTATGCTGATTGTAAGAATTATGGTAGTACATCAGCATAATTATTCGATGGCTAATACTATAGATATCTTGGAAGAACAGATTAAAAAAATTGTTGGGTATTATGATGAATTGAATCAAAAGGAGCTTAAATTAAAACAATTCAGACATGATCAAAATAATATGTTGATAGCTCTGCATTCTTATATTGAAAAGGGTAAATATGAGAGAGCATTACAGTATATTAAAAAATTAGAAACGATGTACCATAGTACAACTAATTCTTATGATACGGGGAATTTTGTAGCTGATGCGTTGCTTAGTTCAAAGGCAAGGACAGCAGAACAGATTAAGACCAAGATAGATGTAAATGGTATTATTCCAGCTCAAAAAATAGATGATGTTGATATGGTGATTTTTCTTTCTAATATACTTGATAATGCAATAGAAGCGTGTGAAAAGATTAAAGGGGAAAAGGTTATAAACATAGAATCTGTATTAAATGCACAAATGTGGATTTTGACTGTAAAGAATCCTGTAAACAGAAAATTGAACGTAAAAAATAATTATATGCCAACATCTAAAGAAAATAAGGATATTCATGGATATGGTTTGGCGAATATGGAAAGAGTGGTAAAGAATTATGATGGTGTATTAAAACTGCAATGTGAAAATAATGAGTTCATAGTGCGGGCAACGTTTATGATAAATAAATGAATAGAGATTGGAAAAAGTCTTTGCAAAGTTTAGTTGATTTGGCTGAAATTTGTAAAGACTTTTTGCTTTTTAGAGATATTATTCACATTTTTGTGCCTTTAATTTACAATTTACTCCCAAAAATGACAGTTTGTTCCCAATAACGAAAAAACGAAAAATAGTGTGATATTATATGTCATACAAGGATAAAATATTACATTTAAAGGAGGGGTATGATTGATATCTAATTGCTTATGTCGATTGATAAGAACATTGACTTGACAGATAAATTTGTTTTTAAGAATTAGATTAAAATTGTAAATGCAGTGGTTGTGTGTTATAAGGGACATCCAATGGAATTTCAGGATATATGTAATCAATTGTATCAGTACATAATTGGAACATAAGTTATAGCTAATAACAGTGAGATATAATGTGACAAGGAAAACTGACATGATAAGTCAGGAAAACACAGAGATAGATGTATGTATGGGAATTAACCCCAATATATTGTAGGAAAAGATATAAATCAGATTTGCAAAAGGCAAGCTGTTTTATATAAAAAGAGGACTCTGATAAAATTCGCGAAAACCACCAGAGTCCCAAACAACAAGCACTTTTAAGAAAAGTACCTAGGTAAAGAATATCACTTTTCTTAAATAAGTGTAAAGAAAAATTTAATTAGGAAAAGGAGATTTAAAACAATGGAAAAAGTTTTAAACAAAGGATTCTGTGAAATGTCACAGAATGAAATTTATGAAACAGATGGTGGCGTGGTAATATGCGGTGTTACTATTGCAGGTCTGACCTTACTTAAAATTTTTGGTGCATGTGCAGCAACAGGGATTACAGCAGGAATAACAGTTGGATTAAATAATAAAAATAGAAATTCTAATTAGGAGGTGACAAATGGAAACATTTGAACAGTTAACTGTTAGTGAATGTGAAACAGTAAATGGTGGCGGAACAATATTGGCAGGATGTGTTATTGTCGGGGGCTGCATAGTTGTTTTTGGTGCTTGTTTTGCTGTAGGATATGGTCTTGCAAAATGGTTAGGTTAATCTTTAAAATATATTTATAATTTATAGTGAGATCAAAGTGCTGAAAGGATATTTTTTGATATGGGAAAATTATTAGTAATTGTAGGAATTTTTATATTGTTTGCAGTTTTATTGGTAAATCGTATTGTATTCCAGATGTCAGATATAATGAATATCATATTATGTGTTATTGCAGCAATATTTATGATAGCAGGAATATTAATTAAAGATTTGAAAATTCACCGATAAAATCAGAATATATCCAGAATGCTAAGAAAGAGGGGCTGTTTGTAAAATATACAGTCCCTATAGTATTTATGAATAAGACAAATTAAAAATGGTTATATGCATGCAAGGAATGGATTTGATTGATATGCTTCAAGAGAAAAAACGAAATTACTAATTAAAAATGAAATGTTTTAGGAAAATAATATATAGAAGCATATCAAACAAGGAGAAGTGATTATTTTGAGCAAAATGAAAAATAGCATATTATTCGTTATAAGTGTAATGGTAACTGTTGCTGCGATATATGTTGTTTTAGATAAGTATAATATAGGTTTGTGGCATTTTTTTCAATATATTCTGATTGTGTTAGTAATTTCTTTCGTTTATATTTTTATGCATGAATGTATGCATTTTTTTGTGGCATATATGTTTGATATGAAGATAGTATTTTTGAAATATTTTCATCTGATGTTTCTTTTTGATGAAAATAAAATAAAAAAATATAAGGGTAAAGAGTTTGGTGGTGCAGGGAATATCTTAGTGTTTCCTACATGGAAAAACACTTCGAAGCAATGGTTGATATACTTAATTGTGCCATGTATTTTTACCTTTATTATAACAGGGATATTACTTTTTACAAAAATGAATTATGTATGCGATAATATAGTACTTAACTGTATGGTGTATATGGGGATATTTTACTGCTTATGGTGTATTATCCCAATTAAAGGAAGCGATTTATATTACGTTTGGGTTTATATTTTTAAAAGAACCCAATTTGAGGTTATTTATAGAACATTGTTATTAAATTATGCGCTTATATTTGGTGATATGGACTATGAAGGATATTTCATAACAGAAATACCAAATCTAAGATTAGATAGTGAGGCTATGCAGGATTGGATTTTTTCTGATTTGAAGTATGAAATAGATTTAATTTTGATTGGGAAATATAGAGAAAATAAAAATATTAGTGAATTTTGTGCTGCTTCTGTTAAATATTTTTCGTTGGAGTGTAAAATTATGTATGCGATATATGTATATCTTCTGACCGGAAATGACGAGGTATGGAAAAATAATATAAAAGATATTAAACAACCATCCATGTACGAATATTGTTTCGGAAGAATATTAATGGAAAATAATACGGATATTAATGTGATGGTAGAGAAGTTTGATAATGAGATAAACAAATACAAAAACATAGGAATAAGAAATGCATATATGTTGGAAAAGGAGATATATACTGCAATGGCGAAAAAGGTAATTGCAAGAAATTATTGAAAGGAATATCAAATAGAATGAATATTCTTGTGTGGTGAAACCGCATGTCCGGAGTGACGGAAACCGTCAGTCCGGCACATGGAAACCGCTAAGTGCGAGTTTACTCGCGTAATGTTTTATCTAAACCATAGACCTCTCGCATGGAGATATCATGAGTTGCATCGATAATTGTGATATTGATGCGGTAACTGTCGTGAGCAATGCGGTCAATGTCAAATGGAAACATTTGAACAGTTAACTGTTAGTGAATGTGAAACAGTAAATGGTGGCGGAACAATATTGGCAGGATGTGTTATTGCAGCAATATTCATGATAGCAGGAATATTAATGAAAGATTTGAAAATTCACCGATAAAATCAGAATATATCCGAAATGTTAAGAAAGAGGGGATGTTTGTAAAATATACATCCCCCGTAGTATTTATGAATAAGACAAATTAAAAAATGGTTATAGGCATGTACATAATGAATTTGATTGATATGCTTGAAGAGAAAAAACGAAATTACTAATTAAAAATGAAATGTTTTAGGAAAATAATATATAGAGGAATTATAATTCATGAAAAATGTAATTAAAATAATAGGAAAATATACATTGCTGTTTGTCTTGTTATATATAATTTCAATAATTGTAGTGAGAATTTTTACCATGATGAATATTCAATATGATAATATCTCTTGATTATTCCGGGGCTCTCTGAGCCACCTGTCCGGACTTTGAGAGCCACCATTCCGGAGAATGAGAGCCATATATTCCGGTAATTCAGAGCCACCTTATTGGACTCTATTACATATATTTCCTTTATACTGTAAATACACACCTTTGGTGTGAATACAGATAAAGGAGGTCGTAAGTTATGACCAAGTATCGTGAAATCCTACGCTTGAAAAGCTTAGGATTCAGTGAGAGGAACATCGCACAAAGTTGCGGTGTATCTAGAAACACAGTCGCCAAGGTTTTGAAAAAAGCAGCGGAAATCAATCTTTCATGGCCGCTGGATTTTGACATGACCGACAGTGCACTAGATGAGCTGATGTTTCCTAAAAATAAGTCGGCAACGAATAAGCGTATGCCAAACTTTGACTACATCCGCAAAGAACTCCTGCGGAACGGTGTAAACAAAAAGCTTCTCTGGGTAGAATACTGTGAGAAGTGTCGCATGAGCAGCGAAGAGCCTCTAATGTATTCTCAGTTCTGCTACTACATCCAGAAGGATGAAGAAAAACGCAGGGCTACCATGCATATCCCCAGAAAACCAGGTGAACAGATTGAAGTTGACTGGGCCGGTGATCCTGCCCACATCATTGATCCGGACACCGGAGAAATCACAGATGCATGGATATTTGTAGGTGTATTAACTTACAGTCAGTATGCTTTTGTAAAAGCATATATGAATGAGAAAACCGACAACTGGATCAAAGCTCATGTCCAGATGTTTGATTTCTTTGGCGGTGTCACACCTATGCTCGTTTCAGATAACTGTACAACCGCAGTGAACCATAAACAGAGTGATTGGTATAATACTGCCTTAAACACAACTTATCATGAAATGGCAGAGCATTATAATCTTGCCATTCTTCCGGCCAGAGTCCGGAAACCCAAGGATAAACCGAATGTAGAGGGATCTGTAGGAAAGATATCTACATGGATAACAGCAGCCCTTCGCAATGAGCAGTTTTTCTCTCTTACAGAATTGAATGCTTCTATCCGTGAAAAACTGGATGCCTACAACGCCCGTAAATTCCAGAAAAAGGAATGTAGCAGACTCAGTTTATTTTTTGGGGAAGAAATGCCATTACTGGCTCCGTTGCCTGCTACACCTTTTGAACTGGCTGAGTGGAAACAGGCCACCGTCCAGTTTAACTATCACATCGCAGTAGACCGAATGTTCTACTCCGTGCCTTATCAGTATATCAAAAATAAGGTTGATGTGCGTATAACAGATACAACGGTTGAAATATTTTATAATCACAATCGTATTGCTTCTCACAGACGACTCTATGGAAGAAGCGGTCAGTATTCTACAGTGACAGAACATATGCCGCAGGAACACCAGAAATATCTAGAATGGAACGGTGACCGGTTCCGCAAGTGGACTGATTCGATTGGAATTAACACAAGTAAGGTTGTCGATGCAATACTCACCTCCGGCAGGATTGAACAGCAATCCTGCAGAAGCTGCATGGGATTATTGAAACTGGCAGAAAAGCATTCGCCAGAAAAACTGGAACAGGTCTGCACCAAGGCACTCTCTTATTCCGGTAAACCCAGCTATAAAAGTATCAGAAATCTATTGGCTGCAATGAAAGATGTACCTGGTGATGAACCAGAAGCATCTCCGGCAGTAAAACCACACGGCATAACCAGAGGTGCCCGATACTATGGAGGTAAACAATCATGACAAATCAAAGTACAATCGATAAACTTATTGAAATGCGTCTGACCGCTATGGCAGATGCATTCCGCATCCAAATGGATGATCCTGCAATGAAAGAAGTTCCTTTCGAGGATCGGTTCGGCATGCTTGTTGATGTCGAATACAGCAATCGCAAAAATAATCGTCTGAAGAGGCTGATCCGCCAGGTTGAGCTTGAACAGCCAGATGCGAGCATCGCAGCAATTGATTATCATTCTGGACGAAAGTTGAACAAAGCACTGATTAACCGTCTGGCAACCTGTGAATATATTACAGAATACCGGAACATCTTTATTACTGGAGCAACTGGAAGTGGCAAAACTTACATGGCCTGTGCCTTTGGCATGGAAGCATGCAAGCGCTATTACTCAGTGCGATATATACGACTTCCTGATCTGTTATTGGACTTACAGGCTGCCAGGGACGATGGAACTTTTTCGACTGTCCTAAAAAAATATACCAAGCCAATAGTGTTGATTATCGATGAGTGGTTGCTTCTTAAACTGACAGAAGCTGAAGCCAGAAATCTTTTTGAACTGATACATAAAAGACGTAAAAAATCTTCAACAATCTTTTGTTCCCAGTTCCGTGAAAGTGAATGGTACCAGCAAATCTGTGATGGTGAAAGTACTCTTGCCGATGCCATCATGGATCGTATATCGTATGATTCCTATAAGATTGATATTGAAAGTGTTGACCCATCTAAAGACCTCTCTATGAGAGAAGTATATGGATTGGATCCAGCAATGGCAAAGTAACTTACTAAACAAAACGGGGTGGCTCCGTTAGTCCGGACAGGTGGCTCTCGCCACACCGGACTGGCGGCTCTGCCGCACCATAATATTCAATCTCTAATATAGCGTTTTATGCAACTTTATTTTCGATGATAATTATTGGAGTAATAAATAATCTTAGAAATAAAAAAACTAACATAGGGAAGGATCGTGTTAGATGGAAGAAATAGTGATTCAGATTGAAAAACTGAATAAGTTTTATGGTTCAAAACATGTATTAAAGGATATAGAATTAACAGTTAAAAAAGGTGAATGTTTTGGAATAGTAGGAAAAAATGGTGCGGGAAAAACAACTATTTTAGAATGTATTGAAAATATTAAAGCTTGGGAAAGCGGAACAATTTTAATAAATGGAGTTGATGCAGGCAAAAACGTAGGGAGGTGTAAAAAAATTTTAGGAGTTCAGCTTCAAAGTTCCTCACTTCCTGCTGATATTAAAGTTAAAGAAGCAATGGATTTGTTTGCAGTCGAACATGGAGTTACTTATTCTAAGGAAGATTATGAAAAGTTTGGACTTCAGTTCTTCCTAAAGAAAAAATATAAGCAGCTTTCAACAGGTCAGAAAAGACGTTTGCATTTATTTATTGCAATTCTTCATGATCCCCAGATTGTAATATTGGATGAACCAACAGCAGGGCTTGATATTGAAGGAAAAGAACAGCTTTATGCTGCTATTGATGAATTAAAAGCTAAAGGGAAAACTATACTGATTACTTCTCATGATATGACCGAGGTAGAAAAATTGTGTGATCGTGTAGCATTTGTTATTGATGGTCGTATTGTCAGAATTGATGAAATCAGTACACAAGAAAATGAAGGAAAAGAATTTGTAATATGTATTAAAACTCAAAAAGGTACAGGAAACTATATTGGAGGTGTTTCATCGGCTACATATCATGGTCAAACAAAAGAATATGATGAATATCACTGTATTTCAATAGCATCTTTCTTGAATGAATTCGTATTGTTAGTTTTACAAAATAATGATGAAATTGAGGATTTATTTATAAAAAGGAACTCTATCGAAAAAGAATTGGCTGATTTGATAAAAGGAGACCAGCTATGAAAGTATTGTTAAAAAATATAGAAATTTACTACAAAATTAATTTCAGAAATGTTTTTTTATTTATTTCATCCTACTTAATGCCTATAGTATTTTATCTGATGTTCAGCACGGTATTTGTATCTATAAGTGAAGAAAATAAGAAAACTATAATACGTAGTATGTGTCTTTTTGCTATTACAATGAATAGTTTGGTGGGATTACCAGGCAACGTAATCCGATATTCGGTTGGTGATATCAACAGGGCATACATTATTGGAGGAATTAGGTTATGGCATGTGTTTTTATCAATTGCAATCAATAACATGATTAACTCTATTATTGTTTGCACACTAATTATTCTCACAGCACCTGTATTTTTCTATGCCGTATTGCCAGCATCACTGGGATATTTTTTATGTACATTATTGGCGTGTATTGTTATATCAACATTGTTTGGAATTGTAATAGGAATGGTTTGTAAGTCGGACAATGTAGCTATCATTGTGTCTCAGTGTTTGTTTTTACCATCTATTTTCCTGAGCGGAATTATGATGGATGTCAGCATACTTCCATCAGTAATGAGAAAAATATCAAATATTTTTCCTCTGACTCATATGTTTGTATTTACAGACAGAATACAGCTGGTTTCGGCAATTTATATTTCATGCATAACTGTTGTATGTCTTATTGTGGTTATTTATAGATATAGAAAAATTATTATTTCTCAGTAACTATGTGGGAGACGTTAATATGGATATTACGGATAAAGAAATAAGATTAGTTGGCAGCAAGTATGTATTAAATAAAATTTTGGATTAGCTCAAATATAATGTAGGAGTATAGAAAATCGTGAAAATATGAAATAGATTTAATTTTGATTGGGAATTATTGAAAGGAATATCAAATATAATGGTGGAATCGATATTACAGATTAATAAATTAAATAAAAGTTATGGTAAACAGCAGGTGCTGGATGATGTATCGTTTAAAATCGGACAGGGGGAAATTGTAGGTTTATTGGGGCATAATGGTGCCGGGAAAAGTACTCTTATAAAATGTTTGATGGGAGTAATAGAAAGTTATTCAGGGGAAATATCTGTCTGTGATAGAAATATAAAAAATAACCATGACTGTATAATGGAAAATGTTGGCGTTTTATTGGAACCATCTTTTTGTGAATATTTGACAGCAAAGAAAAATCTTGAGTTGTTAAGTTCGCTTTCCAATAAAGCGGATAACGAAAGAATAGACGCTGTTTTAGAAATGGTTTCGCTTAAAAGAGCAGCTTATAAAAAAGTGGGTGAGTTCTCTTTCGGAATGAAACAGAGACTTGGATTAGCGCAGGTGTTGTTATCAAATCCTAAATTAATTGTGTTGGATGAACCTATGGTCGGCTTGGATCCGTTGGGCATTGAGATAATTAAGAAAGTAATTGTTGACTGCAGTAAAAGGAATGTAGCTGTATTATTCTCAAGTCACCAGATAAATGATGTTTTTGACATTTGTAACAGAGCTGTTGTGCTGAATGAGGGGAAAATAGTATATGATGATAACGCATTAGAGCTTATGAAAAGAGACTATATTTTACGGGTTGATTGTGATTGTTCTTTGTATGAAAAAGAATTGATGCAGATTTTACAGGATTGTGTAATTGATGGTAATAAAATTATTTTCAGCGACTCAGAAAAAATCAATGAAATTTTGCACCTTTTTATTGTGAAAGATATAAAAATCATTGATTTTAACTGCGAGAACAATATGGATAATCTGAAAAGGCTAATGCAGCAGTAAGGGGGAAAGAAATGTTAAAATTATTACGTGCACAGTTGATAAAAGTTTTTCTTCGCAATGATGTAAAAAGTGTGTTGATTATTTTTGCGGTTTTGCCAATAAATATTTCATTTTTAATATCAATCGAGAGCGGTATTATTCAAATTGGTGATTCTGTTTTTACAGGAATGGGTTATGCGTCGGTTGTTGTAGGACTGCTAAACAGTTTGTTGTTAATTAATGTAACGATGGCGTTAATTGCGACTTCCCTTGTTTCTAAAGAGATAGATTGCGGCTTGGATTCTATGTACATAACGAAAGTAAAGAAGCGGGAAAATATTGTGGTTTCAAAGCTGGTGATATTAGATACTGTTGCACTAATATTGTTTGCAGTACTTATTTTTTCAGCAATATCGGGTTGGTTTATTTTTTTGAAAGATTCTTCTTTTGGTAAGCCTTATATTTTTTCAAGCGACAGAGATGAAAATATCTTGCTGATTTATACTATAATCAGTTCTTTTTTGGAAATTGTTGTTATGAATAAAATATATGTGCTGTTTTCAATGCTTTTTAAATACGGAAAAGCGGTAGTGTTCAGTTTTTTGACAATAGTAGTATTTAAGCTTTTAACAAATATAGAACAAATAAGAGATTGGTTTCCCTGCTATATCGGTTCAGGCTTAAGTTTGCAGGGCTATAGTGGCGAGGAACTGATATTTAGAGGTTTGTGGGGGATTGTTTTGCTGATTTTTTATGCTGCTGCTGTTTTCTTTATAAATTATTGCATATATAAGAAAATGGATTTGTCGCGTTAACTGATTGGGGGAGGATGATGATAAGGAGAGAAAATGATAAAAAGGGAAAAGTAGATAAATATATAGAACATTTAATAAAAATAGTATGTTATATTTCTTTGCCGCTTGTTATGCTTTTTGCATTAACAATGTTTACGTCAGTGTTTAGAACCGGGAATGTGAATATGAATGTAAATAATTCAGACAGTTTTGTTAATGTGTTATTAACCTTTTCATTGCCAATGTTTATAAGTTTGGTGGTGATGCCGGTTATAATTAAAATATTTATTGAAAAAGTTGGTGTTAATCAACTTGGGTTAATGATTTTTTCAAGATGTAATATTGTTTTATGTATACTTATGGGGATTCTTTCTTTGTTTTTGGCTATTTGTTTGTTAAATAATAAGTCATTGAAAGTTTCGGCGTGGACAGTATTGTTTCATTTTTTTATTGTAGCTATATCTGAGGAGACAATTCTTAGAGGTGTTATTATGAATGAGTTGTTATATTTTACTCAGAACAGAATTGTATTATGTTTAGCCAATAGTATTATTTTTGCGTTTGTTTATCATTCCAGTGAAGATTTTATTGCAAATTTGTTCATTAGGGTTCCTTTAGGTTTTGTATTAAGTTATGTTCGTTTAAGGCAAAAGAGCATCTATCCGTCTATAATGCTACACTTGTTGTACAATATGTTTGTTTCTGTGATTGGTTGATTTGCTTAAAAGAAAGGCGTATATTATGAAGAAAATATTAGATAAAAATTTATGGTTTATTATTGCGGGTTTAGTGTTTATATTACTGGAGTTATTAATTGTAAATAATTTTCTGGAACAATTAAATGTATTTACATATTTGTTGGCAGTTGGTTTTTTGCCGGCAGTGATTTTGTTTTTCAGTTCGTTTTTATATAGCTGCTACAGCAGTGTTGATAAGAAAATAAAATATGTTCTGGCTATTATGTTGGCATTAATATTTTCAGTGATAATGTTGGTGTATTGCGGAAGTGTTATAAATTCAGAGATTATTGATATTATAGTGAAAAATTCCATGACATCTGATACGGTAACGGTGTCTATGAATCCGGCTTCTGCAGGAGATAATATTCAAAGCGTATTGCTGTTTGTGGCTTTTTCGGGTGTCGGAGCAATTTTGGGAAATAAAATTAACAGAAAAAGAAAAAAAGCGTTTTTTGAAACAAATATATCACAGGAGTATGACGATTAACTGTAAAAATCAGGTTGGCTGGAAAAAAATTTTGTTGAACTCATAAATAAAATTAAAATTTAATTGATTGAAGCGCGGTGTATGTGGTATCATATTTAAGTATGAGTTGAACTCATCGTGATTTATATATATGCCGCCTTTATGTCGGCAGAATGGAGGAAACTATGGTAAAAGCTATTGTTGGCGCTAACTGGGGTGACGAAGGTAAAGGAAAGATTACGGATATGCTCGCCGAGGAGTCTGATATTATTGTAAGATTTCAGGGTGGAAGCAATGCCGGACACACAATCATTAATGATTATGGTAAATTCGCACTTCATCTTCTGCCATCAGGTGTTTTTTATGATCACACAACAAGTATTATAGGTAATGGTGTCGCACTTAATATTCCATATCTTGTGAAGGAATTAAAGAGTCTTACAGATAGGAATGTGCCTATGCCTAAAATTCTTGTTTCAGATAGAGCACAGATATTGATGCCTTACCATGTTGATTTTGATACATATGAAGAGGAAAGACTTGCAGGAAAATCATTTGGTTCTACAAAATCAGGTATTGCGCCTTTCTATTCAGACAAATATGCAAAGATTGGTTTCCAGGTAAGCGAGCTGTTTGGAGACGAGCAGGAGCTTAAGGATAAGATTGCTAATATATGTCAGATAAAGAACGTTATGTTGGAACATCTTTATCATAAGCCATTATTAAAAGAAGAAGAGATATTTAATACGCTTATGGAGTATAAGGAAATGGTTGCTCCATATGTTACAGATACATCAGCATATCTTCACAAGGCACTTAAAGAGGGCAAGAAAGTACTTCTTGAGGGTCAGCTTGGGTCATTAAAGGATCCTGACCATGGAATTTATCCTATGGTTACATCATCATCAACGCTTGCGCCATACGGAGCAATAGGAGCCGGTATACCTGCATCATCTATAAAAGATGTTGTGACGGTAGTTAAGGCGTATTCATCTGCTGTCGGTGCCGGGGCTTTTGTAAGTGAAATATTCGGTGAAGAGGCGGATGAACTTAGAAAGCGCGGTGGTGATGGCGGTGAATTCGGTGTGACAACAGGACGTCCGAGAAGAATGGGCTGGTTTGATGCAGTTGCATCACGTTACGGTGTAAGAATGCAGGGAACAACAGAGGTAGCGCTTACAGTTATCGATGTTCTTGGCTATCTTGATGAAATTCCTATGTGCGTAGGTTATGAGATAGATGGAAAGGTTACAAAGGACTTCCCTACTACTGCACAGCTTGAGAAAGCTAAACCTGTGCTTAAGACATTTCCGGGCTGGAAGTCAGATATAAGAGGCATTACAAAGTATGAGGATTTGCCTGTTGAGTGCAGAAATTATATCGAAGCTATCGAAGCAGAGATAGAGGCACCGATTACAATGGTATCAAATGGTCCAGGAAGACATGAAATTATTCACAGAGTGAGCAATTATTCAAAATAAATTATAATGATAATTACAGCAGCTGCATTTTGTGGCTGCTGTTAATTTTTCACACAGCTATTTGTGCCGCAGGCGCCACAAAGTAGCTTTTATCGCAGGGTCAAATTTGATATTTGCCTTGCGATTCCTCCGACACAAAGCGTCTGCGGAATGGAGAATATTATGAAATTTGAAAAATATTTTGACCATACTATTTTAAAGCCTGATGCGACTAAAAAAGAGGTGTATGAGATTTGTAAGCAGGCAAAAGAACATGGCTTTGCTTCTGTATGTGTAAATGAATATTATGCAGGTTATGTAAAGGAACTGCTTGCAGGAACAGATATTGCAGTTTGTGTAGTTGTAGGCTTTCCGCTCGGAGCAGTAAGCAGTGAAATAAAATCATATGAGACAAAATCAGCAGTCAGCAAAGGTGCCGACGAGATTGATATGGTGATAAATGTAGGCGCTTTAAAAGATAAAGATTATGAATATGTGGAAAATGATATAAGAACTGTCAGAAATGCTTGCGAAGGCAAAGTGCTAAAAGTCATTATAGAGACCTGCCTGCTTAACGAGGAAGAGAAGATTAAAGCGTGTGATCTTGCAGTTAAGGCCGGCGCGGATTTTGTAAAAACATCAACGGGATTTAGCAGCGGCGGTGCAACTTTAAATGACGTGGCGCTTATGAAAAAGACAGTCGGGAATAAGGCAAAAGTAAAGGCATCAGGCGGTATAAGAGATTATAACACCGCTGATGCCATGATAAGTGCGGGTGCTGACAGACTTGGAACGAGTGCAACCGTAAAAATTATTAATATGAGAGACTAATTATAATATGCTGTTGTACCGATATAATCAGTGAATGATTATTTATGGTTTCTGCGGTTCAGAAGCTTGTATACAAGCATCATGGCGTATATCACAACAGGAAGTGCTATGTCTGTGAATACAAGAGCTTTGAAAATTTTGTTTGAAGTTTCTGTGTTTATAAATGCAGTTACCAGAGTTGCAATGATAATAAGTCCCCATAATATAATTGCTGTAAGAGCAGCGATTCTTTTGACATTTTTTGAAATTTTCATAATTATTTACCTTTTCTGATTTATATTTTAGTGATATAATCATATTACCATAAAGGTGTATTAAGTAAAAGTATTTATTGTTGTTGTTAAAAGGCATGGAGGCCGCAAATATACAAGGAGGGTTGATTATGGCTGGTATTAATTTTTATAATGCAAATTCAATATCTGCGCTGTTTTCGTCATTGGGTAATAATAGCACCGGTGGTGTATCTGCGTTTGGCAGTATTGACTATTCTACATATGCAAGTATCAAGAGCGGTTCATACAGAAAACTGCTCAACGCATATTATGAAAGACAGGATAGTGTAAGCGGTTCGGAAAATGGTGTTTCAACTGATGAGACTGACAAGAGTTATAAGACGGAAAAGGCAAATGCAACAAGTGTAAGAGACAGTGCGGCATCAGTAAATGATGCGGTGGAAGCTCTTAATACAAGAGAACTGTGGAAGAAAAAGGAAGTTACCGATAAGGACGGAAACAAGTCATATGAATATGATAAGGATGCAATATACAAGGCTGTTTCTGATTTTGTAAAGGAATATAATGTTCTTGTTGACGGTGCCGGAGATTCATCGGATAACAGGGTCCTTCGTTCAGCACAGACTATGGTAGGATTTACAAAAGCCAATAAGAAAATACTGAATGATATCGGAATTTCAATAGGAAAAGATAATAAGCTTTCAATTGATGAGAGTAAGTTTAAGAAATCTGATATGGTTGATGTAAAGTCAGCATTTTTCGGGGCAGGTTCATATGGTAAGAGTGCTGCCGGAAATGCGTCTATGATATATGGCTCGGCTGTTGCACAGCTTGCGCGCATGTCATCGACTAATATTTATGGACAGAATGGTTCGTTTAATTATATGACGGGTTCATATTATAACAGGTTTTTATAAAATGTATAAATAATAAATATTAATATTACTTATACAAATTAACATAAAGACATATATAAGAAAACATATACGAGAGGAACAGTATAATGACATTACTTGAAACATGGAGAAATCTTGCATACGAGACAGAGATGAACAAAAATCAGGCTGCTGAATTCTGGGGCGGCTACTTTAATCTTGAGAAAGGTATATATGAGCAGATTCTTGCAAATCCTGATGAACCTGTTACAGGTACAGTAAAGGAACTTGCAGAGAAATTCGGAGTTGAAGTTCTTATAATGACAGGATTTCTTGATGGAATTAATGAGAGCTTAAAGGAAGCTAATCCTATTGAAACTATGGACGAGGATACAAAGGTAAGTCTTGATTATGACAAGGAAAAGCTTTATTATAATATGGTTGCAGCTAAGGCAGAGTGGCTCTATGAGCTTCCTCAGTGGGATGCACTTCTTGACGAACAGACAAGAAAGGAGCTTTACAAGAAGCAGAAGCTTTCAGGAACGATCATTAAGGATAAGAAAATCGGAAGAAATGAGCCTTGTCCATGCGGAAGCGGTAAGAAATATAAGAATTGCTGCGGCAGATAATTGCAGAATGTTTTTAGGCAAGATGATTAACAATTAAATCAATTAATAACAAGATGCCAGCACGGTTTAAATGCTGGCATTTTGTTATTTTATCTCATCACGACGGATATAAATGTAAGTCACCAAAATTACGTTGGAAATCATGCCTGCAAATAAAAGCAGAGTGATTGTGATATAAAAAGGCAGGCAGTAATGGTATTGGCTTATCAAAATATCACTTGTGCTTTTTGAAAGTCCGGAATAGTTCCAGTTTAAATCAGAGGCCATGCTCTCAAGCAGAGGCTTTAAATTGTCGTCATTTTTTTTAAGTACAGCTAAAAATGAGACATTATTTAATTTGGCAGGAGGAATGTCAGCAGCTTCTGAGAGATTTTTTGATTTGATATAGTTTTTGGAAATAAGGTAAATTGTGCATTGCTTTTCACTTAACGAATAATAATAGTATCCTTTTATATTGTTGTGGCTTGAAAAATTGTAACCGCTGTAATATAGAGTGTCTGCGTGTATGTTTGCAAATCTATTGTTTGGGTTATAAAAGGAATCTATACTGACTTTGGAATCATGTACATCAGGATTAAAGCTTGAATAAATTGAAAAATACAAGAATATAAAAAGCATGACTGCTGAAAATAGAATTGATACAATCAGTGCCTTTACGCAGCGTTTTTGTTTGAGTGTGGATAAGTTTAAATTCACGGGGAACCTCCTGACACTTTAATCATAAATCAGTATAATTCAATTATTTTGTTAATTCAACACAAAAAATGTCAAAAACCGTGTTAATGATTGCATTTTTTCTTAAATATTGTTAAATTATAAGTTGGCAATAAAATCATATATATGATATAAAGGAGAATGGACTGAGTATGGAAGCATATACAGGATTTGCTTATGTTTACGATGAATATATGGATAATATACCATATGATGACTGGAGCAGATATTTGGTACAATTGCTTAAAGAACATAATGTTACGCAGGGAATGTCGGTTGCAGATTTAGGATGCGGTACCGGTACGGTGACAATGCTTCTTGATAAAGCGGGATACACATGTGTCGGTATAGATAATGCTGAGGAAATGCTTACGATAGCTGCAGATAAAATGTACGAGAGCGGTCAGCAGATTGTCTACAGCCTGCAGGATATGAGAGATTTTGAATTGCCGTATGGTGCAGATGCAATGATAAGCATAGCTGATTCCATGAATTATATTACAAATACGGATGATTTGACAAAGGTATTTAAATGTGCAAAAAGAGGTCTTGTTGACGGAGGCGTGTTTATATTTGATTTAAAAACAATACATTTTTTCAGGGATGTATTAAGTGACAACACATATGCTGAAAACAGGGATACTTCTGCATTTATATGGGATAATAGTTATGATGAGGAAACCTGCAATAACCTTTATGATTTGGCAGTGTTTGTACAAAATGAGGATGGAACTTTTGATAGATTCGAGGAGAATCACTACCAGCATGGATTTGAGATAAGCGAAGTGATTGATGCTGCGGCTAATGCCGGACTTAAGGTTGTAAATGTATATGATGCGTTTACACATAATGAACCTGAAGAGGACAGTGAGAGACTTTATTACATTTTAAAGAAGGAATAAATTAACGGAGAGTGTAAATATAATGAGTGATTATATAGTTAGAGCAATAGCGGCAAACGGGCAGATACGTGCATTTGCGGCGACAACTAAAAATCTGGTTGAGGAAGCAAAAAACAGGCATAATACAAGTCCGATTGCAACGGTTGCGCTTGGGCGTCTGCTTACAGGCGGTGCAATGATGGGAACAATGATGAAAAACGATGCAGATATTGTCACGATTCAGATAAAAAGTGACGGTCCGATAGGTGCTATGACGGTTACGGCAGATGCAAAGGGACGTGTAAAGGGATTTGTAAAAAATCCGCAGGTAATGCTTCCTTTAAAGAACGGAAAGCTTGATGTGGCCGGTGCGCTCGGTATAGGTGTTCTTAGTGTAATTAAGGATATTGGTTTAAAGGAACCATATGTAGGCGATACCATTCTTGTTACAAGTGAGATAGCTGATGACCTTACATACTATTTTGCGACAAGTGAGCAGGTACCGTCATCAGTAGGACTTGGCGTCCTTATGAATAAGGATAATACTGTTGAGCAGGCAGGAGGTTTTATTATTCAGCTTCTTCCGGGGGCATCGGAGGAGACAGTTAATCTGCTTGAAAAAAGGATTGCAGAAGTAAAATCAGTTACAGATTTGCTTGAAAAGGGAATGATGCCGGAGCAGATTCTTGAATTTATATTAAAAGACATGGATTTAAATATACTGGATAAGATTAATACACAGTTTTACTGCAACTGTTCAAAGGATAGAGTGAGCAAGGCTGTTATGAGTACAGGGGCGGAGGAAATACAGCAGATGATAGATGATAATGAACCTATAGAGGTTAACTGCCATTTCTGCAACAGCCACTATACTTTTTCGGTAGAAGAGCTTAAAGAAATGTTAGAGGCTGTAAACAGAAAATAGCATCTTAAGCTGAAATTATAATGTTTTGTCGTAAGGCGGTTCGTCTTTGATATGAAAATCGTTGTCTGTATTTTCATGATATTCCTGACGCTCACGCTCTTCGTCAGATTCATTTGAAACATTATGTTCCTGCGGATACATCATATTCGGGGGAATGAAGTTGAATATACTGTCATTTACTCCGGAACTGTTAGAATTGTAGTTATCCATAACAATACTTCCTTTCTTTATAAGTTCATTGATATTATCTGCAAAACTAATAAATTAATTCATTACAGTGGGGATAAACAGTATGAGGAATATTATTTTAATAGGTATGCCGGGAAGCGGAAAAAGTACAGTCGGAGTAGTTTTGGCAAAAAAACTAGGATATAAATTTATTGACTCTGATTTGATTATACAGGAAAAATACAATGCCACGCTTGAAAGACTCATTGAAAAACATGGAGATGCAGGTTTTATTAAGCTTGAAAATGATGTTAATGCAGCAATTGATGTAAAGAAAACTGTTATTGCGACGGGTGGTAGTGCTGTTTATGGGCAGCAGGCGATGGAGCATTTTAAAGAAATAGGTACGGTTATTTATCTTGATGTTTCAAAGGAGGAGCTTGAGGAGCGTCTTGGCAGCCTTAAAGAGCGAGGAGTTGTCTCTAATGGCAAAACAACAATAGAGGAAATATTTGAAGACAGAAGAAATCTTTATAAAAAATACGCTGATATGACAATCAATTTAAATAACAAGATTTTAAGGGAATCTGTTGAGGAAATATACGACCTTGTAGTTAATAAGGATAACAATTATTGAAACATTTTGTGAAATCATGGTATAATGATTGCACAACGTGCAATCCAATGTGCGATTCAGGAGGTTAATATTAATATGGAAAATGCAGCTGTTTCAAAGAATTTTATTGAACAGATAATTGATAACGATATAAAAGAAGGTCGCTGTAAAAAGGTGATTACAAGATTTCCGCCGGAACCAAACGGATATCTTCACATAGGACATGCAAAGTCAATACTTCTTAATTATGGTCTTGCTAAAGAATACGACGGACAATTTAATATGAGATTTGATGATACAAATCCTACAAAAGAAAGGGAAGAGTTTGTTGATTCTATAAAGAGTGATATTGAATGGCTTGGTGCAAAGTGGGATGGAGATGTACTTTTTGCATCAGGATATTTTGAAAAAATGTATGAGGCTGCTGTTAAGCTTATAAAAAAGGGAAAGGCATATGTGTGTGACCTTACTCCTGAACAGATACGTGAGTACAGGGGAACTCTTACTGAGCCTGGAAAGGACAGCCCATACAGAAACAGAAGTGTTGAAGAAAACCTTGAGCTTTTTGAGAATATGAAAAACGGTCTTTATAAGGATGGAGAAAAGGTTCTTAGGGCAAAGATAGATATGTCATCACCTAATATTAACATGAGAGATCCTATTATTTACAGAGTGGCTCATATTACACATCACAGGACAGGTGATACATGGTGTATTTATCCTATGTATGATTTTGCTCATCCTATCGAGGATGCCATAGAGGGAATAACACATTCTATATGTACATTGGAGTTTGAGGATCACAGACCTTTGTATGATTGGGTTGTACGTGAACTTGAGTATGAAAATCCTCCGAAGCAGATAGAGTTTGCGAAGCTTTATTTGAATAATGTGGTTACAGGAAAAAGATATATTAAAAAGTTAGTTGAAGATGGAATTGTTGACGGCTGGGATGATCCTCGCCTTGTGTCAATTGCGGCTTTAAGAAGAAGAGGTTTTACCCCTGAGTCCATAAAGATGTTTGTTGATCTTGTCGGGGTTACAAAAAGTCAGGGTTCTGTTGAATATCCTATGCTTGAGTACTGTATACGTGAGGATTTGAAGCCTAAGGCGAAAAGAATGATGGCAGTTATTGATCCGGTTAAGCTTATAATTGACAATTATCCTGAAGGACAGACAGAGTATATGGAAGTACCTAATAATCAGGAAAATCCTGAGCTTGGTACAAGAAAAGTTCCTTTTACTCGTGAGCTGTATATTGAGAGAGAAGATTTTATGGAGGAGCCGCCTAAGAAATATTTCAGACTTTTCCCTGGTAATGAAGTGCGTCTTATGAATGCATATTTTGTTAAATGTGTCGATTACAAAAAGGACGAGAATGGTAATGTAACAGAAATTCATTGTACTTATGATCCGGCTACAAGAGGCGGCAATTTTACTGAAAGAAAAGTAAAGGGTACGATTCACTGGGTATCTGCTACAGAAGGGGCAGAAGTAAAGGTTCGTCTCTATGAAAATATAATTGATGAGGAAAAAGGCGTTTATAACGAGGAGGACGGAAGTCTGAATCTTAATCCTGATTCACTTAAGGTTATTGATAACTGTTATGTGGAACCTGCGCTTCTTGAGGCTTCAAAAGAAGATAAGTTCCAGTTTGTAAGAAATGGATATTTTTGTGCGGATTTAAAGGATTCTGTTCAAGGAAAACCTGTGTTTAACAGAATAGTTTCGCTTAAAAGTTCATTTAAGTTTTAACATATAGGGAGATAAGCGTGAAAGAATTTATTAATTCTTTCACCCGCAAGTTTGTGTCTGCACATTGTTTGACAGCAAACTTGTTATGCGCAAAAAGCAGCGCAGAAATGAGGTGAAAATGGCTGTTATGCAGGAAGAAAGTGCATATATATTTGAGAAAAAAATAGAATGTCCTATATGTTTCAAAGAATTTTCAGCGAAACAGGTAAAAACAGGAAAAGCGCGTTTCATTGGTACAGATGATGATTTAAGACCAATACATTCAGGTGTTGATACGGTAAAGTATGACGTATTGTTTTGTCCTTTATGCGGCTATGCGGCTGTTTCAAGAGAATTCACAAATATTACGTCAAGGCAGAGAAAAAATATACTTGAAGGTATTGCTAATAAGTTTGTCGGAGTCGAGAATCCTGAAGGGGCTTATAGTTATGATGATGCCATTTACAGATATAAGATGGCAATACTTACTGCTATGGTTAAACCGTCAAAGCTTAGTGAAGGAGCATATCTTGCATTAAAGTTAAGCTGGCTTTACAGAGGAGCTTTGGAGGAGTTAAAGGAGCAGGAAGAACCAAACAGCAAGTATTTAAGAGCATACAGCATGGGAGAGGCATATTACAAAAAGGAGGCTTATAATGGTTTTACAAAAGCTATAGCAAGCGAAATGCCTCCTATATGCGGAATGGATGAAAATACACTTAATTATCTTATGTCGGTGCTCGCATATCAGTGTGAAGATTTTGATAATTCGCAAAGATTTGCATATGCTGTGTTAGGCTCGCTCGGAGCAAGTGAAAAAATAAAAAACAAAGTAAGAGAACTTGTTGAAAAATTAAAAGAGTTTAAGAATGAAAAATAAGCAGTCTGTATGTTTTTAAAGTTGAAAAAATGTGTGATTTAATGCAGAACAAAATGTATATGTAAAGTAACTGCCGGTTGACAATGCGGCGTATGAATGGTAAGATGTGTAGAGTGTTTTATTTAAACAAAACACCACATATTTTATCGGAGGTACTTGATAATGAAAGGTACAGTTAAGTGGTTTAACAATCAGAAAGGTTACGGTTTCATCAGTGATGAACAGGGTAATGAGGTTTTCGTACATTACTCAGGACTCAACATGGAAGGGTTTAAATCTTTAGAAGAAGGCGCTGCAGTTGAGTTTGATGTGACAGAGGGAGCTAAGGGCCCACAGGCTGTTAACGTAACAAAGTTATAATCTGATTGACAGTGTGCCTTTTTTAATATACACTTTTGGCTATTGAAAAGATATATTGTTGCACAATCAAGATTATGAGGGGAGCAGATGCTTATTATGGCATCTGCTTTCGTTATTTTGGATTGGTTTTTGTTAATGGAGGTTTGAATGGAAAATTTTGATTTATCAATGACATTGCCGTCAGGTGTCGAGACTATGGTTGCAGCGGGTGGCATACTGTTGCTGTCAGTTATTATAGTAATGATTATTGTCTTAAAAAAGCGTTGGCATGGTCATTTTATGCCGCTGTTTCTTGGAATGGTATCATATTTAATATTTGGTTTTGTATGTACTAATTTGTTTACAACGTTGCTTTCGTTAATTCCGAGTGTTGAAGCTGCATTTACATATAATCCGACAGCGTTATCCATTATACAGTGTCTGTTTGCAACATGTTTCGGTCTTGTCGGAAGATTTATAACAGTTAATATGCTTCTGGAAAGATATGAGACAAAAGGTGATTTATATATGGCAGGAGTAGGTTACGGATTAGGAGATGCTGTTCTGTTTGGTATAACTACAGTGTCATATTATGTGTGGTGCCTCGGAATCAGGACAGAGGGACTTGCGACAGTGCTTACAGAGGTTCCGCAGGAACAGGTATCACAGATATATGAATCAATATTGATTTTATTTAAGGCGCCGACATTTTTATGGCTGTTGTTAGGTGTTAATGCAATACTTGATTTATTGCTGCAGTTTGCGTTTGTAAATGTTATGTTTGGTATTGTTAAGAAAAATCTTCCTAAATATTGGTATGGTATTATAGCAGCTCTTTCATTTGCCGCATTAATTGTGTTCCAGGTATTTGATGAGACTTCTGTTTTATCTGTATCAATAGCAGCAGCAGTAAAACTTGTCATATTCGGCGTTGCGATGTATTATATGGTTAGTGTTGCGTTTAAGGAGATAAAATATAGTGAGGACTAAGACTGATAAGGATGAGGGTCTTACAGAAGAAGAGGTCGGAAAACGGACAAAAGAAGGACTTTATAATAAAGCAGTTGGCAATCAGTCAAAGACTGTAGGGCAAATCATTTACAGTAATGTATTTACTTATTTTAATTTAGTGTTTGCAATTTTTGCAGGGCTTCTTATATTTGTAAGGTCATATATTAATATGACATTTTTACCAATTATACTCTGCAATACATTGATGGGGATAGTTCAGGAAATCAGGGCAAAAATTGTTCTTGACAGACTGACTGTACTTAATGCGCCCAAAACGAGAGTTATTCGAAGCGGACGTGAGAGAGAGGTGGATTCAGAAACTCTTGTTTTAGGTGATATATGTATATTTCAAGCCGGAAGCCAGATATGTGCTGATGCATGTGTTGTTGAGGGTGTTGTGAGGGTAAATGAGGCACTTGTTACTGGTGAGGCTGATGAGATTACAAAAATGCCGGGAGACAAGCTGCTGTCAGGCAGCTATGTGGTTTCGGGTGAGTGTAAGGCAGAGCTTGAGCATGTTGGTTATGATTCGTACGTTTCAAAATTGATGCTCGAGGCTAAGGCTTCAAGAAGCAAAATAAAAACGGAGATGATGAGCTCGCTTGATAAGCTTGTCAAGATTATAGGTATTCTTATAATTCCGCTTGGAATTATTATGTTTTTGCAGGCGAAGTTTGTGCTTGGCAATACTGTGCAGCAAAGTGTAGTGTCGGTAGTGGCATCACTTGTTGGAATGATACCGGAGGGGCTTTATCTTTTGGCGAGTGTTGCGCTTGTTGTAAGTGTAATAAGACTTGGCAGGCAAAAGGTTCTTGTGCATGAAATGGCGTGTGTAGAGACGCTTGCGCGAGTTAATGTATTGTGTGTTGATAAGACAGGTACTATTACAGAGAACGAGATGGGGGTCAACGAGATTGTTCCTCTTGACGAAAGAGTGACAAATATTCATTCACTCATAGCTCATGTAATCAGAAGTTTTCATGAAGACAATATAACTATGAAAACATTAAAACAATATTTCGACGAAAAAGAAGATTTGTGTGATTTATCACAGGAAACCGGACAATTAAGTAGGGTACATTCTTTTTCTTCCGAGACAAAATACAGTGCTGTTGTATATGAAAGCAAATCTTATATTATAGGCGCACCGGAGCAGGTGCTGCTAAATGATTACGAGCTGCATAAGGAAATGATAAATGAGTATGCTGAGTGCGGAAAGAGAGTATTAGTATTCGGTGAATATTCTAAGGATCCTGAGGGTAAGCCTTTAGACGAACCTGTTAAGGCTCTTGCTCTCATAGTGCTTTCAAATCCGATAAGACCTCAGGCGAGGGAGACATTTGAGTATTTTGAAAAGCAGGGCGTGAGGATAAAAGTAATATCAGGCGATAATCCGGTTGCTGTGCGCGGAGTGGCAAAGGAAGCTGGTATTGAGGGCGCTGAAAAGTGCATTGATACGTCAAAGCTTAGTGATGAGGAATTAAAGGAAGCTGCATTAAACTGCAATATATTCGGAAGAGTTCAGCCAAAGCAGAAGAAGATTATTATTAAGGCTCTTCAGGAGGCAGGGAACGTGGTTGCCATGACAGGTGACGGTGTAAATGACGTGCTGGCTTTAAAGACTGCAGATTGCAGCGTGGCGATGGCTCAGGGAAGTGATGCGGCTGCAAATGCTTCGCAGATTGTTCTGCTTGAGTCGGATTTCTCAAAAATGCCGTCAGTTGTGCTTGAGGGAAGACGTGTTGTCAATAATATACAAAGGTCAGCGTCTTTGTTTCTTGTTAAAAATATATTTTCAATGCTGCTTACAATATTCGCGCTTATCTCTATAAACAGATATCCGCTGTATCCTACACAGATATCACTTATGGGAGCTTTTACTATAGGAATTCCGGCATTTTTGCTTGCTATGCAGCCGAATAAGAGTATAATTAAAGGCCATTTTCTTACTAATGTTATCATAAAGGCACTGCCGTCGGGACTTACAGATTTTCTTGTTGTAATGGCTGCGACAATTATAGGGGCAGTTATGGGTATTCCGCATGAGCAGTTGTCTACGATGGTTACTTTTATAGTCATAATGGTAGGAATACTTACTCTTATAAGAGTATGTAGGCCATTTGATGCAATAAGGCTTGGAATCTGTATTTCTATGACAGCGGGGGTTATTGCGGCAGCAATGTTATTTAGTGAGCTGTTTGCGATAAGTGCGCTTCCTGTGCACCTGTGGATAATGGTGATTGTGTGCATGGCGGCAGCAGTTCCGGTGTTTATATCAATGTGTCTGCTTGTAAATAAAGCAGTTAAGTTAATTGCTTTAAAAAATGAGGATTTCAGGAAAAAAATACATTTAGGTTAAAAATGAGTTATTACACTAAGGAGGTACAAGGGAAAATATGACAGAACAGATAAATAAAAGTGATGTCAATGTTGAAAATAAAATGGGAACAATGCCTATACCGAAATTGTTATTTAACATGGCAATTCCAATGGTTGTTTCAATGCTTATACAGGCATTATACAATATAGTTGACAGTGCATTTGTGGGAAGATACAGTTCAGAAGCGCTTGAGGCAGTTTCAATCGCATTTCCTATACAAAATCTTATGATTGCAGTTTCAACAGGTACAGGCGTAGGTATAAATGCGCTTTTATCAAGGCATCTTGGTGAAAAAAAGTTTGATGAGGCAAATAAAACTGCGAATACAGGTATATTTCTTGCAATATGCAGTTATATTGCGTTTGCGGTTATAGGACTTACAGTTATGTATCCTTACTACAGCATGCAGTCAGATATACATGAAGTTATAGTATATGGCGAAGAATATCTTTCAATAGTCACTGTGTGCGGTTTCGGTCTTTTTGGCGAGATTGTGGCGGAAAGACTTCTGCAGTCTACAGGGAAAACATTCTATTCAATGCTTACACAGGGAACAGGTGCAATTATAAATATTATACTTGACCCTATTTTGATATTCGGTATGTTCGGTTTACCTGAGATGGGGGTTGCCGGAGCTGCCATTGCGACTGTTATAGGTCAGTGTGTAGCTGCTGTGTTAGGTTTTATTCTTAATATCAAAGTAAATAAAGAGATAAGAATTGATATTAAATCAATATTTAAGCCTGAAAGAAAGGAAATCGGGAAAATATATGCTGTTGGTATACCATCTATACTTATGGCCTCTATAACCTCTGTTCTTACAGTCGGAATGAACCTGATTCTTAAAAAGTTTTCAGAGGATGCAATTACGGTCTTTGGTATTTACTTTAAATTAAACAGTTTTGTATTTATGCCTATTTTCGGTATGAATAATGGTTTGGTGCCTATATTATCGTATAATTACGGTGCGGTTAAATATGACAGAATAAAAAAGGCTGTAAAGCTGGCAATGGCATGTGCAATAGCATATATGATTGTAGGTCTTATTGTATTTCAGATTATGCCGGATAAGCTTCTTATGATATTCAGCGTTAACAGTTCTGTTATGAGTATTGGTGTTGCGGCATTGAAAATTATATCTTTGAGCTTCCTGTTTGCAGGTGTCGGAATAATAGGAAGTACAGTTTTTCAGGCTATAGGAAATCCTGTACACAGTCTTATAATGTCTGTTTTAAGACAGCTTGTGATAATACTTCCGGCAGCATTTTTACTTTCATTTCTTGGGAATGTTGATTATGTATGGTGGTCATATCCAATTGCCGAGGTAGTTTCATTTGTACTTTGTCTGATTCTTTTGGTAAAGACATTAAAGAAGATAGATTAAGGTTGGGCGTGTCTTAAGGTCTTTATTTCACCGTTGTGTAAGCAAAGGCGGAATAAAGACCTTTTTTACATTATAGAAAAATTTGTCAAAGCCACAATCTAAACACAAGTTTGCGCTTATTTTTACTGATTAGAGGCTTTCTTTGAAAATTCTGTTGTTATAAGGTCATTGTAAGGTACATCCTTGTCAAGTTCACCGGCTTCTTTTAAAATATCTTTTAATAAATCAAAGCCGGGTTGTTCAAATATTGTATCGTTCTTCCATGTATCCTGCTCTTTATAACGTGCTACGATTTTTGTGATTGTTTCTGTGTCTGATTCTGTAAATTGCGGGGCGATAACATCTGCAATTTCCTCGCTGGTATGGGTATTTACATAATTCAGACCTTTTTGTATGGCGTTTGTGAATTTCTGTACAATTTCAGGATTTTCTTTGATGAAGCTTTTCTTTGCACTGTATGCTGTATAAGGTACATAACCGCTGTCAACACCTAAAGAAGCAGCTACGTATCCAGTTCCTTCATTTTCAAGCAGAGTGGCAGCTGGTTCAAATTCGGCGGTGAAGTCACCGACATTTGAAGTAAAGGCTGCTGCTGTTGATCCAAAATCAATGTTTTGTATTATTTCGACATCGGTTTTAGGGTCAATACCGTTTTTCTTTAAAATGTATTCAAGGAGCATCTGCGGCATTCCGCCGGCTCTTCCGCCAAGAATTTTTTTCCCTTTAACGTCGCTCCATTTAAAATTTTCAAATTTCTCTCTTGATACAAGAAAATTTCCGGCACGCTGTGTAAGCTGTGCAAAGTTTACGACATAGTCTTCAGAACCTTCGGCGTATACATAAATGGATGCTTCAGATCCCATAAAGCCTATATCGGCATCGCCGCTTATAAGAGCTGTCATTACCTTATCGGCACCGAATCCAGTTACAAGTTCCAAATCGATTCCCTCATCTTCAAAATATCCTAATTCAATAGCTGCATACTGAGGGGCATAGAAAATAGAATGTGCAACTTCATTGAGCGTAATTTTTACCGGCTTAAGTGAAGTTTCATTTTCATTCGGATTGTTATTTGGGGAAGAATCGGAATTTGCGCAGCCACATAATGATAATGTGAAAAAAATGATGCACAAACTTGCGCTTATAAAGTGTTTTATACGAGAGTACATATATTGCTCCAAAAATATAAATCAATAATATTATATGAAATGGTAAATAAAGGTTGATAAAAAGTAAGTTCTATTATAGAATATAATTAATTATAGGGGGTAATATGTGGTCCACGATAGGAGGAGATTTAGATGTTTGGTAAGAAAAATGTAAAGGCAGCTAAAAATAACGATGCTGAACTTTTACTGGAGGTTATGGACAATGTTATTGCGGGCGATTTTAATAAGGTAGATACATCATCGTTTAGCAACCCTGTTTATGCAGAGAAAATTAATGATATGATTAGTACATTTAAGAAGGCAAACAATAATTTTGTTATGCGTCTTAATGAAGCAATGGAATCTATTGGTGATAATTCATTTGTAAAAGTTACATTAGATCAGGTTCAATCACAGGCCGAAGCTATATCAGACATGAGCAAGGCTAGTCAGAATTTGGAAGATTCAATCGTTAACATATCAGGTGCTATAGAACATATAAGAGATAATACACATACAATGCTTGATGTTGTACAGAACAGTACTGAGAACATGAATGAGAGTATTAAGGTTGTTAATGAGTCATCAGACAAGATGGAAACAATTAACATGCAGGTTCAGGAATTTCAGGATAAAGTGCAGAAAATAGGAGAGATTGTAGATATTGTTAAAAAGGTAGCAAGTCAGAGTAATCTCTTAGCACTTAATGCTTCTATTGAGGCAGCAAGAGCAGGTGAGGCAGGAAAAGGTTTTGCAGTAGTTGCTGATCAGGTAAGACAGATGTCAAGTAATACTTCGGAATCTGCGGAAGATATCGTAAAATATGTAAATGAATTAAGACATGATATTGCAAATCTTGCTGAGTTTATGGATGCTGCAACAGCTAAGCTTAAGGAAGGTAATGATAAAGTCGAGAGTTCACTTACAGATATAGAGAAGATGAATGAGCAGATGAATTCTGTAAAGGAAAATGTTGACAGTATATACATAGACATAGATACACAGTCAAATGTTACTAAGGATTTTACAAGACAGATTACAAGTATATCAGACAGCTATGATGAGCTTTACAAAGACTGTATGGAACAGGGAACTCATGTATTTAAAATCGGACGTTACATTGATTTGGCAAGAAGTGATATGGTCCGCGGCTACGCTGAAGTTACACAGCAGGATTGGTTAAGAATATTTGAGATTGATCATTTTATTCTTATGTGGAGAGTTTATAATAATGTTGTCGGATTTGAAACGCTTAAGATTACGCAGCTTAATAATCCTGAGGGATGTAAGCTCGGTAAGTGGCTTGCATCTCAGACAGATCCTGCTATAACGGGTTGTGAGGAATTTAAGGCATTGAAAGCTGCACATAACGATGTACATAAGTATGCAACAGAATCATGGAAGGCAAAGGATGCAGGAAATCAGCAGCTTGCTATGGACTACTTTATGAAGACGCATGACGCATTTTATGTATATCAGTCAGCGATAAAGAAGCTTAAAGAGAAGTTCAGAAAATTAGGTTATACAGAAGAGACAAAGACAGTTATATTCCGTAGTTGATTTATCAAGATGAGTGTGTTTCTTTAAAATGAAAATCAGACTGTTATATCAGATCTTTCAGATTAAAAAGAAAGTTATGATATAGCAGTCTTTTTCCCTTTAGGGAGCTTACAGATAGTTTTGCGTTAGTTTATATTTTGTATGTTTTTTGTATGAATTGGTAAGAAAAGAGGGCTAAATGAGAAAGTATAGAAAAGATGAAGTTTGCTGGTGCGGCAGCGGTAAAATGTATGGCGAATGTCATATGGAGTTTGATAAGAAAATTATGATGTTTAAGAAAAGATTTCATAAAGTACCTGAAAGAAATATAATAAAGAATGAACAACAGCTTAATGGAATGAGGGAGAGCAGTAAGATAAATATGGCTGTGCTCGACTATGTTGCACAAAATATTCATGAGGGTATGACTACACAGGATATCGATAATCTTGTGTATGAAAAAACTAAAGAGTTTGGTGCAATACCTGCGCCGCTTAATTATCAGGGATTTCCTAAAAGCGTATGTACATCGATAAACGAGCAGGTATGTCATGGTATTCCTTCAGATAATGTACGTCTTATAGATGGAGATATAATTAATGTTGACTGTTCTACGATATATAACGGCTATTTCTCAGATTCATCGAGAATGTTTACCATAGGCAATGTATCGACTGAAAAGCTGAAGCTTGTGGAAGTGGCAAAGGAATGTGTGTATAAAGGTCTTGAGCAGGTAAAGCCGTGGGGACATCTGGGAGATGTGGCACAGGCTGTAAATGATCATGCACGCAGCAACGGATATACTGTTGTCAGAGAAGTAGGAGGTCATGGCATAGGTCTTGAATTTCATGAAGAACCGTTTGTAAGCTATGTTATTAAAAAGGGAACCGGTATGGTTATGGCTCCGGGAATGGTATTTACCATAGAACCTATGATAAATATGGGAAGTGCTGATATATATATAGACGAGGTTAATGAATGGACTATATATACAGACGACGAGCAGCCTTCTGCACAGTGGGAAATAATGGTTTTAGTTACGGAAACGGGGCATGAGGTATTGTGCTGGTAAAATAGGAATATCAAAGTAACATATAATCAAAAACTTCATATAATGGTATGAAATAAATAATATGGAGTTAATATGAGGTGTATTGATTTGTACGCTGATATGCCGCTGGGTATAAGTTATGTCCCGTGGCAGCGCTGGGAACAGCTTTACGAACCGTGTGAAGCACTGAAAAGAGGAACTTTGTTTGCACTTCTTGATAAACCATTTAAAGGAGGCTGCAGATGAATCGAGGCAATGTTAATAACAGCAGCAGTTGTAATTGTAATGGAAGCAGGCCGCCTTTCGGCCCTATGGACAGGATGGAAAATCTCGGAATGAATATGAGGAATGCTGATAAATGCAAAATTGTATCTGCAGTGTATGAGATTGGATTTGTATTGGTAGAAACAATGCTGTATCTTGATACTCATCCGGATGATTTGGAGGCACTTGCGTATTATTCTGAAATGAAAGAAAAATACGAAAATGTGAGAAAACAGTACAATAAGCTTGTTGGGCCGCTGGAATTTACAGATTGCAGTTCAGAAAAGTACTGGACGTGGGTAGCAACTCCGATGCCATGGGAAATGGAGGGCTAAAATATGTGGAATTATGAAAAAAGACTTCAGTACCCGATAAAAATAAAGCAGACAAATCCTGCACTTGCAGCCATGATAATAAGCCAGTATGGTGGACCGGATGGAGAACTCGGAGCATCTATGAGATATATTTCTCAAAGATATTCGATGCCGTATCGTGAGGTTGCAGGGCTTCTTACTGACATAGGAACAGAAGAGCTTGCGCATCTTGAGATGGTCAGCACAATGGTTCATCAGCTCACAAGAAATCTTACGGCAGACCAGATTAAGGGAACACCGTTTGAGGCGTATTATGTTGACCATGCGACAGGTGTATGGCCTCAGGCTGCAGGCGGAATACCTTTTACTGCTACGGAATTTCAGTCAAAGGGTGATGCGATTACAGACCTGACAGAAGATATGGCAGCAGAACAGAAGGCAAGGTCAACATATGACAATCTTATAAGGCTTACTGATGACCCGGATGTTCTTGACCCGCTTCGTTTTTTAAGACAGCGTGAAATAGTTCATTTCCAGCGTTTTGGCGAAGGACTTGAGATTGTTAAGGATAAATTGAATTCAAAGAATTTCTATGCATTTAACCCTGAATTTGATAAATGCTTTGTGAAAAAGTGTTAGTGTATTTTTAATATTTAATGCACGGTATACACCCCGGTATTTGCATATCGTGAAGCTTACGCTCCACTTTTATGCTCATATAGGGGTGTGTCCCAAGGTCAATTGCCCATTCTTGTGCAGGCACAGGTGGGTTCAAGACCTTTGGACACTGTAATCTTATAAAATATAAAATGTCTGTGGAATGGAGTAATATACATTGAAAGAAAAAATATTTACAATACCCGTAAATGATGCATTTGACAGTGACTGTGAGTGTCCGGTATGCAAGATGAGAGATGTACTTGAGAAAGAAGCTGTAGAGTATGCTATGGGACCAAGTTACATGGAAAGTGATATAAGAGAAAAAACAGATATTATGGGATTTTGCGAAAAGCATATTAAAGCTGTTTATGATGTTGAAAATCGTCTTGGATTTGCGCTTGTAATGAAAACGCATATGGATAAAATAATTTCTGATGTGGAAAAGATGTCGGTTGAGCCTGTCAGGGGTAAAACAATATTCAGTAAGGTATCTGCACCGGAGGTAACGGAGTATACGAAAAAACTTGCATGTTCGTGTTATGTTTGTGACAGAGTGGAAAATACGTTTAAAAGATATATTGACACTATTATTTATCTGTATAAGCATGATAGAAATTTTAAAGAAAAGTATAGGAGCGGCAAGGGATTTTGTATAAATCATTACGGGGTGCTTATTGAGGTGGCAGCCTGTCAGCTTAAAGGAGCTGTTTTGGAGGAATTTGTCTGCGATACAAAAGCGGTGTTTATTGACAATATGAAAAGAGTGCGTGATGATGTCGCTTGGTTTGTTAATAAATTTGACCATAAATATGCTGATGAACCATGGAAAAATGCAAAAGATTCTTTGCCGAGAGCTATGATTAAAACTTCATCATATCTTGAACAGGATTGAAACAGCAGAAATTAAAGCAGCAGCGTATGTGGTCAATATACATATGCTGCTGTTTTTTGTGTAACAGGAAATTTTGATAAAATATAGATTGAAGTTGCTGAAAAGTGAGGATTAATTATGAATGTTATAAAGGATAATAACAATATAATTGTAGAAAAAATTGAAGATTTTGATTTGGGGCAGACAATGGAATGCGGACAGTGTTTTCATTTTGTAAAGCTTGATGAAAATGAGTATGGACTTAGCGCATTTGGAAAAATGCTTCATATAAAACAGCAGGGAAGCGACATTACATTTTATGATACGACGCAGGAAGATTTTGACTTTACATGGAGAAGATATTTTGATTTGGACAGGGATTACGGACATATAAAAGAGTTTCTGTTAAAGGGTGATGAAAAGCTTAAAGAATCTATAGAAACCATGTATGGTGTGAGAATATTAAATCAGGATTTCTTTGAAACACTTATTTCATTTATCATATCGCAAAATAAGCAGATACCGCATATTAAAAAAATAGTGGCTGACATTTCACGAAAGTTTGGAAAAAAACTCGGAAATATCGGAGAAGAGGAATTTTATTCATTTCCTACGCAGGAGGAATTGATGGCAGCTACTGTTGAGGATTTAAAAGAATTAAAGACAGGCTTCAGGGCTCCTTACATATATGATGCGGTGCATATGCTGGCTGGAGGTGAAATATCGGAGCAGGATTTAAGAAATATGGCAATTGATGAGTGCAGAAACAGCCTTATGAAAATAAAAGGTGTCGGAATGAAGGTTGCAAATTGCTGTATGCTGTTCGGACTCGGAAAACGAGAAGCTTTTCCGGTTGATGTGTGGATAAAGCGTATTATGGAGTATATGTATTTTGAAGGAAATAAGACGGATAATATGGTAATTGAAAAATTTGCAACTGACAAGTTTGGTGAGTATGGTGGATATGCGCAGCAGTATTTATTTTATTATGGAAAAACAATGGGAATCGGTAAATCTTAAAAAAGAATAATGAAATTATAAAAAGACTAATATATTTAGAATTAGCTGTTGACAAACAAAAAGTGTAGTGATATTTTAGTTGTATTGAAATTAGCACTCGATTAGAATGAGTGCTAACAAATGAGCTGCACGATAGGCAGCGGAATGGAGGATTTAATATGAAGTTAGTACCATTGGGCGACAGAGTCGTAATTAAAGCGTTAATTGCAGAAGAGACAACAAAGTCAGGTATTGTTTTGCCGGGTCAGGCTAAGGAAAAGCCGCAGCAGGCAGAGGTAGTTGCAGTAGGACCGGGTGGAATGGTAGACGGCAAGGAAGTTACAATGCAGGTTAAAGTTGGTGATAAAGTTATATATTCAAAATATTCAGGAACAGAAGTTAAGATAGAAGATGAGGAATTTATTATTGTTAAGCAGTCAGATATCCTTGCTGTTATAGAATAAGTTGTTGGGGAATCAGGGTGGTTCATGTAATATAAAAGGATATGATTATTTCAATAAATGTTTAATGATAAAAAATCGGTATATATTTTTTAGGAGGTAAGAAAAATGGCAAAGGAAATTAAATATGGCATTGAGGCCAGAAAAGCATTGGAAGCAGGCGTTAACCAGCTTGCAGATACAGTCAGAGTTACATTGGGACCTAAGGGAAGAAATGTTGTTCTTGATAAATCATTCGGTGCACCGCTTATCACTAATGATGGTGTTACAATCGCTAAGGATATTGAGCTTGAAGATAAATTTGAAAATATGGGCGCACAGCTTGTAAAGGAAGTTGCAACAAAGACTAATGATGTTGCAGGTGACGGTACAACAACTGCTACAGTTCTTGCACAGGCTATGATTAACGCAGGTATGAAGAACCTTGCAGCAGGTGCTAACCCTATTATTTTAAGAAGAGGTATGAAGAAGGCTACTGATTGCGCTGTTGAGGCTATCTCAAAGATGAGCCAGAAAGTAAATGGTAAGGATCAGATTGCAAAGGTTGCTTCAATTTCTGCAGGTGATACAGAGGTGGGCCAGCTTGTTGCAGACGCTATGGAAAAGGTATCTAATGATGGCGTTATCACTATTGAAGAGTCAAAGACAATGAAGACTGAACTTGATCTTGTAGAAGGTATGCAGTTTGACAGAGGATATATTTCAGCGTACATGGCAACAGATATGGATAAGATGGAAGCTAATCTGGATAATCCATATATACTTATTACAGATAAGAAGATTTCTAATATACAGGAAATCCTTCCGATTTTAGAGCAGATTGTACAGAGCGGCTCAAAGCTTCTTATTATTGCTGAGGATATTGAAGGCGAAGCTCTTACAACACTTATCGTTAATAAGCTTAGAGGTACATTTTCAGTTGTCGGTGTAAAGGCACCGGGATATGGTGACAGACGTAAGGAAATGTTAAAGGATATAGCAATTCTTACAGGCGGTCAGGTAATATCAGAGGAGCTTGGTCTTGAGCTTAAGGATGCTACAATGGATATGCTCGGACGTGCAAAATCTGTTAAGGTACAGAAAGAAAACACAGTTATCGTTGACGGTGAGGGTGATAAGGAAGAAATTAATGCAAGAATTGCACAGATTAAGGCTCAGATTGAAGAAACAACATCTGATTTTGACAGAGAAAAGCTTCAGGAAAGACTTGCTAAGCTTGCAGGCGGCGTAGCTGTTATCAGAGTAGGTGCTGCAACAGAAACTGAAATGAAAGAGAACAAATTAAGACTTGAAGATGCGCTTGCAGCTACAAAGGCAGCTGTAGAAGAAGGTGTAATCTGCGGCGGCGGTTCAGCTTATATCCATGTATCTAAGGATGTTGCTGCTCTTACAGAAACACTTTCAGGTGATGAAAAGACAGGTGCGCAGATTATCCTTAAGGCATTGGAAGCACCTTTGTATCATATAGCAGCTAATGCAGGACTTGAGGGTTCGGTAATTATAAATAAGGTAAAAGAATCAGCAGAGGGCACAGGCTTTGATGCTCTTAATGAAGAATATGTAAATATGATAGATGCAGGTATTCTTGACCCTGCAAAGGTTACAAGAAGTGCATTACAGAATGCTACAAGCGTCGCATCTACACTTCTTACAACAGAATCAGTAGTAGCTACTATAAAGGAAGATGTTCCGGCTATGCCAGCAGGCGGTGCAGGAATGGGTATGATGTAATTATTGCATGATTAAGTAAAATGTGAGATAATAAAGCTCCCGGGAGATAATTTCCGGGAGCTTTTTTGATGTAATAGAAATTTTAATGAAATTATCGCTTTGCGAACCGCTCGCGCACTAATATTGCGCAAGCACAATATTTTTTGATTTTTGGAGGATTAATAAATGTATGATGTATCAGTAGAACAGATTGTCAAAGTCAAGCCGCCTGTTTATTCAATAGTATTTAAGATTGTGATGATTATAGCGTGTGTTCTTGCAGTTACGACAATTCCGTCTACTTACGGAGTTGGAGTATTTTTGCTGGCGGCAGCAGTGGTGATTACAGTTATTGTATTTAAATATTATAATGCGGAGTATGAGTACTCTTTGGTTGAGGGTGAATTAACTGTTGATAAAATAATGGCGCGCTCATTCAGAAGAAGATGTGGCGTGTATGTTGTGTCAAGAGCAGTTTTGGTAGCACCGCAGAATTCGCAGGATGCCCTTAGAATGGAGCATAAAAAGCTTAGAAGTATGGATTATACGCCTGCTGATGGCACAGACGGAAATGTTGTATTATATTTATATAATAAGGAAAATGAGCTTGTAAAGATTATTTTAAAACCTGATGAAAGAATGACTGAAGCATTAAAACAAGTCTCACCTAAAGAAGCAAATAAGCTTTAAATATCAACTTATAATAAGTTAAAATGTGTCTTGACAATAATATGCGTTTTTGTTATATTTTCAGTTAACATTAAAATCTAAAGAAAGCGAGGATACAGTAAAAAATGGGTAAAATTATTGGCGAAGGTATTACATTTGATGATGTGCTTTTAGTTCCGCATTATTCAGAAGTAACACCAAATATGATTGATTTGACAACACAGCTTACTAAAAATATCAAGTTGAATATTCCGCTTATGAGTGCGGGAATGGATACTGTAACAGAACATAGAATGGCTATTGCCATGGCAAGACAGGGTGGTATTGGTATTATTCATAAAAATATGTCTATAGAAGCACAGGCTGAAGAGGTTGACAAAGTAAAGCGTTCAGAAAACGGTGTTATAACAGACCCATTTTATCTGCATCCTGATAATACACTTGAAGATGCAAATAATCTTATGAGTAAATTCAGAATTTCAGGTGTACCTATTACGGATGATAAGGGCAAGCTTGTAGGTATTATCACAAACAGAGATTTAAAGTTTGAAGAGAATTTTAACCGTCCAATCAGTGAATGTATGACAAGTGAAAATCTTATAACTGCTCCGGTTGGAATTACACTTGAAGATGCAAAGAAAATACTTGCAAAGGCAAGAAAAGAAAAGCTTCCTATAGTTGACAATGAATTTAAGCTCAGAGGACTTATCACAATAAAGGATATTGAGAAGCAGATTAAATATCCTTTATCTGCACATGATTCACAGGGCAGACTTCTTGCAGGTGCAGCCGTAGGTATAACGACGAATGTTATGGACAGAGTGGATGCTCTTGTTAAAGCAAAGGTTGACTGTATTGTTATTGATTCAGCACATGGTCATTCAAAGAACATTATTAATGCATTAAAAGAAATTAAGTCTGCATATCCTGATTTGCAGGTTATTGCAGGTAATATAGCTACAGGTGCTGCTGCAAAGGCCCTTTGTGAAGCTGGTGTTGATGCTGTAAAGGTAGGTATAGGACCTGGTTCTATCTGTACAACAAGAGTTGTTGCAGGTATCGGTGTTCCTCAAGTGACAGCTGTTATGGGTGCATACGAGGAAGCTAAGAAGTACGGAATACCTGTAATTGCAGATGGCGGTATCAAATATTCAGGAGATATAGTGAAAGCTATAGCAGCCGGCGGTAATGTGTGTATGCTCGGAAGTCTTCTTGCAGGATGTGATGAAGCACCTGGTACGTTTGAATTATTCCAGGGCAGGAAATATAAAGTATACAGAGGTATGGGATCAATAGCTGCAATGGAAAACGGAAGCAAGGACAGATATTTCCAGACAAATGCAAAGAAGCTTGTTCCTGAAGGTGTAGAGGGAAGAGTTGCATATAAGGGACTTGTTGAAGATACAATATTCCAGCTTATGGGCGGTCTGCGTGCTGGTATGGGTTACTGCGGAGCACCTACAATTCCTGTACTTCAGGAGACAGCTGAATTTATTAAAATGTCATCAGCATCATTAAGAGAAAGTCATCCGCATGATATTCATATTACAAAAGAAGCTCCTAACTACTCAGTTGAGGATAAGTAATTGACAGATAAGCAGTAATGAATGTATAATTAAAAAAGGAATAATAAGGTGTTAAATATTTTTTAAATATATTTAATACATGGCAACCAAAGCTTTTGGATATACGACCTACCCCCCCTCTTAATTAGGCGTCCCAATTTGCCGCGGTTGCCATTTTTTATTACATAAGATTGACAGTGTCAAAGGGTCTTGCTCTTTTTTTAGTTGTAAAATAAGCTCTGAAGGAGTATAATATTCATAATAATAGCAAATTTCAGAGTGTTGGTTATAGTTGTGTTTTTGAGGAGATATATATGGAGAATAATTGTTTGAGCAACTATATCGCGAAAAATCATTCAGGGGGATGCTTTACTGAAAGTGAACTTAATGTGCTTAAGTATGGTGATATAAGAGACCTTGTGGCAACATTTGTGAAGATGAAAAATGAGCGGTATAATACACAGCTTCAATGTGTTTTGAAAATATTAACAAAATATATAGGGAGCGGTATAGAGTTAAGAGGTATTGATGAAGTTAAGAAATTTAAGGTGTGTTCATTAGGATGTCAGCTTATGGAAGGTGATGAAGATATTTTTCTTGGAATCTCAGGAGACGAGAGAACACTTATAAAGCTGGCATCATTATTTGCATATGAAGAATTTGATAGATTGGATTCTGATGTATATGATGCTGTATGTGAGATGATTAATTACATAAATGGCATGTTTGCCTCACAGCTTAGTGATAAAGATATAAATGTCACACTGGAACTGCCGGTGTTTCATGCTGCTACATGTATTTACAGCGAAAAAGGATTTTATGTAGCTAATATTGCTTTTTCTGATATGGAGTTTGATGTAATACTCTGTGTCGGTGACAGAGTTAGATTAGAAAGAATTTAAATAATCTGAGTGTGGAGGAAAAAATGGCTAATATATTGATAGTGGATGATTCAAAGACATCCAGAAAAGTATTAAGAAATATGCTTGTACAGGAAGGGCATGTGGTAGTTGACGAGGCAGTTAACGGACAGGAAGGGGTTGATAAGTATTTTTCATGTAATCCGGATGTGGTTACTATGGATATAACTATGCCCATACTTGATGGTATAGATGCATTGAGTCTGATTATTAAAAGAGACCCTGATGCAAAGGTCATAATGGTGACTGCGGCAGGCCAGAAGAATAATATGGTTGAGGCTTTAAGAAGAGGGGCGGCTGATTTTATACAGAAGCCTTTTGAGGCAGAGGAGCTGTCTTCAATTATAAGTAAAGTATTGGAAGAATAGAAAATTGCAAATGTGTAATGCAAAGATGTGCAGAAATGGAGATTAGGATGAATACAATCATAGAGCAGATACAGACAATTATCAGCGGGGCATTTAAGGAATGCGGTTATGATGAAAAATATGCAAAGGTTACGCTTTCTAACAGACCTGATTTGTGTGAATATCAGTGTAATGGAGCTATGGCGGCTGCAAAGGAATACGGTAAAGCACCGTTTATGATAGCTGATGAAGTTGTTGGGAAGCTTTCAGATAACAAAGCATTTGAAAGAATTGAAAGTGTAAAGCCGGGGTTTATAAATATAGTTATGTCGCCTGATTTTGTGGCAGATTATATAAATGACATGTCATCTAAGGACAAGTTTGGATATTCTCCAAAAGTTACAGGTAAAACAGTTATAGTTGATTATGGCGGAGCGAATGCTGCGAAGCCTTTACATGTGGGACACCTTCGTTCGGCTGTAATCGGTGAAAGTATAAAACGTATACAAAAGTATGCAGGGAATAATACTATAGGTGATGTTCATCTGGGGGACTGGGGTCTTCAGATGGGGCTCATTATTGAGGAGCTTAGGGACAGAAAGCCTGAGTTGGTATATTTTGATGATAACTTTACGGGTGAATATCCAAATGAAGCACCGTTTACTATATCGGAGCTTGAAGAAATATATCCGGCTGCAAGTGCAAAGTCAAAGACTGACGAAGAATTTATGGAACGGGCACATAATTCTACATTGAAGCTCCAAAGCGGTGATGCTGCATGCACAGCTATATGGAAGCATATAATGAGTGTGTCTAAAGCAGATTTAAAGAAAAATTATGATAATCTTAATGTACATTTTGATTTGTGGAAGGGTGAAAGTGATGCACAGCCATATATATCATCAATGGTTCAGGATCTCATAGATAAAGGCTATGCTTATGAAAGCAACGGAGCTATGGTTGTGGATATACAGGAAGATACAGATACAAAAGAGCTTCCGCCATGCATAGTAAGAAAGTCTGACGGTGCAGCACTTTATGCGACTTCAGATTTGGCAACGATTGTTGAGAGAGAAAAAGATTACACACCTGATTCATATATTTATCTTGCTGATAAGAGGCAGGAACTGCATTTTACACAGGTGTTCAGGGTTGCAAAAAAGGCAGGAATTGTGAGAAAAGATGCAGATATGACATTTCTTGGGTTTGGAACAATGAACGGAAAGGATGGAAAACCGTTTAAAACACGTTCAGGCGGTGTCATGAGACTTGAACACTTAATTGCTGATATACAGGATGCGGTTCTTTCAAGGATTACAGAAAACCGTTCAATGCAGGAAGATGAGGCAAAAGAAACTGCGAGAATAGTAGGTCTTGCTGCATTAAAGTATGGTGATTTGTCAAATCAGGCTTCAAAAGATTATGTTTTTGATATAGACAGATTTTCTTCATTTGAGGGTAATACAGGACCATATATTTTGTATACAATAGTAAGAATTAAGTCAATATTATCTAAATATAAAGAAACAGGAAATACTTTGGATGATCAAACTGTAAATTCAGCATTGTCCGCTTCAGAAAAAAATCTTCAGCTTGTACTGTCTAAATTTGCAGATGTTATGGAGACAGCTTACATGGAGAAAGCACCACATAAGATATGTCAGTATGTATACGAAGTGTCAAATGTGTTTAATGGATTCTATCATGATACAAAGATACTTGCAGAGACTGATACAAAGAAGCAGAAAGGCTACATTGCACTTATTTCTGTTACAAAGAAAATTTTGGAACAGTGCATAGATTTATTAGGTATAGAATGTCCTGAAAGAATGTAAAAAGGAGGAAGCGATTTTCGCTTGACTAAATATGAAACTGATATCATTTGCTATTCCCTGCTATAATTCAGCCGCATACATGGAGAAATGTATAAATTCGATATTACCGGGAGGCGACGATGTAGAAATTATCATAGTTAACGATGGTTCTACAAAGGATAACACTGCAGAAATTGCTGACAGATATGCATCGAAGTATCCTACAATAATAAAAGCTGTTCATCAGGAAAACGGTGGACATGGTCAGGCTGTCAATACAGGACTTGCCAACTCTACAGGAAAGTATTTTAAGGTGGTTGACAGTGATGACTGGGTGGATTTAAAAGCGTTAAAGAAGATTATAAATACTCTTAAGAGTTTTAAACAGGGGAACGAACCTGATATGCTGATTGCCAATTATGTATATGAAAAGGTTGGCGCAAAACGTAAGAAAGTAGTGCATTATGAAAATGTTTTTCCGGTTGAAAAAATGTTTGGCTGGGATGATATAGGTCATTTCAAGGTTGACCAGTATATACTTATGCATTCGGTAATATACAGGACACAGCTTCTTAAAGATTGTGCGCTTGAGCTTCCTAAGCATACATTTTATGTTGATAATATTTTTGTATTTGAGCCATTGCCTTATGTGCAGAAAATGTATTATGTCAATGCTAATTTTTACAGGTATTTTATAGGCAGAGATGATCAGTCAGTTAATGAGAGTGTTATGATTTCAAGAATTGACCAGCAGATAAGGGTAAATAAAAGAATGATTGATTCTTACTTAAAGTCTGGTGTTACGGGTAAAAAACGCAGAATGTATATGGAAAATTATTTAAGAATTATGATGGAAGTATCGTCAATTTTCTTGATTATTTCCGGTACTAAAGAAAATCTTGAGAAAAAGAAAGAACTTTGGCAATATGTAAAATATAGTGACATGAAGCTCTATAAGTCTTTAAGATACAGTCTGCTGGGCACAACGGTAAATCTGCCTGGAAGTGTCGGCAGGTGGATATCAAAGACAGGATATAAGGTTATGAATAAGCTTATCGGGTTTAACTAAAATAAAATGCAAGGTGCTGAATTATATCAGTACCTTGCATTTGTTCATGTCAACGTGATTTTTTATGTAGTCACGCACGGAATTTCTAATATCTTCAGGCATGTCAGCCTGCCTCAGCATTACAATCATTTTTGATTTGTTAAACATCATGTAATAGCCGAATTTATTATATATAGTAGTAAAATCTTCCCAGTGATATGTGTTGGTTATGTTATATTCAGGTATTTCGGCCATTATACATGTTTCCATGAGCGTTATTGTGCATGGAGCGTCTTCTGCCGGGTCGCGGTGTTTTAAGTGGTAATTTACACTTGAACGGAACTGAAAACAGAAAATGTAAATAGGATAGCACCACATAGCAGCATAAATGACAGCTGTATATGTGTTTAAGTAGCCCATGCTTATAAGCACAATGGTGGCAGCGGCAGGAAGACATGAAAGTATAAGCTCAATTGGATTTCTTAAAAATCTGTTCCAAAATACTATTTTTTTGTATTCGCTTCCATCAGCTTTTAATTTAGTGTTATATTTAATAAAATCCATAAAAGTCTCCATTTGTTAATATGAATAATATAATAACATGTATCTTAAGCTAAAACAATTAATTTTAATTAAATTTTATTATTGTGTTTTCAAATAATATCAAAGTATGGTAGAATGAAGTAGATAATGCAAAGATATGGGGGCGCACCGGTGAATGATTGTACTATTAAAGACGCGGCATTGATAAAAATTGTACAGATGCTGGAAACAGGAGAAGATTTTGCAAAGGCGGCGCAACATATAATTATTTATATGCAAAGCTACATAAACACATCACATGCGGCATTGCTGCAGGTTGGCTATGATGGTGTATCCATAAATAAAGTGGTGGATTATTGTAGCCCGGGAGAGCAGAAGCTTATTTTGGATACTTTAAAAATAGATGGATATGTGTTTTCGGACTCTGTTGTATGCTGCGAAAGTGAGAATGCTGCATATAAGGAATCAATTATATTGGACATGCTTGGAGTTAAGAGCTGCGTGATAGTACCCATATTTATAAATGATGTTTGTGCAATGTATCTTACAGTTTTTGATGCGCATAGCTGTATTAAATTTGACTCAGATAAACTGGGCTTTATAACATGTACAGCTAAAGTGCTGCAGAGTATTGCGCAGAAAAGAGTATCAAAAAATACATTGTTTACATCATATGATGTATTGCGTGAGATACTTGGAAGTATAGGAGCCGGAGTTATGGTTTTCGATTATACGGACAGTTCTGTACTTTTTCAAAACAGTATCGCACAAAATATTCAGGAGATAAGGCGAATTATCAGAGAGTGCATGGAAGAATATATTGAGGATCTTGATGAGAACGATATTTTGTCGATTAAGTCAAGGAGGAAGAAACGTGCGCGTTATGTAAAACCTATGGAACGTTATGATGCACAGTCGGGCTTGTGGTTTCAGGTTAAATTCTGTGATTTGGAATGGATTGACGGACGCGATGTGTTTGTGTGCACGGCAGTTGATATTACGCAGCAAAAGAAAAATCAGCAAAGAATAGAATATCAGGCAAATAATGATTTTCTTACAGGTCTGTATAACAGAATGAAATGTGAAAATGACATAAGAAATGTTATAAGTGAAGCATTAAAGGATAATAAGCGCGGAGCAGTGATGTTTATAGATCTTGATGATTTTAAGCGTATAAACGACGGACTTGGTCATCAATATGGAGATGTTTTGCTGCAGCAGATTTCAGCCGGATTGCAAAGTGTTCCGGGAATGCGAGGGAATGCTTACCGCATGGGTGGAGACGAATTTCTGCTTATCATAAAACCTGACTTTTACCCTAAAATGCAAAGAGTCATAAGCAATATTTTGTCTATGTTTAACAGACCATGGAATCTTTCGGGAGTAGAGTGTTTCTGCACGATGAGTATGGGGATAGCAGTTTATCCTGACGATGCGGTTGAAGTACATGAAATAATCAAGCTGGCTGATATGGCTATGTATGAATCAAAAAAAACAGGTAAAAACAGATACACATTTTATAAATCAAATGAAACCGATGATACCGTAAAGCTGCTTGATATCGAAAATAATATGAGACAGGCGGTAGCGTCTCAGATAAATGAGTTTGTCGTGTTTTATCAGCCTGTTATAGATGCTTATTCGAGGGAGTGTGTATCATGCGAGGCGCTTGTAAGATGGAACAGTAAAGCATTAGGTCTGATGGCTCCGGGAGAATTTATTCCTCTTGCAGAGTATTTAGGACTTATAACTCATATAGGAGATTATGTTCTTGAGGCTGCATGTATACAGTGCAGAAAGTGGAACGAAAGAGGATACCCTGATATTTGTATAAATGTAAATTTATCGGTTGTACAGCTTATGCAAAAGGATGTTGTAGAACACATTAAGCGTATAATAAAGAAAACAGGAGTTAATCCTAAAAATATTGTACTTGAAATAACCGAGTCATTTGCAATAAATGATATGGAAAGAGTTATAGAGATAATTGACGGATTAAAAGAAGCAGGGCTGCGCATGGCTCTTGATGATTTCGGGACAGGGTACTCATCGCTTAATTATATAAAGAAGCTGCCGCTTGATGTTATAAAAGTGGACAAGACATTTATAGATGATATTGTATATGATGAGTATGCTCAGGCATTTGTAAAGCTTATTGTTGATTTATCAAAGACTATAGGAACACAGATTGTAGTTGAGGGAGTTGAACAAAAGGAGCAGTACGATATGTTAAAGGAACTTGGAGTCAATTATATACAGGGTTTTTTATTTGGAAAGCCGATTCCTGCTTATGAGTTTGAAAATAAATATTTAAAGAAAAATGACTATTAATACGGAGGGAGCAGCTAATGAAAACTATTATTAAAGGCGGAAGAGTGTTAGATCCTGCAACTGATACAGATGCAGTAAAGGATATTCTTATTGAGGATGGAGTAATTGTAAAGGTAGAGGATTCAATTAATGAGGAAGTTGAAAATGAGATAGATGCAGAAGGCTTTTATGTAATGCCGGGACTTATTGATTTGCATGTTCATTTTCGTGAACCGGGATTTGAACATAAGGAAACTATAAGAACAGGTGCAAGAGCAGCAGCCAGAGGCGGTTTTACAACAGTATGTGTCATGCCTAATACAAAGCCTGTTATTGACAGCGTCGAAATGGTACGATATATAGTCGATAAAGCAAAAGAAGTAACGGACATAAATGTACTCCCTATAGCTGCAATTACAGCCGGTCAGGATGGTGAGTTTATAACGGATTTTGAGCAGCTTTATGCAAATGGTGCAGTTGCTGTAAGTGAGGATGGAAAGTCTGTTATGAATGCGCGTGTGGCAAGACAGGCAATGAGACTTGCGGCGGACGTGGGAATACCAGTATTTGCACATTGTGAGGACAAAAATCTTGCTGCAAGAGGTGTCATGAATGCGGGAGAAAGGGCAAAAGAGCTTGGCTTTTACGGAATTATGAACGCTGTTGAGGATGTTATTGTTGCGAGAGATATACTTCTTGCAAAGAATACGGGAGCAAAGCTTCATCTGTGCCATTGTTCTACATATGACAGCGTAAGAATGGTAGAGCTTGCAAAGAAAGAGGGGCTTGATGTGACTGCAGAGGTTGCACCGCATCATTTTACTCTTACAGAAAATGATATAACATCGTCAGATGCAAACTTTAAGATGAATCCGCCGCTCAGAAAGCAGTCAGATGTGGATAAGCTTAAAGAGGGGCTTAAATCAGGTGTTATGGATGCGATAGCGACAGACCATGCTCCGCATCACAAAACCGAAAAGGAAAGGCCATTTGAGGAAGCACCTTTTGGCATAACAGGACTTGAGACTTCGGTTGCGCTTACAATCAGCGAGCTTGTTGATAAGGGAGTGCTTACTCCACTTCAGATGGCAGATAGAATGAGTTATACTCCGGCAAAGATAATAAACAGTGATAGAGGAACATTGCTTCCGGGAAGAGTTGCTGATATTACCATTATTGATCCGAATGAGGAATATGTTATAGACAGTTCTTTATTTGCATCTCTTGGTAAAAATACACCGTTTGATGGAAGAAAGGTTAAAGGTAAGGTAAGATATACTATTGCCGGAGGACGCGTTGTTTATTCATACAGACCGGGATGCGAAAGTATTGTTGATAAGGATGTTGCAAAGATATATTAAAAGTTTGATTATTAGGAGGATTTATTAGATGATTAATAAACTTGTAGAAAAGATTAAAAAACAGAATGCGCCTGTAGTTGTAGGTTTAGATCCGATGATGAAATTCGTGCCGAAGCATTTGCAGGAGAAGGCATTTAAGGAGTATGGAGAAACTTTGGAGGGAGCAGCTGAGGCAATATGGCAGTTTAACAAGGAAATTGTGGACAGCATATATGATATAGTGCCGGCTGTTAAGCCACAGGTGGCAATGTATGAACAGTTTGGAATTCCCGGAATGATAGCTTACAAAAAGACAGTTGACTACTGTAAAGAAAAAGATATGGTGGTAATAGGTGATGTTAAGAGAGGCGATATAGGCTCTACATCGGAAGCTTACGCAGTTGCTCATCTTGGAAAGGTGCAGGTTGGTTCAAACAGTATTCCTGCTTTTAATGAAGATTTTGCAACGGTAAATCCATATCTTGGTTCAGACGGTATAAATCCTTTTATTAAGGTTTGTAAGGAAGAAAATAAAGGTATATTTATTCTTGTAAAGACATCAAATCCGTCAAGCGGAGAATTTCAGGATCGTCTCATTGATGGCAGACCTCTTTATGAGATTGTTGGTGAAAAAGTTAATGAGTGGGCTATGCAGTGTATGGGAGATGATTACAGCTATATTGGTGCTGTTGTCGGAGCTACATATCCTGAAATGGGAAAAACATTAAGAAAAATTATGCCGAAATCATTTATTCTTGTGCCGGGATATGGTGCGCAGGGAGGACAGGCAGAGGATTTGGTGCATTTCTTCAACGAGGACGGACTCGGAGCCATAGTAAACAGTTCAAGAGGCATTATTGCAGCATACGCAAAGGAAGAATATGCAAAATTTGGAGAACTGAATTTCGCAGATGCTTCAAGACAGGCAGCACTTGATATGATTAATGATATTAATGGTGCACTTGGAAAGTAATAATAGGGTGTCAAAATAACCTAATGATGATTACACGGATTATTACGTGCTTCGCACTCCCACAATCCTCACTAATATTCGCATATCGTGAAGCTTATGCTTCACTTTTATGCTCATATAGGGGCGTGTCCCAAGGTCATTCTCCCACTATTGTGCAAGCACAAGTGGGCTTATGACCTTTTGACACTGTAATCAGTAATAATATATTCAAAAGACAGAATGGAGAATAGTGTGAAAAATCATGTTGATACGATGATTTTTCACACAGCTATTTGTGTCGCAGGCGCCACAAAGTAGCTTTTATCGCAGAGTCAAATTTGACTCGCGATTCCTCCGACGCAAGTGCGTCTGCGGAATGGAGAAAAATATGTCATACAGGGAAAGAGTAGTTGTAACATCAGTATCAAAGCTTGGAACTGATGTTTATGAGATGCGGCTTAAGACTCAGAATATTGCAAAAGATTCAAAACCGGGTCAGTTTATATCGGTATATTCAAATGATGGTTCCAGACTTCTTCCAAGACCAATAAGTATTTGTGGTATTGATGGTGATGAGTTAAGGATTGTTTACAGAGTTGTAGGAAAAGGGACAAAAGAATTTTCTACGATGAGTGCAGGCGGTGAGCTTGATATTCAGGGACCTCTCGGAAACGGATATGATGTTAACGCGGAATATGCGTCAAAAAAGGCAATTATATTTGGTGGAGGAATAGGAATTCCGCCAATGCTTGAGCTTGCTAAGCAGTTAAATTGTGAAAAGACTATAGTTCTTGGATATAAGGACGAGCTTTTTCTAAATAAGGATTTTGAACCATACGGAAAAGTTGTGATTGCAACGGAGGATGGAAGCTGCGGCACAAAGGGCAATGTTCTTGATGCGGTTATGGAAAATAATGTTGACGGTGAAGTTATATATGCATGCGGTCCTACGCCAATGCTTAGAGCAATTAAGGCTTATGCTTTGGAAAATAATATGGAATGTTACGTATCACTTGAGGAAAAAATGGCATGCGGAATAGGTGCATGTCTTGCCTGTGTATGCAAATCAAAGGAAAAGGATGAACATTCACAGGTCAATAATAAGAGAGTGTGCAAAGAGGGTCCTGTATTTAATGCTTTGGAGGTGGAAATATAATGGCTTCATCACTTAATATGGCTGTCAATATAGCGGGAGTTGAATTTAAAAATCCTGTCACTGTGGCTTCGGGAACATTTGGTTCGGGTATGGAATATGCGGAATATGTTGACTTAAATAAGCTTGGTGCGGTGACAACAAAAGGCGTTGCAAATGTACCTTGGGCAGGAAATCCTACGCCTCGAATTGCAGAGACATACGGAGGCATGATTAATGCTATAGGCCTGCAGAATCCGGGGCTTGAAACATTTCTTGAAAGAGATATTCCTTTTCTTAAGCAGTATGATACGAAGATTATTGTAAATGTGTGCGGAAGAACAGAAGAAGATTACGTTGATGCAGTCGAAAAGCTTGCTGATGCACCTGTAGATTTGCTTGAAATTAATATTTCGTGTCCTAATGTAAAAGAGGGTGGAATTGCGTTCGGGCAAAATCCTGCTATGGCAGAAAGAATTACAAGTGCAGTAAAAAAAGCTGCAAAGCAGCCGGTTATAATGAAATTAAGTCCTAACGTAACGGATATTACGGAGATGGCAAGAGCTGTTGAAGCGGGCGGAGCAGATGCAGTTTCGCTTATTAATACGCTTACAGGCATGAAAATAGATATTAACAGACGTACCTTTGCGGTGGCAAACAGAACAGGCGGATTGTCAGGCCCGGCTATAAAACCGGTTGCAGTGCGCATGGTATATCAGGTTGCCAATGCAGTTAAGCTTCCTGTAATAGGTATGGGAGGAATTACAAATGCTGAGGACGCGCTCGAATTCATAATGGCAGGAGCTACTGCTGTTGCAGTGGGAACTGCTAATTTTAATGACCCAATTACAACAATAAGGGTTGTTGAAGGTATCAGAGATTATATGGAGAAGTACAATATATCTGATATTAACGAACTTATCGGGTGCGTAAGATAAATTTTACAAAAAACAGGAGGTTAAAATGTTAGAAAAATTTTTCAAACTCAGAGAAAACAAAACTAACGTGAAGACAGAAGTTGTTGCAGGTGTTACAACATTTATGACGATGGCGTATATTTTAGCTGTCAATCCAAGCATATTGTCTGCATCAGGTATGGATTCACAGGCAGTACTTATGGCTACTGCATTGGCAGCGTTCATAGGAACACTCGCCATGGCATTAATGGCAAATTATCCGTTTGCACTTGCACCGGGTCTTGGTCTTAATGCTTATTTTGCTTACACAATTTGTGGGGAGATGGGCTATTCATGGAAGTTTGCATTGATGGCAGTATTTATTGAAGGTATTATCTTCATACTGCTTTCATTGACAAAGGTAAGAGAGGCCATCTTTAATGCGATACCTTTACAGCTGAAAAAAGGTGTTTCTGTAGGTATAGGCCTTTTTATCGCATTTATCGGACTTCAGGGTGCAAAGCTTGTAGTCGATAGTTCAACACTTGTTACAGTTGTAGATTTTCGCGAGAATTTTAACACAGTCGGAATCGGAGCTCTTCTTGCAGTAGTAGGACTTTTTGTTATAGCAATACTCTATGTTAAGAAAGTAAAGGGCTCAATTCTTATAGGAATTGTGGTAACATGGGTTCTTGGCATGATTTGTCAGGCAACAGGTATTTATCATGTTGATGCTGAAGCTGGTTTTTATTCGCTTTATCCTGCGTGGTCAGAATTTAATCTTGGTGCAATCGGTGATACATTCGGACAGTGTTTCAATGCAGATTTTTCAAGTGTAAAAATTGCAGATTTTGTAATTATTGTATTTGCATTCCTATTCGTTGATATGTTTGATACACTTGGAACACTTATCGGTGTAGCAAATAAAGCAGATATGCTTGATAAGGATGGAAAGCTTCCAAGAATAAAAGAAGCATTGCTTGCAGATGCAGTTGCTACATCAGCAGGTGCTGTGCTTGGTACATCTACTACTACAACATTTGTTGAAAGTTCAGCCGGTGTTGCAGAGGGTGGAAGAACAGGTCTTGCATCTGTAGTTACAGGTTTCCTTTTCCTTTTATCAATATTCTTTGCACCTGTATTTTGTGCAATTCCTTCGTTTGCAACAGCTCCGGCTTTGATATTCGTGGGATTTTTGATGGTATCTGCTGTAGTTGAAATTGACTTTAACGATATGACAGAATCAATACCTGCTTATCTTTGCCTTATCGCAATGCCTCTTATGTACAGCATTTCAGAGGGTATTGCCATAGGTGTTATATCTTATGTGGTAATTAATCTTATTTGCGGAAAAGCTAAGAAGATTACTCCGCTTATGTATATACTTGCAGTGTTGTTTGTGCTTAAGTATATATTTATATAATGTAATATTAAATTTTGAAAATATCGGCAATGCTTGGATAAAGTGTTGCCGGTATTTTTTATGTGATAGGATTAGGGGGGCAACGCTTTTTTACCAAATAGTACTGATTTAATACCAAATGCCACATATGTATTGTAAAATGATACATGATATGATAAATTGAATTAAACGGTAAGTTAAGGGGGACAAGTTATGTATACAATTAAAATAGCGCTGTGTGACGATCAAGAGCAATATATAGATATGTTAATGAAACATGTAGAGCGTTATGGCAATGAGGTTGATACAGAGTTTAATATAACGGTATATAATTCAGGCAGGAAGCTTATTGATGATATTAAAACTGATAGCAAAATGTATGATATAGTATTTCTTGATGTTGAAATGCCTGAGATTAACGGACTTAAGATAGCAGAGGCAATCAGACAGATGTCAGAAGATATTGTTTTATTTTTTGTAACCGGTCATGAACAATATGCAAGAGAGGCATATCAGGTGGAAGCTCTCGGATATATAGTTAAGCCAGTTGCTTATAATGAGTTAAAGAAACTGCTTCGGCGTGCGGTGATTATGGTGAAATATGAACACGATAACAGGAAGTCAGGAAAGAATTATATAGAAGTACCGGTTTCCGGTGATAAAAGAATAATAGATGTACGAACTATTAAATATATTGAAAAAAATAGAAATCAGTGTATACTTCATTTTTCGGATTCGGAGCTTAAATGCTACGAATCACTGAAGAAAATGTATAGCAGACTGGATAATGAATTGTTTGTTTATTCTCATCAGGGATATATTGTGAATTTTGATGAAATTAAAGAAGTAAAGGAAAATGTGATATGTTTTGGGCGTAATGTGGAGGTGCCTGTCAGCAGGAGACGCTACAAAGAAGTAAAAGACAGGCACTTAAACAGGGTAAAACAGCAGTTAGAGGAAAAATCATTATGATTAGGCATAATTGGGAATTAATATATTTACTGAAAATGTATTGGCATCATACAGGATATCCACAGATCCTCCATGTTTTTTAACTGTGCCGGTAAAGATTTTTATACCTAAACCGTGCGTGGAATCAGGTTGAAAATTAACAGAAGGTTTGCTTGAGATAAAGCTGCCTTCTTTTTTTTCGATTTTTTCGCAGTGGTTATTATTGCAATTTATAGAAAGGTAAGAGCCGGTCTGTTCTATCGTCAGCTTAATATATCCGTCCGCAACCTTTGCAGCTGCGGTTATGGCATTATCTAATAAATTGCTGATTATAGTTATTATTGTAAAATCGTCAATATATATTTCGCCAAAATCAAGGATTGTGCTAAAAGTAATCATATTTTCATCGCAGATGAGCTTTTTTGTGTTAAGTAAGGAAGAAAGAGCTGATGAGGAGCTGGTAATTATCTGTGTTTGTTGTAACTCTCTGCATATTTGTCTGATATATGAGTGGATTTTTTCTATATTGCATTCATTAGCGAAACTGTCAATAAGAAGCAGATGATTTTTCATATCATGTCTTAAAGTGAGTAATTGTTGTAATTTTTTATCAATTTGTTCATTGTATGAAGTTTCCAATTTATTTTTTTTTAGATGAATTTTGTTTATGGCATTTTCTTCAAGAGTGTCGGCAATTTTACTGTATGTGGTAAGATATATTGAAATTATAAATGCAATAAGTGTCAAAAATATAGGAAGAAACTGCTTGTAATTAAGCGCATATGGTAATGCTAAAGTCGGTACTATGGAAAAAATGCTTATTGTAAAAAATGTTATAAAGTAGTATGAGAATATGTATGACTTAGCATTTCTTAAAGCTCTGATTTTTTCTGTATTAAAGTGCATACTTGCAGCGATGTAGGAAATGATTATGCCTGAAAATAAATTATAACGGATATATAAAACATTTGAGAACATTGGAGCAAAGTCACGAATGATTAACATGTGCAAAATTATAATGCAAAATATTGAGGCATAATAGTAAATAAAATATTTAATGACGGTTAAAATACGTTTTTTAAAAGCAGCGTCAGTGCATATTAAAATTTGTATTATGATTAGAAATTTTGATAAATATAAAGAAAAATTCGGGAATGGCGCTGCTGCATGTAATATGCTTAGTGAAAAGAAAAAAGGACGTAATCTATTCCTGCGTTATAAACTGTTGGAATTGTGCGTGATAAATAAGTCAATCAAGAAAAAGTTAAAAAGATTTGTCATCATATCAATAAAAATTGTATAAGTATTCATAACATCCCACGATATTAATAATATAGATTGATTATATAAAATAGTGAGAAAAATGTCAAATCTTACCGAATGTCACCGAATTTTTACCTAAGGTCACATAAGTATTGATTTAAAATAAATAAAATGTTATTGTGACAGAAAAGAGAAATTGCAGGAATGAATAATAATAAATTAGAATGAATTTGTTTTATATATTTTTAAAACATCAGAAATTAGTATCAAATGTATTTATTGAAGCTGTAGTGATAGGTGCATTGATATGGTTGGGTAAAAAAGAAAAGGCATGGGTAATTACAATATCAATTTTGTTGTGCGCAGGCAAAAGTGTATGTTGTTTTACATAAAAGAGAATTCTGATAATTTGCCCAAAATATCAGAATTCCTAAATACAAGCACTTATGAAAAAGTGTCCGGGCAAAGATTATCATTTTTTCAAATGGGTGCAAAGAAAATTTATATCAAAAAGGAGATTTAAAAATGGAACTAACATTAAATAATGGATTTTGTGAAATGACAGTTGATGAAATACAGAATATCACAGGTGGATTTATAATTGCAGTGGTTGCAGTGGGAACTGCAACATTTACGATTACCAGTGGGCATGTTATCGCAGCAATAGGGAGCGCGTATGCAGCTGGAAAAGTAGTCGGTGAAATAAAGAAGGCATTTTTTGATGTTAAAATTAGAAATTAAATAATACAAGGAGGGATTATATGAATAAATTTGAATGTTTGACAGAAGAAGAATTATTGCAGGTTGACGGAGGTGCAGGATTTGAAATTCTTATTGGGGGAAAAGTGCTTACTGGTGCAGCTGCATTTGGAGTGGCTGGAATAGCAGTTGTTGGAGCTGTTGCTGTTTTGGGTGGAATAGCTTATGTGGGGTATCGTGTAGCTTCTAAATAATAAAGAAAACTTTATTTATATTGAAAAACAGCGATAATTATGATTACTGTTTGTTTGAGATATTAGTCAATAGTTTCTGCAAGCAGTAATCGTGATTATTTGAGATTTGGTATATGATTTCATACTTTACAAAAAGCTTTGGCTTCTCAGACTTGTACAGACATTAGTAAAAATGTCTGGGCAACTTAAAAAGAGGTGACAAATTTTGAAAAAAATTAAATTTTACATAGTGTTGTATTTAATTGTGCTATGTATTTCTATTTGTGGGATTGCTATAGGAATAGGTTTTGCTAAAATTCAAGAGAGTCATCCTGAATATCTATCAGCAGGATTGATAAAAGGGATTATTATTTTCTTGTTTGCACAGTTATTTTCGGTGTATTTGCATGAAATAATTCATGTTATCACTTACAAATTGCAGCGTATTAATATTAGGATGTTATATTTATTTCCTTTGTGCATTGTAAAAGAAGAAAATAAATTTAAATTTTATATTACATTCAATTTACAAATCGGATTTGGAGGAATAGTTATACCAGAACTACCGAATATTAGTAATGATGAAGAATATAATAGTTTTCGGAATAAGATGAGTTTGTCAGTGATTTGCGCTCCTTTGTTTTCGGCGTTGATAGGGATTTTTTCTTTGATATTAGTATGTACAGCGACAGAATATATAAATTATGATAACCGTTCTTATTATTTTATATTTTTTATTGCTATGGTTTTTTGGTCAATTTATATTAATGTAATGTCATTTTTAAATTTAGGAACCATAGTAGGTGATTATTTGGGGGCAAAAAAAATCAAAACAGACGAGGTGTATACGTTACTTCAAATATACAATTATTTTTTATTACAGGAGAATAAAACAAAGAGAGCGGTAAGATATAAACAAAATTATCTGGTAAACCGAATAAGACAGAAAGTTGAAGAATTGTCGCTTTATAAAAGTGATAGCACAATGCAATTTTTATTGGCAGATTCATTATTATATGAACTGATTATGCAAGATAGAGAATGTACCACATATTTATCAGAACAGGAAACGTTAAATAAAATTTTTGAAAGTATACAAGGAAGACTACAATTTGAAGCTTATAGTTGTTTTTTTGCTCATGCTATCATGTATCTAAATATTTGTGGAAAAACAAATGAAGCGATATATTTATGGGAAAGATATAATGGCAAAATGGCTAAAACAAAGACTGGGAATTATCGGTTCAGACAAGTGGAATTATTTCTTTATGGGAAAGGAATTAATGATTTTAATTATAGTAATGATATAGAAATATCATCTATGGATTCTTTATTATCAAAAGTATGTAATTATTATGATGATGAAGTGTATTTAAATAATTTGATAATAAATAATTGCAAATGATTAATGGTGGTAAATTATAGGCAGTAAGTGATTTGATGTTATAAGGGGCAATATGATTAAAAAAATATATCGTATTTTTATAGGAATAAGTATATTTTTAGTACTAATATATATTGGAACATTATTTGGAAAATTAATTATTAATATTATTGATAAAAAAATAACAGTTATTGAAGCTATATCAGATATTGCTTTGTTTATTGTATTCTTTATCTTGTTTTACATATTAAACATTATATTGCACGAAGTGGGGCATTTGGTATGTGGTCTTATTTCAGGTTATAAGTTTAGCTCGTTTACTATAGGTAATATAATTCTTATTAAAAAAAATAACAAATTGGAGATAAAAAAATTTCATATTCCCAGAACCGGTGGACAATGTTTGATGTCACCGCCGCCTTACAGTGATGGGAAATTTGCGTATAAATTATATTTGCTGGGTGGTGTTTTGATAAATTTAGCAGGTGTTATATTAGCTTTTTTAGTTTTATTATTAAAAAATGATGCAGGTTTAATTGCTAGCAGTTTTATTTTATCCGGCATATGTATCATATTAGCAAATATAAGAATAAATGGACTTGGAGATGTTGACACAGATTTAACCGTATTAGTTAGTGCACAAAATGACTTGATAAGCAGAAGAGCATTCTGGATACAATTATATGTTGCTGCCCGGCAGAATGAAGATGTTGAAATATGGTCGTTGCCAAAGGATATGTTAACTATTCCGGGTAATATTGCAATTTCCAATAATTTAAGATTTTATTGGTACTATATTGTATGTATTTTTGAATTTAAAAATGAAAATTATATTAAATACAGAAAAATGGTAGATAGTATAAAGGATAAAATAGATTTAATGAAATCTATTTATATGAATGAATTATTATGTGAATTACTATTTTTGGATATTATTGAGATGAGATATATTCATAATAAAGAATATTGGGATACTTTGAATTTGAGAGCGTATATTGAAAAAACAAAAGGATATCTTTCGCGTCAAAGATTGCTTTATGCATACAGTTTATTGGTGCTGAATAATAGTAAAAAAGCTAATCTTCATCTAAGAGCATTTGAGAAAATAATAAAAAAATGGCCCTATTTAAGCGATATACAAGACGAAATTCGTTTAATAGATTTGATTAAGCGTATTGCAAGCCAATAATGGTTTTGTATTCAGATTTTGGAGGGTAAAGATTGCTGATGAAATTAAAAAAGATAAAAATAAATAACAGTATATTCTTATTAATTATGATTTTTATTGATGTATTTGTAAAAATTATAATAGATAACTTTTTTATGGAAGATAAGTTGTTTATAAATGATAAATTAGGTTTTTTGCCATATCTAAATACAGAACAATTATCAATTTTTAATAACGAATTGGAACTTGGAGTGAGTTTAAACTTTTTGATTGTGATTAATCTTATAGGGGGTATTGCATTAGTCTTTGTAAGGAATATGTTAAAAAGAGAAAAGGAATGGAATACAGTACTGGATATTGCGACGTTGATGATTTTTGCAGGAGTGGTCTGCTCACTGGTGGATAAGATTTTTTGGAAAGGAAGCTTGGATTATATATTGTTTTTTTCTAAAATTGTGGATTTGAAAGATATATATATGTTTGCAGGATTCTTTATATTTGTTATAGATATATGCAGACAATTCGTTGGGAAAGTGATAAAAAATAGGATTTGATAAAAAGATTATTATACCAAATAAAGCAGGCTTGCATTGTGCAGGTCTGCTTTATTTGGTCGCACAACAAAAATTTTGTCAGTTGAAAAAACGCAGGCGTGGTGATATACTTTAAAAGTATATTTATGCTTGAAATCGGGAGGATTTGACAGTATGGAACAGTATAAACAGGAATTTATTGAATTTATGGTTGATTGCAATGTACTAAAGTTTGGAGAATTTACTTTAAAGAGCGGAAGAAAATCTCCGTTTTTTATGAATGCAGGACTTTATGTTACCGGTACGCAGCTTGAAAAGCTCGGAGAATATTATGCAAAAGCTATACATGATAATTACGGTGATGATTTTGATGTTTTATTTGGACCGGCTTACAAGGGAATACCTTTGAGCGTGGCTACAACTATGGCATACAGCAGATTATACGGTAAAGAAATCCGTTACTGCTCTAACCGTAAGGAAGTTAAGGATCACGGAGATACAGGTATACTTTTGGGAAGTCCTATAAAAGACGGAGACAGAATCGTTATTATTGAGGATGTTACAACATCAGGCAAATCAATAGAAGAAACATTTCCGATTATCCAGGCTCAGGGTGACGTGTGCATAAAAGGACTTATGGTTTCATTAAACAGAATGGAAAGAGGCAAGGGTGAAAAGAGCGCACTTGTTGAAATTAAGGAAAAATATGGGTTTGATGCAAATGCAATTGTAAGCATGGCAGATGTTGTTGAACATCTTTATAATAAACCGTGCAATGGCAAAATTATCATAGATGACAAGATAAAAGCGGATATTGATGCGTATTATGCAGAATATGGCGCAAAATAATATTTTGTATTGAATACAATGCTGTTTAAAATGTGAATTTGCAGTTTTGCAGATGGAGGTTAGGATATATGGATGAGAAAGCATATAAAAAGATGAGAACAGGGGGAGTTTCAAGCCTTGTGTTTGGAATCGTGGTACTTGTTGTAGGCATTGCATCAGGCGTTATGCTTATAATTAATGGTTCAAGGCTGTTGGCTCATAAATCAGAGACATTAATTTAAGCCGCATTTATTTTTGTTGCCCGCGGAATGGAGATTGATATGTTGAAAAAGAGGGGAAAGGCATTTTTTTGCTGGTTGGTATTTTTTATATACATCATTGCATTGGTGTACTTTTTACTTTTTGCCGATATGCTTGACAGAACGGTTGTGTCAGGAGAATACAGATACAACATGGTTTTGTTCAAGGAAATTAATCGTTTTATCACATATGCTGACAGACTTGGCACGAAGGCTGTACTGTTAAATCTTGTGGGAAATATTGTTGCATTTATGCCATTTGGGTTCTTTTTGCCGATTTTGTCGGGGAAGAAGCTTAAATTTATAAAGACGACGTTATGTACATTTGCATTCAGCTTGTCTGTAGAGCTTATACAGCTCATTTCAAGAGTTGGAAGCTGCGATGTTGATGATTTGCTTTTAAATACTGCAGGCGGAATAGCAGGATATATTTGTTACACTTTGGTTTATGCAGTTTGGCACCGTAAACGTGGTAAAAAGAAATAATTTAGGAATGAACAGATATGAAGATTTTTAATAAGTACAAATTTTCAGATAAGAATCAGACTCTTGGCGGCACTATTTCTACATTTATGGGAGTAGGGTCGCTTGCGTGCCTTGTTTTTGGAGTATATTTGTCTTATGAGGCTGATGGCAATGCAGGAATGATAGTAGGTATTTTGGGCCTGCTTTCATATATGATTGCTGTAATTGGTGTTGTGATAGGCTTTTTAAGCTTTAAAGAGGACGATAAATTCTACCTGCTGTCAAAGACAGGCACATTATTATGCGGATTTTTGGTTGTTATGATGACAGCTATTGTTATGATGGGAATTGGAATATAGGAGGCGTTAAATGTTTGACGATAATCTGACAGAAAGATACGAGCTTGCTTTTAACAGAATAACAGAGATTGCAAAAGATTGTGCAGGGATGAAAAGTCCGGCGGCAGATTATTTTAAAAATGTTGCCGAATTTATTATTAATATGGACGGACTTTTAAATAAAGTTTCAGAAAATGTGCTTAACGATTATTCTTTGGAGCAGCTTCAAAGTCTGAATGAATTTTTATATAGAGATATACTTGAAGAAAATTATGATAAAAGCTACGCAAATCCTGCATATGCATGCATGAAGCTTGGAGAAGGATGCGGTAAGCTTTTATCATTTCTTTATGTGGAAATAAGAGGCATGATAGTATTTGCATATGAACAAAGAAGAGCGGAATTTACGACTCTTATGGAATTGTTCATAGAGATATACTGTATGTTTGAGGACGAAGAGCCTGCTGCAAAATCAATGCAGCAGTCAATTTACTGGTATGTGAGTGATTACAGTGATGAGATGGTAGAAAGAAGAATTGAGGAACAGTTAAATCCCGAGCTTGATTTTGCCAAAAATATCATTATGAATTCAGATTTGTCAGATTTGAGATATCTGTATAGCTTTGGCGAATATATTACAGACAACGAAATAAAGACGGCTTTATATCTGAATACTCTCACGCAGTCACAGATAGAAGATATGGCGCATACATTTACTGAAGGCTACAGAAAGGGCTTTGAATTGGGAAATAAGGACCTTTCAAAGAAAAAGACGGTAAATATACGTTACCATATAGGATTTGAACGCCTTGTGAGGGAAGAAATAAGGCAGTTTAAGCAGCTGGGACTTGATACTACGATATACCGTGCCGCAGTGAGCAGTATAAATAAGCGTATGCATATTAAGGTTGGATATTATTCAACGAGTCCGAATCGTCAGATGGATTATGATCATCGTTTTGATAATGCAATATATATGGATCCTGCATTTGTCGAAAGAAAGCTTGGCGCGTTAAAGCTTGCTTATGAGAAGAATAAGGAAGCAGCATCATTATTTGCAGGGCCTGCGGTTATGGAGGTTTTTGGCGAGGAACCATTTGAGCCGGAGGATAAATTACAGAGCTTTCATCTTGATGAAAGGCAGCAGAAGCTTTCATCAAGATATGACAGCGAGGCAGGAGATATTGTTGATTCATATATAAAAGGTGATGAGAGAAGCTTTACGATAATTGCTTATCCGTTACCGGAAATCGGTCCTGATTTTGAAAAAATATTTGATGAGACAGTTAAAATAAACACGCTTGATTATGAAAAATACGAAAAAATACAGCAGAGAATTATAGATGAGCTTGACGGAGCCGATTATGTTCATATAAAGGGCAGAGGTTCAAATAAAACAGATATTTGCGTAAAGCTTATGAATATAGAGGATAGAACAAAGCAGACTGTATTTGAAAATTGTCTTGCAGATGTAAATATTCCTCTGGGTGAGGTGTTTACTTCTCCTGTACTTAAGGGTACAAATGGTGTGTTAAATGTAAGCACTGTTTATCTGAATGATTTGAAATTCAAAAATCTGACCATATATTTTGAGGATGGCAAAGTACAAGATTATACATGTGAGAATTTCGATGATATAGAAAAAAATAAAGCGTTTTTTAAAGAAAATGTGTTGTATAACCATGATATGCTTCCGCTTGGAGAATTTGCGATAGGAACAAATACGACAGCGTATGTAATGGCAAATAAGTATGATATAGTTTATAAGCTTCCGATTCTTATTGTTGAGAAAATGGGGCCGCACTTTGCCATAGGCGATACATGCTATTCAAGGTCTGAGGATGTTGTTGTCTATAATCCTAACGGAAAAGAGATAATTTCTAAAGATAACGAAATTTCAATCTTAAGAAAGACGGAACCGGAAAAAGCTTATTTTAACTGTCATACAGACATAACCATACCTTATGATGAGATTGGCAGTATTACAGCAGTAAAGCCTGACGGTACAAGAGTTGATATAATATCAGATGCAAGATTTGTGCTTGACGGATGTGAAGAGTTAAACAGTGCCTTTGACAGCTGAATTAAGTTTTTGATGATTGACACAGATTGTAAAACAAAGTAAAATAATATAATAATTTTATTGCAGTGTGATAATTTTCACACTAAATGCAAGAATGGAGGAATTTATGGCAAAAGTAGGAATTGTCATGGGAAGTGATTCTGATATGCCTGTTATGGCTAAGGCAGCAGATATTTTGGAACAGCTTGGAATATCATATGAGATGACTATTATTTCGGCACACAGAGAACCGGATGTTTTCTTTGAATATGCAAAGACAGCAGAGGAAAAAGGATTTAAGGTTATAATTGCAGGTGCAGGAATGGCAGCTCATTTACCTGGTATGTGTGCAGCTATTTTCCCTATGCCGGTTATCGGTATACCAATGCATACAACATCGCTTGGCGGCAGGGATTCTCTTTATTCAATAGTTCAGATGCCATCAGGAATTCCTGTAGCAACAGTTGCTATAAACGGAGGAGCAAATGCGGGACTTTTAGCGGCTAAGATTCTTGCAACATCAGATGCTAAGCTGCTTGAAAAATTAAAGGATTACAGTAAAGGTCTTAAGGAGAGCGTTCAGAAAAAGGATGCAAGACTTCAAGAAGTAGGATATAAGGCATATTAATTAAGTGTTTTTTAATAAATTTAAATTCAAGGAGAGATAGAGATGGATTACAAAAAGGCCGGAGTAGATATTGAAGCAGGTTATAAGTCAGTTGAACTTATGAAGGAGCATGTTGCAAAAACAATGAGACCGGAAGTTCTTACTAATATTGGTGGATTTTCAGGCGCTTTTTCAATGGAAAAGTTCAAAGATATGGAAAAGCCTACATTAGTTTCAGGTACTGATGGTGTCGGTACAAAGTTAAAGATTGCATTTACAATGGACAAGCACGATACAGTAGGTATTGACTGTGTTGCAATGTGTGTTAATGATATTGCATGTGCAGGCGGAGAACCATTATTCTTCCTTGACTACATTGCATGCGGTAAGAATGAGCCTGAAAAGATTGCTAATATCGTAAAAGGCGTTGCAGAGGGCTGTCTTCAGTCAGAATGTGCACTTATTGGCGGTGAGACAGCAGAGATGCCGGGATTTTATCCTGTTGATGAATATGACCTTGCAGGTTTTGCTGTAGGTGTCGTAGATGAAAAGGATTTAATTACAGGTAAGGATATAAAGCCGGGAGATACACTTATTGGTATCGCTTCAAGCGGCGTGCACAGCAATGGTTTTTCACTTGTAAGAAGTGTATTTAAGATAACAGAAGAGGCTTTAAATACATATTATGACTCATTAGGCAAGACTCTTGGTGAGGCGCTTATTGCCCCTACTAAGATTTATGTAAAGACATTGAAAGAGGTAAAGAAAGCAGGAGTACGTATCAAGGGCTGCAGTCATATTACAGGCGGCGGTTTCTATGAAAATATTCCAAGAATGCTTCCAGAGGGAGTTCATGCAGTTGTAAAGAAAGACAGTTATGAAATTCCTCCAATTTTTAAGATGCTTGCAACAGACGGAGATATTGATGAGCATATGATGTACAACACATTTAATATGGGTATAGGTATGGTGCTTGCTGTTGATCCTGCTGATACGGATAAGGTTCTTGAGGCTGTTAAGGCTGCAGGAGAAGAGGGCTTTGTTATAGGTTCTGTTGAGGCCGGTGAGAAAGGAGTAACAGTATGCTAAGAATTGCGGTTATGGTATCAGGAGGCGGAACTAATCTTCAGGCCATAATTGACGGTGTTAAGAATAAAACTATTACCAATACGCAGATAGCTGCGGTAATCAGCAATAACGCCAATGCATACGCGCTTACGAGAGCAAAAGAGAACGGCATACAGGCTATGTGTATTTCACCGAAATCATATGAGACAAGAGATGAGTTTAATGAGGCGTTGCTTAAAGAAGTTGATAAGTTAAACGTTGATTTGATAGTTCTTGCAGGATTTCTTGTGAAAATACCAGAAGCTATGGTGCATAAGTATTCTCACAGGATAATAAATGTTCATCCGTCACTTATTCCGTCATTTTGCGGAGTTGGTTTTTATGGGCTTAGGGTTCATGAGGCTGTGCTTGAAAAAGGCGTAAAGGTGACAGGTGCCACTGTTCATTATGTGGACGAGGGAATGGATACAGGTGAGATTATTTATCAGAAAGCTGTTGAAGTTTTAGATACAGATACACCTGAAAGTTTGCAGAAACGTGTTATGGAGCAGGCAGAGTGGAAGCTACTTCCGCAGGCAATTAACATGATTGCAAATTCATAAAAATTTTGAGCGGTCATGGCTGCATTGGTGGCTATGACCGTTAATCATAATTATGGTGTTTTTACACACTAATCTTAATACAAAATATCAGAATATGGAGGAAATGTTTGATGAAAGTACTTGTAGTAGGCAGCGGCGGACGTGAACATGCAATATGCTGGAAGATATCACAGAGCGATAAGGCTGACAAAATATATTGTGCACCGGGAAATGCAGGCATTGCGCAGGTTGCGGAATGTGTGGACATTAAGGCAATGGAGTTTGATAAGCTTGTTGCGTTTGCAAAAGAAAAAGAAATAGATTTAACCGTAATCGGTATGGATGACCCTCTTGTAGGCGGAATTGTCGATGAGTTTGAAAAAGCCGGCTTAAGGGTATTCGGACCAAGAAAAAATGCTGCAATACTTGAGGGTTCAAAAGCATTTTCAAAGGATTTAATGAAAAAATACAATATTCCGACAGCAGCTTATGAGACATTTGATTCAGCAGAGGAAGCAAAGAAATATCTCGAAACAGCTGATTATCCTATAGTTTTAAAGGCTGACGGGCTGGCACTCGGCAAGGGCGTGTTAATCTGCATGACAAAAGAGGAAGCGCTTGACGGTGTTAATGAACTTATGCTTGATAAGAAATTCGGTTCGGCAGGAAACACTATTGTTGTAGAGGAATTTATGACAGGAAGAGAAGTTTCTGTACTTTCGTTTGTGGATGGAAATACTATTAAGATTATGTCATCAGCACAGGACCATAAGAGAGCAAAAGACGGTGACCAGGGGCTTAATACAGGTGGTATGGGTAATTTCTCACCTAGTCCTTTCTATACAGATGAGGTTGATGAATTTTGTAAGAAATATGTGTATCAGGCGACTGTTGATGCCATGAAAGCAGAAGGACGTCCGTTTAAGGGAGTTATTTTCTTCGGACTTATGCTTACGCCGAACGGACCTAAGGTTCTTGAATATAATGCAAGATTTGGCGATCCTGAGGCTCAGGTAGTTCTTCCGAGAATGAAAAATGATATTATAGATGTATTTGAGGCATGTATAGACGGTACTCTTGATAAGATTGACTTACAGTTTGAGGATAATGCGTGCGTATGTGTAGTTCTTGCATCAGACGGTTATCCGCTTGAGTACAAAAAAGGCTTTAAGATAACAGGAGAAGAGAATTTTGCCGGAAAGGACGGTTACTATCTTTTCCACGCAGGAACAAAGTTTGATGAAAACGGAAATGTGGTGACAAACGGAGGAAGAGTTCTCGGTGTTACTGCTACAGGTGAAAATCTTAAGCAGGCAAGAGCAAACGCATATGAAGCCACATCATGGGTTAATTTTGAAAATAAATATATGCGTACGGATATAGGTAAGGCTATAGACGAGGCATAAAGGAAAGGAGTACTCTTTTTACTATGAAAATTACACCGGTAAAAGGAACTAATGATTATTTGCCTAAAGAGGTCGAAATCAGAGATTATCTTCAGGATAAAATATTAAAGGTCTATAAGGCAAATGGTTTTGAACATATTATAACTCCAATTATTGAAGATATTGAGAATCTTGATAAAAGTGAAGGCGGAGAAAATCTTAACCTGATTTTCAAGATACTCAAAAGAGGAGATAAGCTTGAAAAAGCTTTAAATTCAGGAGTTAGTGCAGACAATGAAAATGAGCTTTCCGACATGGGATTAAGGTATGACCTTACTTTGCCGCTCAGCAGATATTATGCAAATAATAAAGATAAGCTCACGCTCCCTATGAAATGTATCCAGATTGACAGGGTATACAGAGCGGAGAGACCTCAGAAGGGCAGACTTCGTGAGTTTATACAGTGTGATATTGATATTATAGGCTCTGATTCAACAGATTCAGAGATTGAACTTATACTTACAACTACCGAGGCGCTTGATGCAATCGGTCTTAAAAATTATAAAGTAAAGCTTAATGACAGAAGATTACTTAGAGCTGTTCTTGAAAGCTTTGGCTTTAAGAGCGAAGAATTGGACAGCGTATGTATAACATTCGACAAGATGGATAAGATAGGACTTTCAGGGGTTAAGGAGGAGCTTACAGATAAAGGCTTTGACTGTGAGGCTGTCGAAAGGTTTGTAAAATTCTTATCTGATGGTGATTTCACACTTGAAACAATAGGTGATATGCTTGAGGATAACACACCTGCAAAGAGTCTGTCGCATATAATCAGCATTGTAAAAGAGCTTTCAGGCGCACGATTTGATGTCGTATTTGATTTGTCTCTTGTAAGAGGACAGGGCTATTACACAGGAACTGTATTTGAGGTCGAGAGTATTGACTTTAAGGGTGCTGTCGCTGGAGGCGGAAGATATGATAACCTTATCGGCAAGTTCTTAAATGAGCAGGTGCCGGCAGTCGGGTTTTCAATTGGATTTGAAAGAATTTTTTCTATACTTATGCAGAATGGTATAAGTATAGATGAAAGACAGAAAAAGGTTGCCGTTATGTATGATGAGGGCAATTTGGCATGCGCGGTAAAGAAGGCTGAAGCTTTAAGAAAAGAAGGCTATGCAGCGTCTCTTTATATAAAACCTAAAAAGCTTGGGAAATTCCTGACAAAGCTGCAGGAGAGAGGCTATGACGGTTTTGCTAACGTGGAACAGGAAAGCTTCAGCTTATTTTAAGATTAAAGTGTCAAAAAATTTAAAATTTACCCACTCTCAAAGCATGTATTAAAAACTGCTTTATGAGAGTGGGATTATTTATTTGACTTTTGCCTTTTCAAGGGCGGCTGTAATTGCGTTAAGGAACATGACTGAAGTATATTTATTTTCAGAGCTGTATGTAATATTTTTTGTTGTTCCGCTTGCTTTGACGGCATCGGCAATATCCTGAAAATTAGTTGATAAAAGCGGATACATCGTTTCAAGTTCATCAGATACGTGTATCATTTCAATGCTGTTTATATTGTTTTTATCGACAGTTACCTGTATATCGACAGGTGTACCATTCAGAGATATTGAGGCGGTGTATACACCGGGAGTATATATATTTTCGTTATATGTACCTGTATTGTTGTCAGAAATAACATTCGAAGAATTAGTTGTTTTAGCGGGATTTCCCTCTTTGTCAGAAGAATTTGCTGCTGATACGATAAAGAAAATAAGGGCAATGATAATGGCTAAGACGGAAATAGCGCCGATTATCAATGCTTTCATATGGATAACTACGATTTTTGTTTTTGAATTCATATGCACACACTTCCATTATTTGTTAATAAAAGTGTATGTGAAAATATAAATATTATGACTATAACAGATTAAGATTACAGTGTCAAAAGGTCTTGAGCCCACTTGTGCTTGCACAATAGTGGTGGAATGACTTTGGGACACGCCCCAAAATGAGCATAAAAGTGGAGCGTAAGCTTCACGATATGCGAATGTTGGGTAGGATTGTGGGAGTGCGAAGCACGAAACAATCCGTGTAATCATAATTAGGGTGTTTTGACACCCTAATCAGATTAGTTTAAAAAATATTCTGATGAATATAAATATGGAGGGAATTATGGGGTTACAGTTAGTGCTTGGAGGTGCCGGGAGCGGAAAGTCAGAGTATATATATAATGATATTATTAATAAATCAATTAGTAATCCTGACCGCAATTATATAATTGTGGTTCCGGAGCAGTATACAATGGCTACGCAAAAAAGAATTGTAAATATGCATCCGAGAAAAGGTATTTTAAATATAGATGTTGTAAGCTTTGAAAGACTTGCATTTAAGGTATTTGAGGAGATTGGCGGCGAGAGCAGGCCTGTTCTTGATGATACAGGGAAAAATCTTATTGTGAGACGTGTTCTTGAAAGTGTTAAGGACAAGCTTACTTATTTTGGGAGCGGAATAAATAAGACAGGATTTGTTGCAGAGCTTAAGTCAATTATATCGGAACTGCTTCAATATGATATAGATATAAACCGCCTGTGCGATATTGCGGATAAATCGCAGGAAAACAGGCTTTTAAGTGCAAAGCTTAACGATATAAGTATAGTATATAAAGAGTTTAAGTCGTATCTTAATGAGAAATATATAACGTCAGAAGAAATTCTTGACGTATTAAGCACTGTAATTGAACGTTCAGAAAATATAAAAAAAAGCGAGCTTGTATTTGATGGATTTACAGGCTTTACACCTATACAGTATAAGCTGCTTAAGCTCATTTTAATGAACTCGCGGGCGGTACAGATATCGGTAACTATTGACGCTTTGGAAAATCCGAATGTCTATGAGGGAATGCATAATTTGTTTTTTATGAGTAAGGAAATGGTTTTGAAGCTTCATAAAATATGTGATGATGCGCATATTGAAATATTAAATCCTGTAGTTTTGAATCCTAATGTTAATCCGAGATTTATATCATCAGAAAAGAACGCATCAGACATTTCATTTCTTGAAAAAAATATTTTCAGGTATAACGGTAAAATTTACGGGCAAAAGCCTGAAAATATAGAGGTATTTACCGCGGCCTCACCTAAGGAGGAGGTAAATTATGCGGTGTCGCTGATACTTGACCTTACAAGATTTAAAGGGTACAGGTATAAGGATATAGCTGTTATTTCAGGTGATATGGATACCTATGGAAAATTAGCAGGAAATATATGTGCACAAAATGATATTCCCTGCTTTGTGGACCATAAGAAATCAGTTAAGGACAATCCTTTTGTTGAATTTATAAGAAGTACAATAGAGGTTATTGTTAAAAATTACAGCTATGACAGTGTTATGCGAATGCTTCGTACAGGATTTATAGATATCAGCAGGGATGAGATTGATATGCTTGACAATTATCTTGTAGCTACGGGGATTCGCGGGAGCAGTCAGTGGAATGGCGTATGGACAAAAAAAGGCCGCGGAAGAAATGTATTTTTGCTTGAACGGTTAAATGAGCTGAGAGTAAAGATAACAGAGCCGCTTCAGCCTCTGCAGAAAGTGTTAAAGGATAAAAATTCACTTGTGCGCGATTATGTACGGGCGCTGTACGAATATATAGCGGCTATGCAGTGCGCTGCAAAGATTAGTGAGCTTGGGAAACTGCCTGAAACCGGCACCGAGTATGAGCAGTTGTACAAGAAAATAATTGAGCTGTTGGATAAGATATATGAGCTGTTGGGAAGCGATAAAGTTGCAGTAAGTGAATTTGCAAAGATTGTGGATTCGGGATTTGATGAGATAAAGGTGGGGCTTATACCTCCTACCTCGGACTGTGTGCTTGTCGGAGATATAGAGAGAACAAGGCTTGAGGATATTAAAGTTTTAATATTTTTAGGCGTAAATGAGGGAATTGTGCCTAAGAGAGCCGAAAACAGAAGTGTTTTATCAGAGACAGACAGAGATTATCTTGAAAATATGAATGTATGGCTGTCCCCGTCGCTCAGGGAAAAGGCATTCGTGCAGAAATTTTATCTGTATCTTTGCCTTACAAAGACATCACAGAAGCTGTATCTTGCTTATTCATTAAAGAGCAGTGACGGTGAGCCGAGACTTCCTTCCTATCTTATAAGAAATATACGAGCACTATTTCCGCAAATCCGAGTATCTTCATATGAGCAGATGAAGCACGAATTTTCGTATATAAAGATACCGAAGGCAGAAATTCAATGGGGTGATGAAAATACCTTACGTACAATAGGTCAGAACCTTGCAATGGAGCTTTATGAGGGCAAGCTTAGCGGAAGTGTGTCAGCTTTTGAAAAGTTTGCAGGGTGCAGCTATGCTTATTTTTTACAGTACGGACTTTCGCTTGAAGAAAGAGAAGAGTACAGGTTTGAGGTAAGAGATTTCGGAACTGTAATGCATGAGGTCCTTGAGAGAGTATTAAAATATCTGTCTGAAAATAAAACTTCTATAACGCTTATGTCCGATGAGCAAAGAAGAGGTCTTGTAAGCGAATGTGTCGGGAAGATTACGACAGAATATAACGATACGATATTAAAGGACAGCAGCCGTAATGAATTTTTGATAAAACGCATGACAGACCTTGCTGACAGAACAATCTGGGCAGTGGGAAAACAGCTTGAGAGAGGCATTTTTGTGCCGGATGCTTATGAGATGCGTTTCCTTATGGATGAGACAACTGTTGAGCTTGATAATATGTCTGGGACAATGGCTATGAAAGGTGTGATTGACAGAATAGACATATGCGAGGATGAGGAAAATGTATATGTAAGGGTAGTTGATTACAAGACAGGATCATCAGATTTCGATTTGTTAAAGGCATATTACGGTCTTACAATGCAGCTTATAACTTATATGCGCGCAGCAATGAAAATAGAGCAGAAAAGGCATCCTGATAAGAATATAGTACCGTCAGGACTTTTATATTACAACATATCTGATCCTGTTATAGAAACAGATATTGATGATAAGGATATAATTGATGAAAAAATCAAGGAAAATCTTGCAATGAAAGGTGTTGTAAATGACAATGAAAAAATAGTCAAAATGATGGACGATGATATAGAGGGAAAATCGAAGGTTATACCTGTTGGATTAAACAAGGACGGAAGCTTTGACAGATACAGCAAAATATTGTCAACGGAGAAGTTCAATATTTTAAATGATTATATTGCAAAGCTTTCGGCAGATATCGGAAAAGAAATTTTATCAGGAAATATAGATGTGAATCCTGTTAAAGGATTTAGTGAGGATGCCTGTAAATATTGTTCATATAAGGATGTATGCGGATTTTCGCCTGATTTGGGAAAATCTTACAGAAAGCTTAAGAAAATGTCGTATGAGCAGATATGGGAAAATATCAGGGAAGGAGTTGATTGCAATGGCAGCGATGTGGACTGAAAAGCAAAAGAAGGCTATAGATAAAAAGGGCTGTAATATTTTGGTTTCAGCGGCAGCCGGCTCCGGAAAAACGGCAGTTTTAGTTGAAAGAATTATAAAAAAGATTACTGATAAAGAAAATCCTGTAGACATTGACAGGCTTATAGTTGTGACATTTACAAAGGCGGCTGCTGCCGAGATGAAGTCAAGAATAAGAAATGCACTTGATGAAATGATAGAATCGCAGCCGGAGTCCAGCGCACTACAGATGCAGCTTACGCTTCTTAATAATGCGCAGATTACAACGATAGACAGCTTTTGTCTTAACATAGTAAGAAACTATTTTGCGGATATAGATATTGACCCGGGATTTAGAATAGCGGACACGGGAGAGATACAGCTTCTTGAAAGCGATGTTTTAAGCTCGCTTTTGGAGGATGAATATGCTGCCCGAAATCATGAATTTTTTGATATGGTTGATGCTTACGGAACGGGCAGAGATGATTCTAAGATAGAGGAACTTATAACTAAAATATATAAGGCCGCAAGAAGCTATCCATGGGAGGATGAATGGTATGATGAGTGTATAAAGCTTTATAAAATTGATGATGAAAGTGCGCTTGAACAAAATGCGGCAGTCCAGTATCTGTTAAGTGATATCAAAAGTGCGGTGTGCGGGTTTGATTTAATGTACGATGACATTGAGAAGGTATGTCAAAGTGCAGCAGGTCCTTTAAAATATCTGCCGGCGGTAACATCAGACCATATTCTGATTAAAAAGCTTATGCAGGCTGAAAGTATTGTGAGATTATCGGAAATTGTTTCAGACAGCTCATTTGACAAGCTGGGGACAATAACAAAAAAAGACGATGTAAATCCTGAAAAGCAGCAGTATGTAAAGGAAAGAAGAGAAGAGTTTAAGACATATATAAATAAAAAGCTTAAAACAAAGTTAAAATATGATTCAACGGAGTCTGTTATAAAAGATATAAAAGTTTGTGCGTCACATGTGACAGTGCTTATAAGGCTGGCAAAAGAATTTTCAAGGAAAATGTCGGAAGAAAAAAGAAACAGAAATATTATAGATTTTAATGATATGGAGCATATGGCTTTAGATATTCTTGTGAAAAGAGAAAACGGAAAAATCAATTATACGAAAGTTTCGGACGCTTTGAGCGAATTTTATGAGGAAATACTTATTGATGAGTATCAGGACAGTAATCTTTTGCAGGAAAATATACTTACTGCCATATCGAAAGGGAAAGAAGGCAAAGGCGAAAATAATATATACATGGTTGGTGACGTAAAGCAGAGTATATATAAGTTCAGACTTGCATGTCCTGAGCTTTTTATGGAAAAGTATGACAGATACACAAGCGGCGATTCAGATTGCATAAAGATCGAATTGCAGACCAATTTCAGAAGCAGGGCCAATGTGCTTGAAACAGCAAATGATGTTTTTTTTAGGCTTATGAATAAGGACTTTTGCGGTATTGAGTACGATGACTGTGCAAAATTAAATTCAGGTCTTACATATCCTGAATGTGAAAAAAGTGTTTTGATAAACAATATTTTATTTGATGCGGTAAGCTTTGAAAATGACACTACGGACATACGACTTATTGATATGAAAGCAATAAGTGAAAGTGAATCGTCTGACGCGGAAGATAAAAGTGATTATGAGGCTGCGGAGGCTGTAAATATTATAAAAGAGCTTGTTGATATACAGCCGGGCAAGCCTGTTCATATGGTCTATGATAAAAATTCAAAAGGAGGCTACAGGTCTATAAGCTACAGTGACATTGTAATTCTTACAAGGTCAAAAACAGGCTATGCAAAAACGTTTGTCAATACTTTGATGGACAGTAATATTCCTGCATATTCCGATGCTTCTGAGGGGTATTTTGAGGTAAGGGAAATTCAGATAGTATTAAATTTCTTAACAGTTATAGATAACCCTTTGCAGGACATACCTATGGCGGCAGTTTTGCTGTCATATTTCGGCGGCTTTGATGAAAGAGATTTAACGGTTATAAGAAGTAAAGATAAAAAGGAAAAGCTGTATAATCAGCTTAAAGCAATTCTTGGCGGAGCAGATCATGGGGAAGTAACAGACCGTGATTTGCCGGATAACGCTTATGACGCTGAATTGGTAAATAAAGTCCATAAATTTATGAAAATACTCGACAAATATCGGCAGGTATCAGAGCTTGTGCCGATTTATGACTTGTTGTGGAAAGTTTTATATGAGACAGGTTATTATGATTATGTAAAGACTATGCCGGCAGGACAAAGACGACAGGCGAATCTCGATTTGCTTCTTGTAAAGGCGGCGGCGTTTGAGGGAACAAGTTACAACGGACTATTTAATTTTTTAAGGTACATAAGCCGGGTAAAGAAGCTTGATGTTGATTTTGCGGAAGCCTCAGTGCTTAGTGAGAATGAAAATCTTGTGAGAGTTATGACGATACATAAAAGTAAAGGGCTTGAATTTCCAGTAGTGATTCTTGCAGGAATGGGAAAGCGGTTTAATTTTACAGACGCAAGGGGAGATGTGATAATAGACAGAGATTTCGGTGTCGGTGCCAACGCTGTGTACCTTGATAAGAGAACAAAAAAGAGTACGGTTATAAAGGATGCAGTATCAAGAAAAATAGAAAAGGAAAACATAAGCGAAGAGATGCGTGTTCTTTATGTTGCGATGACGAGAGCGAGAGAGAAGCTTATTATGACAGGTACGGTAAATGATGCCACAAAGAGTCTTAATAAATGGAAACAAGAAGCGGAGGTTCTTAAAAGGGAAAATATATTTTCTTATTTGGATTGTTCGAATTTTCAGACATATATTGATATGGTAATGCCGGTATTTTGTATGGAACAAGACTTACGAAATGGAAATACGAAAATTTCGGTAATAACTGAGTGCAGTGCAGATAAAAAAATTATGCAGGAACAAAGAACAGAGGAAGAAAAAATTTTTCAAAAAGAGCCTTTACCATATCCATATTCTTTGGATACTGCAAAAAAAGTTAAAGTTACGGTTTCTGAATTAAAAAAGATGCAGCTTGAAAGTGATTTTGACGAAAAAGATATATACCATGACGACATAGAGTTTAATAGGGAAGTCTCAGACGAAAATGAGGAGATTGTACCTGAATTTTTAAGACAGTCAGACGAGCCGGCGGCTGCGAACGAAAGAGGTACTGCGTATCACAGGATTATGGAATGCATTGATTATGGTGATACTAATGACATAAGAAATCAGATTGAGTTAATGCTTGAAGATAATAAAATTACGCAGTCACAAAAAATGTGCATAAGTTTAGGTGATATTGAAAATTTTGTGGATTCTGAACTTGGAAAACGAATAAAAGCAGCTTATGGCAAAAATAATCTTTTCAGGGAACAGCCATTTGTATTTATAGATGAGAGGGACAATTCAGACCAGCTTATACAGGGTGTTATTGATTTATATATTATAGAAGAGGACGAAGTCGGAAGCACAAAAAGAATAACCATAGTAGATTATAAGACTGACAGGGTGGCAAAGGGCGAGAAAGGCGAAAAAGAACTTATTAAAAGGTATAAGGTTCAGCTTGATTACTATGCCAAAGCCCTTGAACAGCTTACAGGGTTTAAAGTCAAAGAGAAGATAATATATTCGTTTACTCTGAACAAATCAATCAGCATATAAGATTTTTATAAAAAATTAATGAAAAATACTGTGAACACTGTTAAAAAAATTTTTTTAAAATATTGAATTGGCGTTTTTTTTGCGCTATAATTTTGCGTGAAGAAAATATGGAAAGATACATTTAGGTATGGAGGAAACACATATGGTACGAACATACAGCATTAGTTATAAGAGCAAAAGCAAGATGCCATCAACAAAAGAAGCTATGGCAGAAGTAGAAGAAAAGATACTTAATGAGACAGAGGCTGAATCTGTTAAGCTTTCTGACGAGGGAAAGCTTATAAGTATAGAGGCAGACTCTGAGCAGTTTTCGTCAATTTTAAATAAGGTAGTTAACATATTCAGACAAATTGATGACAAATCAGAGGTTTCCTACCAATTTGGACTTAATAAGTAATTTGCGGCAGGGTATAGCTGAATTTAGAGCCTGTGGTGCAGCAGCATCATAGGCTCAATGTATGTTTATGTAATGTTTATTTTTCATATGTGTTTTTAAGTGATTAATTGAGAGGAGTTAATAATGTCCGATATAAGAAAAGAGATAGAAAAAAGAAGAACGTTTGCAATAATATCACATCCCGATGCAGGTAAGACAACGCTTACAGAAAAATTCCTTCTTTATGGAGGAGCAATTAATCTTGCTGGTTCCGTAAAAGGAAAAAAGACTGCAAAGCATGCAGTTTCTGACTGGATGGAGATAGAAAAGGAGAGAGGTATCTCTGTTACGTCTTCAGTTTTGCAGTTTAATTATGGAGGATATTGCATAAATATACTTGATACACCGGGACATCAGGATTTCTCTGAGGATACTTATCGTACACTTATGGCAGCAGATTCGGCGGTCATGGTTATTGATGCTTCTAAAGGTGTTGAAAAGCAGACCATAAAGCTTTTTAAGGTATGCGTTATGCGCCATATACCTATATTTACTTTTATAAATAAGATGGACAGGGAAGCCAATGATCCGTTTGAGCTTCTTGATGAAATTGAAAATGTACTTGGTATAAGTACATGTCCTATGAACTGGCCTATAGGCTGCGGAAAAGAATTTAAGGGTGTGTATGACAGAAATGAAAAGACGGTGTCGCTTTTTAAGGCGGCGATGAACGGACAGAAAGAGGTAGATACAAAAAATATTTCTATTGATGATGCTTCATTGGAAAGTGAGATAGGTCCGGGATTTTTTGAAAAATTAAATGAGGACGTTGAACTTTTGGATGGGGCGAGTGCTGAATTCAATTTGGAAAAGGTTCAGGCAGGTGACCTTACGCCTGTATTTTTTGGTTCTGCATTAACTAATTTCGGTGTTGAAACATTCCTTAAGCATTTCCTTAGTATGACAACACCTCCTCTTGCAAGGAATTCATCTGTCGGAATAATAGATCCTGTTGAAGAGAAGTTTTCGGCATTTGTATTTAAGATACAGGCAAATATGAACAAGGCTCATAGAGACAGAATAGCATTTATGAGAATCTGTTCGGGAAAATTCGAGGCCGGTATGGAAGCAAATCATGTGCAGGGAGGAAAAAAGATAAGACTTGCACAGCCGCAGCAGATGATGGCACAGGAGCGTCATATAGTAGAGGAGGCGTATGCCGGAGATATTATAGGTGTGTTTGATCCTGGTATTTTTTCAATTGGCGATACAATATGTACTTCAAATGAGAAGTTTGCATTTGAGGGAATCCCTACATTTGCTCCTGAGCATTTTGCGAGAGTACGACAGCTTGATACAATGAAGCGTAAGCAGTTTGTAAAAGGCATAAATCAGATTGCACAGGAAGGTGCCATACAGATTTTTCAGGAATTCAATACCGGAATGGAAGAAATAATAGTTGGAGTTGTAGGTGTTTTGCAGTTTGAAGTTCTGGAATACAGGCTTAAAAATGAATACAATGTTGATATTAAGCTTGAACCGCTTCCATACGAGCATATCAGGTGGATTGAAAATCCTCAGGAAATTGATATGAACAGAATTGTCGGAACATCTGATATGAAGAAAATAAAAGATTTAAAAAATAATCCATTACTGTTGTTTGTGAACAGTTGGAGTGTTAATATGGTATTGGAACGTAATGAAAATCTTAAGCTTTCTGAGTTCGGAAAGAATAATTGATAGTAATGTACATGTGTTATTGACAGGTGGATAATGAATGAGAAAAGTTGTTAATGATTGCAGAATAACAGAAAAGCGAATAAAGCTTGCATTTATACTTATGATAACAGCTATGGTTTTAATTATACTTCCTGCGTCATTTTTAAAGCCGCAGGAAGTTAAGGCCGGAGGTGAGATAATCGCCACAGGCCAGATAGCAGCCGGAAGGACGAAAGTCAATATAAGAACTGAGCCGAATACGAGCTGTGAAGTGATAACGATGCAGGACGGAGGCTTTAAGCTTGATATTTATGGTGAGGTGAGTACAAGTGATACATATTTCTGGTATGATGTAGGCTTCTACCTTGACGGAACATACAGAAGAGGATATGTAAGTTCAACATATGTTGAAATATATAATGATAATAATTACGAGCCGGACGGTGATTTTGAGGCATATCTTGATGAGCAGGGCTTTCCTGAATCGTATAAGGATGGATTGAGGGAGCTTCATGCACAGTATCCTGAGTGGGTATTTGTGGCAGATTATACAGGCAAGGACTGGGATGAGGTAGTAAAAAACCAGAATGTACTCGGGCGAAGTCTTATATATGGAAGTGCAAAAAGTTCATGGAAATCTACAGCTGACGGATGTTATAACTGGGAGACAGGTAAATGGTATGAACTTGACAGCGGCGGCTGGGTGCAGGCATCAAGTGAGCTTATAGAATACGCTCTTGACCCACGCAATTTCTTTAATCCTACGAATATATTTATGTTTGAAAAGCTTGCATACGAGGCAAGCGTGCATAATGAGGACGGTGTAAATAATGTCATAGACGGTTCGTTTATGGACGGTTCAAACCATGATCTGACATATCAGGGAAACATATATAACTATACAAGTGGTCTTATTCTTGCCGGTAAGATATCTGGTGTGAGTCCGTATCATCTTGCTACAAGAATTATACAGGAGCAGGGCAGAGACGGTCATGGTGCGAGTATATCCGGCACAGAGAGCGGTTATTACGGATATTACAATTACTATAACTGGGGAGCGGTAAAATCGGGTTCAACGAGTGCTGTACAGAACGGATTAAAGTATGCCTCAAAAACTGATGCTGCAACTTTAAGGCCGTGGAAGAGCAGAATGCTTTCTATAGTAGGCGGAGCCATAAAAATGGGTGAGGACTATATTAACAGAGGTCAGAATACGCTGTATTACGAGAAGTTTGATTTGATTTCACCTTACTGGCATCAGTATATGACAAATGTTCTGGCACCTAAGTCTGAGTCAAGTACGGCGGCAGCGGCGTACAGTGAAATTACTAAAAGAAATACCGCATTTATATTTACCATACCGGTATATGAAAATATGCCTTCCACAGTATGCGAGATACCAACAGGTGACGGAAGTCCTAATAATACTCTGTCAGAGCTTAGTGTTGATGGATTTGCTCTTACGCCTACATTTGACAGATATACTCAAGGATACGACCTTATTGTGGATTACAGCACATCATACATAAATGTGAATGCGGTTCCTGCTGACAACAATGCACGTATCACGGGAGACGGATACCATAACTTAAGTGTCGGCAATAATGAGATCAGTGTAAGGGTTACTGCACCGAATGGAACTTATCGTACATATGTGTTAAATGTTACAAGAAAAGAAAATACAAGCGGCGGTGGCGGTGACGCAGGCGGCGGAGATGGTGGTGACGATACGAATCCGGGATACAGCGCTGATTACAGGTTTGATTCTTCAAACGGTTTTGTTTCAAGGATAGGTGTAGGAAGCAGTGCCTCATCAGTTCTTGGGGCAATAACATTTACAGGCGGTGCATACGGCAGAATTTATTCATCAGACGGAACTCAGAATACGGGAACTGTTGCGACAGGTGATGAGCTTGTGATATACAATCCTGACGGAAGCACACTTGCATCATATGATATCGTTATATATGGCGATGTTAACGGTGACGGTTCAGTAACAAGTCTTGATATGGTTTATGTAAAAAGACATGTGCTTGACGTAAGAGGTCTGAGCGGAGCATATAAGGAGGCTGCCAATGCAAACCGTGGAAATGACGGTATAACAAGTCTTGATATGGTATATATAAAAAGACACGTACTTGATATAAGATATATCCAACAGTAGTTGGTGGAATGGAGATTAGTATGAAAAATCATGTTAATACAATAAAGAAAGCGTGTTCATTAATGCTTACAGTAGTGTTTCTAACAGCTTTGTTTATATGGAGTGCTCCTGTAGCCGCATATGCAGACAGTGCAAATGTAAGTATAAGTGCCAGTAAAAGCAGCTGTACTGTAGGGGATGAAATTACCGTAACAATAAAAGCTACGGGCGATGCTGAAATATTTATGTGTGATCTTTATATCAGTTATGATAAGAGTGTGCTGGAACCTATTTCAGGTTACAGCAAGAAACTGGATGGTGTTATTAGAATATTGTCTACAGATGCTACTGAGTTTGAAGTTAAATTTAAAACTATCGGCGTAGGTTCGTCTTCAATTTCACTTAATAAAGACAGTTCAACTATAAGCTCGATTAGCGAGGATCATGTTTCAATAAGTGCATCGGGTGCAAGCGTTAATGTAAGTGCTCCTGTAACATATTCATCAGAAAACAGATTATCATCTCTTTCGATAAGTCCGGGAGTTCTTTCTCCTGCATTTTCAGAGGGGGTGACATCATATACTACATCTGTTGCTGAAGATGTTGAAAAGCTTGTTGTAAGTGCAAAGCCTAAGGACAGTAAGGCTAAGGTTTCTGTTTCAGGGACATCTTTAAGTAAAGGAGCTAATACAGTAAAAATCACTGTTACGGCAGAAAATGGTTCTAAGAAAACGTATACGATTAAGGTTACAAGGGCAGGTGAGGTCTCTACAGGGGAGACACAGGAGCAGACAACTGCACCTGAGGATAAGAAGGTAATTGTAAACGGAATAGAATACAAAGTAGTTAATGATTTGTCAGAGCATCCGCTTCCTGAAGGGTTTGAGCAGACTACAACGGACATAGAGAGTGTTTCAGTAACAGCAGGACGCGGAGTGAACAGTAATCTTACAATTGTTTATCTTGAGAGTGATGCTGCAAATGCAGTATCAGGATTTTATATTTATGATACGGTGACAAAAACATTTACATTATATAATGAAATATCACTTCCGGGATTCAGATATGTGATTCTTCCTATAACTGACGGTATGGAACCGCCTTTAAACTGGCAGAAGAAAGAAACTGTTATAGATGATAAAAATGTTACTGTTTTGATGCATGAAAGCGGTAATATATGTGTATTTTACGGTATCGACTCAAACGGTAAATCTGACTGGTATTATTATGATTTTACAGATAAGACGGTCATGCGTTATTTTGATATATTTGAGGATGATTTAGCTAAAACTGATGAGGAGACGTCAGTAAAGCCGGTAGATAATACAAAGTACATTATAGTAATAGCCATTGTCGGTGTGGTGGCTGTAATATCAATTGTATTGGCAATTGTATTTGCGTTAAGCGCAAGAAAGAATAAAAAAGCATTTAATGCAGCTGTGCAAATTGATGATACGGATACAGATATTGCGTATGATGATAATGGTGATGTTCTTGCAGATGATTATGAGGAACAGGATGAGTTTAATTTAGACGAAGAGTATTACAATGAGTCTGAGACAGAAAATATTGATGATTCAGATTTATTAAATGAAGCAAAGACAGAAGAAGTATCAGAGCTTGAATTGTTTGAGGAAAATGGTGATGAGTCGGATGTCGATATTTTGGCTGAAAGTGACGATGAGCCTGATGTTAATATTTTGGATGAAAAAGACGATAATGAGCTTGAGCTTTTCGATGTAGATGACAAGTAAGAAAAGGTTTATTGTAATTTAATATAATGGATAAAAAGAGGCTGTGGTTTTGGCGAATTAGTGTTCGTTAAGCTGCGGCTTCTTTTTATATTATAATTAAGATTACAGTGTCAAAAGGTTTTGGCACCCTAATCTAATTGATAAACAGTTTTGTAAAATGGTTTTATAAAAGAGGTGAAAAAACTGTATTTCGATAAATACATAACAATAAAAAAGTAGCACAAAAAATTTTAAAAATATAACATTTATTTATCAATATATAACAAAAAATCACAGTGAAAGGAGTATTTTATGAACAAAAGTGCTAAAAGACTTGCATCACTTGGATTGTGTGCAGTCATGGCGACCGGATTGGTTGCAGGAGTTGGCAGCAAGATAATGCCCGTAAATCAAATTTATGCTGCAAATGAAGAAGTTGAAGTATCTGATTTGGTTATTACATTCTTAGGTGTTCCTGAGTATGAACCAAACAGATACACAAAGCGTAACGGAGGCAAATGGGCTCCGGAAGAATTGGAGAAAGGTCTGCACTTAAAAGCAGACATGGTTTTGGGAGAGGGTAATCCGGAAGGGATGATGGCTCCTCTTACACATTCATTTGCAGATATTACTGCTACAGTAAATGCTGATCAAAAGAGTGGAAAAATTGAAATTAAGTTTAACGGACTTACGCTTAATATGGAGGCAGGAAGTACAAAGGCTACATTAAACAATGGTAAGACAACAAAGGAGCTTACTATGAACAGTAAGGTGGCTCCTTACTTTAAGGCTGTTGAGGGTCAGTTGACAGATAAAGGTGAGCAGTACTATGCATGTTATCTTCCTGTTAAGTTTACGGCAGAAGCACTTGGTGGTAATGTAATGTGGAATGATGCAATGCACCGTATGGAGATGGCTTTTGCATTCTATTATTCTGATGCTGCAGTGCTTCCAGATGTTAATTCAAAATCTAATTATACGACAAAGAAGATAGAAAAGGGCGGAGCAGCCTCTTATGAAGAGTTATTAAAGAGAGCAACAGATGCAGAAAAGGGAGCTTCAAATATTGCAGAGATGATAAAAGCTGCAACTACTGTTGTTAATCCGGTATACCAGAATGAAGACGGTGGCTGGGGTAAGACAAATACTGATTATGATTTGCTCAGCGATACATTTGTGCAGAAATATGGTCATGCTTATTCTACATTTGATAATGGTTCTACACACGGACATATCAAATTCCTTACAAGACTTCTTAAGGTTACAAAGGCACAGCCGGATTTATTTAAGGGCTATGAAAAAGAGCTTGACGATATTGAAAGAGGTTTCTGGAAAGCTGTTAAGTATCTTATAGATGCACAGAATGACGCAGGAGGATGGCCTCAGTATTATCCATATGGCGTAGGGTATTTTGCAAACATTACATACAATGACGGTGCTATGCCGAGTGTTCTTGATGTGATTTATGCTCTTACTAATGATTCTGCTTTGCTTGACAGCAGTCTTTGTGAGGATTTAGACTGGGCAAGACAGGCTATAAAGGATGGTAATAAATATACTGCTGAATTTGCTATATCAGAAGACAAGCTTCAGAAAGCATGGGATGATGGTCTTAAATTTACACTTGATGCACAGGTTGAGATAGATGGTGTAACTACAGGATGGGCTCAGCAGTATGATGCTAAGGCAGATAAACCTACTCCTACACTTGGAAGAGCATATGAGCTGCCATCAGTATCTCCGTCAGAGAGTAATGCAATTCTTGAGGTCCTTACTAATATTAAAAATCCTTCACAAGAAGTTAAGAATGCAGTAATAAGCTATACGAAATGGGTACAGACAATCGGATTTACAGGTTATAAGATTTATAACTATTCAGACAGAACAAGAGAACTTGGAAAAGACAGACTGTTACTTAAAGACGGAAGCACAAGTATGACGTGGGGTCGTTTCTATGGCCTTGATACAACAGGTGAATATTACGGTGTTGATTTAAAGGATAAACTTACAGAAGGCAAATATTATCCGATATTCTCAGGACGTAACGGAGTGGCACAACTTTCACTTAACTATGGTATGGGAGAGAGAAGAAGCGGCTATTCATTTACTAATACAAATGCAGGAACTACAGCAAAAGGAATTTATGATAAGTGGATTAAAGCAGTAGGTAATTAATATAGGGAGGAATAAAAGATGAAAAGATTTGTAAAAAAAGCTGTAGTAGGAATAATGGCAGCCTCTCTTGTTATAGGCGCAGTTCCGTTTACTGCAGTTAATGCTAAAGCAGCAACAGTCACAAAAGGCGAATATGATTTTTCAAATATGACAGTCAGAAGAATATGGTTTAACACAGCAGACCCTGTTTTTTTGGTTGATAATTATCAGAGAGTATGGCTTGATGATAATGTAAATGCACTTGCATACGGAGATGTAAAGACAACGACAGCTGCAGGTAATCTTATGGCACCTGTACAGGAGGCACTTGCACAGCTTGGTATCTCATATACAGAGGCCGGAGATGATATAACTATAGTTATGAACGGTCAGACAATAAAGTTCAAAATTGGTTCAAAGGATGTTGCTATTGACGGAAAGACAGTTTCAGGAGCACTTACGGACGAGCAGGTACCTGTAAGGGTTAATGTCAAAGAAAAATTTGGTGATTTCAATACATACCTTACAGGCGATTACATGCTTACATATCTTCCGGTAGCATATCTGTTTAATACATTTGGAGCTGATATTTATTATGACGGTAATGCACAGAGCTTTTATGCGGCAGTACCAATCTTTAATACGGATATCACACCTGATTATGCTACAACAGTTAAAACATACGGGCACAGATATGATGAGTTTATTAAGGGTGCATTGAATGACACTTATGAGCTTGTGGGAAGCGTTGCAGACAATATTGTGGCTCTTCAAAACGAGGACGGAGGTTTCCAGATTCTTCCTGCAAATATTGATATGGCACAGGATGATATAGTTGCAAATCTCGGTTCACTTAAGGACAGCTCGACATTGGAAAACGGTTCTACAGTTGCTCAGTTAAGATATCTTGCAAGATATATTACTGAAAAGAAACCTGAAGATACAAAGTATCAGGCGGCATTCTTAAAAGGTCTTGACTATATTGTAAAGAACCAGAGTGCAAACGGTGGCTGGCAGATGTCTCCGACAGCAGCACAGGGATTTAATGGGAATGTTGTAATCGGTAACAATGTAACAACAGAAGTACTCAGATTATTGCAGGATATTGCAGTATTAAATAATCAGAATTATGTATTTGCAAGAAAAACAGCTGATGTAAAGGCTGTAGAGGCTGCTTTTGATAAGGGAAATGATTTCCTTGCAGCTGCACAGATTTCAAATGATGGTGTTAAAGCCGGATGGTCTACACAGGTTAAAGCAGATGGTACAATTACTATGGGACGTACTTATGAAAGAGAAGCCGTAAGTGCGTTTACAACAAAGTCAGTTACAGAGTATCTTATGAGTATACATAATCCTTCAGATGCAATTAAAGCAGCTGTAGAGGCTTCAGTTAAATGGCTTGAAACAGTTAAGATACCGGGTATTGAAGAGCAGATAGTTAAAGATACTTCAATGAATAACGGTTTTGATATATTTGTTGTAGCAGGTGCAGGTACATGGGCAAGAGATTATGTTTATGATGCAGCATCAAAATCATATCGTCCGCTGTATTCAGATGTTGACCCTAAAAAGGCTGACCAGAAGATGGTACACGTAAATCCTACAGGCGACAATGTTTCATATGATTACAATGACATGATTTTGTATTCAACAAGAACAAGCATTGACTTCTATGATAATACATTGGCAACTAATCTTATTAATGAGGATTATGCACTTTGGAAGTCATATCTGGCATCAGGTTTCCCAGAGATACCTACAGATCCTGTAGAACCAGAGATACCTACAGATCCTGAAAAACCTACAACTCCTGATGGAGGAGAAGATGATACTCAGACACCTGGAGGCGGAAATACAGGGGATACAGAAGAACCAGGCAATGCTCCACAGTCAGGTGATACCGCAAACATGTTAGGCTTTATTATACTTGGCACAGTATCAGTTCTTGTGATTGCAGGCTGCGGCGTGTTATATGTATATAACAAAAAGAAAGAAATTAAGTAATTGATAATCTTATAATATGAGATTAAAAAAGCTCTATGCGGTGGTTTCGCATAGAGCTTTTTAAGTGCTTAATTATTTGATTTTGCTACTCTTTATCTTTCATATCTTTCTTTATATTCCTGATTACGAAAAATGCAACGACGCTGGCTAATAAAGCAGTTAAAATATTACTTAATCCCATTACAATACCGACGCTTTCGCTTCCTAAGGAAGTGAAGTTCTGTAATGCCCAAAGAATAGGGATTCTAAATACAAATACACGACAGAAGTTACAAAGCAGTGTAAGTTTTGTTTTACCAAAGCCGAATAATAAAGCCATTACAGCAGCATTTACGCCTAAAGGAACGCAACCGCCGAAAGAGTCGTATCTGAATACTTTGATGATTGTGAGCTGGAATTCTCTGTTAAAGCCTTCTGTGCTGTTTGCAAAAATATAAGTTATAGGTTCGATAAATATATTTAATAATATGTAACCGATAAGCCCGATTATTGATTCGATAATAAGAAGCTTCCAGAATGTTTCGAGTGCGCGTTTTTTATTTCCAGCGCCGAGGTTCTGACTTATGATTGAAGCTCCGCCATCCTGAAAACCGTTTTGCAGCTGTGTTACGGTACCGTTTATGTTGCTTGAAATACCAAGAGCTCCGACAGTAGTTGAACCATATTCCTTACTCATTGAATTTACAACGGTTTTTCCGAAAGCAAATGCCATTTTTTCAATGATTACAGGAAGTGACAAATTAAGCATCGGCATTACAATATTTCTTTTAAAGCTTATTGCTTTCCGGCTGAAAGTAAATGCGTTATCACCGAAACATAAATTCTTAACTGCCATTATAAGCAGGAATGACTGCGATATTACGCTTGCCACTGCAATCATTGTTATATCTGCATTTAATCCATATATAAAAAATGCAGTTATTGAAAGTTTTAGTATGATTACAAACATATTAAGTCTTAAAATTCGTTTTGAGTTACCCCTTGCACGCTCAATAGCTATGTAAACATTATTGAAAAAGCTGAGAACTGTTGAAATCAGTGTGATTACAAAATATTTAGTGCCTATCTCTATAAAGTCTGAAGGAGTTCCGAGAATTTTTAATAGTGTTGGAACAAAAGGTAGCATTAAAAGAATAAAACATGAAAGTCCGGTGCATATAGTAATAAGTGTGCTTAGTCGTTTTTTAACCATTTTGTAGTCACCGGCGCCATAAGCTTCACTTATTTTCAGGGAGCTTCCGACAGCAAGTCCCATTCCTAAAGCGCTTATCATATTTTGGATCTGAGTAAGATAAGCTACAGCTGATACGGCGATAGCACTTACGTGAGAAGCCATCATCGTGTCGAGGATGTTAAAAAGGTGATTTATCAGCTGGAATACTGATAAAGGGATACATACGTAAAATATGACTTTCCAGAGATTTCCATTTAAGGCAAACTCTCTGAATTTTTTGTCTTTTTCTGACAAAGCAGAAGTGTTGTTATTTGCCATTGATATCTTCCTCTTTCTTATTAAATTGTTAAATTGATTATATTAGCATAGTTTACTATTAAAAATATGTAATATCAATATAAAAAGTAGCTTTATATTTGATAAATACAGAAAAAGAGATATGTAAAAATACATATTACATAATGTATTGATATATGATATTTTAGTTGTGAATATTGCACATATATATAAAAAAATTTAACATTTTATTGACTATAAAAGACAGAAAATATATAATATATACAGACTTAGATAAAAGGCATTTATAAAAGTGATTGATAAAATGAAGTGTTGCCACACGAAATGTATTATGTCTATTATTTAAGATGCGTATAAGAATTAAATTTATTGTATTCATCCGCTGCATATGATTAGGGTGTCAAAACACACTAATCCTTATAAGAAATAATAAATGCAGTAAAAGGGTGAGGAAAGGGGCATTATGAAAAAAGGTTTTAAAAAGGCAGCAGCGGCCGGGCTTACCGCAATAATGCTGCTTAGCAGTGTTAATTTCAGCGGTTTCACTGTAAATGCAGCTTTGCCGACAACAGACGGACATGACAAATATGTCAATAAGGCAGCGTTTGACGTGATTGGTTCAAAAGACTTCGGAAGTAAAGATTTGGACGGACCATTATTTGATAAGACAAAGGGAAGTCAGAATATTACTGAGCTTCAGGTGCCGACACTTGCGTATGATGATACAAGTGTGGGACTTGTGTGGCAGAAACCTGAAAAATATGATAATGTTGCGGACTACAAGATTTGGATTAATAATACATATGCAGGAACGGCAAGAGAGAATTTTAAGGTAAATGCAGAATGGACTGCAAAATATATGGAAGCCTTCTATGATTACTATGACAAAAATGGTGACGTAGATATGACTAAGGTTGATATTCATTCTTACCGTGCGACAGGTCTTTCGCCGGATACTGAATACACATTTAAGGTTGTGGCAGTGGATGCGGCAGGAAATGAGCTGGGAACAGCACAGACAATTAAACAAAGAACAGCAAAGACTCCGGAAACTGTCAATATTTTAGACTATGGTGCAAAGACTTCGGAAGGCTATGTGACATATAATGATGAGATTAATGCTTTCATTGAAGCTAACACAAAAGCTATTCAGGCAGCTATTGATGCATGTCCTGAGGGCGGCAGGGTAGTTATTCCTGAGGGTACTTTCGTATCAGGAGCTCTCTGGTTAAAGAGTAATATGACACTTGAAATTAACGGAACATTATGGGCATCACCTAACAGTGACCATTTTGAAATCGGTTTCCTTATGTATCCGTTTTACACTGATACAAGAGTATGGGGACTTGTAAATGCAACAAGCGCTGATGAAAATGCACCGCTTGAAAATATCCGTATTACAGGTACAGGTACACTTTATGGAAATGGATGGAAATATGGTGAGGGTAATACTATAAAAGGTGACGGATTCGGAAGATATACTTATAGTGAATCTGCCGATGTCGATACATCTGCTCCGGGAAATGAAAAATATACATTGCCAAGATGGGTGGCAGGAAGCAACACAAAGGTTTATAATTTTGGTGTGCAGGCGGCAGATACATGTACAAAGTGGCTTAAAAACTGCACAAATCCGGATGGCAGCAGAAAATACAGCGATGAACTCGTTGACAGCCTTGCAGATAGAATTGCAAAGAACAATGGTGATAAGCTTTCTGAAATTGAGACACAGGATTTAAAGAACGCATATGCAGCAAGAGCAAGTCTTTTGATTATGAAGAATGTCACTAATGTATATGTTGGTGATATTACAGTGGAAAATCCTTCTAACCATTCTGTTAATATTCTTGATTCAAGAAATATTTCTGCAACAAATGTAAAAGTATTTTCTTATGATGGAAACAACGGTGACGGTCTTGGATTTGGCTGTTCACAGAATGTTATCTGTTGGAATAACTTCACAGATACAGGTGATGATAATTTGGGATTTGGTGCATCAGTAGGTGAGGGTGCAAGAGATTCAGAAATTCAGACAAACTCAGAATTATGGATGTTCAACAACTATCTGCATGAAGGTCATGGCGGTCTTGCAGCAGGTTCTCATACAGGTAACGGTATTCAGGACGTACTTTTTGAAGATACGGTAATGAATCATATTGATGCGGCTTTCAGATTTAAGAGTGCTCCTACGAACGGAGGATTTATTGCAAACATTACAATGCGCGACTGTGCAGTTGCCGGATGTGATCAGGGATTCGTGCTCACAACAAGCTATAGCGACCCTAACAGTGCATCGTCTACAGAGGCAGCAGAGGTTGCAGAGTTCTATAATTTTGCGGCAGTAAATATTTCTGTTTATGAAGTTAAGTATAATACAATACAGGTATTGGCAGACGTGGATACGGTAAATAATCCTCAGAAGCCATGGCATACACATCACAACCTTTATTTTCAGGATGTCACATTTGGAAATGTAGGAACTAACGGAAGTTATAAAAATAAAAATGGCTGGGAGACATTGATAGGCTGTGAAAATGCAGTTTTCTATAATGTTAAAACAAACTCATATAGTTCTAAGGCAGTAAGCAAAGGAACAGACACGGCTTGGAATAATCTGCAGTATTGTAAGAATATCCGTTTCCAGGGAACAACAATGGATTCACTTAATGCGGATAAAGAAAAGATGCAGAATATAATGAGCGGTATTACAGTAACAGACAATACGGTTAAAGCAGAAAATTATGTGCCGCCTGTTGGTGATTACACAGTTGGTGCTACAATTAAGTCATGGAGCGCAAAGGATATTGCTGCAACAAAGAGTAATAAGAGCGGAACTGTTGGTACTGCTGACGAGGGACTGGCAGCTAATTGCGACGATGGAAATACATGGAAAACTGGCAGTGATGGCGCAGCTTCATGGGAAGGTGAAAATGCAGGTACAACATATGCATGTCAGTCAGGCGGAAATAAGGCTATGGATGCAGATGGCGTTACACTGTCTAAGGGAACTATCCCTGTATCAGGTGCATATCTTACATATGAAGCAACACAGGACGGTGTGTTGAGCGTTGCTGAAAAGACACTTGCAACAAAGCGTTTTTATATTGTAGATTCAGATGGAAAGGTATGCGCAGAGCATTATAACGCAAATCCTAAGGGAGGAGCTACAGAATATAAGATTCTTACAACTCCTGTTACAAAAGGAAAGACATATTACATATATGCGAATGGAGCTACAAATAATATTTTTAAGGTATGGCTTTCAGAAAAGATTGACGGAGCTGAAAAACCACAGGCTAAAGACGGAAAGAACGTAAAGCTTACATGGAATGCAGTAGATAACGGAACAGAAAAAGTATTCTATGGTGTAGATGTTTACGCAGGAGGTCAGAAGGTTGACGCGCGTGACGGTATTAAGGATACATCAGTAATTATAGACAGACTTTCAAGCGGTGTTGATTATACATTTAAAGTTTATGTAAGTGAAAATGGTGACAGTGCAAACAGCATGAATCTTACGGGCTGGAACAAGACCTATATAGGTGAAACATCATTTAAAACAGACGGAGAAAAAGATACAGAAGCGATCAAAGCACCAGCTGATTCTACGGTATCAGCTGCAAGTACAGTTTATACACATACACAGGGCTCATGGGAATCACTTAGCAGACAAGATAAGAGAGTCCGCGGTTATGATGTTTATGTAAACGGTAAACTGACAAAGACAATTTACAATTATCAGATACCTAAATACGAAACAGCAGATACAGTTTCAAAGCAGATTGGACGTATGAAAGCAGGTATTGATAATGAAATAAAGATAGTAGCATTTACAGATGCAGGCGTTGAATATGCTTATACACCTGTAACGGTTAAGACACTTGAAAATTATGATTATAAAGCACCTGTATTTGCTGAAACAGCAAAGGTTACTGCTACAAAGCAGGCTAATGGTGATGTTGTACTTACATGGAATGCGGCAGTTGATGATACGGCAGTTAACGGTTATCGTGTATATGTAGACGGAAAGCCTGTTTATGCTAATGCTGAGGATGTATTCAATCCTGTAAATGCAGATAAGACAACAGATAAAACTACTTATACAATAAGCGGTCTTGATTTGACAAAGGACCATACATTTACAATCCAGGCCGGTGATACATGGTGGAAAGCAGCTCAGACAATGGGTTCTTATGATAAGATGGCATATTACAACTGGACTGTAAAGGGTATCAGCACAGAATTAAAGGCAGAACCTCCGGTAGTTGAAAAAGCAGATTACACTGCTGTAGATAATGCGATTAAGGCAGCAAATGCGTTAGTGCCTGATGACTATGTTGATTTTACAGGAGTAACAAATGCAATTAATGCAGTTGTAAGAGATTTGCCTAAGAGTGATCAGGCAAAGGTAGACGCAATGGCACAGGCAATTCTTGATGCGATAGGTGCGCTTGAAAAGAAGCCGGAAGCGACAGAGCCTGATACAGAGCCTGACACTGAAAATGATGCAGGTGCAGATGATACAAAACCAGATATAAAACCTGATGACGGTAACACTCCGGCTGCACCGGATGAAACACCGAAAACAGGTGACAGCACAAGTATATTGATGGTTATGATGACATTTATAATCAGCGGCGGTTTGCTTGTAATTATTTGGGACAGAAGAAAAAAGAAATACAAATTTGATAAGTAAAAATAAATTTAAATAAGTAAAAATTTAAAGCAGTAGATTACGTTATAGCAGTAATCTGCTGCTTTTTTGCCGTTCGCGTTCACATGGAGGCCGTTTGCGTTTGAAGTATTGAAATTGCCTGAAGAGTTGGTTATATTGTAATAGATATTAGTGTATTTAATAAAAAAACATAGTGATAAAATCATTGGGAGTGAGTAGGTTGATAAGGATAGCAATTTGTGATGACGTAAAAGAGCTTATTGATAATTTGAATAAAATACTTCAAAAGATAGCGATAAAATGTAATGAAACAATAATGATTGACGGATATTGTGAGCCGGAAAAATTAGTTGATGCTTTAAAAAATAATGAAAGATATGACATGATATTTTTAGATATTCAGATGCCTGATATGAGCGGTGTGGAGGTTGGGAAATTTATAAGAAATTCATTGGATGACAATACAACTCAAATTATATACATATCGGGTGAAAGCAGGTATGCAATGGAATTGTTTGATATAAGACCGTTGAATTTCATTATAAAACCTTTTGATGCAGTACAGATAGAAAATGTGTTTATGACAGGTGTAAAATTAATATGTAATAACAAAAATCTTTTTGAATATAAAGTGCGGGAATGTATTTACAGGGAGGAATATTCAAAAATATATTATTTTGTCTGCAATTGCAGAAAGGTAGAGATGGTTACAAAAGAGTCAAAAATTGATTTTTATGAGGGAATGGATTCGTTGTATCAGAGGGTAAAGAATAATAATTTTTTACATATACACAGATCATACATTGTAAATGATGCGCATATAGTGCAGTTTAAGGCAAAGAGTGTTGTTATGGATAATGGAGAAGAACTGCCGGTTAGCAGGAGTAAAAAAAGCAAGATAAGAGATTTATGGAAATGAGAGATGTTGAATTTTGGCTGAGTTGCTTTATACAGATTTATGTATACACTCAGTTTTATAAACAGATAAAAAAGGAACATACATACAGGATGCGTGTGATATTGGTATATTTAATATATATCGTTATTGCGGCCGTATTTTATTTTGATGATCGCAGATTTATTGATATGATAGCTGTGAATGTATTTATATTTCTGATTGGTTTATTTGCGTATGATTGTAAAAGAGCAGACAGGATTTATGCTGCATTTACAGGAACGGGAATTTTATTGGTTTCATGCATTTTGGTTTGTTCTGTGGGTATGAGGGAATACAGGATTGAAAATCATATGCTGATGCTTGACACTTTTGAAATAACTGTATTTTTTGTTGTGAAAAAAATAGGCGATATGGTTAGTACGTCAAGCAAAAAAATAGTGTATTTTTTGTTGATGATATATTTTTTGGGAGTATCAAATATATTACTGACATTATATGAAAAAAGCAGATACAACAGCAGCATTATTGTCAGCTTTGTCTTTTTGCATATCCTTGCAGCAGTTGCAGTAGATGCGGTGGTTAAGTTAAGAACACAGCTTCAAATGCAGAATGCATTGAATAAGCAGATAGATTATTACAAAAATGAGCTGGATTATCTTGAAATGCATAATTCAGAAATAAGGAGAATAAGACATGATTTAAAAAATCATATGAGTGTGTTAAAGCAGCTTGTTGTGGAGGGCGAGAACGACAGGGCAGCTGAATATATAGAACGGTTAAATCAGGTTGTGAATTTTTCGGCGGTGCATGTGACAACAGGTAATAAAGAGATAGATGCGATTATAAACAACAAAATTAATATGATGAAAAATAAAAATATTAACGTCAATTATAAAGTTACATTTCCGGAAGGACTTAACACAGATCCTGTGGATTGTATAGTTATAATAGGAAATATATTGGATAATGCGATAACTGCGGTGACTGAATTTAAGACGAGAAGTAATTGTGAGCCAGAAGAAGACATTAACTTTATTTTTGGATATTCGAGGGGAAGATTAGAGTTTTCTGTCAAAAATGTGTGTGTTGATGATGGACAAAAATATTATTATAATTCTTTGGATGATAAAAAACTTCCTGATTTTTTAAAGACAACTAAGAAAGATGTTAATAATCACGGAATAGGTGTTGGCAATATATTGTCAGTTGTAAATAAATATAACGGATATATAATTGTAGAAAAACAAGGCGGAGAATTTAAAATGGACATAAAAATGTGCATTTCGTTACATTGAAACTGTTATTTTTTACAAATCCGGTTTTTCGTATTTTTAAATGCTATAATGCGTTTGGATATGTGATATAGACGTATTTACGCGGATATGAGGAGGTACATTTATGGTAAGCAAAAAAATAAAAACTATTAAAAGCGCAATTACGTATATTTTATTGGGGTTGGTAATGTTTGTTTCGTGCACAACATATGCATCAGCAAATTCAGAAAAGAAATATTGCACATGGAATGTTGATGCATATTATGGTGATGAGACGTATGTTTCAAAATTTATAAGGAAGGATACAAGCTCATCAATCCGCCTTATGATTAAGTCAAGCAACGGACCAATGGATTTTAAGGCGCTTGGCGCACTTAGTGAGCAACCGGGTTCAGCGTATTCGGACTGTTCATCGGGAAGAGTTGTCAGAGCATATGCCTGCTCCGATGATGTAGAGTACAGTCTGGTAAACTATGTAAATGAATGGAATTACCGCTATGCAGGTGTTATGGGAATGGCAGTGACTGACAGCTACACAAGCGCATACGGATATTTTCAGGCGGATAAATAATTTGTAAGAGTGAGTAAATACGGTATATATCACATATTCTTTACAGGGGGTATTTATGGGGTTTTTAAAGAAATATAAGTTTGAATTAGCACTTGTGGCGGTGCTTATAACAGTATCTGCTGTGTTAATAAATGTGCTGGCTACAAAGAAAAAAGAGGATGACCATGGAATGGTTGACGGACTTCGTCCTGCGGAAAGCTATGAACATGAGGAGGGAGACGTTCCGTCAGATAAGTTTTATGAGCATAAGATGATGATTTCAAAGACAGATTTTGAAAAATATCAGATTACAACAGTCGGTGGAAAGACTGTTAAAGCGGTGCTGCCATTTTGGGAATGTTTTGAGGGATATGAGAGAGGTGAACCAGAGCCAACGATTAAGCTTTCGGTAAGTAAGGCGGTGGAGTCAGATACGTATAAAGGAAAAAAGGCCACGGGATATAAATATCTGTCAATATATTTTGCGGCAGAAAATGATTATAATCTTGGATATGCATGGGAAATAACGGGAAATTATCAGTTGGCTGACCATGAGGATGGCGAAGATTATATGCATAAGGATATAAATTATGAGAAAGAGAATAGGTATTTTACAAATATTGGCGAGCAAATTATAGATGTAGATCAGGATACGCGCGGGGTTATTACGGTAACAGACGGAAATGAATATGCATTCTCGGAGCCTGGAGAAGATACATGCATATATATGGCACCGGGTGATAAGATTACAGGCAAGTTTGTGATAAAGATAGAGGAAGACGTGCTGGCGGCAGGAAGGAATTATGTATTATATTGTAGTGGTTCAAACAGATGGATGAATATGGATTTTGCGGTGCTGATTGAGCAGAATAAGATAGAGAAAGCGAATAATGTAGAATAGATATATTTACAGATGATTAAGTCGGGGTGGATAATATGAGTTTTATAAAGAAATATAAATTTGAGCTGGCACTTTTTCTTGTACTTGTAATCAGCGTCACAGTTTTAATTGTTGTTCAGAATAACAAAAATGATAATAAGGGTAACGGAATAATTGACGGACTTCGTCCCGCGGAAAGCTATGAACATGAGGAGGGGGACGTTCCGTCAGATAAGTTTTATGAAGCGGTAAGGATGATTTCAAAGACGGATTTTGAAAAATATCAGGTCACAACAGTCGGGGGAAAGACTGTTAAAGTAGTGCTTCCGTGGTGGAATTGCTTTGAGGGGTATGAGAGAGGCGAACCAGAGCCAACAATTAAGCTTTCGGTAAGTAAGGCAGTTGAGTCGGATACGTATAAGGGGGAAAAGGTAGCCGGATATAAATATCTGTCGATATATTTTGCGGCAGAAAACGATTATAATCTTGGATATGTATTCCATATAACAGGAAATTATCATCTGACCGACCATGAGGATGGTGAAGATTATATGCATAAAAATTATGTGGATTTTGAGAAGGAAAATAGAATTAAGAAGCTTATTTGTGAGGAAATTATAGATGTGGATCAGGATACGCGCGGAGTTATTACGGTAACAGACGGGAATGAATTTGCATTCTCGGAGCCTGGAGAAGATACATGTATATATATGGCACCGGGTGATAAGATTACGGGCAAGTTTGTGATAAAGATAGAGGAGGATGTACTGGCGGCCGGAAGGGATTATGTATTATATTGTAATGGCTCAAACAGGTGGATGAACTGGGATTTTGCGGTACTGATTGAACAGGACAATATAGAGAAAGCAGGTAATGTAGAATGAGACAATCATTGAGTGTTGAATTAAGAAGGGCATTTTGTAACAGGGGATTTATTATTGCAATAGGTCTTGGAGGTATAATGGCTGTACTGGCTTTTTTTAATACACAGGCGTGGACATTGAGTAAATACTGGCTAAGCTATATGGCAGGAGAGAGCGCTGCGGTAGAAAGTGCAGTGCATATGGGATTTGTTGATACACCATTGGAAATATGGATGCCAAGATACGGTGCTTCAAGCAAATTTTATTATTTGTGGATAACAATATTACCTCTGTTATGTGCACTGCCTTATGGAACATCATATTTATATGATAAAAAGAATGGATTGATTAATCAGTTAATATATAGAATGAACAGGAAGAATTATTATTTGTCAAAATTTATTACCTGTTTTGTCAGTGGCGGAACCATTTCGACGTTTCCTTTAGTTTTGAATCTGCTTTTATGTATGTGTTTTCTTCCGTGGGGGATGCCGCTTCGTTCAACAAGCGTTTATCCCATAGGAGAGAGTAATGCATTTTCAGATGTTTTTTATACTAAACCGTTATTATATGTGATGATTTATCTGTTGTTAACCTTTATATTATTTGGTTTGATAAATTGTTTGTGCCTGATATTTTCTCTTATTGAAGACAATCAGTTTGCGCTTATGATTACACCTTTTGTAATATATTTTGCACAGCATGTGTTGATAAGCTTCGGACTTGGCAGAGGAGAATTTTCATTTGTAAACAATGCAAACTTATATAATGTATATTCACAAACATTGTATATATATTTGTTAGAGCTTTTAGGTCTGTTTATTATAGATATCTGTGTGTTTATAAAAATAAAGAAAGATGTTCTGTGATTTTAAGAAAGGGAAGCTATGGTAAAATGCAGAAGGTATATTGCAATATATATATTTTGGGTTGCGGTGAGTGTAATTATTGCAGGATTACTTAGAAGTTCGGGAATAGAAGATGGGCTGTACAGTATAGAAAGTTCTTGTGTTGACGGAATGTTTGTATGGTCAGCTGATAAGCTTCTTATTATAGGGCTTATTCCTATGGTTATTATTGCGTTTAATTTAATTTTAAAAAAATATGAAAATAACAGTTATATAATTTTTAGATATGACAGCAGAATAAAGATATGGATCAGACAGGAGATAAGGCTTCTCTTGGCATGTATGGCTGCTATGTTTATGTTAATGTTTTTTTGCGGTGTATTTGCATTGTTAATAAGCGGTGGAAAATTGCTTATACCTGTGGAAGAGGTATTAGAATCTTTAGATAGTACATATCTTGGATATACATTTAAAGGTTATAATATTGATGCAGATATAAATATTAATTATATATATATGGCATTACAGTGCTTTATAATTAACTCTTTGGAAATATTTCTGATTGTATTAATATCGAATGCTTTGGAATGGATTTCAAATTCAGTTATGTTTACGACACTTTTATCTTTTGGATTTTGTATAATTGTTGGAGTGAATCCGCAGGCTGGATATGCATATAAATTTAAATTTTTAAACATAAAGGTATTTCCGGGAGAATTTTATAATGAACTGCTTAATCAGAAGTTGTATTTTCAGAGATTGTTGATACTGTTGATAATAATATTTATCATAAATTTACTTATTGTGCCGATTGTAAGAAAAAGAGATTTCATAAGCAGGGGTGATTTGAATTGAAAAAGAAAAAAATTGTGATAATAGCATGCACGACAGTTTTGTGTGTGATTTTGGCAAGAATTATATATGTAAACGTTACATATCCGTTTGCCGGAATCAGATACAAAAATCAGGGGGAAAGCATAAGTTATTTAGATAATAGTTACATAGTTGACAGCGCACAGTTATTTAATAAAAATCAATGGCTCAATTATATTGATGATATTGGAATTAATGAGGAGTCTAAAGAACATAATATCATGCATCCCGGTATGGATAGCGGTCAGGACATAAATGATTATGATTATTATGTGGGGTATAATCCTGATGAAGATTATAAAGTGCTTGTGATAGGACTTCAATTTGATTCAGATATTGACGAAGATATTATTAAAAATAATTTTAGTGTTGTTGGTGAAATTAATGCATCAAAAGAATTTTTTGATGATTATTATTCAGAAGAATTGCAGTCAATTAATGAGCAGGAAAAAAATGCTGATAATGCAGTCAGAAAATATCGTGTGTATATAATAAAAGATGATATTGACAAACTGTTTTTACAGACATTAGAGTTCGGAAATAATGTTATGGTCAGATTAAATCCTGAAATAGTACAGTAGGAATGGGAGAGTAGTATGAAAATAGAAGTCAATGGATATTCAAAGAAAATAAAAGGAAATATGATTTTGGATGATATAACGCTTGAATTAGAGAGTGGGAAAATATATGGTCTCAGGGGTACAAACGGAAGCGGAAAGACTATGCTTATGAGGGCCATAGCAGGACTTATTCTTCCAAATAGAGGAAATGTGTCTATTGATGGAATTGTTTTGGGAAAAGAAAAATCGTTTCCTGACAATATGGGGTTATTGTTGGAATATCCGTCCTTTGTCAACAGTTATACAGGATTTAGAAATCTTAAAATGATTGCTTCAATAAATAAAAAAATAAATGATGAAAAGATTCGCGAGACTATCAAAAGAGTAGGATTGGATCCTGATGATAAGAGAAGTTTCCGCAAATATTCTCTGGGAATGAAGCAAAAGCTTGGAATTGCATGTGCTATTATGGAAGATCCCGAACTGCTGATTTTGGATGAACCATTCAATGCACTTGATGCAAAAGGCTGTGATATGGTAAGGGCAATTTTAAATGAGTTCAGAGATGATAATAAACTGGTTATCCTTGCCTGTCATGATAAGTCTGAGCTTGAAACGATTGCAGATGAGATATTTGAAATATATGAAGGCAAAGTAACAGAACATATTGTTATGAAAGGGTGAGCCTATGAAACGTTCATATTTAGTTAATCTTATTGTAATATGTGCGGTATTTGCCTCTTCATTGGTGTTTGGTACAATAAGCGTATATAGAATAAATCAGTTTAAAGCAACGAGCCAGGCATGCGCGCTGGATTTGATGATTTTTGGTGCAGGAGGGCGCGTTATAGCTGCAATAATAGGGCCGCTTATTATTGCAGTTTATTTTATATTAGTTATGAATTACAGATTTAAATATCAGTTTATTGTCAAAAGTAATGACCGGACAAAATTTCTTCTCAGAATAATAAGAGATACTTTTGTGGGGTGCCTGATTTATGTTGCTGCAACAATGATGATACTGTTTGCTATGGGAATGATTAGTTTTGGGAATATATGCAATTATTCGGAAAGCAGCAGTCTTTTCAGGGACGAATTAAATATAACAGGCACGCCATATTCACATAATTATAGCATTATGGTTATTGTATTTAAGGCATTTATTATTGATGTGCTTGAGGTGTATGTAAGAGTTCTTTTGGCAGTTTTTATATATTTTTTGTCTGATAAGGGAGCTTTTTGTATTATTGCAATGCTTGGAGCTTCGTTTGTAATACCGTTTCGCATGAGTAAATATATGCAAATGTGGAATTATCAGGCAGAGGCAGGTGCATTTTATACGGAAATTTTAAATAATTATTTATATCTTGAGGGCATTTTAAAGGTACTTGCTGTTGTTATAGTATTGCTTATTGTGTTGTTTATGTTTGTCCGAAGAAAGAATTTTTATGAAACATAGAATTGCAGAAACGCAAATAACAAAGCAATCCGCGTAATTATCGAATTGATTTGACACTAAAATATAAATAGATGCTGAGAGGTTTTTATGAAGCTTATACTATTTGATTTTAAGAATACGGTACGAACTAATGCTGCTGTTATAGGAGCAGCGATTATTTTATTGTTGATTGGATGTTTTTATTTTCGCAGCAGTTCGTTAAATTTTGTGAATGCGTATAATCAGAACAGGCAAAATTCAGGTGCTGTTAATTTAAACGAGGATAGCAGCAGTTTAATACCGTCCGAAATAAGTTCATCGGATTATATGTTGTTTATGTTCAGAGGGATGTATCCGATAGATGAAAAGATACAGAATGAAGGCGGAAAAATAGATATTCCTGTTATGTATCTTGCACTGATGGTGATTTTTACTGTTATGACTACAAAATATATTTTTTCTGATACCAGCAAGTTTTCTTTTTATAAGTCCGGGTCAGGAATGAAATGGATTTTTTCAAAGCTTGCCAGTATTTTTGTATTGATTGGATTCGTATATTTAACAGGTATTGTTATCGCAATTATATTTGGTGGAGATTTATACGGATACAATGAGCAGTTAAATATCAAAGCAATGAAAGTGGAGTTTTGTCATGCGTTTGGTTATGATATATTTAAGCTCATTGCCATGGCATTTTTAAATACATTTGTTATTTCTGTTGTTCAGGTAGCAGTGTCACTTTATTTTAATTATTATTTTGGAATCTTGTCTTCAGTAGGAATATATATATTATCATTGTTTTCTCAAAATCCATTTTTTCTTGGAAACGGAAGTATGCTTCAAAGAAGTCAGTTTTTTTTGACAGGCGGATTTCAGATTACGGAAATTTTGTTTGTTGATATGCTTGTTTTGTTAGCAGGGACAGGTTTAATTATGTGGAAAATGAAACGATATGATATGTTGTGATTTGGAAATTTTACCACTCACAGTACATAAATAAAGCCATTAAAATTGATTATTTTGTATATAGTATAATAAATACGAAAATATCAAAGGTAAAAGTTAATGCAGAAACAGGAAGATTTGCTTACAATAAGTCTCGAGGTCAGTGAGGAGGAGCGGAAAAAATCACCTGATTTGCAGGCGGGCTTTAGTGATGACGGTGAACTGGTTGAGCTTATTGTAAGATATGTAGGGGATATATCAGTCATTTCCAGCAGATATCCGGAGGTTGAAGTAACAGAACTTCTTAGCGGATATGCAATAATAATTACGCCAAAACAATATGTAAATGCAATATCTTCATATGAAAATATAGAATATGTTGAGAAGCCTAAATTATTATATTTTGATTTGGCGGTATCAAAATCTGCATCTTGTATAAATCAGCTTCAGCAGGGACTGAATAATCCATATAAACTTACTGGATCAGGAACTATAGTCTGTATAATAGATTCAGGAATAGACTTAAGAAATAAAGAATTTACGGATGAGGCCGGAAATACAAGAATAATTGATATATGGGACCAGACACAGGATAAATTTTTATCTGGTGATGAGGTTAGGGAGTATATAAACCAGCTTCAAAGTCTTCCGGTTAATGCAGTCCAGCAGACTGCTGCAGATACTATAGGACATGGAACGAGTGTTGCAAGGATTGCCTGCGGTAATAATGGTGTGGCAAGCTCGGCAGATATAATAATAGTAAAAATGGGATTCTCAAGGAGCAGTTCGTTTCCGAGGACGACACAGCTTATGCAGGCAATAGATTATTGTATAAGAAAAGGTATTGAATATAATAAACCTATAGCTATAAATATAAGCTATGGAAGCAATTACGGTGACCACACAGGTACCTCCCTTCTGGAAAACTATATTGATGATGTATCTAATGTGTGGAAAAGTTCAATCTGTATAGGAAGCGGAAATGAGGGAAATGCTGCTACACATACATATGGTGTTCTTAGTGATGATATGGAGACAGAAATAGAGCTGGCAGTAAGTGCATATGAAACATCAGTCAATATACAGATATGGAAAGATTATGCGGATGAATTTGATGTGGAGATTATAACTCCATCAGGCAGGAATCTTGGTAAAATAGGAGGATATAACAGGTTAAACAGAAGCGTTGCAGAAAATACGACAGTGCTTACATATTATGGGGAACCATCTCCATACAGCATGAGTCAGGAGATTTATATAGATATGATTCCTGTTGATAATTATATTCAGAGCGGCATATGGAGAATAAAACTCATACCTGTTGATATAAAGACAGGTCGCTTTGATATGTGGCTTCCGGCAGTAGGAGCGTTAAATGAGGGAACAGGTTTTACAAATCCTAAGGAAATTTTAACTATAACGATACCGGCGACCTCATCAAATTCTATTACAGTTGGGGCTTACAATGCCATGACAGATACATTTGCACCGTTTTCAGGAAGTGGTTATGTAATGGAGACAGGAGCAGCTATAATTGTAAAACCAGATTTGGTTGCACCGGGAGTCGGAATAAAGCTTGATGAAAATACGAGTGTAACCGGTACATCATTTGCTGTTCCGTTTGTAACAGGTGGTGCGGCTCTGCTTATGGAATGGGGAATTGTTAGAAATAACGACGCTTATCTGTATGCAGAAAAATTAAAGGCGTATCTCATAAAAGGTGCAAGAAAATTACCAGGAGAGCCGGTACCGTCAGACAGAACAGGATGGGGAGCATTGTGTGTAAAGAATAGCATACCTTTGTAGATGTTTAAAATAAAAAGGCTATAAAAGATTTTATTATGGGAATCTTTTATAGCCTTTTTATTGTTCAATTCAAATTATGTAATCTTATATCTTAAACTGTGCTACAAGTTCTGTGAGTGAAGCCGCCTGAGCTGAGAGTTCTTCACTTGTTGCAGAAGATTCTTGTGCAGTCGCTGAGTTTGACTGAACAACCTCTGCAATTGTGTTAACACCTGATTCAGCTTCTTCCATAGCTTTAGCCTGTTCTAATGCCAGTTCGCTGAGTTTTTGAGAAGATTCAGCAATAAGATGAATACCTTCGACAACGGTCTTAAGAGAGCCTGCTGCCTGCTCGGCTGCGACATTACCCTCTTCGACCTCAGCAAGCGAACCTTCTATAAGACGTCTTGTATCTATTGCAGATTGAGAGCTTTGTTCAGCTAACTGACGTATCTGGTCTGCAACAACAGCAAAACCTTTACCGGCTTCACCGGCTCTTGCAGCTTCTATTGCAGCGTTAAGAGATAAAAGATTTGTCTGGCTTGCAATCTCTTCAATATCAGATATGATATTCTGAATTTGCTTAGATGTTTCATCAATGCGGTGCATCGATTCAACTAGTGTAGTCATTTCGTTGCGGCTGTTATTTGCAACATCAGCGTAATGTATAGCCTGTTCATTGGCTTCGGAAAGACTGTTTGCAGTCTGCTCAACACCTTCTGTTAAATTTGCGATGGTAGCGGTAAGCTGTTCAACAGAAGCAGCCTGGTCCGAAGCACCCTCAGCAAGAGCCTGACCTGTATCGGCAAGATTTTCGGCACCTTCAGAAACCTGTCTGGCAGCGTCATTGACCTGATTTAATGTGAATATCATTTTTTCTTTCATTTGTCTCATTGCAGCTAAAAGTTCAGAAAACTGACCAACATATTTATCTTCAATTTCAGTTTTTATAAGATAATTTCCATCTGCCATCTGTCCAAGTAAGTTCTGTGCATCATTAATAATAGTATTAAGATTTTGTGCCATAGCAGAGGCTTCTATAATCATATCAGAAATTTCATCATCTGATTTGACATCAGGAAAAGGACTTGTTAAGTCTCCCTGTGCAAATGTTTGTAGTCTGTCGCTTAGTGCAACGAGAGGCTTTTCTATACCGGCTGCTATTTTACTGCCAAGTTTTGTTGAGATTAATATAGAAATACCTATAATTACAATCATAACGGCTGTTATAAGGATTTCAAAGAAACTAAGGCGGCTGCTTGTTTTGTCACCAAGTGTTGTATTGATATCCATAAGTTTTGCCATTGCATCATATATTATGTTGTACTGCGGTGTGAGTTCGTTAATTGCACGAAGCTGTGCCTGATATTCAGCCTGACTGTCAATTACTGCTCCCTGCTTAATAATTTCAGAGTCAAGTTCCCAGTAACCGTCAAGAGCCTTGACAATTTCCTCATAAGCATCACGGGCTTCTTTTGTTACTATTGATTTTTCAAGTTCCGCAAAATAGGTCTGGAATTTTTCTTTCTGCTCATTATGTAATGTTACCTGTGCGTTTATGTCACTGGCATCATCATAACCAATGGCAGCACGAAGGGAGCTTCTTGTTTCTGCAAGCATAACCATGGTTTTTCCTATATCTCCTTGAGAAAAACCATAATTATTCATAGCTTTGTTGTAAGAATTTGAAATTACAAGCATTGCTATTATGGCTATTACGGCAGATAAGCTGGCAATAATCGAAACTGATATAAAACCTTTCGTTAATTTTTTCCTGAATCTTTGTTCTTTTTTCATTTGAAGTTTCTCCTTTCATGCTACGATATATTATGTAATTAAAGAAGTGTAAAAAATGATTGTATAATATGAAAATATTTTACTACTTTTAAAAAAATATTTCAACATTGTGACAAAATGAATATAAAGCATAAAATCAACAAAAATTCGGCTATTTTTCTGCGTTCATATATTTTCTGAAGTGAAGCGGCATGTTACTTCGCTGAAGGTTAGTATTAATTCTTTCCTCGATGGCAATAGTATCAAAAAAGCGTTTCCACAGAGCCTGAAAATCACTCTCTTTTGCGGAGAGGTCACAGAATTCGTCGAGTTGTTTTTCTGTTATACCATCGGCGAGAATGGCAGCTTTATATTTTTTATGGATTATTGCCGAGTTTCTTAAAGTATCAAAAATTATCCAATCTTCACAGCTGAATCTGTCACTGAAATGGTCAGTAAGAAGATGGCTGATATTATATTTGGGACTGATTTTTGCTCTTAATACGCCGTTTGATAGCTCTTCAAAACGTATAAATTCACGGTAATAGCAGGCTTCTCTTGAAACCTTTCGCGAAAGCTCAAAAACCTTTGATACATGAAAATCCTGTATGAAGTCAATTATACAGGGGCCTTTTTTAAAAGCTTTTATAAGAAATCTGTATATGTATGAGCCTTTTTCAGGGTCATTTGAGAGACATGCGTAATAAACAAAAGTATAAACGTCATAAGAAAGCTTTGTTATTATTGAGCGCGATACTTTTGAGGCAATATCGTAATCTGTGGATATATCTTTGTATTCTTCAAAAAATGACAGGGTAGATGAACAGCGAACCCTGACGTCTGTTTTTGATGTTCCGAAACTCCATGCGAGGTAAATTGCGGTAAATATTCCTTCAACCGTATCATCGCACAAATAGATGATTTTTTTATCGCCTGCAGTTATGTTTTTGGGATTTAGTGATAAAGTATTGTCCATTTAAAATATCCTTTCATCAGTTGCTTACTTTAAAATTAATATCGTCGAATAAAGAAAGCTGTTTATAGCTGTTCTGACGGCCTATATCAAAAATTTTTTTGTGTTCGTCGTCTATAAGAGAGTTAGTTATAAAATCTTCGTCTATTTTTACAGGGTACATCATTTTGCCCTGACATGTTATAAAATATGATGCTCTCTTAAGAACTACTCCAATCTTTTTTAAATCAGGAAAGTCCAGTACACCTATTTTTCTTGCTTTGACGATACGCATGGCACTTTTTACGCCTATTCCGGGGACTCTTAGCAGTGACTGATAGTCGGCTTTGTTAATTTCAACCGGAAAACATTCAAGATGGCGTATGGCCCAGTCACATTTTGGGTCAAGGGCTACGTTGAAATTCGGTTTTTCTTTGCTGAGAAGTTCTTCTGATTTAAAACCATAGTAACGCATAAGCCAGTCAGCCTGATAAAGGCGGTGTTCCCTAAGTAAAGGAACGTCGGATTTGTCATTTTGAACAGGCAGGCTGCTGTCTTTGTTTACATTGATAAATGCTGAATAGAATACTCTTTTTAAATCATATTTCTGATAAAGTGCTTCTGCGACGGTGATTATGTGGTAATCAGTTTCATCGGTGGCGCCGATTATCATTTGGGTACTTTGCCCTCCCGGAACAAATAATTTATGGTTTGATTTAGATGGCGGCATGAAACTGTTTAAATTATATGGTGCGTATGAAGAGTGCAGGAGCATTGTTTTGTCAGAAGCTATATAATTATTTGCAGCAGAGGTATTTAATCTTAACTGTTGATTGTTGTCATAAATGCCTTTTTGAATTTGCCGCATAGGGGTAAGTATATTATGTCTGTTTTTGTGGGGCGCAAGTTTTTTTAAACCGTCGGCCGTCGGCAATTCGAGATTTATGCTCATTCTATCAGCGTACCAGCCTGCTGCTTCGATAAGATGCTCAGGTGCTCCGGGAATTCCCTTAAGGTGTATATAACCTCCGAATTTGTATTTTGTGCGCAGAAGAATGACTGTTTCTAACATAAGCTTCATGGTATATTCAGGTGACTGAATAATTCCTGAGCTTAAGAAAAGACCTTCTATATAATTTCTTCTGTAAAATTGTATAGTTAGTGTGCAGATTTCTTCAGGTGTAAAGGTCGTTCTTACGATATCGTTTGATGAACGGTTTATGCAGTATGTGCAATTAAATATGCATTCATTTGTCATAAGAATTTTTAAAAGGCTTATGCAGCGTCCGTCGGCGGAAAAGCTGTGGCAGATTCCGCATGATGCGGAGTTTCCTATGCCCTGACCGTTATTTCTTTTATCTACACCGCTTGAGGTACAGGCAGCATCATATTTGGCGGCATCTGAAAGAATTGTCAGTTTTTCCATAATATCTAAGTTGTTTTGTATGACCATGGCATCCTCCGTCCTGCAATTATTTATGATTACATGGATTGTTTCGTGCTTCACATTCCTGAAATCTTATAAAGATTTGGTAAGAGTAATAGCAAACAAATGTTTTGTATATAATAACACACGAACGTGCGTTCGTCAATGCGAAAGTGCTGGAAATATAAGGGTAGATTTGATATAATTTAAAACATATATATAAAAACGGAGGGAATTATGAACAGCAGAGTTATTAAAGCAGCTATACTCGGAGCAGGTACAGTAGGAAGCGGAGTATATAAAATATGGAAAGACATGGAGAATGATTTTGAGAGCAAGACGGGAGCGTGTCTGGAAATTAAAAAAGTTCTTGTAAGAGATATAAATAAGAACAGAGATGGTATAGATTCATCTGTACTTACAGATAATTGGAGAGATATTATCGATGATAAAGAAATTGAGATAGTCATTGAACTTATGGGAGGAACAAAAGCTGCGAAGGATTATGTTCTGGAAGCACTTGAGGCAGGAAAGCAGGTTGTTACTGCGAATAAAGATATGCTTGCAGAGTATGGTGCACAGGTCATGGATACTGCAGGTAAAGCAGGCTGCGATTTGCAGTTTGAGGCAGCAGTGGCAGGTGCGATACCTATAATAAGACCGTTGAAGCAAAGTATGGCAGGTAATAATATCACTGAAGTTATGGGGATTGTAAATGGAACAACAAATTACATTCTTACAAAAATGACCGAGAGCGGAATGGATTATGAAGAGGCACTTGAACAGGCGACAGAGCTTGGATATGCGGAGGCTGATCCTACGGCAGATGTGGAAGGGTATGATGCAGGGCGAAAAATAGCCATCATGGCTTCTTTGGCATTTAATTCAAGAGTTACATTTTCGCAGGTTTATACAGAGGGAATTACAAAGATTTCAGCAGATGATATAAGATATGCAAAGGAATTCGGATATGTTATCAAGCTTCTTGGTGTTGCAAAAAATACGCCTGATGGAATAGAAGTTAAGGTACATCCTATGCTTATAGAAGAAACCCATCCTCTTGCCGGTGTAAAAGATGCTTTTAATGCAGTGTTTGTACATGCCGACGCTATGGATGATGCTATGTTTATGGGCAGAGGTGCAGGACAGATGCCTACAGCCAGCGCGGTTATGGGTGATGTGATTGATGTTATGAGAAATATTGTGCATAGCTGCTGCGGAAGGGTCGGATGCAGCTGTTATAAAAATCTGCATGTGAAGAATATAGAAGATACAAAGAGCAAGTTCTTTATGAGAATTCAGGCTGCCGACCGGGCGGGTGTACTTGCTAATATTTCGAGCGTACTCGGAAATAATGATGTATGTATTGCACAGGTTGTACAGAAAAAGCGAAAGAACGGCGTTGCAGAGCTTGTTATCATAACCGATGAAGTTGAAGAAAGACATTTTAACGATGCACTTTCGATTTTTAAGGGAATGTCAGTAGTAAAAGAGATTTCAGGTGTTATAAGGGTTTATTAGTGATTTTATTTTGTATTAATGAGGATAGATATGGCTTCAAAATTTTATGCGGTAAGAAAAGGAAAAAAAGCAGGAATATATTTAAGCTGGGATGAATGCAAATCAATGGTCCATGGATTTGCGGGAGCTGAATACAAAAGCTTTTCGACAAGACAGGAGGCAGAAGAATACATAAACGGTGATAAGTTTTCTGATTTAAACAGTAAATCAGAGGCTTATGCCTATGTTGACGGTTCCTTCAATACTGCGACAGGTGTTTACGGATATGGCGGATTTATCGTTTTTGGTGATAACAAGGAAATACTTATGGGAAGCGGAAATGATGAGAATATGGCTTCAATGAGAAATGTTGCAGGCGAAGTGCTTGGGAGCATGGCTGCGATAAAAAGGGCTATAGAACTTGGTATCGGTTCGTTAGATATATATTACGATTACAGCGGAATAAAAATGTGGGCAACAGGCGAATGGAAGCGTAATAAAGAGGGAACAAAGGCATATTACGAATATATTAAGTCAGTTATGGATAAAATATCTTTAAGGTTTGTTAAAGTTAAAGGCCATTCAGGAGTGGAGGGCAATGAAGAAGCAGACCGTCTGGCTAAAAAAGCAGTCGGAATATTATAAAAAATTTTAAAGACCATAAATATTTTTATGGCGGGAGAGGTTATTGTGAAAAAATTATCTGCAAAGACAGGTCACAAAAAAAGAAAAATATGGATTACTGTTATAATTATTGAGGTATTTGTGCTTATAGGAGAGTCATCTTATCTTGTCTGGGATATGCTTTCAGACAAAAATGCCAAGGATGGCCAGGAGCAGGTTGTAAATGCAGGACAGCCGGATGAAAATAAAGAAAACAGCGGTAATAAATTGCAAAATGTAAGCACATTCGGGACACAAAAATATGATAAATATATTTTTGTAGGCGATTCAAGATATGTCGGAATGTCAAAAAGTGTACAGAGAGCAGAAAATGATGTATTTATATGTAAGAATAATATGGGATTTACATTTTTGAAAGAGCAGCTGAGCAATATTAAGAGTATGTGCACTAAGGATTCTGTAGTTATTATAGGACTTGGAGTAAATGATTTTAAGTACAGCGTGCAAAATTATATAGATACAATAAATTCATTAGCGTCTGAAATTGAGGCCAAAGTATGCTTTATGCTTGTAAATCCTGTAGATGAAAAAAGAGAGGCAGAATACGGTTACAGAGTTGAAAATGACGGTATCAATAATTTTAACGATATAATGAAGAGAAGTCTTAATGATAAAGTTACAATTATTGATACCAACAGTTATCTTTTAAAAGACGGATTTAATGCGACAGATGGGCTTCATTATGATGATGAAACTTACAAAAAAATTTATGAATATATAAAAGAAAATATATGATAAATGTTGTGTTATTTCAGTGTATCAAGATATTTTTTTGTTTCTGATACAATAACACTGTTCAGTGCAATTATGGCTATAAGGTTAGGGATAGCCATAAGTCCGTTAAATATGTCGGCAATTGTCCAGACGGCAGAAACAGTCATAAACGGTCCGATAAATATGCATAATATGTAAATCCATCTGTAGCTTTCCATTACTTTTTTGTTTCCGTCGGTGAGGTATTCCAGACATTTTTCACTGTAGTAATTCCAACCAAGTATGGTAGTAAAAGCAAAGAATATAAGGCATACCATAAGAATAAACGATGACACTTCAGCAGGAAACGGAAGTCCCGATTGAAAAGCTTTTGTTGTAACAGCAACGCCGTTAAGTCCTAAATCCCAGACCCCTGTTATTATAATAGAAAGACCTGTCATTGTGCAGATTATAATTGTGTCTATATATGTTCCCATCATAGAAACGAGTCCCTGCTGTGCAGGGGAATCCGTTCTTGCGGCGGCAGCGGCTATAGGGGCACTTCCAAGTCCTGCTTCATTGGAAAATATACCTCTTGCAACGCCGAATTTCATTGACATCATCATTGCACCGAAAGCGCCTCCAGCCATAGCGTCTAAGCCGAAAGCACTTTCAAAAATAAGTGCAAAGGCATGAGGAATTTCTTTGTAATTTATTATAAGTATAAGAAGCACTGATAAAACATATGTAATTGCCATAAAAGGTACAATAACCTGGGCTACGGATGAAATTCTTTTAAGTCCTCCTATCAAGACAAGAGCTACACAGATTGTAAGGATAATTCCTGTTATTATTACTGTCCATGAATATGTGTTTCCGAATATGGTTACGCTCCAGTTATTATGGGGGTCAAAAAAGTGATTTACGGCGCTTGTTATACCATTTATCTGTGTAAATGTTCCTATTCCGAGAAGTCCTACACCAACTCCGAAAAATGCGAATATTTTTGCCAGCCATCGGAAATTTTTCCCCATTCCCTTTTCTATATAATAGAAAGGTCCTCCGGTGATATGACCGTCTTTATTGAGCACACGATATTTTACAGCGAGAAGACATTCAGAATATTTTGTTGCAGTTCCTGCTAAAGCAGCTATCCACATCCAGAACAGTGCGCCGGGACCTCCGGCTACTATGGCGGTTGCAACACCTACTATATTTCCTGTTCCTATAGTTGCTGAGAGTGCTGTACATAAAGCAGCAAATCCGGAAACATCACCTTCACCGTTCTTGTCATTTACAAAAATGTTTTTGACAGCAAGCTTAAGCTTTGTGATTTGAATACATTTAAGACGTATTGTAAGAAAAATACCTGAGGATAGTATAAGCACTATAAGAGGGATTCCCCAGACAAAGTTATCAATAGTTACAAGAATGTTGTTGATTGTGTTAAACATATATACCTCATATAAATTTTTTGATGTAGTTAAATAAAATACTATAAAAACGGTAAATAAGCAATATCTTAGATAAAGTACTTGAAAAAAATTAGAAATACTATAAAATGTTTTTGAGAAATATTAGGAGGAACAGATTTGGAATTACAGATACTTCACTGGTTTGAATCACTTCATAATTCTGTATTAAATCCTGTTATGTATTTTTTTACATGTTTAGGAGAGAAGGGAATACTATGGATTATGCTTGCTCTTCTATGCATTACGGTTTTTTATAAAAAATATGGCAAAGCAGGATTTACTATGGCCTTATCGCTTGTTTTTTCGCTTATATTATGTAATTTGATAATGAAAAATGCTTTTGCAAGGGTAAGACCTTTTGTGGTTGATGATTCGTTTGAAAATCTTTACAATGTTTTTGCTACAATAACAGACTGGTCATTTCCGTCAGGGCATTCATCAGCCTCATTTGCTGCAGCCACGGCTATGTTTATGTGGCGTAAAAGAGAGGGCGCGGTGGCTTTGATTGCTGCGGCATTAATATCAATTTCAAGATTATATCTGACTGTACATTATCCGACAGATGTTTTAGCAGGTGTTGTCATAGGATGTATATGTGGCATAGCAGCATATTATACGGTTAAATTTATTATTACTCACAGGAGATTGAAAGATGCACGAAATAATACATGAAATAATACACTTGATATGGCACACATTTGTTGATGGAATAGGATTGCTTCCGTTTTTATTTTTGACATATCTTGCGATGGAATATCTTGAACACAAAACTACTTCAAAGACTAAACAGATTATAAAAAATTCCGGAAAAGCAGGGCCTTTGTTCGGTGCATTGTTAGGTGCTTTCCCACAGTGCGGTTTTTCTGCGGCAGCATCAAACCTTTATGCAGGACGTGTTATAACTATAGGTACGCTTATTGCAATTTATCTGTCAACATCTGATGAGATGCTTCCTGTATTTTTATCTGAGAAAGTTCCGTTTATTACTATAATATCAATGATTTTAGCCAAAGTTATAATAGGTATGGCAGCAGGTTTTATAATTGATTTTGTTATGAGAAAAATACGAAAAGACGAGGATATGACTCAAAAAATAGGACATATGTGTGAGCATAGCCATTGCCATTGCGAAAAAAGCATTGTAAAATCGGCAATAAAGCACACAGCTGTTATATTTGCATACATATTGCTTATTTCTTTTGCTTTGAATGTCGTAATTCATACGATAGGCGAGGATGCTTTAAAGAACATTATGCTCAATAAACCTGTTATAGGGCCGCTTATAGCAACTGCGGTAGGACTGATTCCAAATTGTGCGGCATCGGTTGTGATAACACAGCTTTATGTGGGCGGTGTCATATCAGTCGGAGCCACTATGGCAGGACTTCTGGCAGGCTCAGGAGTCGGGATACTTGTGCTTTTTAAAGAGAACAGAAATCTTAAGGAAAATATTGCTGTTTTGGGTTTGTTGTATGCAATAGGTGTAGGGGCAGGAATAATTATAGATTTAGTGTTTGCATTAATTTAGTTTCTATTGAAATCTTTGCTGATAGGTGTTACAATATCTTTTATAAAGCAGGTTTATAAAAGTTTACAAAATTTATCTGAGGAGGTGCGCATGGAGATTAAGAGTGTATTGGATAGTGATTTCAGTGATTATGGGCGTGTAATTAAAGGATATGATCTTACACAGCTTTTTGAAAAGATGGAAGATACACCATTGCCTGAAGATGTAGTTTATGTACCATCTTGCAGTGAGCTTGAGACATTGGCTGTCCATAATGAATTTAAGGAAAGACTGTATGGTGGTCTGCCTGTTCAGACAGGTTACTGTAACGGACATAACGATAAGCTTAATGCACTTGAATATCACAGAAGTTCAGAGATTAATGCAGCAGTAACAGACCTTATTCTGCTGCTCGGTAAGCAGCAGGACATAGCGGACGATTTTACATATGATACATCAAATGCAGAAGCTTTTTTTGTGCCTGAAGGGGTTATGGTCGAATTGTATGCAACAACGCTGCATTATGCACCTTGCGGTGTAAATGGTGCCGGATTTAAGTGCATTGTAGTATTGCCAAAGGGAACGAATTACGAGATTGCCGGACTTACGGCAAAGGCAGGGACAATAGAAGATATCACAAATATGAAAAAAAGCGGTGATGATTCATGTGAGGCTTGTGAGGATATGCTGCTTGCAGCAGCAAACAAGTGGCTTATAGCACATGAGGATGCACATATAGCAGGAGCGTATAACGGGTTAAAGGGTGTAAATATATCGCTGCGGAATGGAGATTAATTATGAATAATATACCACAAATTAAATTAGGAATTGTTGCAGTCAGCAGAGACTGTTTTCCAGAATCACTTTCAGTTACAAGAAGAGAGAATCTTGTAAAGGCATATTGTGAAAAATACGATGAGAATGATATTTACGAGTGTCCGATTTGTATTGTCGAGAGTGAGATACATATGATGCAGGCACTTGAAGATTTAAAAAAGGCAGGCTGTAATGCACTTTGTGTATATCTTGGTAATTTCGGCCCTGAAATTGCAGAGACAATGCTTGCAAAATATTTTGACGGTCCTAAGATGTTTATAGCTGCGGCTGAGGAGACATCAGAAAATGGCGGACTTATACAGGGCAGGGGTGATGCATACTGCGGTATGCTCAATGCAAGTTACAATTTAGCACTGCGCAATGTTAAGGCATATATACCGGATTATCCTGTAGGAACAGCACAGGAGTGTGCAGATATGATACATGAGTTTATTCCTATAGCAAGAGCTTTGTATGCAGTACAAAATTTGAAGATTATAAGCTTTGGCCCTCGTCCTACAAATTTTCTTGCATGTAATGCACCTATAAAGCAGCTCTATAATTTAGGGGTTGAGATTGAGGAGAACTCGGAGCTTGATTTGTTTGAAAGCTATAATAACCATGCAGGTGATGAGCGAATACCTGATGTTGTTAAAAGTATGGAAGCAGAGCTTGGATGCGGAAACAAGAAGCCGGAGATACTTTCTAAGCTTGCACAGTATGAGCTTACACTTCTTGACTGGATTGAAAATCATAAGGGTTCGAGAAAATATGTTGCTATAGCAGGAAAGTGCTGGCCGGCGTTCCAGACACAGTTTGGCTTTGTTCCGTGTTATGTAAATTCAAGACTCACGGCAATGGGAATTCCTGTTTCATGTGAGGTTGACATTTATGGTGCACTTAGTGAATTTATAGGAACAGTTGTAAGTAATGATGCGGTAACACTTCTCGATATTAATAATACGGTTCCGTCTGATATTTATAAAACTGATATTGAAGGTAAGTTCAAATATACGGATAAGGATGTATTTATGGGCTTCCATTGCGGAAATACTGCTTCAGGCAAGCTTTCATTCTGCGAGATGAAAAACCAGATGATTATGGCACGTTCTCTTCCTGAGGAAGTGACAAACGGTACGCTTGAGGGAGATATAATGCCTGGTGATATCACATTTTTCAGGCTTCAAAGTACTGCTGATGCGAAGCTTAACGCATATATAGCACAGGGTGAGGTTCTTCCTGTTGCGACAAGATCATTTGGTTCAATCGGAATATTTGCAATTCCTGAAATGGGACGTTTTTACAGACATGTGCTTATTGAGAACAATTTCCCTCATCATGGCGCAGTTGCATTCGGACATTTCGGAAAAGCAATTTATGAAGTATTTAAATATATGGGAGTTGAGGAAATCGGATTCAATCAGCCAGCGGGAATGCTTTACAGAACAGAAAATCCTTTTTCATAATAAATACGAGGTGAAATCATGTATTATATAGGTGTGGATTTGGGAACTTCTTCTGTCAAGCTTATTCTTATGGCGGGAGACGGAAGTATCATTAATACTGTTTCAAAGGATTATCCTATAAGCTTTCCAAAACCGGGTTGGTCAGAGCAAAATCCTACTGACTGGTATGATCAGGTGATGGCAGGAATAAGACAGCTTACACAGGAAGTTGATGCAAAGGAAGTTGCCGGCATAAGCTTTGGAGGTCAGATGCACGGACTTGTCATACTCGATGAAAATGATAATGTAATCCGCCCGGCAATTCTTTGGAATGACGGAAGAACTGCAAAGGAGTGCGATTATTTAAATAATGTAATCGGAACAAAAAAGCTTACTGATTATACTGCTAATATAGCTTTCGCAGGATTTACGGCCCCAAAGCTTCTGTGGGTTTTGGAAAATGAGCCGGAAAATTTCAAAAAGATAAGAAAAATTATGCTTCCGAAAGATTATATTGCATACAGATTGAGCGGTGTTCACTGTACTGATGTGTCAGACGCTTCGGGAATGCTTCTTTTTGATGTCAAAAAAAGATGCTGGTCAAAGGAAATGCTTGATATCTGTCATGTTAAAGAAGAATATATGGCGAAGATATTTGAAAGCTACGAATGTGTCGGTAATCTTACAGAGGAAGCGGCAGGACAGCTCGGACTTACTACTAACGTAAAGATTATAGCAGGAGCAGGTGATAATGCAGCGGCGGCAGTAGGTACAGGAACAGTCGGAGACGGGATGTGCAATATTTCCATAGGTACAAGCGGAACAGTTTTTATTTCGAGTGAAAGCTTTGGTGTTGATGATAATAATGCACTTCATTCATTTGCACATGCGGATGGGACATATCATCTGATGGGATGTATGTTAAGTGCAGGATCGTGTAATAAGTGGTGGATGGAAGATATAATTGATACTAAGGATTTTGAAAAAGAGCAGAAAGATATTACAGATGATAAGCTCGGAAATAATTATGTATTTTATCTTCCGTATCTTATGGGAGAGCGTTCGCCGCATAATAATCCTGCGGCAAGAGCTACGTTTACGGGTATGACCATGGATACAACAAGAACCGATATGACGCAGGCGGTGCTTGAGGGAGTTGCATTTGCAATCAGAGATTCTTTTGAAGTAGCAAAGGATTTGGGGCTTAACATTACGTCAGCCAAAATTTGCGGAGGCGGTGCAAAGAGTCCTCTTTGGAGAAAAATTATTGCTAATATTTTAAATATTGATTTATGTGTGCCAAAGACAGAGGAAGGACCGGCTCTCGGTGCGGCAATGCTTGCGGCTGTCGGCAGCGGAGAGTATGCGAGTGTGCAGGAGGCTGTGGATAAAATCGTAACGGTGTCAGAGATTATTAAACCTGATGCAGATATAGCACGCAGATATGAAGAAAAGTATAGGTGCTTTAAGAAGATTTATCCGGCATTAAAGCCTGTGTTTGATATAATAAAGTAATGAATTTATTCAATTTTAAAATGGAGGAAGAAAATGAAATTTTTTATTGATACAGCTAATGTAGATGAAATTCGTAAGGCTAACGATATGGGAGTTATTTGCGGTGTTACGACAAACCCGTCGCTTATCGCAAAAGAGGGCAGAGATTTTGCACAGGTAATAAAAGAAATTACTGAGATTGTTGACGGTCCTATAAGCGGTGAAGTTAAGGCTACTACACAGGATGCCGAAGGGATGATAGCAGAGGGCAGGGAAATAGCAAAAATACATCCTAACATGGTTGTTAAGATACCTATGACTGCAGAGGGATTAAAGGCAACAAAGGTTCTTTCATCTGAGGGCATAAAGGTTAACGTTACATTGATATTTTCGGCAAATCAGGCTTTGCTTGCAGCAAGAGCAGGAGCTGCATATGTGTCACCATTTCTGGGAAGACTTGATGATATTTCACAGCCGGGTATAGGGCTTATCAATGATATTGTAGATATGTTTGCAAATTATGACATACAGACAGAAATTATCTGTGCAAGTGTAAGAAATCCTATACATGTAACAGACTGCGCACTCGCAGGAGCAGATATTGCTACGGTACCATATAAAGTTATTGAACAGATGATTCATCATCCGCTTACAGATGCAGGAATAGAAAAGTTTGTTAAGGATTATGAAGCTGTATTCGGCAAATAAATTAATTAATAGGAGTGCGGCATGACCTCAACAAAAAAAATCACGACAACAGATGTCAAAAGATTAAATAAAAATACAATATTTCGGCTTATACATTTCGCAGGAAAGATTTCGAGACAGGAAATTGCGGATATACTTAAGCTTTCATTACCTACCGTAAACCAGAATCTTAAGCTTTTGCTGGAGGAAAAGCTGATTGTTTTTGGAGGGAATTTTGATTCGACAGGTGGTCGGAAAGCACAGGTAATTATGGTTAACGAGCAGGGCAAATTTGCGGTAAGTCTTAATATTTTTCCGGGAAAAGTCAAGGTGGCGCTTATAGATTTAAACGGTAATGTAGTATGCGCATATGAAAAGAATTGCGGAGCTCCTAATGATGCAGGATACGGAGAGGCTGTTGCTGATATGATAAACCATATCATAAAGATAGGAAAGGCATCACATGATGATGTGCTTGGTGTTGGTATAACAATTCCCGGAATATTTGACAGTGACAATGAGGTTGTTGTTTCTGCACCTATAATGGGATTGCATAATTTTGAGTTATCAGATATTACAAAGCATATTAATTTCAAATGTATTGCATTGAATGATGCAAAATCAAAGGCGTATTCTGAGTACTGGTATGAATATAAAAATGCAGAAAAGCCAATGACAAAAGAAAGTTTTAATAATCGCATTATGCCGAAAGACCCTGTGGAGAAAATCTATCTTATGCTTGATGAGGGTGTGGGCGGTGCTTTTATAAGAAATCAACATGTGGTTGCAGGCAGACATAACCGCAGCGGTGAATTTGGACATATGACTATTCATCCGGGCGGTAGGAAGTGTTTTTGCGGAAAAACCGGTTGCTTTGAAAGTTATGTATCAAAGAGATGTTTATCTGATGATCTGGGATTAAGTTTATCTGAATTTTTTGAAAAGCTTAAGGCCGGCGATGAAAATATTAAAAAACATTTTGCAGGTTATCTTGATGATTTGACAACAGGAATAAATAACATATATACTATGACTGATAATGATATTGTAATTGTTGGAGCAGTTGCTCACTATTTATATGATTATCAGGATGAAATCAAGGAAATACTTGCAAAGAAGAGTGCGTTTGACACATCTGCGGATTATTTGACGTTTGCAAGGTGCAGCGATGAAATGTCACAGGCAGGTGCAGCACTTATGTTTCTTGGTGATTTTATAAGTCGGATTTAAGGAGATTGTTCATGCAGAATATTTTAAAAAGCGTGAAAAGAATATTTTTATCAAAACACTGCGTCATAAGGTTTATTATGGCGTGGTGTTTTGTCAGTATTACCTATATTTTGGGAACATTGCTTGCAGGTAAAAACCTTGTCGCGAATTTAAAGGCGCAGGAAAGTATAGAAATTTTATGGCTGCTTATATTATTGGCTGCAGTCTTTGCGGGATTGAATATATTTTTTGAAAATATAAAGAACGAAAAATTTGAAAAAATGTGTCTGTTTTTCCTTTCGCTCGTCTTTTGTGCGGTCAGCATCGTTATGAAACAGGATATGTATTTTGCGGCAGGCCTTACGCTGTTAATGACATTCTGCACGATATATTGTCTGGACGGAATAGAACTAGACAGAGTAAAAGTTGATGGAAAATCACTTAAAATCATTTTGGCTATATCTGCATTGCTTTTTGTGCTGTTTGCGTCAGCGTGCGGAATATGCAGATATTTTAGTTACAGTACGCCTAATTTTGATTTTGGAATATTTTCACAGATGTTTTATTATATGAAAAATACATTCACAATGAATACAACTTGTGAAAGAGACATGCTTATGTCACATATGAACGTGCATGTTTCGCCTGTCTACTGGCTCATATTGCCATTTTATGCGGTTTTTTCATCTCCTGTGACTTTACAGTTTATGCAGGCCTTTGTTATTGCGCTGGGAATTATTCCGCTTTATTTTATATGCCGCAAACATAAGTTTACACGTTTTGAAACAATGCTTTTTGGGGTATGTTATTTTGCTTATCCTGTTATGAGCGGCGGAACATTTTATGATATGCACGAAAATATGTTTCTTCCTGCAGCACTTTTGTGTCTGCTGCTTGCAATGGAGTACGACAGTGCATGGGGAATTGCAGTATCGGCTGTTTTTGTGCTTGGCATAAAGGAAGACGCGGCTGTATATGCAGCATTTGTTGCGCTATATATGATTTTCGGCAGAAAGATGTATAAAAAGGGAAGTGCGATGTTTGCTGTGAGTGTTATTTATTTTGTGCTTGCCGTTATGTATCTTAACACATCCGGACAGGGAACGCTTACGGGAAGATTTAATAATATGATTTATGAAAATGACGGAAATGTTTTTGGAATGTTAAAAACAATTATTATAAGCCCGTCGTATTTTTTAACACAGGTTATGAGTGAAAAAAATCTAAAATTCATAATACAGGTACTTTCACCGCTGCTGTTTATGCCGCTGTTAACAAAAAAGTGGCCGAGATTTATTTTGTTCGGACCGCTTGTACTTTTTAATCTCATGCCTGATTATCAGTATGGAAAAAATATTTTTTTCCAGTATGTATTCGGTTCAGGAACATTGCTTTTATATGCAGCTCTTCTTAACGTAAAGGATTTAACAAAGCAAAGATGCACAAAAACACTTGTGATGATGCTTATAAGCTCTGTATTTTTCTTCCTTTCGCTTAATTTGGGACAGACAAGATATATCAGCAGGTATTTTGATACTGACAATGCAAAGTTGTATCAAAGCATGAATGAGCAGTTAAAACTTATTCCGCAGGATGCGTCGGTTAAAGCGACAGCATTTTTGTGTCCGAATCTTTCAAATCGCAGATATTTATATGAGCTGGCTTACTCTGATGAGGAGACAGATTATGTGGTGATTGATTTAAGAGACAGCACGGATTACAAAAAACGTGATGAGGATGTGGAGAATTACAAAAATGATGAACGTTATGAAATTACGTATGAAAAAGACAAAGAAATGATAATTTTTAAAAGAAAATAGAAAATACACGCAGGGAGTTTAAAGTTTAGAGTTGCTAATTTAATCTGTTTTGCTTATACTTTTTGTAATAGGATTTTGAGAGTGCAAGGCACAAAAATAATCCATGTAATCATGATTAGCTTACGGAAAGGCAGGAATGTATAAAATGAGAGAATGGGAAAAAAATATCAGAAGAGTTGAGCCTTATGTACCAGGAGAACAGCCTGAAATTGTGGATGTTGTGAAGTTGAATACAAACGAGAATCCGTATCCTCCATCGCCGGAGGTGATTGAGGCTGCGGAATCATTTGATTTTGACAGATTAAGACTGTATCCTGACCCTCAAGCCTCTGTACTTGTGCAGGCAATCGCAGATGAATACGGTTTTGACAAGGATTGTGTGTTTGTCGGTGTCGGTTCAGATGATGTACTTGCCATGTGTTTTATGACGTTTTTTAATTCTGACAAGCCTGTTTTGTTTCCAAATATAACATATTCATTCTACAGTGTGTGGGCACAGCTTTTTAATATTGCTTATGAGGAAGTTGGGCTTGATTCGGAATTTAACATAATTCCTGAAAGTTTTAATAAGCCGAACGGAGGAATTATATTCCCTAATCCTAATGCGCCTACATCAATTTATCTTGAACCAGATAAAGTTGAACAGATAATTAAAAATAATCAGTCATCAGTTGTTATTGTAGATGAGGCATATATTGATTTTGGCGGAAAATCAGCACTTGAGCTTACAAAAAAATATGAGAATCTGCTTGTGGTTCAGACCTTTTCAAAGTCGCGCTCAATGGCAGGAATGAGAATAGGCTATGCTATAGGAAATAAGAATCTTATAAAAGCGTTAAATGATGTGAAATTTTCATTTAACTCTTATACAATGAATGCAACAAGTCTTGTTTACGGTACCTGCTCAATTAAGGATAGAGCTTATTTTAATGAGTGTGTACAAAAAATAATAAATACGAGAGAACACAGCAAGAAACGTTTGACACAGTTAGGTTTTACATATCCCGACTCTAAAGCAAATTTTATATTTGCATCACATAAGTCAATTCATGCAGACATTATATTTGATGAGCTTAAGAAGAGAAATATTTATGTAAGGTATTTTAACAAGCCGCTTATAGATAATTATCTTAGAATAACAATCGGTACGGATGAACAGATGGATAAGCTGTTTGCGGTACTTGAGGAGATTATTGATGAGAGAAGCATTTGAGAACAGGAATTTTCAAAAGGAACTTGAAAAAAAGCTGTGTGAAATAACTAAAAGCGGTAAGACACCGTCACTGCTTCTTCATAGCTGCTGCGCACCATGCAGCAGTTATGTTATAGAATATATGTCACAGTATTTTGATGTTACGGTGTTTTATTATAATCCCAATATATCAGATAATGATGAGTACAGAAAAAGAGTTGGGGAACAAAAAAGATTTATCGGTGAGTTTCCAGCAGCAAATAAAGTTTCATTTATTGAAGGTGATTATGAGCCGGATGTTTATTTCAAAAATGTAAAAGGACTTGAAAAATGTGAGGAGGGCGGTGAGCGCTGCTTTGTATGTTATAAGATGCGTCTTGAAAAGACGGCAAAGCTTGCAAAAGAACTTAAATTTGACTATTTTACTACAACTCTTACGATAAGTCCGCTTAAAAAAAGTGCAAAGTTAAACGAGATTGGTGTTGGTTTAGCAGAAAAATACGGAGTCGAATATCTTTTATCGGATTTTAAGAAGAAAGAAGGGTATAAGCGTTCAATAGAATTATCAAATGAATATGGCTTATACAGGCAGAATTACTGCGGATGTGTCTTTTCTCGCTGATTGTTGCGGGAAATTCCTGGCATGTTAATGTGTTTGCGGATTGGAGGATGCTATGAGAAAAAGGAGATTTATTATTGTTGGTTCAGGCTGGCGTTCACTTTATTATGTGCGCATAGCTAAGGCGTTAAGTGAGCAGTTTGAGCTTTGTGCAATGCTTTGCAGATCGCAGCAGAAAGCGGATTTGATTGCCCATGATCATGGTATTCATACAACGGTTTCTATAGATGAATGCATACGGATGAATCCTGATTTTGTGGTAGTGGCAGTAGATAAACAGTCTATTGCTAAGGTCAGCATGGAATGGATGAATTATGGTTTTACAGTACTTTGCGAAACACCTGCTGCAACTAACGTTGAAGAGCTTGATAAACTTTGGGAACTTCACAAGTCAGGCAAAAAGCTTGTGGTGGCTGAGCAGTACATATATTATCCTTCAAATCAGGCTGCATTAAAGCTTATTAAAACCGGAATTATAGGTCAGACCGATTATGTAAGTATGTCCATGGCACATGAGTATCATGGGGCAAGTCTTATCAGGGCGTTTTTGCAGGAAAAAACATCAACCGGGTTTAGTGTTCAGGCTGTGGCTCATGAATTTGCAACAGTCGAGACTCTTAGCAGATATGAGTGTTTTACTGACGGAAGAGTTAAAAATAAAAAAAGAGTATTGGCAGTTTTTGAGTTTGAAGACGGAAAGACTGCGTTGTATGATTTTGATTCTGAACAGTACAGGTCGCCAATCAGAAATAATTATATTAAAGTTCAGGGATTGCGAGGTGAGTTAAAGGATAATAAGATATATTTTCTTGATGAAAATTTCTGCGAAAGGGAAGCTGACATTGTTTCATACAGCCGTTTAGTAAATACAGCTTCTGATAATCCTAATTTAAAGACTTTTAACGAAATTGAAAAGATTGTGTTAGAGCAAAAGAAAGCAGATGATAAAGTTCTTTATGAGGCTGCTTTCGGACTCTGCGGACTTAGTGAGGATGAGACTGCGATAGCACAGATGATGGAGCGAGCGGCAGTTTATTCGTATGCGGATAAGGATGATTGCGAAAATTATGAAATGGAATTAAGCTGTGCGCTTCAGGATGCTTATATGGGAATTTTGCTTAATAAGGCTGTAGAGAGCGGCAAAAAAGTCAGAAGCGAAAGTAAGATTTGGCAAATATAGTCTGCATAAATGGGAATAGTGTGCAAATAATTGCTCAGAAATGGAGTTTAGTATGGAAAAGATAAGGGTGGCACTTATTGGTGCGGGTTCTATGGGCAAAAAGTATGCTCAGTTTATTGCAGCGGGTAAAGTAGAACGTATGGAGCTTACCGCTGTTGTTGCAAGAAACAGTGAAACGAAAAAATGGGCGGAAAGCCTGATGAATGAAAATGGAGTAAAACCATTTATTTATAACAGTGTTGATGAATTGTACGAAAATCCTGAAAATTATGATGCAGTTATTATTGTGACACCGCATAAAACACATCCTGAATTTGCAAACAGGGCTTTTGAGCTTGGAAAACATGTAATGTGTGATAAACCAGCAGGAATAACAGCAGCTCAGGCTGTACAGATGTCTGAAAATGCAGAAAAAGCAGGACTTATATATAGCGTTATGTTTCATCAGAGAATGTATGATAAGTATATAAGAATAAAGCAGATACTAAAATCAGGAGAAATCGGTGATTTATCCCGTGTTATGCTTGTAAATTCAAGATATTTAAGAACAGCTCATTATCATAATTCTGCAGGCTGGAGAAGCAGCTGGAACGGAGAGGGCGGAGGTGCGCTTATTAATCAGGGGGCGCATATTCTTGACATATGGCAGTGGCTGTTTGGCATGCCTGAAAAGATATTTGCTGATATTCCATTTGGAAAATATAATTATTTTTTTGTGGATGATGAAGCTACAATTCATATGAGGTATGATAATAATATGACAGCGGTATTTATTCTTACGACAGGCGAGGCTGTGTGGGAGGAGCGTCTTGATATTATAGGTACGAAAGGAAAACTTTCGCTTTGTGATGATGAACTTTATATCTGGAAATACAGCGAGGATTCATTAAGATATATAAGAACAGCGCAGGTAAATTCAAGAGAGAATCTGGATGTTATACAAAGTTCTGAGCATTTTGAAAAGACGGGTGAGCCATATGCTCAGATGCTTGACAATTTTGCTGAGGCTGTATTAGGGAATGACAAAGATGTTTTGGTGTCACAAGGCAAAGATGCCGTTAATCAGATTATGCTGACAAATGCAGCGTATTATTCAGCTTTAAAGGAACAGCAGATAACGCTTCCTCTTGATTTGGATAAATACGATGAAATGTATGAAAAGTGTTGTGAGTATGAGAGGGAGCATTTAAAACAGGACTGTAATTGATTTGAAATACAGGATTTGATATAATTATGAAAATAAGTGTGTATAGTTATGATGACAAAAAAGGAGGATTAATATGGCAAAGAAAAAGTTATTAAAAGCAGCAATCGGGGTTGGAGCAGTTGCAGTTGCAGGCAAGGTTGCGTATGATAAATACAAGGTTGTAAAGGCAAGTTTTGATAAAGAAGAAAAAGACAGTGCATATGATGAAGTTAAAAAATATAACGCAATATTTGCAAATAAGCTTGTGGAAGTAAAAGACGAGGAGTTTACAGGCTGTGAGGTGAAGAGTATCTGTGCAAATACTGTTATTGATTTAAGCTTTGCCACATTTGAAAAAGATACGTATCTTAATTTTTCAAGTACTTTAAGCAGTGTTAAGATTATTCTTCCTGAGGGCGTAAATGTGTCATATGATATTGATTCAAATTTCAGCAAGATAAAGAATTATGTTGATATTACAAATGAAGAGGGAATTCATACCGTATATATTATAGGTAAGTCAGTTGTAAGTAATATCGAGATACTTCCTATGAATTTTTATATTGATGACGACATGCAGGAAGACGATTTTGAGGATTTTTATGAATGTGAAGACTGTGAATAAATATAAATAAATTTTAATTTAAGCTTTACAAAAGCTTTATAAACTACTATAATGTACAAGACTAATAAAATTTAAAGCAGAGTAGAATTGTGCGCGTTAAGTGCCCAGTGAACAGGGAGTTGTCATTGGGACGAAGAGTGAAATTATCTTGCGGTGCATGGTTCGCATCCCGCTGCTGCATATTGTATTTATAACCATGAAAGATATAACGATTATAATTACCTCTTATGTAGAGCGAATGCTACTGCAAAGGAGGTATTTTTTATGAAATTTTTGAAACAATTTGTTGAATCAGCGAAGGAATTTAAGCACATTAAATCGATTGTAATGGCTGCGCTTTTAGTTGCATTGCATACGGTTCTGGCATTTTTTGTGTCATTTCAGGTTACGCCGACACTTCGAATATCATTGTCATTTCTTACAAATGTTGTGACGGGCTGTCTTTTTGGTCCGGTTATGGGATTTTTGTGCGGAGGCGTAGGAGATATTATTCAGTTTATACTCAAGCCTGTAGGACCATTTTTCCCAGGTTGGACATTTAATGCAGCTTTGGCAGGTCTTATATACGGATGCTTTTTTTATAATAAGTTTCCGACAAAGGCGTTTGATGTTAAGTTTTTTGTAAGATGTGTGCTTGTTCTTACATTTGATACACTTCTTGTAAATGTATTTTTTGGAACATTATGGACATCAATAATGTTTGGAAAAGGTTTCTGGTTCTATTTTACGAGCAGGGCAATAAAAAATCTTGTGCAGCTTCCAATAAATATAATACTTACTTATTATGTTTTGTGGTTTACAAAGTCATTAAAAAAACATTTAAATTGAAATGGGAGAAATATATGAAAAAAATAATAATAGCTTCTGATATTCATGGTTCTGCGTATTACTGTCGTAAGCTGCTTGAACGTTACAAGGAAGAGCAGGCTGATATGCTTGTGCTGCTTGGAGATATATTATATCATGGACCGCGCAATGATTTGCCGGAAGAATATGCACCTAAGGAAGTTATTGCCATGTTAAATCCGCTTAAGAATGAAATTATGTGTGTCCGCGGAAATTGTGATACACAGGTGGATCAGATGGTTCTTGACTTTAATGTTTTGTGTGAACAGGCTGCAATTTATATAAATGACAGAAAGCTTGTGCTTGTACACGGACATGAGCTTGACGAAAAGAAGATGCCGGCTCTCGCAGATGACAGCTATTTGGTTTGCGGACATACACATGTGCCAAAGTTTGAAAAAAGAGATTTTTATACTTATGTAAATCCAGGTTCTGTTTCAATTCCTAAAGAAAACAGTGCTAACAGCTATATAGTGTTATCTGACAAATTTTATTGGAAAGACATCGACGGAAATGTTTATATGACAGCAGAATAAATAATAATTTTTTATATTTATTTAATTGATTTTGCACTTTGTTATGGTACAGTATTTATAGTTATTTAAAGAAAGGTATAGATATAGATATCATGGGAAAGATTAAGAATGCAATGATGAGATTTATGCAGGGCAGATATGGTATGGATCATTTGTCAAGGGCACTCGCGTATGTGTCGCTTGCGATGCTTATAATTACATTGTTCTGGCATAATTCGCTTGTTTATATAATTGCAGTTGCACTTATGTTTTATACATATTTCAGAGTGTTTTCAAGAAATATATCAAAAAGATACAGCGAAAATCAGGCTTATTTACGTTTTAAGTACAGAATTTTCGGTAAGTTTAATAATTCAAAGGCCCGTTTTAAGGATTCAAAGACTCATAAGATATTTAAGTGTCCGGCCTGCTCTCAGAAGATAAGAGTTCCAAGAGGAAAAGGCCGGATTAGCATAAAGTGTCCGAAGTGCCGGATAGAATTTATAAAAAAGACATGACACAATATTAAAGTTCAGCAGGAAGCGACCAGCTTTCTGCTCTTTTTTTATACTCGTCACGATTGTGAAGATAAATCTCTTTAAGTCTGATATCACCGCTTTCGTCTGCAAGCTGCAAGAGACGGTCGTAGCAGTCAGCAAGACGAAACAGCGGTATATCGCCTGCAGAACGTATATTTAATATGCTTGAGGTTTCGTCTGCTGCATTTATAAACCACAAAACAGCCTCCGCATAATCATTTTTATTGTAATAGTATTCGCCAAGTTCTGTACATATTTCACTGCATGGGTCAACAGCAATATCCTTAAGGCATATTTTGAAAAATTCATGCTCATTGCCGGTTATACGGTAAATATGTGCCAAAATACAGTTTATTGCTTTTACACATTCAGTGTCGGTGAATTCTTTTGAGAGGTTGTCTGTAAAAATGTCTGAAACTGCTATAAAATCATTGTCATTGCCGGAAATAAGCAGCTCTTTGCAAAACATCTTAAGGACATACTTTTCAAGACGCACTCCTGATTTGACCGCATTTATAAATATTGCAAAATCTCTTTTTTCATGGCGGCCTGCAGGCATATGAAGAATTTCAATGTCGCTGTCAAATACAATCGGCTGCAGACGCACTGTTTCATGAATCGGAGATACCCATTTAAAGGTTCTTAGACGTTTAAAAAGCTTTGGCCTGTATTCTTTTATGCAGTTGTACACTGTATTGTATTCGGGAGGCGTTACGTATTTCATCTGGACTATATCTACATCATAGTCGAGAACCTGTTTTAATTTGAGAAATTCTGATTTATTTTTGTCATCAAGAACTTCGTCCGCATCTGCGGTAAAAATATAGTCGCAGGAAGCTTTATCAAATGCAAAATTTCTTGCAGCAGCAAAATCGCTGCACCATTTGTAATCATATATTTTGTCGGTGAACTGTGCTGCAATTTTTTTGGTGTTGTCGGATGAGCCTGTATCAACAATTATTATTTCATCAAAAAGACCTTTGTAAGATTCAAGGCAGCGGCTAAGTAAAGCTTCCTCATTTTTAACTATCATGCACATAGATATACTTACCATATTCATCCTCCGTTTCATATTAATTATAAAATTATTTTGATGTATTTAAATTCAAAAGTCAACAGTAATCATAGATTTGGCATTTTAACACATAAGCCATATACTTGATTTAAGTATGGCCTGAAAGTATAATATTTTAAGAAAAAGTGTAAAATGTGTGCGGAGATAGGTTTGTATGGCTCAGATTAAGAGAAAAGCTTTGGAAGAAGAATATATTATGCATGGTGAATTTTTGTTATCATGTGAAAAGATAATCGGTAAAAAGCATGATGATAAGGGAATAGGAACATTGGCTGAAAAAACGGTTCATGGAGTTCTTAAGAATTTTTTTGAGCCTGACGAGGATAATCAGGAGGTTGCACTGAATGGGTATTTTGCTGATATATATAACGAAAACGGTGTTATTGAAATTCAGACTGCCGGTTTTAATAAATTAAGAGAAAAGCTTGCAGTGTTTCTGAATTATTATCCTGTGACTATAGTGTATCCTATGCCTTTTAATAAATGGGTTTCGTGGATTGATACAAAGACGGGCGAGGCAGGGGCAAAAAGAATGTCGCCGAGACATTTCAGCGAATATGATGCGTTTTTTGAGCTTTATAAAATAAAGTCATATCTTTTAAATCCTAATTTAAGAATAAAGCTTGTTCTTATGGATATGGAGGAGTATAAGCTGCTGAACGGATGGAATTCAACGAAAAAGAAAGGTGCACAAAGGTATGACAGAATACCTGTCGGAATACGCAAAATTATAGATATTGAACAGCCGGAAGATTATATACAGTTTATACCGTATGAGCTTGAGGAAAAATTTACATCAGAAGATTTCGCGCGTGCGGCAAAGATAGGGAAAGATACGGCAAGACTGACACTCAATATTTTGTATTATGTCGGTGCAGTAAACAGAGTTGGCAAAAGCGGCAATTCAATAATTTACAGTGTTAATGAAAAATAGTACTGATTGATAAGTGATAAATCTGCGGAATGGAGGATTATTATGTATGTTATTAAAGATAATATATTAAAAATATCAGTGCGAAATCTTGTTGAATTTATATTAAGAAGCGGCGATATAAGTTCCGGTACAGGAGGTACATCTGACGTGTCGGTAATGCAGGAGGGGGCAAGACTGCACAGGAAAATACAAAAGTCAATGGGTGACAGATACCATAGCGAGGTACCGTTAAGGCTTATGATACCGAAAGAAAGCATTGAAGACGGGGATTATGCTTATGAAACAGAGTATTACATATGTCTTGAGGGGAGAGCTGACGGAATTATATGCAATCTGGAAGAAAATTCTGAGGGGGAAAAGACACCAGCGTCGGATGTTGTGATTGATGAGATAAAAACTATGCAGGCTGGGTTTGAAAAGCTTGATGAGCCTGTATACGTGCATAAAGCTCAGGCAATGTGCTACGGATATATATATGCCCTTCAAAAATCTCTTGAAAATATAGGAATACAGATAACTTATATGGATGCAGATACAGAGCAGATTAAAAGGTTTAAGCAGGATTATACGTTTGAACAGATAAGTGAATGGTTTAACTCTTTAATAGCAAAATTTATGCGTTGGAGTGATTTTGTATTTGAATGGAGAAAGAAAAGACAACAGTCCATACAGAATATGCAGTTTCCTTTTGATTACAGGAAGGGCCAGAGGGACTTGGTTGTAAGCGTTTACAGATGTATAAGCAGCGGAGATAATCTGTATATACAGGCACCAACCGGAGTTGGAAAGACAATTTCTACTGTTTTTCCGGCAGTTGCGGCTATGGGTCAGGAATTTGCCGATAAAATATTTTATCTTACATCAAAGTCAATAACGAGGACTGTCGCAAAAGATACATTTTTGATTCTTAAAAATAATGGCCTTAATATAAGGACGGTAACGCTGACGGCGCGTGATAAAATATGCTGCATGGATGAAAGAAAATGTGAGCCTGACAAGTGTCCTTATGCGAAAGGGCATTTTGACAGGGTAAATGACGCTGTATATGATTTGATTACAAACTGTGATGATATAGACAGAAATGAGATTTTATTATACGCAGAAAAATATAATGTATGTCCTTTTGAGATGGCACTTGATGTCTCGTACTGGTGTGATGCGATAATATGCGATTATAATTATGTATTTGACCCTAATGTTGCATTAAAAAGATATTTTGCATCTGCCGCAAAGGCCGATTATATTTTCCTTGTAGATGAAGCTCATAATCTTGTGGACAGAGCACGTGAAATGTACAGCGCGGCGATAAAAAAAGAAGATTTTCTTAAGGTAAAAAGAAAAGTTAAGGATTGGGATAGGAAGCTTGCATCGCAGCTTGAACGATGTAATAAAGAAATGCTTGCTATGAAAAGACAGTGTGATACGTATAAGGTAATAGATGTATTAGGCAGGCTTCCTGAGTATTTAACATATGCGTATACGAGATTTCAAAAATTTCTTGAAAGAAACAGGGGCAATCAGATACCGCAAGAAATAATGGACTTATTTTTTTCAATAAGGCATTTTCTTAATATGTATGATTGTTCAGATACGGGTTATGTAATTTATTCTGAGCATAATGCTGAGGGAGAGTTCCTCGTAAGATTATACTGCGTTGACCCGTCGAATAATATAAAAGAAAGGCTGGCACAGGGAAGAAGTACGGTGTTTTTTTCGGCGACTCTTCTTCCTGTAAATTATTTTAAGGAAATGTTGTCAGGTAATATTAATGATTATGCAGTATATGCACTGTCTCCGTTTGATACCGGCAACAGGTGCGTTATTGTCGGAAGAGACGTAAGCAGCAGATATACAAGGCGCGGAATTAAGGAATATGAAAAAATAAGCAGATATATTGAACATATTGTTAAGGCTCACCCCGGAAAGTATATGGTATTTTTTCCGTCATATACATATATGGAAGCTGTTTATGAGCAATTTTTTGCAATGTATTCAGATAAAATAAGAGTGGTTATGCAGGACCGTTTTATGAAGGAAAGCGACAAGGAGGAGTTTCTTTCACTGTTTAGCGACAGTGATATAGATGGCTCACTTATAGGCTTTTGTGTAAATGGGGGAATATTTTCAGAGGGGATTGATTTAAAAAATGAAAGTCTTATAGGAACTGTTATAGTGGGAACAGGATTGCCTATGGTCTGCCGTGAGCGCGAAATACTTAAAAATTATTTTGATGAGTGCGGCAGAGACGGTTATGCTTATTCTTATATTTATCCCGGGATGAATAAGGTGCTGCAGGCAGCAGGACGCGTCATTAGAACAGAGCAGGATAAGGGTGTTATAATTTTACTTGATGACAGATTCCTTACACGTGATTATGTCAATCTGTATCCGAGAGAGTGGGATAAGATACATAATACGACGCTTGAAAATGTAGATTGTTTATTGTCAGATTTCTGGAAAAATTTAGTGCAATAAACAGACATTTATTGTATAATATATATAACTATTAACGTGTCGTTTTAATTTTGGGGAAATTCATATGGATGAAAAGATGAAAGAACAATTTTCAGGGTTTGACAGTCTGCAGCAGATAGAGATTGAGAAAGGCTTAAAAAGCGGTGTTGATATCAGTCATTATGCAGCGGATGAATTTGATGCCGCACAGATGAAGGTTATAAGATTAGCACTTGAAGCAGGGCTTGATGTTGGCAGATTTGCAAAGCCTGAGTATGATTACATGCAGATGGAAGAATTAAAAATTGCTGTTTCACAGGGCAAAAATATAGATTTTATGTGCAATACTGCATATGATTATACCGTTATGAGAGAAATAAGGCTGTCAGATGACGAGGGGTATGATGTTACGGGATTTGCAAAGCAGGGTTTTAGCGGTGCAGTGTTAAGGCAGATTAGATTTGCAATGCGTTCAGATGTTGATATCACATTTTTTGTCATGGAAGGTTATGATGAATATCAGCTTAATGAGATTCGTACAGGGATTGAACATTGTGTTGATGTTACAAGATTTATTCTGCATGAATTTAACGGTGAGCAGATGAAGCAGTTAAGGCTGGGACTTGAGTCGGGAGTTGACATTGATAAGTATGGTATGCTTGGCTTTTCGTCATCTCAGATGGAGCAGGTAAGATTGGGGCTCGAGTCAGGTGTTGATGTTGATGTGTATGCTGACCCTTTTGTTGATGCTTTAGAGATGGAAAAGATGCGTCTGCGTCTGGAGGGCAAAAGTAATGATAAGAAGCTTGATGTTCTTCAGACAAAGGAGATACTTTTGGGCTTGCAGCATGGTATAGATGTCAGCGTTTATGCAAATGTAGAATTTGACCATAAAAAGATGGAAAAGATAAGAGTCGCACTTGAAAAAAATGCGGATGTTACGAATTTGCTTGTGTAGTGTCAGTATAATGTGAACGGTATCTTGTATGTGTGCAGAAACAGGTCTGCGGAATGGAGATTTATATGGTAAAATCTGAATATGTAAATGTGCAACAATTAAATAATACAGCTGTTTATGTTTATATTGATGCGGACTCCATGACTGCATACATGTGTCTTCCTGCGCCTGTTGATGAGAAGCATGAGTATAGCTATGATGAAGTAAAAGAGGCTATAGATAAAGCCGGAGTTAAGATGGGGGTAATTAATGAGAGAATACATGAGGCATTATTAAAAAAGCAATATGACAGAAATATTATAATCGCAAAAGGAAAGCCTGTAGAGCATGGCGAGGACGGAAAATATGAGCTTTTCTTTGATACAGATATTTCAGGTAAGCCAAAAGTTAAGCCCGATGGTTCTGTTGATTATTTTAACATAAAGCTGTTTGAGCTTGTAAAAAAAGATGATAAGCTTGCAGAGTATATTCCAAATACAAGAGGTGAATTTGGATATGATGTAAAAGGAAAGCTTCTTGTTCCGAAGCCAGGGCGTTCTAAGCCTCCTCTTCGCGGAAAAGGTTTTTATGTATCGGAGGACGGAAATACATACTATGCTTCGATAGACGGAAAAGTGGAGTATAGAAATACAGATTTAAATGTGCTTAATGTGCTTGAGATTACAGGAGATGTTGATTTAAATATCGGAAATATAGATTTCAGCGGAGATGTTAATATATCAGGAAATGTTATAAGCGGTGTTACGATAAATGCAATGGGTGATGTATATATTGGCGGATATGTCGAGGGAGCTTACATTTATTCAGATAAGGATATAGTATTTGCCGATGGTGTAAACGGTAAAGGAAACGGAAAGATAGAAGCAAAGGGTAATATACGGGCAAGATTTTTGGAAAATGTAACTGTTATTTCAAAAGGCGATATTAGTGCAGATTATATACTTAATTCAAATGTAATGGCATATGGTAAGATTAATATTTCAGGCAAAAGGGGCGGAATTCACGGTGGTGATGTGTCAGGTGTGCTTGGGGTGGAAGCAGCCATAATAGGTAATTCATCTTACTCTCCGACGACGGTGCGTGTTGGAGCGTTAAAGCAGATGCGTGATGAGTATGCAGATATTATGGCACAGCTCAGAGAAGTTACGGCACAGATAGATACATTTAATCTTATAATAGAAAAGTATGATAAGCTTAAAACTATAAAACCTGAAAAATTTGATGCTGTAAGTTATAGAAAGGTTTTACAATCAAAGATTGTAAAAAATTCACAAAAAACTAAATATGAAATGCAGGCGAGAGAGCTTTACAGTATTTTGCAGGAAGCACAAAGGGCTGTTGTAAGAGTTGATAAGGATATTTATCCAGGAACAAATATTTACATAAACGGATTGAAATATCAGCCGGAAAGCCAGCTTGTGCATGTGGAAATATGTGCAGTTGAAGAAAAGATACATGCAAGGGACTATTGAAAATACGGTCAGAACAGAATCGGATTTTTGATTACACGGATTGTTACGTAAAAGTGGGCTTACTACCTTTTGACACTGTAATCATCAAAATAATATAATTGTGTATTTTATAAGTTTATGTTAAAATGTTTTTTACTGTGGGAATATTCTCGCTTTATTATTAAAAATGTACTTAATTAGTATGTAGGAGGAAAAAAATGAACGGTGTAAAACGAGTTTTTGTTGAAAAAAAGAAACCTTATGCAGTAAATGCAAACGAATTACATGATGAAATTACAGGATATCTTGGTATATCCACAATTTCTGACGTAAGGGTTTTAATTCGTTATGACATAGAAAATCTTTCGGAGGAAACATACAAAAAGGCGTTTACAACTGTATTTTCAGAACCACCTGTAGATGATGTTTATGAGATGCAGTTTGATTGTAATGATGATGATTTTGTGTTTTCGGTTGAATATCTTCCGGGTCAGTTTGACCAGAGGGCAGATTCCGCAGAACAGTGCGTTAAATTCTTTGATGAAAACGAGATGCCGGTCATTAAGACTGCTACAACTTATGTTATATCAGGACAGTTATCTGATGAACAGAAGTCACAGATAAAGGAACTTTGTATAAATCCTGTAGATTCAAGAGAGGCATCAAGTGAAATTCCGGATACTCTTGTGACTGAATTTGCAGTTCCTGATGATGTTAAGATTCTTGACGGATTTAAGGATATGGCAGAGGAAAGTCTTAAAGAACTTTATGATTCACTTGGGCTTGCCATGACATTTAAGGATTTTAAATTTATTCAGGAGCATTTCCTTAATGAAGAAAAAAGAGATCCTTCAATGACAGAGATAAGAGTGCTTGATACATATTGGTCAGATCATTGTCGTCATACAACTTTTGCAACAGAATTAAAGAATGTTGAATTTAAAGAAGGATTTTATAAAACTCCTATGGAAGCTACATATAATAAGTATCTGGCTGACAGAGAGAGTATTTATAAGGGACGTAAGGACAAGTTTGTATGCCTTATGGATCTTGCTCTTATGGCTATGAAGAAATTAAAGGCAGAGGGAAAGCTTGCTGACCAAGAAGAGTCAGAAGAGATAAATGCCTGCAGTATCGTGGTTCCTGTAGAGATAGACGGAAAGACAGAGGAATGGCTTGTCAACTTTAAGAATGAGACACATAATCACCCTACTGAAATAGAGCCTTTTGGTGGTGCTGCAACATGTCTTGGTGGTGCGATAAGAGATCCGTTGTCAGGACGTACTTATGTATATCAGGCTATGCGTATAACAGGTGCTGCTGACCCTACCGTACCTATAAGTGATACACTTCACGGAAAGCTTCCGCAGAAGAAGCTTGTAACAGGTGCTGCACATGGTTACAGCTCATATGGTAACCAGATAGGACTTGCAACAGGTTATGTTAAGGAAATATATCACCCTGATTATGTTGCAAAGAGAATGGAGATAGGTGCCGTTATTGCTGCTGCTCCAAGAAGCGCAGTAAAAAGAGAAACATCTGATCCGGGCGATATAATCATACTTTTGGGCGGACGTACAGGACGTGACGGCTGCGGCGGTGCTACAGGTTCTTCTAAGGTTCATACAACAGAATCTATAGAAACATGCGGAGCTGAGGTTCAGAAAGGTAATGCGCCTACAGAGCGTAAGATGCAGAGACTTTTCAGACGTCCGGAGGTTACTAAGCTTATTAAAAAATGTAATGATTTCGGAGCCGGCGGTGTTTCAGTAGCTATAGGTGAGCTTGCTGCAGGTCTTAGAGTTTCACTTGATAAAGTACCTAAGAAATATGAGGGTCTTGACGGAACAGAATTGTCAATCTCTGAATCACAGGAAAGAATGGCTGTTGTTATTGATCCTAAGGATGTTAAATCGTTCCTGGAGTATGCAGCAGAAGAAAACCTTGAGGCTGTAGAGGTTGCTGTTGTAACAGAGGAACCAAGACTTGTACTTGAGTGGAGAGGAAAGGAAATAGTAAATATTTCAAGAGCATTCCTTGATACAAACGGTGCTCATCAGGAAACATCAGTGCTTGTTGACATTCCTGAAAAAGAGGATTGTTACCTTAAAGAAACAGATGTAACAGATATTAAAGATAAATGGTTAAATACGCTTAATGATTTGAATGAATGTTCTCAGAAAGGTCTTGTTGAGCGTTTTGATGCTTCTATCGGAGCAGGTTCGGTATTTATGCCTTATGGCGGTAAATATCAGCTTACAGAGACACAGGCGATGGTTGCAAAGCTTCCTGTGCTTAAAGGAAAGTGCGATACTGTCACTATGATGTCATACGGATTTGATCCATATCTTTCAAAGTGGAGTCCATATCATGGCGCAATGTATGCAGTTGTCGATTCTGTAGCTAAGATTGTTGCCTCAGGCGGTGACTTTAATAAGATAAGATTTACGTTCCAGGAATATTTCAGAAGAATGACAGAGGATCCTTCACGCTGGAGCCAGCCATTTGCTGCACTTCTTGGTGCATATGAGGCACAAATCGGTTTTGGACTTCCTTCAATTGGAGGAAAGGACAGCATGTCAGGAACGTTTGAAAATATTGATGTTCCGCCTACATTATGTTCATTTGCGGTTGATGTTGCTAAGGAAGCTGATATTATCACACCTGAATTAAAGAAAGCCGGAAATGTATTAGTTAAGTTTAATATCGAAAAGGATGAATATGATTTGCCTGTATTTGACCAGATAAAGACGCTTTACGATGAAATTCATAAGCTTACGGGCAGCAGAGCTATAGTTTCTGCATATGTTCTTGATGCAAACGGTATTGTTCCTGCATTAAGCAAGATGGCTTTCGGTAACAGACTCGGTTTTGCTTTAAATGATGAGCTTGACAGTAAAGAACTGTTTTCACCTGCATATGGCTGCATAGTTGCAGAAGTTGATGCAGACAGACTTTCAGATATTACGGTTCCTTATACATTAGTTGGTAAGGTTACTGATAAAGAAGAATTTACATATAGAGATGTGTGCATAAGCATGGATGAAGCGCTTAATGTATGGAAAGAAAAGCTTGAAAAAGTGTTCCCTACAAAAGCAGAAAAGAGTGCTGAACCTGTTGATGCTAAACTTTACAATGCAGACAGTGTATATGTATGTAAGAATAAGGTTGCAAGGCCTACAGTATTTATACCGGTATTTCCGGGAACAAACTGCGAATATGACAGTACAAAGGCATTTGAAAGAGCAGGTGCCGATGTTATTGTTAAGGTATTTAAGAACCTTGATGCTGCAGGTATACGTGATTCTGTAGACGAATTTGAGAAAGCTATAAATAAAGCTCAGATTATAATGTTCCCTGGCGGTTTCTCAGCAGGTGATGAGCCTGACGGTTCTGCTAAATTCTTTGCAACTGCATTTAGAAATGCAAAGATGAAAGAGGCGGTGGAAAAGCTTCTTAACGAAAGAGACGGTCTCGCACTTGGTATATGTAACGGTTTCCAGGCACTTATAAAGCTTGGCCTTGTTCCAAACGGAGCTATAACAGGACAGGATGAAAATTCACCTACGCTTACATTTAATACAATCAACCGTCATATATCAAAGATGGTTTATACAAAGGTTGTTTCTAACAAGAGTCCATGGCTTGCAAAGGCACAGCTTGGCGGTGTGTACTGTAATCCTGCTTCACATGGAGAGGGACGTTTTGTAGCACCTAAGGAATGGATTGATAAGCTTTTTGCTAACGGTCAGGTTGCAACACAGTATTGTGATTTTGACGGTAATGTGACAATGGATGAGGAATGGAATGTTAACGGTTCATATATGGCTATTGAAGGTATTACAAGTCCTGACGGAAGATGTTTAGGAAAGATGGCGCACTCAGAGAGAAGAGGTGATTCAGTAGCTGTCAATATATACGGAGAACAGGATTTAAAGATATTTGAATCGGGTGTTGAATATTTCAAATAAATAATAGGTGATACCTTGTTTGACAGAGATAATGAATAGTTATATAATATTTTTTTGTTTGAAGAAATATTAAAATATGTTGGAAATCTTTTCGCAGAAAAGGGGAATAATTATGGAAAAAATTACAATGACTACTCCGCTTGTTGAGATGGATGGAGATGAGATGACAAGAGTACTCTGGAAGCTTATAAAGGAAGAGCTTCTTGAGCCGTTTGTTGATTTAAAGACAGAGTACTATGACTTAGGTCTTGTACACAGAAATGAAACTAATGATCAGGTTACGGTTGATTCTGCATTAGCTACGAAGAAATATGGTGTTGCTGTTAAATGTGCTACAATTACACCTAATGCCGCAAGAATGACAGAGTATAATTTAAAAGAAATGTACAAAAGTCCTAATGGTACAATCAGGGCAATGCTTGATGGTACGGTATTCAGAGCCCCTATTATTGTAAAAGGAATTGAGCCTTATGTTAAGACATGGAAGAAGCCTATAACTATAGCAAGACATGCTTACGGTGACGTATATAAAGCAACGGAGATGAAAGTTCCTTCTGCAGGAAAAGCAGAGCTTGTATTTACAGACGAGCAGGGCAACGAGACAAGAGAGCTTATTCATGACTTTAAGGGAGCAGGTATTCTTCAGGGAATGCACAATCTTGAATCATCAATAGAAAGCTTTGCAAGAAGCTGCTTTAATTTTGCACTTGATACAAAGCAGGATTTATGGTTTGCAACAAAAGATACCATATCAAAGAAATATGACCATACATTCAAGGATATATTCCAGGAAATATATGATAAGGAATATGATGAGAAATTTAAAGCTGCAGGTATAGAGTATTTTTATACTCTTATTGATGATGCAGTTGCCAGAGTTATGCGTTCAGAGGGCGGATATATCTGGGCATGTAAAAATTATGATGGTGATGTAATGAGTGATATGGTGGCGACAGCTTTTGGTTCACTTTCAATGATGACATCAGTACTCGTTTCTCCTGACGGATATTATGAGTATGAAGCTGCACATGGTACTGTTCAAAGACATTATTATAAGCATCTTAAGGGAGAAGAGACATCTACAAATCCTATCGCTACTATTTATGCATGGACAGGTGCATTAAGAAAGCGTGGTGAGCTTGACAAAATAAGCGCATTGTGTGATTTTGCAGATAAGCTTGAAAGAGCTTGTGTTGAAACAATAGAAAAAGGTCAGATGACAAAGGATTTAGCACTTATAACTACAATGCCAAATCCTGAGACTTTGAATACACAGGATTTTATTAAAGCAGTAAGATCCACTCTTGAAGATTTGATTTAGTACATTTTTAGTTTGTAACGAGGATATTTGCATGAGATTTAAGTTTGAGATGAAAGATTTAGTTAAGTTACCGAATATATTGTGTTATATAAGGATAGCCATGGTTCCGTGGTTTCTTTATGTTTATTTTACAGCTGTGGAACCTAAGGATTATTATTTTGCTACACTTATAGTTTTGGCTTCAGGACTTACAGACTTTTTAGATGGGCAGATAGCAAGAAGATGCAATATGATAACTGATCTTGGTAAACTGATAGACCCGATTGCAGATAAGATGATGCAGTTTGCAATGCTTCTTGCATTAACCCTAAAAATACAGTATATGTACCTGCTTGTGATTTATCTTATTTTAAAAGAAATAATTTCAGGTGTTATGGCGGCAATTATTATAAGAAAATATAAGCGCAGACTTAATGGCGCAAAATGGTATGGTAAAGTATGTACAGCAATTCTTTATGCTGTGATGCTTGTGCTTGTTGCATTTCCTAATATTGCGTATGGTGTAAAAAGCGTTCTTATGTTAGTATGTGCAGCTGCTTTGACATTAGCCTTTGTTATGTACATCAGATTGTATATTATTATGATAAATGATGCGAAAGAAGGAAAAGACGATAAGCTCTTATATTGATGAGTCGCTTAAGAAATGAGGATTAAAATGATTAATTATACTTTTCACGAGATGAATCCCGGACAATTTGCAGTATGGTTTTTTATTTACAGCTTTTTAGGCTGGTGTATGGAGTGTATAGTTATAAGACATCAGCTTGGCAGGTGGGAAAATAGAGGTTTTGCAAAGTTACCATTTTGCGTAATTTATGGTTTTGGTGCTTTTTTTGCATTGAATTTGTTTGAGCCTATCAAAAATAATTATTTACTTTTATATATAGCCAGCAGTATAGGCGCAACAGCCTTTGAGTTTGTTGTAGCAAAGGTTATGCTTAAGCTGTTTGGTGAAGTATGGTGGAATTATGAACATCTGCCTTTTAATTACAAAGGAATACTTTGTCTGCAGAGTACGCTTGGATGGGGATTTGTAGGTGTGTTTATCGTAGGCTTTTTAAATAAAGTTCTCGAAGCATTTGTTAAATCGCTTGATTTAAGATTTGTCACTGTTTTAGGTGCAGTACTCACAGTATCATATGTGATTGATTTTTCTTTTAATTTTACAAAGAGATTGTCAATAAAAAGGAGGCTTGCAAAAGATAAAAAAGTTGATAACGCACAGTTTGAATCGGAAAATGTGCAGGCTAATGCAGGCCAGGTTAAGTAAATAATGTGATTTAAGCATAATCGCTAAGTGTTGTAATTGACTTATGCGGTTATGCTTTTTTTGAAAGGTTATTAGTGTGAAAAATCATGTTGATACGATGATTTTTCACACAGCTATTTGTTTCTGAGCGAAAGCAAATAGCCTTAATGGCAGACGCAAATTTGCGTCGCCTCTTCGCAACAAAGTTGCTCAGAAATGAGGATTAAGATTATGATTAGTGGAATTGGAACATCTGGAGGAATTGGAATAGGAAATGCTTTAATAATACCGGATAAAAATGCAAATATTAATATTACGTCTATTGATAATCCAAAAGAAGAAAAAGACAGATACGATAAGGTAAAGGCGCATTTTATAATCGAAACCGAGAAGCTGATTTTAAAGCTGAAAAATAAATTAAAAGATAATGATAAAGTTGCTCTTGTTTTAAAAAACCAGATATATCTGGTAAATGATGAGGAACTTAATAAAAGTATATATGATATTATTGAAAATGAGCATTTGTGCGCTGAGGCAGCTGTGCTTAAGGCCTGTGATATGTATATAAATATATTAAATTCGATTGACAGTGATGTTATTAATCAGAGAATTGTTGATATTAAAGATTTGAGCAGTCGGATAATCAATATGCTTCAAGGTCAAGAAGAGTTGAATTTAAGTGAGCTGCCAAACGATACGGTTATAGTGGCAAATGAACTGCATCCGTCCATAACAGCAGCGATGGACACAGAGCACGTTGCAGGTATTGTTGCAAGGAGGGGCGGTGAAAATTCCCATGCTGCAATTTTATCGCGCGCATTGGAAATACCGGCTGTCTTAAGTGTTAAAAATGCCATGACGGATATTAAGAATAACGATTTGGTTATTATTGACGGTTCATCGGGGAAAATTTATATAAATCCTGATAAGAATATAATCGAGGAGTATAGAGAAAAACGCGAGGAATACAAATTAAAACTCAAGGAATTGAAGGAGTTTAACGGAAAGCCGACAGTAACAAGAGATAATAAAATTCTTAAGCTGTTTGCAAATATAGGTACAGATTATGATGCACATAAGGCTGTAGGAAAAAGTGCTGAGGGAATCGGTCTTTTCAGAACAGAATTTCTGTTTATGAACAGAATTTCAATACCGGATGAGGACGAGCAGACAGAAGCTTATAAGAGAGCAGTTATAATGTGTGATGGAAAACCTGTTACGATAAGAACTCTTGATATAGGTGGAGATAAAGATATTGCATATATGGGGCTTGAGCATGAAGAAAACCCTTATCTGGGATACAGGGCAATACGTTATTGTCTTGATCATAAAGACTTGTTTGAGACACAGCTTCGCTCAATATTAAAGGCAAGTGCTTACGGGAATGTGAGGATAATGCTGCCTATGATAACATGTATTGAGGAAATACGTGAAGTAAAAAATATTATTGCGTATATTAAGAATGAATTTGATAAAAATGGGATTGAATATGATAAAAATATTAAAATCGGAATTATGATAGAGACGCCTGCTGCGGCAGTTATGGCAGATGTATTTGCAAAGGAAGTAGATTTCTTTTCTATCGGAACAAACGACCTTACGCAGTATACAATGGCGGCTGACCGTGGTAACGAGAATGTGGCGTATTTGTATTCTGTGTTCAATCCTGCTGTATTAAGGACTATAGAAAATGTTATAAATGCGGCAAAGAATAATAATATAGGTATATGTATGTGCGGAGAGTCTGCTGGAAATCCATTGATGATACCGCTGCTTATAGCATTTGGACTTGAGGAGTTCAGCGTTTCACCGTCTATGATACTTGAGACGAGGAAGAATATTTCCAAGTGGACGTATGAGGAGGCATGTAATGTAAAAAATGCTGTTATGAATATGGTTACAAAGTCAGAAATAACAGCTTATCTTAAAGAATGTGGAGGACGATATGGCACAGATATTTGAAACTGATGAGCAGCAAGAACGTGTATTGCTTATTGGTGTTTCGCTTGAAGATGAGCAGGAAACAGCCAATTCTTTAGAGGAATTGAAAGAACTTGCAAAGACAGCCGGCGCTGAGACTTTGGGAAAAGTTATACAGCCAAGAGAATATTTTCATCCGGCTACCTATATAGGTAAGGGTAAAATTGATGAAGTAAGAGAATTAATAGATAAATTAGGGGCAACGGGAATAATTTGTGATGACGAGCTTACTCCGGCACAGCTTAGAAATCTTGAAGATGTGTTAGGTACCAAGGTTATGGACAGAACCATGGTTATACTTGATATATTTGCATCAAGAGCCAATACGCGGGAGGGAAAAATACAGGTTGAAATGGCACAGCTCAAATATGCCATGACAAGGCTTGCAGGACTTGGAAAAAGTCTTTCAAGACTTGGTGGAGGAATCGGTACAAGGGGGCCGGGTGAGAAGAAAATTGAGACTGACAGAAGAATAATAAGAGAAAGAATAGCAAAGCTTTCAAAGGAATTAGAAGAGGTAAAGTCACACAGAGACATTATTAGAAAAAACAGAGCAAATAACGGAATGCCGATAGCTGCTATTGTTGGATATACTAATGCGGGAAAATCAACGCTTCTTAATACTCTCACAAACGCAGGTGTGCTTTCTGAGGATAAGCTGTTTGCCACGCTTGATCCTACAACGAGGGTTCTTATTCTTCCTAATAAAGAAAAGGTTTTATTGACAGATACAGTAGGTTTTATAAGAAAGCTTCCGCATAATCTTATTGAGGCTTTTAAGAGTACATTGGAGGAAGCAAAGTTTGCAGATATAATAATACATGTTGTTGACAGTTCAAATCCTGATATGGACAGTCAGATGGAGACTGTCTACAGCACATTAAATCAGCTTGAAATAACAGATAAGCCGATTGTTACATTGTTTAACAAGTGTGATAAGCTTGATGAGGTTGTTGCAAAGGATTTGAAAGCTGATTATACGACTGTTATTTCTGCAAAAACAGGAAAGGGTCTGGTTGAATTTCAGGAAATTCTTCAAAAAATTATTCTTGAGAGCAGAGTGTATGTTGACAGGGTTTTTGCGTATAATGAGGCAGGAAAAATACAGCTTATAAGAGATAAGGGCCAGCTTATAGAAGAAAATTACACGGAAAACGGAATAGAAGTAAAAGCGTATGTGCCTAAAAGCATAAGCGCTAGATTGTAATATTTTGAAAGGTCATTTCAGAAGACAATAGCTGTAAAAAGTCGGATAAAAGTAAAAATACCAATAAGGAGGAATATGTGCCATGAAAATAATTGCGGCAGTTGATAATAAATGGGCTATAGGAAAATCAGGAAAACTTCTTGTGAGTATACCGGAGGATATGAAATTCTTCAGGGAAGAGACCGCCGGAAAGGTTGTTATAATGGGAAGAAAAACATTGGAAAGTCTTAAAGACAGGACCGGACTTTCAGGAAGAACTAATATAGTAATAACTTCAAATAAGAATTATTCGGTAAAGAATGCAATAGTCTGTCACAGTATAGAGGAGGCATTAAAAGAGGCTTCAAAGTATGATACAAATGATGTGTATGTCATAGGCGGTGGTATGATATATGAGCAGATGCTTGATTTATGTGATGAAGCTCATATTACAAAAATTGATTACACATATGATGCTGACACATATTTTCCTAATCTTGATAATAATGATAAGTGGAAAATAGCGGCTACAAGTGATGAAAAAACTTATTTTAATATATGTTATGAATTTATAAAATATGTTAAAATATAATTAAAGCTACAGCTTTAAATAAAAATAAAAAATAAGAGAGGTAATGATTATGTTTTGTACAAAATGTGGATTTAACTTAACTGAGGGTGCAAAATTCTGCCCTAAGTGCGGAAACTCAATTAAATCAGCAGCAGACAATGCACAGGCGGCGGAACAGCCGCAAGCTCCACAGCAGTCGCAGCCTACAGGGCAGGAGTTACAGCAGGAACCAGTAAATTCCAATAAGCCGCCCAAGAAAAAGATATGGCCTGTTGTTACTGCAATAGTTGCAGTTCTTGTATTGCTTGCAGGTATTGGTACATATTTTGCATATCCTTATATTTCAGAGATGATTTCTCCCAAAAAGGGCGCAGTCAGTGCATTAAAAAATGCAACAGCTGATTTGGAGACTTTACTGGTCAATGCAATAGATAAAGGCATGCAGGTGAATTCATCAGAAAAGCAGAATGCAAAAGGTTCTTTGAAGCTTGAGGAACTAAACATCGCAGGTATAGATTATAAATCATATGTTAAGGCAGATACAATAAATTATGATATTGATGCCGATGTTAAGACTGGCAATATTGGAGGAACATTATCGCTTTCATCAGGGAAAGCACAGTCTGTTATTGACTTAAAATATTATTTTGATGGAAGCAGTAATTTATATTTCAGTCTTCCGAAGTTATTTTCAAATTCTTTTAAAACTTCTATGAGTGTCACCGGCTCAGGAGTGCTGTCGGGAGCTGATACAAGTCAGATTATGAAGAGTTTAAGCGGCAGTGATATAGAAAAATATAAGCCTGCAATGCAAGCTTTGGTTAAAAAAATGACAGATGTTCTTGATAATATGATAGACAATGGCGTTTATACAAAAAATAAAAATAAAGAAAGTGTTATTCTTAAGGATTCAACAGTTGAAGCAAATACATATGATATCGTGTTTACAAAGGCAGTAATGGAGGAAGCAATGATGACAGCTGTGGATCAGATATATACAGACAGCAGCATATCACCATATCTTACGATGCTAGCCATAGCTGATGAGACAGATAAGGAATCACTTAAAACTGATATAAAAAATCATATTGAAATGATTGGAGATGTCAGAATTAAGGTTTATATAGCTGATAAAAAATTTGTAAAAGCTGATTTTGATGCAGCAGTTATCGATGGTGTTGATTCGGGAAATATTTCTGTAACATTACCTGCTGATAAATGTATGGATTTTGTATATAACTCAGATGGAAACATTGCTGAATTAAAGCTTGATGCTTCAAAAGACAATACAGTTTTTGATGTCAAAGCAGATACAGAGGAAGGCAGTTTTGCAATGCGTTTTGATACACAGATTTCTCAAAACGCGGCGAAGATAAACGAAATTAGTTTTGACTATAATGCAAGTGGTTTACAGGCTAAGGTAAAGATATCCGGCGAGAGTGCTTCTTCAGAGTTTACAGAGATGTCTGTTAAAGAGAGTGATTTTGAGAATGCAATAGATTTAAACAGTGCTACAGATGAACAAATGACACAGGTGGGAATTGATTTAGTAACAAACTTTGCTGTGTTAAATGAAATTTTGTCTGATGAGATTTATACAATGCTTCAGAATAGTCTGTTTGGCGGTGCGTATTAGAAATTTTTAATTATAAAAATATTAATAATAAAAAAACTGAGGCTTTACGTTTTTTATTAATCGTTAAAGTCTCAGTTATTTTTATTTTATAGCAAAATTCTTTAGTACTCGTATTCTGCAATATTGTCAAATGTCGCAGGAACTATAATTTCACCTTTTTTATTGATGATACCGCATTTTCCGTCCTGTTCAAATACAGCAAAACCATCATCGTAAACAGTTGAAAGATTGTTGAAGGACGCCTCTGAAATAATCTGTCCGTTTGTATTTATAAGACCATATTTGTATTCACTGTCCCTATATGAGAGAATGCCTGCTTTAGAAAGACCATATAAGCCTTCATATTCAGGTGGTATAACATAATTTCCTTTTTTGTCAATAAGGCCGTATTTACCATCAATACGCACCCTTGCATATCCGTTAACGAAAGTGTAGGCAGATGTGAACTGGGCAGGAATTACTAATTCACCTTTATCGTTTATGTAACCCCATTTCTCATCAATACATACAGCAGCAAGTTTATCTGTGCTGGAAAATGCTCTTGCTTCGTCATATTGAGGATTAATAACGTAATTGCCTTTTAGATTTATGTATCCATATGAGCTGCCTGTGCTGACACATAAAAGTTTGTTGGTGTTATTCGGCGTCCATAGAATGTCTGTGAAGCCGCAAGGCAAAAGCATTTTTCCGTCAAGCCCTACAAGTCCCTGTTCATAACTGTTGTTTGTAACTGCCATGAATTTGTCATTAATAGGTGCGCTGATAGCAGTATATTGCGGAGATATTACATATTCGCCCTTTTTGTTGATGGCACCGATTGATTCATTTAGTGAAACAATGGCAACGCCGCTTTTAAAAATACCTGCTGTAGTATAAGTTGGTGTAATTGCTATCTCACCTTTGTTATTAATATAACCATATTTACCATTAAGCTTAATTGGTGCAAGACCGCCTGAAAATGAATGTGCATCTTCAAACTGTGCAGGAATTACAAGCTTGCCCTTTGTATTGATATATCCGCATTTTCCATCAAGCTTGACTACTGCAAGACCTTCACTGAATGGTCCGACTTCCTGAAATTGAGGTTCAATTGCTATTTCACCTTTTTTATTTATAAAACCCCATTTATCATCGGTCTTAGCGGAAACAAGACTATCATTAAAAAGGTTTGTATCTTCTTTCCTGACTGATTTGCCACAAGAATTTAAAGAAAATGCAACTACTATAATTATAGCTGCAATTAATACAATGGCAGAAATACCTCCGATTATCGCAATCTTTTTCTTTTTTGAAGAAAGATTGTCGGATAAATCAGAAGATTTGTTATTTTGTTCATCCATTTGATATCCTCCTATGTAAAAAATTCATGGTAAAACTCATAAAAATTTTACCATGAATAGATTTTTTTTTCAACTGGATATAATGGGGAATGGGCGGACTGATTATTTAGTCATATACGATATAAGTGTTATATCTGAAATGGCGCAGTCTGCGTTCCATTTTAATTGCGTTTATTAAATATCTGAATGCACCGACCTGAACCTTATAGTATCCGTTATCGTACACTATAAAGGCAGGAAAGCCTTCAATCATTAAAGCATCAAGCTGTCGATCAGCATTATCTCTGTTTTTGTATGCTCCTACTTGAACCCGGTATAATTTTTCATTTTCCATATCTTGTTCAGGAGTATTTTTTATACGCATATCGGTCTGGTTTACGACTGTTTCGGGCATGACAGGTTCGTTAACGGAAGATTCGTGCATAAAATTGTCATTATATGAAGCAGATGATACACTTGCTGTACTGCTTTGTGATGTCTGAATGTTTAGAGTGTCCATTATGCCGTCTGCTATGGCCTGCGCTATGCCATTGAAATTAGTATCAAAAAGCTCGTTGTCTTCGCCTGTGTTTATAAAGCCTGCTTCTACGAGAGCAGCCGGCATCTTAGTTCTTTTTAAAACGACAAGGTTAGGACGTTCAGATGTTCCAAGATTGTTAAAACCGGCTTCGGCAAGTCTGTTGTTGATATTTTGGGCCAGTTTTGCGCGTTCGCCACTGTCGCTGTATACAAGTGTTTCTGCACCGCTGTACTGGTTAGGGTATTCAGAAGAATTTCGGTGGATTGAGACAAAAAGATCGGCGTTTGCATTATTTGCATCTGTTGCCTTTTTGAAAGGAGTCTCATATTCATCACCTGTACGAACATAGAAAACATTTATGCCGTTATCTTCAAGAATTTGCCCAACAGCGTTGGTAAGTCTTAGTGTATCATCTTTTTCTCTTCTGTCATCGAATACTGCACCCGGATCGCTGCCACCGTGTCCTGCGTCAAGTGCAACTGTAATGTCAGCCATACAGCCTCCAAAATTTGTCATCACATTATTATATTCATACGACTAAAAAAGTTGACGTAAAAAACATATAAATCATAGTTGCGGCATATTGTGGAAGTAAAACAGATAAGCGGAAATAAGTTATGAATGTTAATTATGTACATACATTAGAGACGCCGCCTGATGCGGTGGACAGAGGAAGACTCAGAGTAAATGTCACAGATATAAACAGCGGAATGCCTGTAAGAAATGCGAGAGTGAGTGTTGCGTATACGGGCGAGCCGAACAGGGTGATTCAGCAGCTTACAACAGATAACAGCGGTCAGACTGATACTGTAACATTGCCGGCACCACCGATAGAATACAGTATGGAGCCAAGTGTAAACCAGCCGTTTTCAGAATATACGATTACTGTTAATGCAGATGGTTTTGCTGAGTTTTCTGTATCGGGTACAGATGTGTTTTCGGGTGAAGTAAGCGTTCAGAATATAAGTTTGGAAAGGGTAGATTCAGGTGTTGTTCCTGATAATATTGTTATACCTGTTAATACTTTGTTCGGCAATTTTCCGTCCAAAATACCAGAAAGTGAGATTAAACCAGTAAATCAGCCGGGAGAGATAGTTTTAAGCCGTGTTGTTGTGCCGGAGACAGTCGTGGTGCATGATGGGGTTCCTACAGATTCAACTGCAAAAAATTATTATGTTCCTTATAGGGATTATATTAAAAATGTAGCGAGCAGTGAGATTTATTCAACGTGGCCGGCACAGACAATCGAAGCAAATATTCTTGCGATAATGTCATTTACGATGAATAGGGTTTATACGGAATTTTACCGAAACAGGGGATATGATTTTACGATAACCTCATCAACTGCGTTTGATCATAAATGGGTGTATGGAAGAAATATTTTTTCTAATATTTCCAATCTTGTTGATGACATATTTAACAGATACCTTTCAAGACCGAATGTTAAGCAGCCGATTCTTACGCAGTATTGTGACGGACAGAAAGTTACATGTCCTAACTGGCTTAGTCAATGGGGAAGTAAATATCTTGGAGACCAGAATTATAATTCACTTGAGATAATAAGATATTATTATGGAGATGATATGTATGTAAATGAGGCTGAACAGATAAGCGGCATACCATCATCATGGCCCGGAGCAAATCTTGATATCGGCTCGTCGGGACAAAAGGTGAGACAAATGCAGGAACAGCTGAATCTTATAGGTGATTTTTATAATTCAATACCACCCCTTGTTACTGACGGAATATATGGGGAGAGGACAGCTGAAGCGGTTAGACAGTTCCAGCGGATATTTGATTTGCCTGCGACAGGAATTGTGGATTTTGCTACCTGGTACAAAATTTCGGATATGTATGTAAGATTGTCAGGTATAGCAGAGCTTATGTGAATATACGTAGAATGTGCCAAAAAACCTTGATAATAATTACACGGATTGTTTCGTGCGCTGCACTTTCACAATCCGTGTAATTATTATATCAGCGGTGTTCACCCATGAAAAAGAGTGCAAGTGTTCCGGGACCGGAATGTGTTCCGATAGTAGGGCATATATAATTAATAATTACTTCTTTGCCGAAACGTTCTTTTATTTTGTCTGCTAAAAATTGTGCATCTTCAAGGCAGTCGCCATGTGAGATAAAGACTTTGTCGGTTTCATCTTTGTAGCTTCCGATAAGGGTTTCCATTCTGTCAAGAAGTTCTAAAATGGATTTTTTGCGTCCGCGTGTTTTACCTATTGCTATAAGATGTCCTTCGTCATCGACGTGCAGAATTGGCTTAATTCCTGCAAGTGTTCCGACGATAGCTGTGGCTTTTGAAACACGTCCTCCGCGGTGCAGGTGATTTAAATCATCTACGGTAAAAAGATGTACAAAATTTTTGGTATGTTCATTTAAATAAGAAGCTGTTTCGTCTATAGAAAGCCCTGCTTCCTTTAACTGATATGCCCGGTATACCATAAGGCCTTCACCAAGGGAGGCAGCTAATGAATCTATAACTATAATACGTGAATCAGGATTTTCGTCCATTATCTCTTTTGCAGCAATGCAGGCATTATTGTAAGTGCTTGATAATCCCGAAGAGAAACATATATATAGAATGTCTAATCCTTTTTGGATATAACCATTGAAAAAATCTTTTGCGTCATCAGGGTTAAGTGCCATTGTTGTAGGCATTTCTCCGCCGCGCATTTTGTTATAAAAATCCTGCATGGACAGCGAATTATCCGAGTTATATATTTTATCGCCGAAAGAATATGGCAGATAAGCCGGCTTAATATTATGTGCTGCCAAAAATGAATCAGGTAAGTCTGCGGTGTTGTCAGTTGTGATAATAAAGTCACGCATAGCGATACCTCCGTAAAAACATTTGTAAAAATGATAAATATAGTATATAATAGCACATATGTATACAATTTTAAAGAAACTTTTTTGTGTTTCAAATTAATTTTTAAAATAAATATAAATATGTTGACAAATAAAAATGTAAGTGGTATCATACAATAGTTGTAAAAACAAAGCAGAGTATCCGCTCTCACCTTAGCGCAGAGGCGACTT